>Ga0180437_10001567_pt1 | contig 38954 bp, 32 predicted proteins | sample SS_ome_4_FD_132410 | JGI IMG/M metagenome (GOLD analysis project Ga0180437, IMG submission 132410) | Hypersaline lake sediment archaeal communities from the Salton Sea, California, USA - SS_3_D_1 metaG | ecosystem: Environmental > Aquatic > Non-marine Saline and Alkaline > Hypersaline >...
CGTATTACGTGGCCTCGAGAGCGCCCGGGGGTTTATCCAGATGAAGCTGGGAAAGGAGCTGAGGGTGAAATATATCCCCCATCTCATTTTCCAGCTCGACGATGAAACGGAAGATCGGGTACGTCTCGTTCACAGACTCATAGAATTGGAGAGAGGTGAGGAGTAATTCATCCCATTCGTCGCTGGTCGTCACATGCCAATTAAAGGAAAGCCAGATGCTGTCTGGAAGCAGATTATGGAAGCAGAAACCATTGTCCTCACCACTCACGTTCGCCCCGATGGTGACGGTATTGCAGCAGAGCTCGCCCTGAGCAGGATACTCAAATCGCTCGAAAAGAAGGTCTACGTACTCAACCAGGACAGAACGCCCGATATGTATCGCTGGTTGCCTGGTGGTGAGGAGATCCTGACCCTCGAAGAACGACCCTCTACAGGGGAACGCCCCCTGATTCCAAACTCCATTGATCTTGCGATTCTTCTTGATTGCTCGAGCATGGACAGAATCGGAGAAGTCTATACGTACCTGGGGAAAGCAAAACGTATCATGAGTCTGGACCATCACGAGCAATCAGAATGCCTCGTGCACGACTGCTTTATTGATCCAGATGTCTCGAGTATCGGCGAGCTATTGTATTCAATCATACCGAACATACACGAATATCTGGACAAGGATGTTGCTACCTGTTTGTACGTATCCATATTGACGGATACCGGTTCTTTTGCATTTTCTAACACCACAAAAAGGGTGTTCGAGATCGTCAGCTCACTTATGGATTATGGTGTGGAACCAGATTTTACTCACCGGATGATATACAATAGGAGAAGCATTCAGCATTTTCGTCTTCTCGGAAAAGCGCTCGAGCGGATGAAGATAGATGAAACAGGACAAATCGTTCACGTAATACTGCCGCTGTCCGTGTACAGGGAAACAGGTGCGGATAATGAGGACAATGAGGGAATCATCGAGGTGATCAGGGGGGTAAAAGACTGTAAGCTCATTATCATGCTTCGGCAGCTTGATGAAGAACGTCTGAAGGGGAGCCTTCGGTCCACTGACAGCATAAATTGTGTTCACCTCGCGAGGATTTTTGGGGGAGGTGGTCATTTCAAAGCGAGCGGATTTGTGGCCACTGGGACGGTAAACGAGATTGGACCGTATATCGTGCAGAGAATTCTTGCGGAAGTAAGGGAAATGAGATGGATCTAGACGGGATTCTCCTCCTCGACAAAGACGAGGGGATGACCTCTTTTGAAGCAGTGCGTAAGGTGAAGAAAATTCTGCGGGTGAAGAAGGCGGGACACAGCGGTACACTCGACAAGGCGGCCTCAGGGCTGCTCATCGTCTGCCTCGAAAGAGCGACATCAGTACAGAACCTATTCATGAGCAGGTTCAAGCGATATCGTGCAATACTGACTCTTGGGCAACAAACCGATACACTCGACAGGTACGGGATTGTGGTGAAGAATGCGGAAATACCTCTGCTCACAGAAGACACAGTGAGGGAGGTGTTTCGCGGATTCATGGGAAAGACTCTGCAGGTTCCTCCACTCTATTCTGCCATCCATCGGAACGGAGAGAGGCTCTACAGGAGGGCGCTGAGCGGTGAGCGGCCCGAAGTTCCCCCAAGGGAGGTGGAAATAAGAGAGCTCAGTCTTCTGATGTTGGAACCCAGACGAATCAGCTTTGAAGTGCTCGCCTCGAAAGGTACCTACATTCGCTCTCTCGGACGGGACATAGCAGGCGCACTTGGAACCTGCGGGTATCTTACATATCTCCGAAGGCTCGAAATCGGTCCTTTTCGAGTAGAGGATGCAGTACGAATTGAAGAGATCGATGAGCGGGTGAGGATACTCTCCCTCGATGAAGCACTATCCGATCTGCCACAGATCTCTCTCGATTCCGAGAAGCTCATGCTGGTGTACAACGGTATACCGCCTTCCATGCTGCTCCCAGAAGAGCAACAGCAAAAGTTAGATTCAGGACTGTACCGAATGGTCTGTCAGGGTATGCTCGTTGCGATTGTCGAGAAGGATACACAGCTCGAATACTTTCGAGTGTTTCGCAATGCGATGAATTGAACATGCACATTGTAGAAAAAATCCATCGAATCGAAGAGTTTTATGGGAGGCTCGGACTCACCATCGGGAATTTCGAAGGATTTCATCGGGGACACCTGAAGATCATTCAGAGTCTCATCAGCGAATGCAGGGGGAGGGGGCTCTCCAGTGCGGTGATTACTTTCAAAGATCATCCTCTGAAAGTATTGAGCGGGTATGAACCGGAAAAGCTCTGTGCTGCTGCTGATAAGATCCGGTGTTTCAAGAAATCGGGAATAGATCTGCTCTTCTATGTAGATTTTTCTCCATCCCTTGCCGCAACTTCTCCAAACAGATTCATCCTGGAGCTGCACAAAAAACTCTATCTAAAATTGCTGTGCCTCGGAAAAGGATTCAGATTCGGGAAGGACAATAAGGGTGATATTCCCTTTCTTGAGACATGCTCATCAAATCTCGGGTTTACTCTTGTCCCAGTTGAGGAAGCGATTTACCGAAATCAACCGATCTCAAGCACCAGGATACGAGCTGCGATCAAGGATGGAAGATTCACACAGGTCTATGATATGCTCGGAAGAGAGTACTCTGTATACCTCGAATTGGATGAGGGGAGCAAAGCCCTTCGTCCATTTATCGCACACATGGCGTTTCCTGAGTCGGGACTTTTTTCAGGGTTGATTGAGCATGTGGGAACAGGGGAGCGATATCCGGAAAAAATCCGTATCGAACATGGGCTGTTTGTACCTGTGCAGCACCACGATTATCTTAACACGCAGCTCTACAGGTTCTCTTTTGATCCGCTGGATGGGTGAGAAAAATGATTTTGATATTTTGTTTGAAGGCAGTATATTACACAGCATGAGGGAAAGGAGTAGGAAATGGCGCTTACAAAAGAGAAAAAAAAGGACCTGATCGAGTCCCATAAAAAGCATGAGGCCGATACCGGTTCACCCGAGGTACAGATCGCGATCCTCACCGAAAGGATCAATATGCTGACCGAGCACTTCAAGATTCACAAGAAGGATCACCATTCGAGGCGTGGCCTTCTGAAGCTCGTGGGTCAGCGTCGGAGGCTGCTCGATTATCTGAAAAACAAGAACATCGAGCGCTACAGAAACATAATTGCAAAATTAGGGATAAGAAAGTAGGTATAATACGAAATGACAGAAAAGGTAGAATTGAAGATTGGAAATGGTACCTTTGTTTTTGAGACAGGCAAGATTGCACGTCAGGCAAATGGGAGCGCGCTCGTGACCTATGAAGGGTCAGTAGTCCTTGCCACTGCGTGCAGCTCGAAAGAAGACGTGAAAGGAATTGATTACCTTCCCCTCACTGTCCATTACATGGAAAAATATTACGCTGCGGGAAAGATACCCGGAGGCTTTATCAAGAGAGAAGGCAGACCAAAGGACAAAGAAATCGTCGTGGCGCGTCTCATTGATCGGCCGATACGCCCTCTGATTCCGAAAGAGTTCAGGAGGGACATACAGATCATCACCACGACCATATCTGCGGATCAGATAAACCCTCCGGATATTCTCGCGATGAATGCGGCGTCAATCGCTCTCGCACTCTCAGATATTCCTTTCAAGAAACTCGTCGGCGCGGTACGGGTCGGGATGAAGGACGGGCAGTATACCATTAATCCCTCCTTTCTTCAGATCCAGGAGGGAGATATGGATCTGGTCGTGGCAGGAATCGAGGAAGCGATCGTTATGGTGGAAGGCGGTACAAACGAGGTATCCGAAGAGCAGGTCATCGAAGGAATCTCATTTGCGGAACCGTATATCAAGGAAATCATCGAAGTTCAGAAAGAAATCGTGGCAAGGGCGGGAAAAGAAAAGCTTGTGGTAAAGACAGAATCCGTGCCGGAAGATTTCACAGAAGCGGTGCAGAATATGGCATACCCTCTGTACAGAGAAGCAGCCTTCGTTCCAGGCAAGATTGCAAGACAGGCTGCATTGGAGAAGGCGGCCGATTCAATTATCGAAGAAATAAAGGAGAAATTCGGCGAAGAGCATCTGTCCTCCATATATGATATTCTGGAGAACGTTGAGCGGGAAATTGTTCGAAAATCGATTCTGGAAGAGAAAAAAAGAACAGACGGACGCGGGTTGAAGGATATTCGCTCGATAAGCATAGACCTGAACGTGCTGCCGAGGACCCACGGGTGTGCGCTCTTTACCAGAGGAGAGACTCAGAGCCTCGCAATAACGAGCCTCGGTACGGTAAGTGATGAGCAGCGGTTCGACGACATCGAGGGTGAGGGAACCAAGAACTTCATGCTCCACTACAACTTTCCTCCCTTCTCCGTCGGTGAGACAGGTCCGATGGGGACGGGAAGAAGGGAAATCGGCCACGGTCACCTCGCCGAGCGAGCCATTGCCTCTGTCATGCCGAATAAGGAGGAGTTTCCCTACACGGTGCGTGTCGTGTCGGAGATAACTGAATCCAACGGTTCCTCCTCGATGGCTTCCGTATGCGCGGGTACACTTTCACTCCTTACCGCGGGTGTTCCGCTGAAAGACTCGGTAGCCGGTGTTGCCATGGGTCTCGTATACGAAGGCGGCGATTATGCGATACTGACTGACATTCTCGGCTCCGAGGACCACCTCGGAGATATGGATTTCAAGGTCGCCGGGACAAAAAAGGGAATAACCGCACTGCAGATGGATATAAAGATCAGCGGCATCTCAAAAGACATAATGATGGAGGCGCTCCTGCAGGCCCGTGAGGGGAGGGTGTCGATCCTCGAAACGATGGCAGAGGCGATCAACGCACCCGCTCAGAATATATCCGCCTATGCCCCCAAGATCCTGACAATGAAGGTGCCCAAGGAAAAGATCGGGGTAATCATCGGCCCCGGTGGGGTCATGATACGGTCGATTATAGAAAAAACCGGATCCGATGTGGACATCGATGATGACGGTGTGGTGACGCTTACCAGCAAGGATGAAGAAGCGGTGAAGAAGGCGGCCGATATGATCCAAACACTCACCGAGGAAGTGAAAGTTGGCAAGATTTATCAGGGACGTGTAAAGCGGATCATGGATTTTGGAGCATTCATCGAGATCCTTCCCGGGAAAGAGGGGCTCTGTCACATCTCCCAGCTCGACTTTCACCGGGTGAATAAAGTCAGTGATGTTCTCAGTGTTGGAGACACCGTTGCAGTGAAAGTAAGAGACATCGACAACCAGGGGAGAATAAATCTCAGCCGCAAGGACGCTCTCCCGAAAAAACAGACCTGGAATCAACACTGATAACCGGCCAGATCGCTTTGTCCGAAAGACTTTCATGAATGGCACCGCTTGAGGGAATATTTTATTTCAAACCTCCTCAGTCGTCGCAAGTGAAGAAGTACGGGTACCATTCGCACTCTCATCTCTCTTGTCGCTTCATGAATGGTCTGGGGTTCGGACCTACATAGAGGCTCTTCGGCCTGAAAATACGGTTATCTTCCCTCTGCTCGAGTATGTGCGCAAGCCACCCTGCAACGCGAGCCATCGCAAATAGAGGAGTGAAAAGCACCGTATGAATGCCGAGAAGACGATACACAGCACCGGAGAAGAAGTCAACGTTCGGATAAATCGGTTTCCCTTTTTCCTCCATCTTGTCCCTGAACACCTGTTCTACTTCTTTGAGAATCTCGTAGTACCGGAAATCATTTTTCATCTCTGAGAGCTGCTTCAGGTAATGTTCCATGATGATGGAGCGGGGGTCCTTTGCCTTGTACACGCGATGACCCATTCCCATCACTTTCTGTTTTTTCTCCAGCGCTCTTTCGATCCAGCTTCTTACGTTCTCCTTGTTTCCAATTTCCTCCACCATTTCCATCACCTTCTCATTTGCACCACCATGGAGAGATCCGTACAGAGCTCCTATGGCTGCTGAGATGCTGCAGTAGCAGGTGGAGAGAGTGGAAGCAACGACCCGGGAGGTGAAGGTTGAAGCATTGAAGCCGTGCTCCGCGTGCAGCAGGAGACATTTATCCATGATCTCTCCTTCAAGAGGTTCCGGCTCGCGACCACGGAGCATGTAGAGGAAGTTCGCACCGTGGGAGAGGTCCATTCGCGGTTTCACGTACTCCTTTCCATTTCGGTAACGTTCATAGGTCGCGACAACGGTTGCCATCTGCACCACCTGATGAAGAGTATCCCTGCAGTTGCAGTAGAGGGAATGTTTGATTTTATGCTCTATATAACTGCTCAAATAGGAAACAACCGACTGGAGAAGCTCCATGGGATGGGCACCGGTTGGGAAGGTGTGGATCATGGTCTTGATCGGTTCGGAGATCTCACGGCTCGCCCTCATTTTTTTTGAGAAGACATCCAGCTGCTCCGCTGTGGGGAGGTCATTGTACAGCAGCAGGTACGTTACCTCTTCGTAGGTGCAATGCTCCGCAAGATCTTCGATCGAATATCCTCTATAGTAGAGCTTACCATTATTTCCGTCGATCTGACAGATTTTACTCTCTGCCGCAATGATCCCTTCCAATCCTTTTGCGTAGGCTTGTTGCTCCATGTGCTTCCTCCAATAAGTATATGGTTTATGTCGAGTATTCTCCTGCACACCACCCATTCATTCAAACAGATTGGATGTGCCAGATACAATCCGTTTTTTTATCCATGCCGGATTCGATCGGCCGGGTGCATCAGTCTTCAGGATGCTGGCAGGGCATGTATGGGACGATTATCCACCGCGAGTGCCGCTTCACGAATCGCCTCTGAGAGCGTGGGGTGGGCGTGTACGGTTCGTGCGATGTCCTCTGCGCTCCCGCCGAACTCCATCACGGCCACTGCCTCACCTATGAGCTCAGAGGCAAAGGGACCGATTATATGGACTCCAACCAGCTCATCGGTGTTCCTGTCAGCAAGGACCTTGACGAAGCCTTCCTGTTTTCCCATCGTGAGAGCCCTGCTGTTCGCACGATAGTTGAATCTACCGATCCTGCAATCAAGTCCTTTCTCTGATGCTTCCTGCTCCGTTATTCCCACTGAGGCAACCTCTGGTGCGGTGTACATTACTTTGGGTATCGTGAGGTAATTCATGTATCCGGGACCACCCGCGAGCTTTTCCACGCAGGCAATTCCCTCTTCTCCTGCTTTGTGGGCAAGCATCGGTCCTTCCACAAGATCGCCGATGGCGAAAATGCCATTCATGCTGGTCTGATAGTTTTTGTCAATAGCAATGATTTTCTTTTTTTCGTCGATTTTCACACCGAGTTTTGCAAGACCGAGCCCTTCATAGAAGGGGGTTCTGCCCACTGCAACGAGTATCTTGTCACCCGTGAAATCAAGACCTTTCCCTGAAGAATCTTCCGCGGTGAGGTGTACCAATCCTTTTTCCACTGCGTACCCGTTGATCTTTGTGGAAAGTGAGAAGCTCATTCCCTGTCTTTTCAAAAACATCGCCATGAACCTGGAAATTTCCATGTCCATGCCCGGAAGTATCTGCGGCATCAGCTCGATGACATGGACTTCCGCTCCGAGGCGAAGCCAAACGCTCCCGAGTTCCAGACCCACATATCCAGCGCCCACCACCAGGAGCCTTCTGGGCGTATTTTGAAAAGAAAGGGCCTCAGTTGAGCTTACAATGTACTCTCCGTCAAAGGGGAGAAATGGAAGCTGCACTGCTTTGCTTCCAGTGGCGAGGAGTATCCACCGCGCATTCAACCGCGTGGTCTGATCTGCCGTGAGTTCAACTTCGCCTTTCCCTCGAAGCGTTCCCATTCCTTGGTAGAGGGTGATATGGTTGTTGCGCAGGAGCAGGGATATTCCGTCGGTGAGCTGCTTGACGATCCTGCGCTTCCTTTCCATCATTTTGCCTAGGTCCATCTGGGGGTTTTTAACCGTTATGCCATGATCCTGGGCATGGCTCTTTATCAGAGAAAACAGCTCGCTGGATTCGAGGAGCGCCTTACTCGGTACGCAGCCGATATTCAGACAGGTTCCTCCTACAGTCTGCATCTTTTCCACCACCGCGACCCTCATTCCAAGCTGTGCCGCCCTGATCGCTGCCACGTATCCTCCTGGCCCCGAGCCTACCACGATCAGATCGTACTTCTCAGACGAACTCTCCATTTCCGAGATGACCTCTCTTACACGGGATTTGGATCCATTATAGATCCAGCAGGAGACGCTGGGGATCCTCCAACTGATTCTTCACTTTCATGAGAAAGCTCACTGCTTCCCGTCCGTCTATGAGTCGGTGGTCATAGGTAAGCGCCACGTACATCATCGGTCGTATGACGATCTGGTCCTCCGCGACTACCGCTCTCTTCTGGATGGCATGCATGCCAAGTATCGCTGTCTGCGGGGGATTCGGTATGGGTGTTGAGAGAAGCGAGCCGAACACCCCTCCGTTGGTAATGGTGAAGGTTCCGCCTGAAAGTTCATCGACAGAAAGCTTCTTGTTCTTGGCCCTGCTCGCGAAGTCACGGATTGCAGACTCGATTGCGCCAAAGCTCATCTTATCCGCATCCCTCAGCACGGGTACGAGAATCCCCCTTTCGGTTGAGACAGCAATACCGATATTGTAGAAGTGGTTGTAAACGATGTCCTCGCCCTCTATGTATGCGTTTACTGCCGGGAAATCAGCCAGCGCACTGCAGCAGGCCTTCACGAAAAAGGACATAAAACCCAAACGAACCCCGTGCTTCTTTTCGAAGCTCTCTCTGTAAAGATCGCGGATCCGGATAATCGTCTGCATGTCCACTTCATTGAAGGTGGTCAGGTGTGCAGCAGCCTGCTTTGCGGTGACAAGACGTTCGGCAGTTTTTCTGCGGATGGTCGTCATCTTCACCCTTTTCTGGCTCCCGGGCACGGAGACGGAAGTCTCCATGGACGGAGGCTGCGCAGAAGGTTCCTTTATGCTCTGCCGCCTGAACTCTTCAAGAACATCGCTTTTTGTGATTCTTCCGTCCTTTCCGCTTCCCTCGATTGTACTCGTATCAAGATCGAGCTCACCGACGAGCCGTCGAACAGCAGGGGATAGGGGCATCTGACGAGGAGTATCCGCAACCTCTTCGATCTTCTCCCCACTTATTCCTATAGTAGGTTTTTGTGAAGGCAGGAATTCGGACCTCTGTAAAGCTTCTTTCTTTTTTCCCTCAACAGAACTGAGTTCCGCAACAATCTGTCCCACATTCACATCACTTCCATCAGGAATCCTGATGGATAGGATGCCAGAGCCTGGCGACGGAATAGCGAGCGTTGCCTTATCGGTCTCCAGTTCGAACAAATCTTCGCCTTCAGAAACAAAGTCACCCTCTTTTTTCAGCCACCCGGTGATCGTGCCCTGGGTGACTGATTCACCCACTTCCGGTACAGCCACTTCTAATTTCATTGGCGTGTCGCCCCCTTCCGCGCGATAATCAATGAGCAACGCGCTCTTTTTTTTCTGACCTTCGAGTGGTTCCATCCGGTGCCTGATTCTGGATTGTTTTGAACACACTCTCGATGATTGCTTCCTGCTCGATTTTGTGCTTTCTGTGCGACCCGGTTGCGGGGCTTGCGCTCTGGACCCTTCCGATATACTTGAGAGACCCAGAGAAGGAGGTCTTGGAAAATTTATCCTGAATGTAGGTCCATGCACCTCGATTTTTCGGCTCTTCCTGCACCCATATCAGCTCTTTCTGTCGCGGGTATCTTTTCAGTGCTGCCTCGATCTCCTCCAAAGGAAAAGGAGAAAGCTGCTCGATTCTGATGATAGCCGGGTCTACTCGCTTGAGTTCGGACTTTCGAGCAGAGAGCTCATAGTAGATCTTTCCTGCACAGAAGCAGAGCACCGAAGCAGTTTTACGCCCATCAGGATCATCGATGACACTGGAAAACTCTCCATTCGTAAACTCTTCGATCTGTGAGACCGCAGTTTTTGCTCGCAGGAGGCTTTTCGGTGTGAATATGATGAGCGGCTTTTTCGTTCTCTGTTTTGCCTGGCGGCGTAGCAGATGAAAATACTGTGCAGGTGTCGACACGATGCACACATACATGTTTTCATCAGCGCTCAACTGGAGGAATCTTTCCATGTGTGCGCTGGAATGTTCCGGCCCCTGACCCTCATATCCATGAGGGAGGAGCATCACGAGATTGCATGCCGCCTGCCATTTCTTCTCGCCGGCAGCGATGTAATTGTCAATGATCACCTGAGCACCGTTGCAGAAATCTCCGAACTGCGCTTCCCAGAGCACCAGAGAATCAGGCCGGGCGAGTGCATATCCGTACTCGAAACCCAGAACCGAGAATTCCGAGAGAGGGCTGTCGTATACCACAAACTGCGCCTGATCGACCGAGAGGCGGTTCAGTGGGGTGTGGGAATAGGGCCGTGAGCTTTCCGTGTCCCACCAGACAGTATGCCGCTGAGAGAAGGTGCCACGAGCGCTGTCCTCACCGCTCAGGCGGACAGGTATTCCTTCCAGGAGAAGCGAACCGAAGGCGAGGGATTCAGCAAGGGAAAAATCGATGGATTTCCCCTCCATGAACCGTTTCTCCCTTTCTTTTACGATTCTTTCCAGCTTGTTGTGAATGTTGAATCCTTCGGGTATGGATGATATGCGCTGGGTGATCATTTTCAGTGTATCGAACATTACTGCAGTTGCGTTTTCTTCCTCGTCCTCTCTGGAGCCCCCTGAGGCTGTTTTTGCCCGGTAACCAGATTTGGTGCGGTCGAGCGCCTGCTTCAGCGCTGCACGCTCCTCTTCCTCGATTTTCCTGATCCGCTCCTCTGTCAGAAGATTCTGCTCGACCAGCTTTTTACTGTAGATTTTCGCGACACTGTCATGATATTTGATGTGGTGATACATCCGTGGATGAGTGAAGGAAGGTTCGTCTCCCTCGTTGTGTCCGTGCCGTCGATAACAGAATATATCGATGATGATGTCGCTCTTAAACCGCTCCCTGAACTGAAATGCGAGATCGGTGACGAAAATGACCGCTTCCGGATCGTCTCCGTTCACATGAAAGATGGGGATAGGAAGCATTTTCCCCACATCGGTTGGGAAGAAAGTCGACCGTGCGTCTTTTGTGGATGTTGTGAAGCCGATCTGGTTGTTCATCACGATGTGAATGCTCCCGCCCGTAGTATATCCGTTGAGCTGGGAGAGATTCAGCGTTTCGGCTACGACTCCCTGTCCTGAAAAAGCTGCATCTCCATGAATGAGAAGGGGAATGACCTTTGAACGGCCCAAAGCGCCTTTTTTAAGCTGAATGCCGCGCGCCATGCCCTCTACCACCGGATCGACTGACTCCAGATGGCTCGGATTCGGCACCAGAGTGATGCCAATGCGTTTTCCGTCTTCATGCACATGATCGACCCGGTATCCCTTGTGGTACTTCACGTCACCGCTCCCGCCGTAGAGTTCAGGGTCGACGATGTCCTCGAACTCGGAAAATATTTCGTCTGCCGGTTTATTAAGAATCCTGGAGAGCACATTAAGCCTTCCTCTGTGGCTCATTCCTATGACAATTTCCTCGATGTCCGCTTCGACTGCCGTATCGACGAGGGAGTGCAGTGCAGATATTAACACCTCGGAGCCTTCCAGAGAAAACCGCTTCTGGCCGATGAAGGTGGTATGCAGGAAGCGTTCCAGCACCTCAGCCCTGAGCAGGTCCGAGAGGATACGAAGCCTCTGGCTCGCATCGAGCCGATTCTTCCCCCTGGAAGTCTCCATTTTTTCGATTATCCAGGACCGCATCGGTTTGTTCTGGATGTGAAGGAACTCAACCCCGATCGAAGAACAGTAGGTTTCCCTCAGCATGGTGATGATTTCCCTGAGGGTTGCGCGTCTTGGTTCAAAGTAGCGGCCAGTAGAGAACTCAGCCTCCAGCTCTTCTTCACCCAGATCGAATTCACGCAGTGTGAGGCGCTCGTAGAGCCCCTCCTCCTGTTTGTGAAGGTAGAGGAGATCAGCTGCCAGATACCCGACAAGCGGATTGAGCCGGGCATAGAGGTATCCCACATCCCTGTACCCCCAGATAAGACTGTGTACGCGCCCCTGCTTTGGATGGAGTGCATGGCCAGCGGCTGTCCGGGTTTGGGGGGGAGGGGTGTGAACTGTGGGAATATCGAGCGCTTCGAAATATTCTTTCCAATCCTGTGGAACCGAGTGTGGCTCCCGCTTCCAGGAAGAATACAGCTCTTCTGCATACGCTTCATTGCCGAAAGACAGGTTTTTTTCAGTCACTCCCTCGCGCCTCTGCATCCAAATTGTTTAAGAGGGCTGCATTTACGAGCTCCCTCTCTTGAGAGTAAAATCAAAATTAATATACTGTTACACCCGGAACAGGACAAGGGGCATTCGAAAGTGAGTCTCTATTCTTTCTTCAGCCGTTTTTTCAAGAGATAGGGGACTTCGTCCGGCCGGGACGCAACTGGAATGCCCGCTTTTTCGAAGGCATCGATCTTGGCCTGGGCTGTACCTTTTCCTCCGGAGATGATTGCCCCTGCATGTCCCATCCTCTTGCCGGAAGGTGCGGTTCTCCCTGAAATGAACGATACCACCGGCTTCGTCATGTGCTTGGAAAAATAATCCGCGGCTCTTTCTTCCTCTTCCCCGCCGATTTCGCCTATGAGCGCAACACCGGCAGTCTGCCCGTCTTTTTCGAACATCCGGAGCAGCTCAACAAACCCTGTACCGATTATGGGATCACCGCCTATCCCTATGCAGGTAGACTGTCCGAACCCGGAGTTGGTGAGACTGTACACAATTTCATAGGTGAGGGTGCCGCTTCGCGAGATGACGCCGATCTCTCCCTCCCGATGAATTCTACCTGGCATTATGCCAACCTTACTCTTACCAGGTGATATCACACCAGGACAGTTCGGTCCTATTAAAACTGTCTTTCTCTCTCTGGCATAATGGTAGGTCTGAAGCATTTCGAGCACCGGTATGCCTTCAGTGATGCATACGATCAAGGCAATAGCTGTGTCAGCAGCCTCCTGAATTGCTCCTGCGGCAAACCTGGCAGGCACAAAAATGACGCTGCAGTTCGCTCCAGTATCACGGACTGCCTCATGGACGTTGTTGAACACGGGAAGACCGTGCAGTTTCTGTCCCCCTTTTCCGGGGGTGACACCTCCCACCACATTGGTACCGTACTCCATCATCGATGCAGTGTGAAAGGCGCCGTCGTGCCCAGTTATCCCCTGCACCAAAACCCTGGTTTTGCCGTCTATCAGTATGCTCATTCTCCCTCCGGCTCACGCATATTTCACCACTTCCTTCACCGCGGATACCAGGTCCTCGTGTGCGGCAATACCCGCCTCCTGAAGCATTTTTCTCCCTTCCTTTTCATTTGTGCCGATCAGTCGTATTACCAGCGGGAACCTGAGCTCGATTTTTTCTTTTGCCCAGAGGATGCCGCGTGCAACGTCATCGCAGCGGGTGATGCCACCGAAAATGTTGATGAGTACTGCTCTGATCTTCGTGTTCCTGGTGAGAATATCAAAGGCGTGAACCACCTTGTCTGGGCTGGAGCTTCCACCCACATCCAGAAAATTGGCAGGGGCTCCGCCGAAGAGCTTGATAAGATCCATGGTCGCCATTGCGAGCCCTGCACCGTTTACGATGCAGCCAATGGTCCCTTCAAGTCCAACAAAGCTGAGTCCGTACTGTTTTGCCTCTATTTCGTCGGCGCTGTATTCCTCATCGTTTCTCATCGCTTCCATTTCAGGGTGCCTGAAGAGCGCGTTGTCATCAATGATGATTTTCGCATCAAGGGCCAGAAGTGTAAAATCTGAGGTGAGGGCAAATGGATTGATCTCCACAAGAGAGCAGTCTTTTTCAATGAAGAGTTTGTACATTCGGCTCACAACGTCTTGTGCCTGTTCACTGCGGTTTTTTTCCGTGAATACCTGCCCGAGAAAGCCTTCGAGTTCTTTTTCCGCGAGTCCGGTATTGGGATCGATCTCGAGCATCTGTATCTTCTCGAGACTGTGTGCTGCGAGCTCCTCTATGTCCACTCCTCCTTCTGCGCTGATAATGAGCACGGTCATTTTCCGTGTTCGGTCTATGGTGAAGCTCATGTAGAACTCCTTCAGGATATCGACAGCCTTCGCGATGAGAACGCGCTTTACCGGTGTGGACTTTATTCGCATGGAGAAAAGCTCCCTGGCGGCATCAGCAGCTGCTTCAGGAGAATCGACAAGCCGTATTCCGCCTGCTTTTCCCCTGCCTCCCACCAAGAGCTGTGCTTTGACCGCCACCCTCCCACCGATCCGCCTGGCTACCTCGGCCGCTTCTTCGGGATTCCGAACCACATCGCTCTCAACGGTCGGCACACTGTACTGTTCGAAGAGCTGTTTTGCCTGGTATTCATACAGTTTCATAGAGGGCCCTCTGTCAGGGTGAGATCAGGAACCGTCGTTCACCGTCTCACTGCGTTCCTTCCTGAATTTTTTTATTTTCTGTTTCGTCAGATTGATGAGTTTTGTGACCTTGATGCCCCGCGGGCATACCTGTGTGCACTTGAAGTGATTTTCACAGGGCCACACTCCATCAGGGGTGTCGAGCGTCTGAAGCCGTATCTCAAACCCCCTGTCCCTGCTGTCGTCGAGGAATCTTGATGCCTGCACGATTGCAGCGGGACCGAGGAAACCGGGATTCTTCTCCTGCAGCACCGGACACGCTGAGTAGCACGCCTCACAGAGGATGCATTTTGTGGCATCGTCGATTCTGTGCCTCTGTTCAGAAGACTGGATTCTCTCCTTTTCCCTCACCGCCTCTTCGTTTATCAAATAGGGCTTCACCAATCTGTACTTTTCGAAAAATCGTTCCTGCCGTACCATCAGGTCGCGTTCAACAGGCAGTCCCCTGAGCGGCTGAAGGGTGATCCGATCACCGGTCTTCTTCACCACGTCCTGTACAAGTGTCTTGCATGCAAGACGCTCTATGCCGTTTATCCGCATTGCATCCGAGCCGCATACTCCGTGCGCACAGCTCTTCCGGAAAGCGATCGAGCCGTCCTGAAACCGTTTCACATTTATGAGAAGATCCAGGACTCGGTCCATCGGTTCAGCCTCAAGGCGGTATTCCTGGAAGTAAGGTTTTTGATCGCTTGATGGATCAAATCGCTCGATTCGAAGAAGTACTTTCATACACACCACCTCGATACATAAGAGATGTTGAACTCTGCTGAATCAATAGGTTCGGGGTTTCGGTTTCCATCTGGTAATGTCAACAGACCGGTAGTCAATGGTGATTTTATCCCCTTCGAGCCAGGCCAGGGTGTGCTTGAGCCAGTGCTCGTCATCACGATCTGGATAGTCTTCCCTCGAGTGAGCGCCCCTGCTCTCGGTTCTGTTGAGAGCGCAAAATGCCGTGACATAGGCGAGGTCGAGGAGATTTCCAAGCTCGAGTATTTCGAGCAGATCGGTGTTATAGGCCTTCCTCCTGTCCTGCACTCTCACCATAGCGAACCTCTCCCTCAGCCCGCGCAATGCGCCCACAGCTTCCCGCATTTCGTTTTCTTTCCGATATATCCCGACCTTCTCCATCATCAGCTCTTCCATTTCCTCCCGTATTTTCCCTCCGTGGAGCTCTCCATGGGTCACGGTCTTGCCTTTCGCAGGGAAGAGGGCCTCGATTCGTGCAGCGGTCCCAGCATCTGCATCTTTGGGTACCTGCACAGTGTCTGAGCCTTTGATATATTCACTCATGTGTGTTCCTGCGATCCGACCGAACACGACCAGATCCACGAGACTGTTGGTTCCAAGCCGGTTGGCCCCGTGTACGGATACGCATGCACACTCGCCTGCTGCATACAGCCCAGCATACACGTTCCCTCTTGTGTCTGCAATCACCCTCCCGTGAATGTCGGTGGGGATGCCACCCATGGCATAGTGCGCTGTCGGTTGCACAGGTATCGGCTTCTCTGCAGGATCTATCCCGAGATAGGTTCTGCAAAACTCGGCAATATCCGGTAGCTTCGTCTCGATAAGCGCCTTTCCCAGGTGTGTTGCGTCCAGGTGGAGGTAATCGTCCACCGACCGGGTTCCGAGGATCCCTCTGCCTTCCCGTATTTCTGTGACCATTGCCCGAGCTACCATGTCCCTGGGAGCAAGGTCCAGGAGAGTGGGGGTGTATTCCTCCATGAATCTCTTGCCTGCACTGTTTCTCAGGATTCCACCCTCGCCCCGGACACCCTCGGTTATGAGGATCCCCATGCCTTTTATTCCTGTGGGATGAAACTGGAAGAACTCCATGTCCTGAAGGGGAATGCCTCTTCGTGCGGCAACTGCGGGTCCGTCCCCGGTATTTGCATACGCGTTCGAAGTAACGCGAAACATACGACCAAAGCCGCCTGTTGCGAGCAGCACCGCTTTTGCGTGAAAGGTATGGAGCTCGCCACTCGAAAGCTCAAGGGCCACTATTCCTGCACACCTGTTCCCTTCGAGAAGGATGTCCAGGAGATGGAACTCGTCGAAGAAGGCGACTTCGTTTTTTATACACTGCTGATACAGTGTTTGAAGAATCATGTGACCGGTACGGTCAGCAGCATAACAGGACCTGCGCACCGGCGCTTCACCGAAGTTACGGGTGTGACCCCCGAATCGTCTCTGGTCGATTTTTCCATCAGGTGTGCGGTTGAACGGGAGCCCACGATTCTCCAGGTCATATACCGCCTGTACCGCCTGCTCGGCAAGAGTCTCCGCCGCGGTTTGATCGACCAGATAGTCTCCTCCCTTTATCGTGTCGAAGGCGTGCCATTCTGGTCTGTCTTCCTCCACGTTTCCAAGCGCGGCTCCTATGCCTCCCTGAGCTGCACCGGTGTGGCTCCTCATGGGGTAGAGCTTAGAGATGACTGCCGTTCTCGCAGTTTTACTGGCCTCAAGTGCAGCATAGAGGCCTGCACCTCCCGCTCCCACGATCACCGCTTCGTAGGTGTGATTCACAAGAGTCCCCTTCCTTCAGGATATAATTCAAAACAATAAACTATGAGAGATGAATTGTCAAGATAAGGGATTCTTCAGGGTACCCTTGGGAAAATTTTAAGAATGAAATGCGCTGCAAGGACTGTCCATAAATCTCTTATCATGATATATTTGAGTAGAGTGAAACTTGAGATGAAGTATTGCACTGCCGCTGATGACAAAATTCGACTGACGGTGGTCTAAATTGCCGGTAATCCGTATAGATATTCTTGCGGAGGTCTATGCACGTTACAATTTTTCGACACATGAAGAAGAACGTCATCACATTCTTGAGGATGGAATAGAGAGCATCTTTCTCCGGCTGAAGAGGTATCGGAGATATCCTGATAAGTATGCTGAAAAATCCAGGCAGGCAATGAAAGAACTCGAGGCAGTGCTCGAGAGATTTTACTATCAGGATAAAGGATTCACGAAACTCATCCACGCAAAAGCAAATATCTTTATACAGAAGTGGGGAGGATTCTCAGGAGATCACGAAGCAAAATAGGAGACAGATCTGTTTCATTCTTCGGAGGTTCGGCTCTAGAGACACGGAAGGGACCAGCTCAGGTACGTCGCCGATCGGGTTTTCCGCCAGTACCCTCTAAAGCGCATCGTTTTGATGGGGGAAATTGACTTCACCTTGTTTGGTCCCTGCGTGCAGGAGGAAAGGGCAAATCGCACCGGGAGCAGGTTTTTTGTAACGCCCGATATTTCCCTCACGGATGTCGGCTTAATCCTCGGGCGGTAAAGGTCTACTCCTTCCAAAAACCGAGGGAAAAACCTGACGCTGAGTCGGCACCCGAAGGTGCCGTCAACCGGGTATTGATTGAATTAGACCCTTTGAGCTTCCTCCTAAATATTCTCAATGTCGAAGCATTAAGAATCTTTTCAAAGAACAGCAGTCTCATATTGATCATTATACAACGATTTCACGGAATGACAATAGATTTTTTTTGAGGAATTGACCCATGGATCCAAGAAGCCTTCCGGTTTACGAACACAAGAGCAGAATAGTTGATGCAATCAAGACGAGCCAGGTGATCGTTGTGGAAAGCCCTACAGGTACAGGAAAAACGACGCAGATCCCGAAGATACTCTACGACGCAGGTTTCGCGAAAGATGGAAGAATAGGGGTAACCCAGCCGAGAAGGATCGCAGCCCTTTCGGTTTCCAGCTACATTGCTCGTCAGTATGAAGATCGGATGCCAGGGCTGGTGGGGTATAAAATGAGATTCGTGGATGAGACGGTTCCTGAAACCAAGATTGTGATCATGACCGATGGGATACTCCTGCAGGAGCTCAAATCAGACCCTCTGCTTGAGACCTACAGCATAATAATGGTAGACGAGGCTCACGAGCGGAGTCTCAACATTGACTTCATTCTCGGGCTTCTGAAGGCCATCACTCATGAGAGAAGGGACCTCAAGATCATTGTTTCCTCTGCAACAATCAACGCCAGAGTGTTTTCTGAATATTTCGATGAATGCCCGGTCATTTCCATCGATGCGCAGATGTACCCTGTTGAATTACGCTACCTGCCACCTGAGAGGACCTATGATTTCGAGTCCATTCTCCAAAAGATCCTCGAGAACGTCGAGGAGATTGAAAAGAAGGGTGAACAGGGGGATGTGCTCATCTTTCTCTCCGGGGAGGGCCAGATCAAAGAGTGCATCACTGCACTCACTGAGATGGACAGGAAGAAGAGCATGATTCTTTTGCCCCTTTATGCCCGACTCTCCCAGGAGGAGCAGGAGAGAGTGTTTTTCGAATTTCCAGGAAGTCGAAAAGTCATCGTCGCCACAAATATCGCGGAAACGAGCGTGACCATCGACGGAATCCGTCACGTGATCGATCCAGGCTTCAGCAAGCTCAACTATTACAACACGAAAAACTTCACCTCCTCCCTGGTGGAGGTTCCAATCTCACGAGCGTCATGCAACCAGAGGAAGGGAAGGGCAGGAAGAACTGCCCCCGGGGTGTGCTACAGGCTCTACACAGAAGAGGACTTCGAGAACAGACCACTCTTTACCGAGGAAGAGATCCACCGGCGCGACCTTTCAGAGGTTGTTCTCAGGATGGCGGAGCTCGGAATAAGTGACTTTGAACGCTTCGAGTTCATTTCGAACCCAGGATACAGGAACATCAAGGGGGCGATTCACGTGCTCAGGCTTCTCGAAGCAATCAACGAGCGGCGTGATCTGACAGCAATCGGAAAGATGATGGTTCGGTTTCCCATCATCCCTCAGCTTTCCAGGATGATCGTGGCTTCCATAATGGAATATCCACACGTGCTCGATGAGGTGCTCATTGCGGCAGCCTTTCTGAATGACAGGACACCTTTCCTCCTCCCCCACGGGCTTGAGCTCGAGGCTCGTAAGGCGCATCACTCCTTCAGGCACAAACTGGGAGATTTTGTATCCTACCTGAAGATATTTCGGGCATACAGAAAGTCAGAAAACCGCGCAGATTTCTGTGATCGGTACTTTCTGGATCGGAAGGGGATGGACGAAATATTCAACGTGAAACGCCAGCTCGGAGAGATATGTACTGAGATGGGCATTCCCATACTGTCAGGAGGAGACCTCTCGGACTATCTCTGCGTGGTATCCAAGGGATTGGTCCAGTTCGTGTGCAAGCGTTCGAGTAAATCCCAATACAGCAGTCTTACCGCGTACGGCATCAAAATACATCCGGGTTCGGTGATGTACAGGCAGAGACCCGATTTCATCGTGGCAGGCGAAATCATGAAGACCTCTCAGATGTATGCCCGTTCGGTATCTCCCCTGACAAAGGAAATGCTCAAATGCATATCAACAGACATCTTCCAGTCCTTTATGGGGAAGAAGTTAGGGACGAAGGAGAGGGCAAAGGAGAGAGATTATACCAGCTTCGTAAAGATCGGCAGTGAGAAGTTCGAAATACAGCTGGACAACAAGAAGAGAAAAATGGTCGTTCTCCCGCTTGAGAAGATTCAACATGCACTCTCCGGAGCTGACATTCTCTCGATCCAGTACTTCCGAGGGCTCAGGGGCAAGGTTATGATAAATGAGAGCGATCTTCTCGACGGTATGAGCCTGAGTAGAATTCTTTCCATCATACCCAAGATACAGACCACCCGCATCCTCGAGGATTGGCCCAGAGGAGCGCATTTCGAATATGTGCGGGACTCCTTTCACATCATGCGTTATATTTCACATCTCCTGGAGCCTTGCAGGAAAAAAAAGAACGGCAAGAAACTTGGATTTTTTACCCTGCTGACTGATGGAGAGGGGGGCTACTGGTTCAGTGCGTACAGAGATTTCCTGCAATCGCTCGAGGAGTCTGTTTCGAGCCTCGAGGCGCTCATTGACGAGCAGGTGAGTGTGCTCAGCAGGGAGCAGGAAGAAATCCTCAACCGAACCTATAGAAGGGTAGTTGAATTGCTCGAGGATTGAGTTTTTGGATAATTGCGCTGTTTGCTTTCATTTCAAGTTTTGGTTGGAGAAATCAGTTGACACACATACCCGTTCCTCTTAGAATTGCACTCGATTGTAGAGCGGTCAATGTAAGTGAGAAAAGGGCAGGGATACTATACAGATGCACCGAGCACCCAGAATAACCGTGGTGGGAAGCAACATGATCGATCTCATCACCAACATTGAACGGATGCCAAAAAAGGGGGAAACTGTCGAAGCTCCGCATTTCGACATGGGTTTTGGCGGGAAAGGAGCAAATCAGGCCGTTGCAGCTGCACTGCTCGGTGCAGAGGTGGCAATGGTTACGAAGGTAGGAGATGACATGTTCGGGAGGGAGGTGATCAGAAATCTTGAATCCTTCGGAATAGATAGTTCCTTCGTGAATGTTCAGAAAGATACATCCAACGGTGTTGCTCCGATCTTTGTTGACCCGGACGGGAGCAACAGTATTTTAATCGTGAAGGGGGCGAATAGCCATGTCGCAAGAGAGGATGTTGAAAAGGCGCGTACTGTCATCGCCCACAGTGATCTGGCACTGCTTCAGCTTGAGATTCCCCTTGACACGGTGTACTACACGATCAAGCTGTGTGAACAAATTGGAGTGCCTGTCCTCTTGAATCCGGCGCCCGGCTGCATGCTTGATTTCACCTCCATACAAAAGGTCCTGTTTTTCGTTCCAAATGAGACTGAGCTGGAAATTATCACTGGAATGCCCGTGTCCACCCCGGACGAGATCAGTGCTGCAGCAGCGTGGCTTCTCGAAAAGGAAGTAAAGCGGATCATTGTTACGCTTGGAGACAAGGGTTCTCTTCTTGTGAGCGGGGAGGGTGAAGAGCTGGTCCCTGCCGTCAAGGTACAGCCAAAAGACACCACAGGTGCGGGGGACGCTTTTATCGGAAGCTTCGCGTACTACTACCTGATTACCGGTGATACCAGAACAGCAATGGAGCGGGCGAATCTCTATGCGGCATTTTCCACTCTCAGAACAGGCACCCAGAAATCCTTCTACAGGAGGGATGAGTTCGAAGAGTTGGGAAAAGGTCGATTTGAGCTGAATCAGTAAGATCGTAATAAATTTCAGGATGGAGAAAAAGGATGAAAGCACATGAAATGAATAACAGGTTGCAGGGCAGATTACCGAAAATCGGCATTCGCCCGACCATAGACGGCAGGAGAAAGGGAGTACGCGAGTCCCTTGAGAAACAGACAATGGATATGGCCAAGTCCCTCAAGAAATTCCTGAGTGAAAACCTGAGGCATTCGAACGGTCAGTCCGTTGAGTGCATCATCTCTGAGAGCTGCATTGGGGGGGTTCAAGAGGCAGCACGGGCACAGGAAAAGTTTGAGATGGAGAGGGTGGGAGTAACCATCACCGTGACTCCATGCTGGTGTTACGGGGCGGAAACCATGGATATGGATCCGCATACTCAAAAAGCGGTGTGGGGGTTTAACGGCACCGAACGCCCTGGTGCGGTATATCTTGCGGCAGTGCTCGCAGCCAACGCCCAGAAGGGGCTTCCCGCATTCAGCGTGTACGGGAGGGACGTGCAGGATGCTGATGACAGTTCCATACCAGAGGATGTGCAGCAGAAGCTTTTGCAGTTTGCAAGGTCAGGAATCGCGGTGACCACGATGCGGGGAAGGTCATACCTCGCTATGGGTGGGGTCTCTATGGGAATCGCAGGTTCAATCATCGATCCGGGCTTTCTGGAGGAATATCTCGGTATGTATTACGAGATGGTGGACATGTCTGAGTTTGTGAGGAGGATGGATGAGGAGATCTACGATGTGAAGGAGTACGAGAAAGCTTTGCACTGGGTGAAGGAGAGCTGTATCGAAGGCCCGGATTTGAACAAGCCGCACTACAGGTTTACGGAGGAGAAAAAGAAACAAGACTGGGAAACGGTTGTGAAGATGACCCTCATCGCGAGAGACCTCATGGTCGGTAACCCCCGGCTTGCAGACCTGGATTTTGGCGAGGAAGCGCTCGGTCACAATGCGATTGCAGGAGGTTTCCAGGGTCAGCGCCACTGGACGGACCATTTTCCCAACGGCGATTTTCTTGAAACAGTGTTGAACTCTTCTTTTGACTGGAACGGGATACGCGAGCCCTTCATCGTGGCAACCGAGAACGACTATATGAATGGCATCTCCATGCTGTTCGGTCATCTGCTCACACATACTGCCCAGATCTTTTCCGATGTGAGGACCTACTGGAGCCCTGAAGCGATCAGAAGAGTAACTGGCTATTCACCGGAAGGGATTTTAGAGAACGGAGTCATCCACCTCATCAATTCCGGCTCCACAACCATGGATGGAACGGGTCAGCAGCGAAGGGACGGGGAACCGGCAATGAAACCCTTCTGGGAGATCAACCAGCAGGAGGCAGATGCCTGCCTCGAAGCGACCAGGTTCTGCCCTGCGGACAGGGAGTATTTCCGAGGTGGTGGTTTTTCCACCAACTTTCTGACTGTGGGAAACATGCCAGTCACAATGTGTAGGCTGAATATGGTCGCCGGGCTCGGTCCGGTGATGCAGATCGCAGAGGGAGCAACAGTGACGCTGCCAGAGAAGGTGGGAACGGTTCTCATGGAGAGAACAAATCCCACATGGCCCACCACCTGGTTCGTTCCAAGCCTCACTGGGAAGGGACCCTTTACCGATGTGTACTCTGTCATGGAAAATTGGGGTGCGAACCACGGCGCGGTCAGTTACGGGCACATCGGGGGGGAGCTGATCACCCTGGCGTCCATGCTTAGAATACCGGTTGCCATGCACAACGTCCCGCCTGGGCGGATTTTCAGACCGAAGGTGTGGGCCTCCTTCGGTGACATTGATACACAGGGCGCAGATTATAGAGCGTGCGGGAGCTTCGGTCCCCTCTACGGAACGACGAGGTAGATAACACCAGAGAAACTCGACTCGTCGTGGTGACTCAGTGAGAACCCTTGGAGATTTCGTCATTGTAAACGAAATCCATTCTGTATTCCCAGGGCGGTTCCAGGTATATATCACCTGATTTCCGTGGAGTGCAGTTATTTCCTCCCCTTAACAAAAAAATATTTTCGAATTTATTGACTTAAATCAAGGTCATGAGCGGAGAAACAGGTCACATTTACTCCAGAATATTTTTCAGATGGAGAACCGATCATGACGAGAGAGATTATAAGGATTGATGAAGAGAAGTGCACGGGGTGTGGTGAGTGCATACCGAACTGCCCTGAGGGAGCGATTCAGCTCATCGATGGGAAGGCCAGGCTCATCAGTGATCTTTTCTGTGACGGGCTCGGCGCCTGTATCGGACACTGTCCTGAAGGGGCGATAGAAGTTGAGAGGAGAGAGGCTGAGCCCTACAAGGAGAAAAAAGTGATGGAGAATATCGTGCGGGGAGGAGAAAACGTCATACTCGCACACCTCACGCATCTCCGGGAACACGGGGAAGAACGGTATCTCAGGGAGGCGATTGAGTATCTTCAGGAGAAGGACATACACCTTTCCTCCCCTCAAGATGAGAGAGCAAAGGCAACGGGCGGCTGTCCGGGGGCACGCTCCATGAGCTTTTCGCCTGAGGATGCGTCGGAGAGCGGTAAGAACAGGGATGACCGATCCGAGCTCAGCCACTGGCCTGTGCAGCTGCACCTCATCGCACCGCAGGCATCTCAATTTCAGGGAAGAGATGTGCTCCTGGCTGCGGACTGTGCTGCCTATGCCCTCGGTGATTTTCATGCCCGTTATCTGAAAGGGAAGGCCCTTGCAATTGCCTGTCCGAAGCTGGATCAAGGGCAGGAGATCTACCTTGAGAAGCTTATCGCGCTCATAGACCAGGCAAAGATAAACACTCTCACCGTATTGATCATGGAAGTGCCCTGCTGCAGCGGTCTCTTGAATCTTTCGCGGGAAGCCTTGGCACGGGCACACAGAAAGGTCCCTCTGAAAAGAGTTGTGGTGAGCATAAAAGGAGAAGCTCTGAAAGAAGAGTGGGTGTAGAAATTCTTTCTTGACCTCTCCCCAATGCCGAATTAAATGTTAGAGCAGTACATGAGGAGTGCCCAATGTCAAAATATTACCAGGACAACAGCCTGAGCATCGGAAAGACACCACTTGTAAAGCTGAACAGGATCACCGATGGGGGAAGCGCACTGGTGCTGGTGAAGGTTGAGGGGAGAAACCCTGCGTACTCTGTCAAGTGCAGAATCGGTGCGTCCATGATCTGGGATGCCGAACAGCGTGGGCTATTGAAACCAGGAATGGAGCTTGTAGAGCCCACAAGCGGGAACACAGGCATCGCACTGGCCTATGTCGCCGCAGCAAGGGGGTATGGTCTCACCTTGACGATGCCAGAGACCATGAGTGTCGAGCGGCGCAAGATCCTGAAAGCCTTTGGAGCCAATCTCATCCTTACCGAAGGAACCAAAGGAATGAAGGGTGCGGTGGAAACAGCCGAGGAGCTCTCCATGTCTGACCGGAAACGGTACCTGCTGCTCCAGCAGTTTAAAAACCCTGCAAACCCCGCCATCCACGAGACTACCACAGGGCCCGAAATATGGGAGGATACGGAGGGAAGAATTGATGTGCTCGTTGCGGGTGTGGGTACTGGTGGTACCATGACCGGCATATCGCGGTTCATCAAGCCGAAAAAGAAGATCCTCTCCGTGGCGGTGGAGCCTCAGGCGAGCCCGGTAATAACCCAGAAGCTGCGGGGTGAAGCGCTCGTGCCTGGGTCCCATAAAATACAGGGAATCGGGGCTGGTTTCATACCCGAAGTGCTTGACCTTTCACTCATCGATCGAGTTGAACAGGTGTCAAACGAGGAGGCAATCGAATTTTCCAGAAGGCTTGCGCGGGAAGAAGGGATACTTTCCGGCATCTCTTCCGGCGCAGCAGCAGCTGTTGCGGTCCGGCTTGGGAAACAGAGGGAATTTAAGGAGAAATGCATCGTTGCCATCCTCCCTGACTCAGGTGAGCGTTATCTTTCCAGTGTGCTCTTTGAAGGGATGTTTGACAGTGCAACGGGGATGTAGCGCTGGATACAACGGGCGCATCTCATCTTGGTCATGCTTTCAGGGTACCTGTTGATGGAGAAAAACGATGGTATTTGGAATCAAAAGTGTTCGGTTTTTTTCTCAGCCATGAGAAGGCGGATCTTTCCTCCTGCGAAGAGCAGTTCCCTCATATTCTGAAAACCGGTTTGCGACAGCACCTGCCCGAAATTCATTGCAACAAAATCATGAGCCTCCGGGCACTCGATCTTCTTCATGAAAAATCTGAAAATCAACCCCTGTTCTTCCAGCTTCATTTCGTTCCAGTCGAGGATGTAGAGGGTTCCTCCAGGTTTCAGGGCGCCGAATGCATTTGAAAGGATTTTCTGTTGCTGCTCCTGCTGAAAACCATGAATTACAAAGGAGAGCAGCACCTTGTCGAATTCCTGTGTAAAGGGAAGCGCCGTCTCGATCCTTATGTTCCAGAGGTTGACGTTGGGGTATTGCCGACACTTTTTCTGAAACTGTCGCTGCATCTGTTTCCCTATCTCGAGCGCCACGATGTTCCCGTCGGCAGAGAGGTTTTTTCTCATCATGCATGCGTTTTTTCCTGTTCCCGCACCCAGATCGAGAATCCTGGAATTCGGCTCGATTTCCATTTCCTCGATCGTCCTTTTCAGGATTCTCTGATAAAGGCCTGCCGTGCCGATGAAGACAAGAAGATCGTAGAAGCGTGCAACAGGTCCGGTGATCTCGATGTGCGGCCTATTCACCTACCCATTCCTCCTTTGTAACAAGGTTCGCACTGTGTGTTCCAATTTTTCTGTAAACGTGTCCTGGGTATCCCCTTCTTCGAAGATCATCGGTTTTCCAAAGGACACTTCAATTCGATTGCTCCGCGGCCACCTTCTCCCCGGAGGCAGAACTTCGTGCATGCCTGAAATAGCCACCGGGTAGACTGGTGCTTTTGTCTTCTCAGCAATATGTGCAACTCCGCCTCGGAACGACTGAAGTTCTCCAGTATTACTCACCGTCCCTTCCGGAAAAATGAGTATCCAGCATTCTCTGTCCAGAAGCTCGCCGATGTACTCAAAACTCGATCTGAGGGCGGTTCCCTGGGGAAATGGGAAGGTCTGAAAGAGAAAGGTGATGACCAGGTAGGCAAAGCCGTAGAGGGCGCTGCGCAGAGATCCCTGAAGAAATCTTTTGCCTTCGATCCGCCTTTCTTCCGCGCTCACATTCCCATAGTTTCTGAAATGAGGGTGAAACCTGTTCAGTCCCAGTGCAGGTGCGACCAGGCGCCTCATCCGGTAGGGAAGGGCAAGAAGCACCGCAACCGGGTCCAGGTCCGATGTGTGGTTTGCCGCAAGGATTCCATGATGTTCGGCTTTTGATACATTTTCCAGACTTTTTGCCTTCACTCTGCAGATACATCGAAAGACCGGAAAGAGAAATGAGACTCTCACAGCACTCCGGAACAGCCTGGTCACCGGCCAGCGCGCCCATCGTGGCATAGGTAACTGCCTGGCCGTTTGAGGGTGGGAGGCGAGCTCTTTAATCTGCCCGACAGTGACATCCGGGCCAAGCATCGTCTCGTCGATGCTGATGTGATATTTTTTTTCGATCTCTCCGATGGTTTGGACAAGATCCAGAGAGCTCATGCCGAGATCACTGACTCGCAGTGAGTCATCTGCTTCTGTACCTGCAGTGAGGTGAGCAAAGGGGCTCTTCGCCTCGGGAGTAATTTTTTTCTCACCCTGGATCCTTCTCAGAATCTCGATCTTACGCACCTTCTGAGTGGATGTGCGGGGAAAATCCGATTCTTCCCAGATCGTGTACCCCTTTATTTTCTGGTAGGGGAGAAGCTTCTCGTTGGCCAGACGCACCGTGCGAGCAGGGTCGGTCCCTGGTTCCAGGATAAGGACTGCATGAACCTGTTCCTGCCCTCCTTCAGGAAGCCCTACCACAGCAGCTTCCTTCACCCCCTCTGTTCTGTTCAAAACACTCTCAACATCACCTGCATACACATTGTGTCCGTCCGCAGTGACGATCATGTCCTTCTTTCGGCCCTTTATGTACAGATGACCCTCATCGTCGATCTCTCCGATGTCCCCGGTTTGCAGCCACCCGTCCTGCAGAACGGATGCGGATGCCTCAGGGTCGTCCCAGTAGCCAGCCATTACATTCTCACCCTTTATCAGGATTTCTCCATCTGTCCCGATTTTAACTTCCTGACCTGGAAACAGCTTTCCCACCGACGTTCTGCTGTGCCGAAAGGGATTGAACATGGAAACCATGGGTGCGGTCTCGGTCAAACCGTACCCCTGGAATACGGAATATACGAGCCGTCGCCAGAATTCATGGGTATCCTGGTCGAGGGCTGCACCTCCCACGATGAATGACCAGAAATGGAGCCCCAGCATTCGATGCACATCGAGGAAGAACAGCACGCGAAGCGGGTAGGGAAGCTTTACCCACCTCTCCCAGCGATGCTCGAAATGCTTCAGCCTGCCCCGGGCACTGAGCTCTGATTTCACGTGGTCCGCCAGGAGCTTGAGAATCCGGGGCACTGCAATGAGCGTGAGAATCCGGTTTCTGCGAATCGCTCTGATGAGCGCCGCCGGACCAGTGTCCTGTGCGAAGTACACCGTGCTCCCAATAAGGATGGGGAGAAAAATTCCCGTGGCCTGGCCGAACATGTGGCTGAACGGGACTGTGCAGAGGAGTCTGAAGGGGGTGAGAAATCGAACCAGCCCGATTCTCTTCTGGATTCCCTCTTCGATTGGTGAGAGGTTTGCCAGAATGTTTCGGTGATTGAGCACGACGCCTTTGGGCTGGGAGGTTGTGCCTGATGTGAAAACAATTTCTGCAACGTCATCGAGAGAGGTCGGGACAGGCCCGGCGGACTTTGGGAATCCTGCGGATTCTGCGAATCCGGCAGACTCTCCCAATCCGGTGGACTCATAAGTCCCAGTAGAGGATTTGAGGTTGTGGTTCTCGCGTGTATCATCGATAATTGCCAAATTCAAGGTCTGTACCCCTGTGAACTCCATAGGCATATCACTGATGATCATGATCGGAGAAGTTCTCTGTACGATGCTCGAGACGAGATCGGCTGGAGTACCCGGGTCAAGAGGTACCACGACCGCTCCACAGTACAGTATTGCGAAAAAGGCGACGACCCATTCCGGGGAACTCTTTCCGAACAGAATAACCCTCTTTCCTTTATGTACCCCTGCTTCCATGAGCTGTCTGCTCAATATCAGGATTCTCTCATGAACCTCTCCATAGGACCATCGCCTCTGCCTGTACCCTTGAAAGCCGACCAGATACACTCTGTTTTTCCACCGGTTCATGTGATCTACATACTCCTGCAGTCCTGACTTCTGCATGCAAAATCCCCTTTTGACCATAGCACCCGGTAAAACTGAGCTGTCAGAGAAATGCCTTGAGGGCTCTCATTCCCTTTGTCTGTATCCGGTAGGAACCGATTGGCCTTGGAATGAGAACAGTTTCTCCCATGCACACCGGTGTGGGTCCGGAGGTGTGGATAATTTCACCGCTCCCCGCGATCATGATGAGTGCGTGAAAATGTTCTTTCCCGAAGTTGAGTGTGAACTCCCTCTGATAATTCAGATGTTCGACATTGAAATTGCGGTTCTTCAAAAGAAGCTGAGTACGGTTGAAAGATCGACTGTCAGATTCGAAAACGAGCTTTTCGAGCTCATGTTCAAACTCATCTGGTGAGGGAAAATGAATGACGTCAAGCGCCTTTGCGATGTGAAGAGGACGCGGCTTACCATCTGCCCCTGTCCTTTCCCAGTCATAGAGCCGGTAGGTGGTATCCGAGTTCTGGAGTATCTCGCATACCATCGTCCCTTCCAGCAGTGCGTGAACCGTTCCGGTTTTGATGAAGAGGAAGTCTCCCGACTTGATTTGAAGACGATTGAGCCCGTCCTCAACTCTGCCTCCCTCCACAAGGTTCTGAAATTCCTGTTTCGTAATCCCTTTCTTGATCCCGAATATGAGCTCGGCACCGGGCGGTGCGTCCAGGATGTACCAGCACTCGTTCTTCCCGAGCTCGGTGGGACTCTCGTGTGTTCTGGCGTATTCATCGTCAGGGTGCACCTGTACAGAGAGCCGTTTGTTTGCATCCAGAAACTTGATGATGATGGGAAATCGGCCATTACCCGATTCAGGACAGAGGTCCTGCCCAAAGAGCTCGATCAGATCCCGAAGGCTTTTGCCGGCAAGAGGTCCGTTTCGAACAATGCTCACGTCCTCATCGTGATCTGCGATTTCCCAGCTCTCCGCAACTATTTCATCTTTGGCAATCTGCTTCCCCATTTTGGTGAGATTCTTTCCACCCCAGAGGTAATGTTTGTAGATTGGGCTGAACTTGAGAGGGTAAAGCTTGAGGTTTTTCATGCTTCCTGCCGTTTCTATTTGAATATTTTCCCTCTTCTGTTATAATCTTATTCTGTGTTTTGTCGTTTGGCAACCATATAATCCTTTTTCCGGGTGGTCAGTGAATGAGTACGGAAAACAGAAGGGTTCTGGCGATCGAAGCACATCCTGATGATATGGAATTCATGTGCTCGGGCGTACTGTACATCCTCGGTCAGAAGAGGCATGAGATTTCCATCTGCTGCATCGCAAATGGCGATTGCGGTTCAAGGACAGAGCCTCCGGAGGCTATCACGAAAATACGCAGAGAGGAGGCGCTGAGGACAGCAGAGCTGCTGAAAGCCGCTTTCTACCCCCTCGGTGAACGCGATCTTCGTGTGCACTTCAACGACAGTACGGTGATGAAGGTTACGGAGTACATCAGGAAGGTCGATCCGCTGATTGTTTTTACCCATCCCCATGAGGATTATATGGCTGATCACGAGATGACGAGCAGGGTCGTGAGAGCTGCATGCTTTTCTGCACCCATTTCAAACTATGCAACATATTCGATCCTCCCTGAAAGGGGGAAGAATGGCGCGGATGATTGATCTGAGCGGGGCGCTTGAAAATGGACTGTGGGGGTATCATGAGCTTCCCGGGCTCGAGCAGCGCATACCGGCGGTGGAGGTCCAAGCAATTGCGATGGTCAGGGATGATGGCTTCTTCTCTTCGAAGATCGTGTGCTCTACCATTTCAGGGACCTATCTTGAGTCTGGATCTCACATGCTGGAAGAGGGAAGGAACCTGGACGAATATACTGTGGAAGATTTCATGAATCCCGCAAAGCTTGTGAGAATTCCCAATCAAGAGGCGAAGACCCTCATCGATGCCCAGATACTCAAAGCACACGCTCCCCGTATCGAGAAGGGAGACGCACTCATCATAGATACCGGCTGGAGCAGGATGTGGAATAAACCGGGATACGTTCTTCAGTGCCCGAATTTGCTTCCGGCAGCTATCGAGTGGGTGGCAGAAAAGCAGATCAGTATCTTCGGAGTCGATATACCATGTATAGAAGCTTCATGGTCAGAGGGTGACGAAGAACAGAAGGGGAGCATGCTCAGGTCACTTTTTCAAAGTGGAACCCTGCTCCTTGCCCCACTCGTCAACCTGCAGAAAATATCGCGGAACAGCGGGCAACTCATCTGTCTCCCTCTGAAAGTGCAGGGAACTTCTGGAGCGCCTGCGCGTGCGGTTTTCATCGAGGATTGACGCCTTGTACCGTACGGAAAAGAGGGCATACTATTTTTGACCGTCTAGGAAACCAGGAGGAAAAAATGCATATACTCAAGGATCAGATTGAAACACCAGCACTCCTGATAGATCTCGACCTTCTGGAAGAGAATATCGAAACAATGGCTCGGTACATGCGGGATAAGCGGGCAAGGCTCAGACCCCACTTCAAGACACACAAATGCCTCGCGATCGCGCACAAACAGATCGCAGCGGGAGCAAAAGGCATCACCTGCGCGAAGCTGGGCGAGGCGGAAGTTCTCGCATCATCAGGTATCAGGGATATTCTTATTGCAAACCAGGTCGTCGAACCTGCCAAAATTGCACGTCTGGCAGGATTGGCACATTCCGATACAAAGTTCGGTGTTGCCGTGGATACCCTTGAAAATATTGAAGATCTCTCCCGGGCGGCATTGCGGGTGGGCTCCACACTCAACGTGCTCGTTGAGGTGGATGTGGGTATGGGACGCTGCGGTGTGCACACTGCGGATGATGTCCTGATGCTGGTGAGGGGGATCGAAAAGGCGAAAGGCCTTTGCTTCGAGGGTATTCAGGCGTATGAGGGACACCTGCAGAATGTGCAGGATCCTGATGAAAGGAGGCGCGGTGTTGCAAAGATGGTCGATGTCATCGCAGGAATAAAGACACAGCTTCAGACGCACGGGGTCTCGGTTCCGGAGATCAGCGGAGGGGGAACCGGAACCTATGACATGACTGGAGACAACACCCCATGGACAGAAATTCAGGCAGGGTCGTACGTTTTCATGGACACGCTGTATAACAGGCTTGGGCATCCCTTCAGGAATTCTCTCACCATCCTCACAACAGTGATCCACAAGCGTCATGGGTTTGCAGTGACCGATGCAGGATTGAAGGTGTGCACTGTAGAGCACGGATTGCCGGAGATAAAAGATATGCCTGATTTGAAAATTCAAAAAGGTCTCTCAGAGGAGCATGGAAAGATAGTTGACGAAAAGGACGCGCTCAGCTATCTGCAGAAGATCGAATATATTCCGAGTCACTGCTGCACCACGGCAAATTTGCATGATCGATATTACTGCGTCCGGAAGGATATACTTGAGGCCGTATGGCCTGTTGATGGACGCGGGAAATGCAGGTAGACTCTCCCCCAGTGGTCATTTGTGTAGTTTCGCCCAGATCACCATTTCAGTGTTTGCACGTTTCATTCGAGGCTGACTTTATCGTTGATTATGATGCTCGCAGCGCCGATTGATGCTACGGTTGGTGTTTACAAAATGATCATGAGCGAAATTCTCATATCCTCACTCTCTGAGGAGAAAGACCTCCACGTGAGAGACCCGCACCATGTGAATTACGATTTCAATAGGCTGAGGGAGCGAAATACAATGCACGAGAGTCTCTTAAAAATGTTCGACTTGAAAGGGAAATGTGCCATCGTTACCGGTGTTTCCAGGGGGCTTGGGGTTAATTTTGCCGCTGGGCTCGTAAAAGCAGGGTGTGACCTCGTGATATCCGCTCGAAGCTTTCAACAGCTTTCAGAGGTGGCTGATAATCTCAGACAATATGGAAGCCGTGTGCTTCCGATCAAAGCGGACGTGTGCAGGAGGGTTGATGTTGAAAATATGGTGAAACAAACGCTCAATGAATACGGGAAAATTGACATCCTCGTCAATAATGCGGGTATCGCATCTGTAGTTGAAGCGGAGCACATGACTGATAAGCAGTGGGAAAGGGTAATGGACACAAATGTGAAAGGAGTGTTCCTCTGTGCTCAGTGCGTTGGCCGTCAGATGCTCACCCAGGGATCAGGAAAGATAATCAACATCGCCTCCATGTACGGGATATCGGCTTCCAGCTACGTCCCGCAGCTTTCCTATGTTGCAAGCAAGTCTGCGGTCCTTGGGCTGACCAGGGAGCTCGCGGTGGAATGGGGCCCGAAGGGGCTCCATGTCGTTGCCCTTGCACCAGGCTTCTTCCGATCGGAACAAACTATATGGGCGTTCGAGCAGAACAGGGATCTAGGGGAAAAATTGCTCGCAAAGGTTCCCATGGGGAGAATGGGAAAGCTCGAGGAGCTTGAGAGCAGCATCGTTTATCTTGCATCCCCCGCTTCCAATTACATGAACGGGCAGGCGCTCATCCTTGACGGGGGGTTTCTGTCCTGGTGAGGATTGTGCAGAACTTTTCAAGGTGCGTGCAATGTCTGAAAAACTCGCGATTGAAGGCGGCCCGAAAGCGGTAAGAAACAGGCTCACAGGCTGGTCGCGCTTTTATGACGGAGCGATACAGTCCGTGGAGGAGGTATTGAAATCCGGCAGAGTGAAATACTGGACCGGTCCGAGAGGAATGGAGGAGGAAAAAGACCGGGACCATTTGGCATGAGGCTGAAGCGAGTTCCTGTCAGAATAAGGCCTTCACTACCGGGGGGGAGGGAGGGATGATCACCACGGACGACGAGGAGCTCGCCTGGACTGCCAGAAGCTTCAGGGATCACGGATACAACGTCAAGGAGCGGCTTAACCTCCTCGAGATGGAGCAGAGGCTCCCCAACATCCACAACATGGTCGGATGGAACTATCGGATGACAGAGACGCAGTCTGCAATTGGACTTGCTGAGCTCGATCGGATAGATACGTGGAACCTTCCAATGAGAAAGCGAAACGCGTGGATCCTCATCAATCGCCTTAAGGAGTATCCACAGGTAAAGTGTTTCCCGGTAGACACCCAAGAGAGGAAAAACGACTGGTATGTGCTGCTTTCTCCCTGGACATCGATAGTATGTAGTGTGACATAAATAAGTTCGGGGACGCGGCAGTTGCTGAGAGTGCACCCAGCTGGAGGGATTCTGGGCACAGTGTCATACCGAGAGAGCCTTCGGGTGATCTGGCTTTCCCTTTACGTCAAGGGAATACACATCTGTTGAGAGTGTGACCTACAGCAGTGTTGAGGTTCCGAATGCACGCTGGCACGAAGCGCACACCTTCACCTGCTTTGCCTTTTCAACCTGTTCGGAGGTGGATATGGAACAGATCGCTGAAGACCTCTGCAAAGTAATAAAATCCTATTTAAATAATGGCGGTGATGGGTCGCGCACTTCCTCAAGAAATGGAGCATCGATTGCTCTCTCTGGAGCCGGAACTGAACTGGAGATTCATTCTCTTTCGTTTGCAAATAAAATGCCAGTCAAGATTCTATTGATCGAGCCTGAAAAGGGCAGTATACTAGACCAAACTTTTCATGAGAGGAATGTCAATGCAGCATAAGGTAAAAGACATAGGACTTGCGGGAAAGGGGAGGCTCAAAATCGAGTGGGCCGAATCGCGGATGCCGGTAATGATGCATCTGAGGAACAGCTACAGGGAAAAAAAACCGCTGGCCGGGCAGAGAATTGCGGGTTGTTTGCATGTCACCAAAGAGACGGCAGTACTGGTGAAGACTCTTGAAATATGCGGGGCGGAGGTTGCCTGGTCGGGATGTAATCCGTTGTCCACTCAGGACGACGTCGCCGCGGCACTGGCAGACGACGGTATTTCAATTTATGCATGGCATGGTATGAGCGTGGATGAGTTTTACTGGGCTATCGAGAAAACGATTGAGCTCAGACCAACACTTACTCTCGATGATGGTGCTGACCTCATCAACACGCTGCACCAGAAACATCAGGATCTCGCAAAACAGGTTATTGCAGGAACTGAAGAGACGACTACAGGTGTGCACAGACTCCGGGCAATGGCAAAAGCAGGTGCACTCCTTTATCCGATAATCGCGGTGAACGATGCGGAAACGAAGTGGGATTTTGACAATGTCTACGGAACAGGTCAGTCGTCAATCGATGGAATTCTGCGATCGACCTCTATTCTACTGGCCGGCAAAAAGTTCGTGGTTGCTGGATACGGGCACTGCGGTAAGGGCACTGCCATCAGAGCGCGGGGGATGGGCGCACAGGTGATTGTCACCGAGGTGAACCCTCTCCAGGCTCTCAAGGCGGTGCTCGACGGATACGAGGTCATGACCATGGACGAAGCGGCCAAGGTGGGTGACATCTTTATCACCGCAACAGGAATGAAAGATGTGATTGTGGGGAGGCATTTTTCAGTCATGAAGGACGGTGCGGTGCTCTGCAACACCGGCCATTACGACTGCGAGCTCAATCTGAAAGAGCTCAAGGAAATGGCTACGCAGGTCCGTGAAGTCAGACAGAACAACGAGGAGTACACGCTGGAAACGGGAATAAAATTGTTCATTCTTTCGAAAGGACGTCTGGTCAATCTGGCTGGAGCGGAAGGGCACCCATCTGAAGTAATGGACATGAGCTTTGCAAACCAGTTCCTCTCCCTGATCCGTTGCGTGCGTGAAGGGAGGGACCTTGAAGTCATGGTACATGATGTGCCGCTCGAACAGGACCAGAAGCTCGCACGCTTAAAACTTCAAACCATGGGAATCAGTATCGATACACTCACAGAGGAACAGAGACACTACCGTGATGATTACCTGGCAGGCACCTGATGTGGGCAGGTTCATTTCTTTTCATTGCTGTCTCAGACAGAGAGGAAGATTTATCGGCGAGAAAATCTGGATTTAGGTACTAATTTGTCTTAACGGAGAGCACATTGTTTTTAAAAAACCTGGAAATATATGGGTTCAAATCCTTTGCGACAAAGACCCGCTTCGAGTTCAAACCAGGGGTAACTGCGATTGTCGGTCCAAACGGATGCGGTAAGAGCAATGTCGTCGATGCATTACGCTGGGTCCTCGGGGAGGCAAATGCCAGGTCTCTTCGCGGTGAGGTAATGGATGATATAATATTTTCAGGATCCGATGAGAGGAAACCTCTCGGAATGGCAGAGGTGAGCATCACTGTTGCGAACGACGACGAGCTCCTTCCTGTGGAGTACTCAGAAGTGAACATTAAAAGAAGGCTCTACAGATCAGGGGAAAGCGAATTTTTTCTGAATAAAAACCCGGTGCGCCTCAGGGATATTCACGAGCTTTTCGCGGATACCGGTATCGGAAAGACGGCTTATTCAATCATGGAGCAAGGAAATATTGACCTGATTTTAAGCAATAAACCGGAAGAAAGGATGGGTATATTCGAAGAGGCTGCAGGGATAACCCGATACAAGATGAGAATGAAGCAGTCCTACAGGAAGCTTTCTGCCACCGAGGAGAATCTGCTTCGTTTGAACCTCATCCTGCGAGAGGTTGAGAAGGATCACAATTCCCTCATGAAGCAGGCGGAGAAGGCTCTCGTGTATAAAAGACTGAAAAAAAATGAGCAGGAATTAGAAACACTCTTCAACTATCTGCGGATTGAGGCACAGAAAGCTCAGGTGGAGAAGAACAATGAACAGCTTGAGCGGTTGAGAGAAAGGAAGGTATCCCTCGAAGGGCAGCTGAATGAGGAGAACAGGGAGATCAGGCAGAGCATAGAGCGGGTGAGAGCAATCGAAAAAGAAATATCGGAAATCCGAAACATGATATATAAAACAGATGCCGAACTCGAGTCGATGAACTCGAAAACCAGGCATATAAGAGATCGCATCCGTGAGATGAAGGGGGAGATCACGAAAAAGGTTCAACTTGCCCAGAGAATGAACAGTCACAGTTCAGAACTGCACGAGAGAATGGAACAGCTCAAGAGGGAGAACGACTCGATTCGGGATATCCTTTCATCACAGGAGGAGAAACTGGAGAAATACAGGGGAGAAGTCGAATACATAAACGATGTGATACACAGATCCATGACCCAGGTACAACAGAACACGACCCGCATCGAAGAAATCGATACGACAGTCCGATCTCTGCGTGAAGAGCTGAAAGAGGTAATCGACAGACTTTTAAAGGAAATAGACGGAATCAAAGCAAAGTTTAAAGGGAATGAGAAGAAAAAAATCGAGCTGATCGAGAGGATAAGAGAGAGGCTTGCGCAGATTGACGGCTCACTCCGTCACCACGGCACAAAGCTCAAAGACCTCCGGTTTTCGGCAAAGCTGACGGGAGTTGAAAGCTACTCCGAAGAGATCGAACACATCAGGGAATCTCTCAGTGCGCTTCAGACTGACATAGAGACGGTGATTAGAATCCAGGACGATCTCAGTCAGGCGATATTCGGGAAAGAGAGCATGCACTCTCAGAAAGAACAGATCGAAAGCTCCATCGAACAGAAGCAAAAAGATGAAAGAAGCTTAAAAACACAGATAGATAAGCTCAATGAGCAAGTCAGAGAAAACAGCGAGAAGAAGGATAAGTTCTCTGCTCTGATCAACGAGCTTTTGCCTGAAATGGCCCGGAACAGGGAAAAGCAGAAGCATTACGCCGAAAACTTGAAAAGACTGCGAGGAGAGCTGGACCGCAGTGATGAATCTGTGAAGGATGTGGAGTTCGACGTGCATACCCTCAATGAGCGGGTGATGCAGTTCGAAGCTGAGGTGGCGGAGCTTTCTCAGAAATATAAAGAACTCGAGGGAGATAAAGGGAATCTAGGTGAGAAGACAAAGGAGATGAACACGCTCATCGATCGAATCCTCGGGAATATCCGTGAGAAAGAGACGGAGATCGGTAAAAGGAACGAACAGATTTCTGAGGTGGCTTCAGGTATCGAAAAAGCCGAGCTGGCGAATGCTGAGTTGAACTCTAAAATACAGGTTATAGCTGAAACGTTCAAGGATAGGTACGGTGTCTCACTCGAACTTTTAGATTCGAAGAGTGTCGCGAGTCTTGCTGAAAAGCTTGGGCTACAAAGCGAAGAGCTCGATCTCAAAAACATCCACGAGTACAGGGAAGATATGCGGAAGGAAATCGGCTCGCTGGGTCAGGTAAACCTGCTTGCCATTGAAGATTTTGAAGAGGTAAAGAAGCGATTCGAATATCTCACAAAACAGAAGGAAGACCTGGAGAAGGCAAAAAATGACATTCAATTGGTGATGGCAAAAACGGTGGAACAGTCGAAGGCCATCTTCATGGAAAGCTTCGAAAAAATCAAGCGGAACTTCAACGGCATATTCAGGAGGCTCTTCAACGGGGGAAAGACTGATATGTTTTTGTTGAATGAGTCTAATATTTTCGATTCGGGTGTTGAAATAACGGCATGCCCTCCAGGTAAGTCATTAAAACGCCGCTCCCTTCTTTCAGGAGGGGAAAAGGGGCTCACAGCGATTGGCCTCCTGTTTGCCATTTTCATGGAAAAACCAAGCCCCTTCTGCCTCCTGGATGAAGTTGACCATGACCTTGACGAAGAAAACATAATTAGATTCATCAAACTGTTAAAGGAGTTTACGGAAACCACACAGTTCATCATCATAACACACAACAGGCGGACAATCGAGTTTGCGGATGTAATTTACGGGATCACGATGGAAGAAGCTGGAGTTTCAAAAGTCGTATCACTCGATCTGGTGGAGCAGGCGATTGAATGAAATTATCCGTTGGATTCAGGAAAACAGGAGAATGGTGCTGACACTTTTTATATTTCTCGTACTGCTTGCGTCAGGGGTGGGATTCATTCTCGGTACGGTGAAAGGAAGATCATCACGTTCTCTCCCAGAGATCGAAGAAAGCGTATCCACGCTCATTGCTCCCGAGCAGAGGAGACTCCTGCTTCCGAACCCGGCCATACCGCAGGTGATCGATCCATTCCCGTCTTTTTCCTTTTATTTCGAGCTCACAGATTTATCTCAAGAAGAGCTCCAACCACTTCCCACCAGAGTTTCGGAACTGCTGCGGTATAGGGATGTCGGAGTGGAATCCAATATACAGTCATTTCAGTTTCGCAGCGAAGAGTATGAGGTTCTCATGCAGAAAGAACAGCTTGCAGAACCTTGATGAATCTCATTTCCGAGCGAGTGCACGCATGAAAAGAGCCTTTGAGATCTTCATTGTATTGGCTCTCATC
>Ga0180437_10001569_pt1 | contig 38950 bp, 31 predicted proteins | sample SS_ome_4_FD_132410 | JGI IMG/M metagenome (GOLD analysis project Ga0180437, IMG submission 132410) | Hypersaline lake sediment archaeal communities from the Salton Sea, California, USA - SS_3_D_1 metaG | ecosystem: Environmental > Aquatic > Non-marine Saline and Alkaline > Hypersaline >...
AACTCTTAACAAAAACGAGCCATGATATCCATCCACTCGTTGTGTCCGTTTCTCGTCTTGGGGTACCCCATGTCACGGTACCCGGTACCCGGTCGCCCAAAAAAGATCTACCTCACCTCCCTATATCTACCTCACCCACAGAGATCTACCTCGGCAAAATGGCGGGAAACACATAACACACTTTAATATCACAGATGCCCATCCGCTGGTCTTATATCAGTGACGCGACACTTGTACTCCTTTGTTATCCTCTGAGAGGCAATCTGCTTTGATTCAGCGGGCACAATGACAATACTGTCGTCCGTGCTGGTAATATTAATGATTGGATCAACGTAGTTTGGTTCCCAGTATCCTATCGGCCGTGCATAGCGTAAATTGTTCTTGACCGTTACCGCATATATAAAGAAATGAAGATTGACATCCCTTGCCCCAGTGATGACAAAAGACATACTCTCTTTGGACGTCCTTGCGTCCACCCTAACATAATGGATATACTTGATGTCATCTGACAGATCAGTGGTTGGGGACACAAACGGTGCAATGACTGTGTTTTTCCCTTTGCTTCGGTCGAATACACTGAGAAAGAACGATGCATTGGTTATGATGCGCTCTGAATGGGGCGAAATCTTGCGCCTCTGTTTGTATGTCTCTGGCAACACTGTGACCATCTGCATTGGTATGATCCCTTCTCGTTTATGTGTACTCGAAGAGTTCACCAGAAGTTCAAAAAACTCTGTAGCCGCTTTGGTGGCAGAGGAAGATGACGGTACGGACACTTCCCTCTGTAACAAGTGAATACACTTGTGATTGGATGTGTAGCCATTGCCCGGTTTCCATACTCTAGAAGGCCCCCACTCATGATCACTTACACAGTCTTTCTCATCGTACAGCACAATGTCCACGCCATAACACTCTGTGATCAATGGTGCCACGATGACCAAGGGGCTCACGGTCCCTCTCATAGAGTTGACCATAATCATCTTGGTGAGACTAGGAATAAGCTTTGACATATCCATGGTCTTTGGTGCGGAGATCAGTGCAAGCCACGCCAAGAAAGATGATTCATTAAGAGCGCTCTTTTGGATGGACAATTGCGACGACGACGACGATGATGATGTCGACAGAAACTCCAATGTGACCCCAAGCGTCTTTTGAGAAAACAGATTCCATACATTCCGTCTAATCTCACCGTCTCGGTCATGACGATCGAATATAGCCATTGAAATGTACACAAATAGCTGGTTACCATCGCCTGAATCAACAATTCTGGGTGATAGTTTTGGTTGTTGCATTAATAAACGATCATCACAATGCAATTGTCTCCCTTTCTCTCTCTCCCTAGTGCACGGTGCAAGCGGGTATGTACACAACGCACAGGGGTGTCATTATGTAATAAGAAAATACTTTTAATTGAATAATCCAGCAAAGAGAGGGAGAGATGGAGAGAAAAAACATTTTAATCACTTTTACTCTCTTTCTTTTGAGTTTTGACATCTTTCGTTGTTGTTGTCGCCGTCGTCGCTGCTGCTGTTGTTGTTGTCGTCGTCTTTGCTGTTGATCCGCCTCCTCCTCCTGATCCGCTCCCATACGATGTCCCATACTGTGGACTGTATCCGTAGGTTGTTTTCTTTGTTGTAGAAGCCACTGATGTCATTGTTTTACCATTTATCATTTGCGAAGGCTTCTGCATTATGAATGCATCAGTCCGTGTGTTGTCACTGTTATCATTGATTCCATTTTTTGTTGCTGCTGCTGCTTCCGCCGCGTTAGCACCAGCGGGATCCTCGCATACCGTGCCATCTTCATTGTAAACTGTAAATTTGTCAGGAAATTTTAGGAATATTCCCCATATCAAATCTACCACCGCATCTACACCCTCCTCGTAGCACCCGACTACGTTCATTCCTTTAATATTGGCACTGTGCATGGTGAACTGTGTCCCAAGTTTACCAAGCATGTAGTTGTGCACAATAATGGGTACATAGTGATGCGTGTTACTCATCCACTTCACATTCTTGGTATCTGTCAACGCACCGCCTCTATTGTAGAATGATTCCTGACAAGGTAGCATGTGCAGTATCTTCATGGTAGATTTCCTAGGGTACGGGGAGATTTCCAGTAATTCTTGGTAAATCAACTCTATGCGATCCAGAGCAGACAACTCGCGTCGATATGTGGATTGGTCTGTTGTCACAGAAGGCGGCGGCGGTGGTGGTTGATCGCCACCAATGTCAATGCGTACATCTGTGTTATCGCTGTTGTTATCGTGTTTTGCTTCGGGACTTTTTTCAATATCGCCACTAGCAGCAGCAGGAGTCTCAAATTCCATTCCGTTTTTTCACTTCAACAGAGAACACACAGCACTAAACCTATCTTCAGTGGCGCAACGATGACACACATACACTCACTTTATCCCCGGTGCGACGCTTTCAATCTACACACAGAACGAAATAGTTTTTAAAAAATGTCATTGAACTACAAATTCCTTTTTATTGTGCCCAATACAAGACCTAACGTAAAACAAGACACCCCGATACCCGAACAAATTAGAAAAAGAATAATCCCCGGGTTTCCCTTTGTCAACTCCAGTGCAATGGCATAACCAATGCATATGGCAGCCATGGACGCCACAGCGGGATACCTGTGATGACTATTGAGGGCGGGGTGATCAACAAAGAGTGAAATAATCAGCAACACAATGATAACACCGACGGTTGTTTGAATGATACGACGCATGGCATCCAACTTCCGGTTGGTGCTGTTGCTCTTTCGTTTCAGATCACGGAACTCTTGGCCAATCTCAGTGGCCTGACCAACAACGATGTTGTAGTCTTCTTTCTTCACGACATTCTTGCCTGACTCGAGATCGCTCTCGTTAGACATGGTTTAATTTACGCAAAGAAAGAAATCGCAATGACACGAGTGTTTATTTTGTTTTTTTCCCTGTCCCGAAGCATATCACTCTCGTTTTACGCCTGATTCTGTACTTTTGGACAGCATCCCGCCCAGCGAGTGAAGCCACGTCCTGATCGTGTTCCATAGCCGAATGGATGCGATGCGTAATAACAACAGTACAAGTATCAGAATCAAAACAAAATGGACAGCAAAGATGGTGGTCTCATGACGCTGAAGGAATAATCCACTCTGTTGCTGTTGCTGAGACGACGGCGATGATGCCGATGAACTCGCTGTCTGTGCGTGTGGATGACGTGATGGTTGCTTGGGCAGTGGAGGGGGTCGATGGATTGTAGAGCCTCTGCTCAATGGGTCGTCTGCCTGGATGTGCGAATGTCGGAACCCGGGATCCGCCATGACATACGACTTTGTCTTTGCCAGAGCAATAAAGTTTATTCTTTAATTTACGATAGATGAAACATGACATTGCACACACGTCACTCGATCACTGCTTGAACACATTTTCGAACAACGTCGCCCATCCCGGGTGCTCTTCCTTCAATGCTCTCATAAATTCATCGTCGTCTTCAATCTCCGAAAGTCCTCGCCAGTGTTCTGCTTGTTTTGTCTCTTGGTATTTGGTAAGATCCTCTACCATGATCCTAGCTCCCTCACGTGCATACTCCAGTGACCCTGGCTCATTCTTGAGTCTTGGTACTGAACCGGTTGTGGTGGATGGCGATGATTCGACGCTCTCTTTCGGTTGTATTCCATCAATGTCTAGTTTACTCACCGATGCCGGTCGAACGTGATTGTTTGGGTGCAAACGTGACGTTGCTACAGGGGAGCTATCCGCAGAAGAACTGGTGCCACCGCCGTCGTCAAGTGACCCCCTTCTCTTGGGACTGTACCCAATCCTCCTTGATATGGTACCCCTTTCCTCTTTCCGGGACACAATGTGCCTAGGGATACCACCCATTCGCCGTCTTTGAGATGGCAAAGGAGGATCAAACGTCACATTGTCTTTGTGTGCATCATGTACACCATATCCGTCCCCATAGATGTTCATTATGGGATACTCCTCGTAATCAAGAGAACGCTCGTGTGGCAGAGTGGACGCGACTTGACTAGACATAACAGCATCTGTCACACTCTGTGTCACGTTATCCAGTTTTTTGTTTGGATCAATTTCAAAGAACATGGCCACATCATCTGACATGTCATCATTGTCGTCGCCGCCGTCGTCATTGATGATATTCTCTTCGTTGTCTTGTGTGTATGGTGTATTGTTGTTGTTGTTGTTGGGATAATAACGCTGCTGTTCACTGTACTCGGAATACGAAGACTCCTCAATGTCGAAACTTTCCTCGTGGTAATAGCGTCTTCCGTGATGCGTCATTTTCCTCAAGTACGACTCCTTCTGATTATCTTCGATGGCATCGCGTTCCCTGACGATTCGCGCTTCTTCTGCGTTGATTTTTTCAAACGCTGGTTCAGGAGGTGGCCGCACTGTGTCCAGAGCGTAGATCTTGAAATGTTTACCAATTTTTTGCAGCAGTTCTACATTGTCTGCCACAATAAACGTAACGTGGTTGTCATCACCCAGATACAATGGGCAAAACAACAATTGCTTGAAGTGTGCGTCTGTGTGTACCAGTATTGGCAAATCACCCCCGTACTTCTTGACTTCTCGATCCATCTGTCTGTCTCCCGGTTTGTGATATATCTTGATATCCGAGGACCATTGCAAATAGAGATTCCCATAGATACCCCTGATGTTGAAGATGTAATCGGTCCAGCATATGGAAACTTGGATGTCGTTCTTTCGCTTGTTGATGGTGTCATTGATCTCAACATTTATCCTCTCGAGTGTTGATCCCAGTTTATCAGAGTGGGCGACCTTGCGTTTTTGGGGAAACAACAGAATAACCTTTAAGCCCGTCGGAATGCATGGTAGTGGCTCAATGGTAAAGTAACGAGATCTATCATAGAACATTGCAGAGTCATTGACATCACTGAAATCAACATCGACTGCGTTGGGATCGGTCAGTGTGAGCTCCCAGATACTGTTATTGGCAATGGCCTTTGTGAGGCGTGTAGAAACGCCAGTGTGTTGATTACCCATGTGTGCGTGTGTATGCAATGACTACGCGCGCACGCACTGATCAAATGTTTGTTTTGATACGTGATGATGTGTTTTTTAAAATTACACAAACAAGTCTTTTTCCTTTATTTTAAAAAGTATCCCTCTCTTCAATTGCATGTGGCATGCTGGATGGCGACGATGCTTGTGGTGGCGGATTGAGTACACGCACGCACGCAGAAAGAGAGAACAAAAATGGTGTTACCAGCGGAAGATCTGTTGCTGAGAATGCTGCCAATCTTTTCCAACTTGCCCTTTCTTCTTGCAGCCAGTCGTTCACTGGACTATGGGTATGGATTCACAGCGTATTTACTCGCATTTGTGGCAATATTCACTTCTCCCGTGTATCACATCTGTACCGGGTTCCCTGCTGCGTGTCTGTGGAGTTTCTACAAGCACCGTGTTGTGGATTTCTGGTCAGCAGAGTTGGCCATCCCTGTGGTTGGTCTAATATTCATAAAGTTCCGTGCGCCATACGTGAAGAAGTGGATCATCATGACACTGGTCATCGTGATTGGGTTTTTGGTTACCGGAACGAGTAGTAATTTCATTGGGCAAGCAGTTATTGGTGCCATTACGATTGCCGTTATTCTTGTGTATATTGCATGGCATCGTATTGCGCATGGGTACTGGCCAGAGTATGATCTGGTCCAAGTGGTATTGGGTGTCACTTTTGGAACGTTTGGGGTGTCCTTCTTCAAGGTACAAGATTGGTGGCCGCCTTACTATGGCTATTTACACAGTTACTGGCACACGTTTGTGGCCATTGGAGCGTACTTCTTTGTCGGAGTGCGGGCACCAGAGCCACAGTATTTGAATTTGGAGGGTAAGATCACGGACCTAATGTCGTCACCGCCACCAGAGGACGAGTTCATACGTGCCGTTGGCGGGTATTTAAACAGACAACTGGAGACATATGCGCCGGTGTTGCGACCAAAGTGGAGAAAGTTCAGTGCCAAAGGACCACTGCCCATGCCAAGACCGTCTAAAGATGACAATAATGCACGGATGCCATTTATTCAGGCACTGGCATTTGCGCCAATGGATTAAAGATTGTGTTGATTCTTCTCGTTATTGGTTGCTGTTGCTGCTGCTTTTGATAAATTTGCAGTATTTGAATTTGTCGTTTGTAACACCCGTCCGGTGATACCGTAGCGTTGGGTATCCATCTTCAACGTCCAGTACAATGATTCCAAAATATCCCTTTGCCAAATCCTCTGCCCTTTGTGCCATGGCCAAGTCTTCAGCGTCTCCTGTGTTGTTGCCACCAGTGTCTGACATTTGCCCTTGTGGCTGTTTTTGGACAATGAATCAAAATATGTGGCATGACGTGAAAGTTGGACTGGGTTGGCTGTCGATAGGGACACTGTCGTACATTGCCATCATCACACCTTGGATCATCCGACCACTGGGAGAGGCGACAGAGGACAAACAATGGTTAGAGGATAAGGGACGGGAAAAACTAACCGGACCAGAGAATCATTTGCGGACACGACACATTGAACATGCCACTTGGAGAATGAATCGACCATTTTACTTTCGTTTGTTTGATACATCCATGTATTGTGCCTACCGCCAATGTGAACGCGGAGACAAACGGTGTCCCGCTTGCCGTAGCAATAGATGGCGTAATAAACAATAAAACGTAAAACTTTGTAGAGTGCCAGAGTCAATCTCCGTCCATGGGAGGCAACTGGAGCGGCTCGAATCGCGAGGAGATTATCGTGTTTGAGGTGCAAAACGATGCTCTCCAAGAACACACTGTGATCATTACCGTCATTTTGCAGCCAAAGATCGTCGATGGAACGCGACTCTCTTTCATGGCGTCACCTAAACTCAAAAACCAATCAGCTGCTGGTGGTGGTGGCGGAAGTAATAGCTACAATATCTTGGGAGCCATTCGAGATGAAATCAATGTCAAAGACGGGGAGAAGATCATCATCAGGTCCATTGTGCGCACACTTGTTCACAACGATTTACCAGATGAAGCACTGTTTGAAATTTCCAATATTTTTGACGTGGATGACGACACAGAGGCCGATAGACGCAAGATTGATGAAGCGATTCAAATGGACACCAAAGAGACACTGATTGACGTTGTGCGCCCAGCTCCTCCAAAAACCAAGCCCGCAGAAGGAAGGAGGACCGATCACGACAACAATGCCCCAGTCTCAGAGAGCAGCGGCGGTGGAGATGATGAGGGAGAGAATGCGCTCAGTGTGGATGGCCTCGATAGTGCAGTGGATGCGTTGGTTGACAATTCATTGAGTAAGTCGCCATTTGAAGGGGATTCTCCTGAAGAGATACTAAGAAAAGCGGATGAGATCACGGTACGGGGTCAACGCGTGGTGAGAAATGAAATCGAGGTCAAAAATGTCATGTCACTTGGATCCATCCCCGGTAAGACAACAGTGGAAAAGCCGCGTACACTGTACACAGCGAGTGTTTCACTCAACGTGATTAAGTGGTTTGCGGGGCAAGAGAATTTTGTCTGGGAACCCCCGAGCCAAATCATCAGTGATGCCAATACCAGTGGAGATGCCACTGACAGAGCTAACCGACCCGTGATCGAGTGGAGTATCTATCCGCCCTCTCATTCATTGGTGCAATTCATTGGCATGTTCGCTGATGATTTGCAGAAACAGCCTTCGGAAATTGTTGAAATGAAAGGAGACCGAGATGACTCGAGTCGATGGCTGAAAATTGATCAAAAACTCGTCAAGCGCGCCCGAGAGATGATCAAGATCGTTGTGTATGCACAGATATACTACACCACCCTGAGTAATTGCAAGCTGACATACATACCAGTCAGCGAGGACCACGAGAAATCACTCTTGTTGAAACTGGCAAAGGAATGGCATCTACACGTTGACCCAAAGACCAAGCGGGTATCTGATTGGCCAGTGGGAGCGTATCGCCCATGTATCGCGGTGACGTTACGAGTCACGTATTTTGTGGTAAAGGGAGTCAAGATATCAGCGGCCACACTACACAAGAAGCAGACCATGTTGTCTGTTGTAAAGAAGAAATAAAAGGCCACTCGGTTGCTGTTTAATCAATCTTCATTTAAAATTATTGAATAAAGGGTACAAAACGCTGTCCATTGTCAATATTTCCAATCGTGGTTACTCTCCGCGCACGCACGCGGTTATTTGCGTGATAATCTGTCAAGAAATTGCCGAGTGTGTCCTCTAGCTTTGACTTTCGATGGGCGGCGGTAATACAATGTTTCCTCATCAACACAGCCGTGAGAAACAAAGCAGCTATGCTAGCAAGAAATCCCAGAAACACCACAAATGCTGCAAATGAGAAATATCCAAATGCCATACTACACAACAAGCCGCACATTAACCCAGCGAATTTAAACCATTCTTGTGCCGTTTCATAACCGCCTTCTAGCAAGTACGCATCGTCAATCGCATCGATCTTCTTGATGAGTGTCTCTCTCATCTTCTGCATATGCTCTTCGTTTTGATGGGACAGCATGTCATGCGTTTCCTGCTCCCGTTCAAGTACCCTGTCCGCTACCGTGATAAATTTGTCTGTTTCATTGGTTAAGCGTTCCGTGTATTCATCCACGCCCATTGCCCCTCTGATTAACTTTTGAAACGATTTGTCAATGACGATGTGTTTAACGCGTTCTGTCGATCTACACTGCGGGCATGCCTCGTGAATGGTGGATTCACGAGGTCGCCCCACGAAACATGACAGACACATGACATGTGGACATGTAAACACTTTTACGGGGAAGATGGGTGGCTCCAGACAGACAGGACATACATCGTGATGCTGTTCCTCCTGTGTTACTGGTGTTGTAGACATAACAGTACGTAGAGACTCATCCATGTCCATCTGACTCGAAAACAAAAATAAATACAACCTCGTCACACTCACGTTTAATTTACTTTGGCACAACCATTAGTTTGTACGCTCCTTGATTCAACGCTGGCAGTTGTCGTAGTTTAGGACCAGTGTATGGTTGCTGTTGTCTTTGTGTCATTGTTTGTTGCTGTTGCTGCTGCTGCTGTTGCCTGAGTTGCATAAACTCTGCAGAATCGATATTGACAGCAGGAACGTATGTCACATCATTGTTCGCCACAGGCATTGTTGTTGTTGCCACTGGTGGAACGTATCCAGTGTATTGCTGCCCCACAAACGCGGGTGTTGCCACCACACCGGATGGATTATTGTGCACAGCCTGATGGTATGTGACTGGGTTAGGAACTGCAACCAAGTTACCGTTCCCAGTACCCACACCTGCATCCACATAATTGTATTGCTGCTGTTGCATTAACTCTTGTCGAGATTGAATATGCATTGGCGTGGGTACTGGTGTCGTGTACTGCTGTAATCCAGTATTAATCCCAATGGCTGGCGTGGGTACTGGTGTTCCGTACTGTTGCAACTGTGATGCCATGTTTGTCTGGAACAACTGATTCTCCAGTTGGGGCGTCCAACCAAAATCTTCTAGCTGGTCTTCGGAATCAGCAGTTGCTTTCAACTGTGTCCATTCAGATTTCTCCTTGAGTCCACATTCCATCACCAAAGGCATCGTTAGCCCCACATTCATCATTTGTGGGATGGTCAGCTGTCCTGGCACAAACTTGTAGCCAAAGTGTTTTAACCACTCTGGGGTGTACCCGAGTTTATCCTGCATCACCCCCACTTGAACCAAATCGGGTGTGCAAAAGAAGTGTTCTGCGCTTATCCCAAGATTGTAGAGTACACTCAGTCCCTCTGTTTTGTTCATACGCGAAGAGAACGCATCACACATCATACTCATATTGTACCCATTACCAAAGAAATCATTGATTGTGACAGCGTGGTCATTGATGAGTTCTGTGATGTCCATGTAATGCGTATTTACAATGTCTTTCAGAGGAACATGTTCACGCAGCAAGACAAAGGGATCACTGGACTCGTCATTTGGTTTTCCCGCATCCGTTAGCTTTGAGAAGATACGCAACACGCCTCCGCCAAATTTCTTGAGGGATCCCGGTTGTGGCGGGTTCAGTGGTTCCCTAGCACGGCGTGCCATGACGGATTTGCGTTTTATCGCCTCAGTGTCCATGACACCGGGCATCGCGTGTTGCGGCATAGGTACTGACTGCTGTTGCTGTTGCTGACCAATTGCATCCGCTACACCACAACCAGCAACAGGACATTTCAGCGTGTTATGTGACATGCACCCAATGTGTTTGCCACACTTTAACTCCAAAAATGCCATGGTATTGGGGATGTTCTTCTTGCAATGAGCACACTTTCCAAACAACTCGTCACGAGTCATGTCATCGTGTTGTTGTTGTTGCATCTGCTTTACGTTTTACTGATATCTCTGCAATACACACAGTGTGGTATTGTACGCCACTCGCTCACGCAGAGAAAAGCTTTTTTACACAAGCAAAGATCGGACGCTCTTAAATATATATTGACAAACGATATAAATGGAATAACTAGACACAGGAGGCGCCGTTTAATTTTTTGACGCGCACTCACATCGAATGCAGTAATGAAATCATATCAGTGGCTAGTGCTGTTATGCGTGATTGCGTCCTTTGCACAGATTCGCACGGGAGAGCCACAGTGCCAAGTAATCTCAGGACCAACGACAGAAGAAGAATTCTATCGATTCAACATCCTCACTGTGTGTACCATGTGGCATGCACCACATCTGGCAAATCCGTTCTTGTTGATGATCTTCACGCAGAACTGGCTCATATCCTTTCTGGTTCCGGGACTGTTTGAAATCGTCGAGGCGTTGATGGTTGTTATGTTTCGGAGCTTTGCATTGTTCCCGGGTGATGAAAAAAACTTGGAGAACTTACCAGATGCCATCATTGATGACTGGCTCATCCAAGGGGGGCTCGGGGTTCTGCTGGGTGCGTGGGTACTGTGGTACTTCAAACCCCCTACACTGTGGCGCGGATGGTACACAGATCGTGGTCTGTTTATGTGGTGGCTGTTGTGGTTTCTCCTGTTGATGGCCCCTCAAGCAGTGTTTGGGGTCAAACTGTATGATGACCCCCATGCATTTCCACTGGGACCCACAATCACCATCATCATCATTGCTATTGTGTTTGCGTTTTTCATTCAGAATGAACCCGGAATGACACAATCATGGGCTGGTCGGACGAAGTTCTTTCGAATGCAGTTTTGGATGGCAGTCATTGCCATGTATTTTTCATTTTATTATGTGGTTCAGTTTGATTTTTTTGTTGGTACGGCACCACAGACATGGCTTGTGTGGGGGTTCTGGTTATTGGTGTGGTTTGTGTTTGCCATGATACATGGTCGTTGGTCTGAATTTATACAATTGCTCAATTGGCAGCAGACCTACATCAGACGGCGTGCGCAGATACTGAAAGAACGTGCAAAGATATTGTATTACAAGACACTTGCGGAACCTCCGTCACCCAGTACACAGCCATGAACGAGAAAGGAGGGAAAAAGAGTAAAGAATAAAAGTGGTTGGTTTAGCTATTTTCTCAACGTCTTTGTGTGTGCCTGTATGCACACTGCCATTGCTACAGGGAGATAACACAAACGCAATGGCAACATACGGTAGCCAGTCTGTTAATGGCCTTCCCTTTGCCAGAGATCCAAAGAAAATTGGGGCAAAATACATTTACGACGATAAGACACAGACTTACACCTTGGTAAAACCCGCTACACGACTGTGGTCATTTCCCCTGTTGTTGCTTGGGGGTATTGGGTTGGCAGGCCTTATAATCGTGCTTGCGGCACTGGGTAATCGATTATCAAGCAATCAGCAGAAACTCTCCGGGGAATTACAGAATTTGACAGACAAACCGGATCACTTTATTGGGCCGTGTCTGCTGCCGGGTGGTCCAGTTGATGTAGGATGTACCATGGCAATGCTGAATGACATTTACACGTGTACCATGAACTTTGAAGGAGATATATATCAATGTTTATTTGATGACGGGGCGTGTGAAACTATCACATCGCCGTGCTGGGTGATGAAGCTTAATATTTCCGATAACACTGGACCTACTGGAGGCACAGGGCCACAAGGACCCACTGGAACAACTGGAGGAACAGGTACAACGGGATCAAGTGGCACGAGTGGCACAACAGGATCAAGTGGTACAAGTGGCTCAACGGGATCAAGTGGCACTAGTGGCACAACGGGATCAAGCGGTACGAGCGGATCCACTGGATCAAGCGGCTCTACTGGATCCAGTGGATCATCAGGTACCACGGGAGTCAGTGGAGCAACAGGTTCCTCTGGATCTTCTGGTCCTACTGGAGCAACTGGGGTGTGCGAATCAGACATCATCTTCATGACGTACAACAACGAGTTCAACAATAACAGTTACCTTCTGGAATTTGATCCGATTGCAAATACTACCAACACAGTTGGTCAAATTGGAGACGACATTGATTTTCTTTTCATCTCTCCTCTCAATGAGCTCTATGGGATCAAGAGTAATCTCACAATACCAGGATACGTTAGGAAAGGATTTGAGCTCTTTTCGATTGATCAAACTAGCGGAGTAGGAACCCCTGTGTGTATGAACACCATGGACTTGGAATTCAATATCAACTTCCCCTTTGGAATGACGTCAACCTCTATGTTATTTGCGTTTGGGAGAGCGTTTGATGATTTCACTACTTCGCTGCTGTGTGTCAACATGGTGACTTGTGAAGCGGAAGTGATATACAATCTAACTGGGCCCACTGCAACCAATCCAATCTTTGGAACCATCTTTGACGATGCTCTATATTACGCCAGTTCGATGATTCCTGACTTTAACAACACTCTCTTCAGAACACCAACGGACATTCAAAACATAACAGAGATCGGGGATATGACTGGGATATTCCTGAGTATCGACAGTAGGCAAATGTTCCCCTACTGTCCTACATCACGTGGGGATGTGGTGTATTTGCAGTTGTACTGGCAGCAGTTACTGGCGCCCGGGGAGAAGTTTTTCCGAGCAGTGAACCCAATCAATGCATCTACCACTGAGAACGAAGTGGACTTCCCACCGGGAACAGGGATCACGAATCTGTACGGAGCAGCGGGTGCGTGTTGGTGTGATTCATCTCTGTCTGGTGGGCCATTTGACAAACGCGATACTCTTTCTCGGACAGGATCGTTGGCGAGGAGAGGGCCCGGTATCATACAAGTGCGGGGTGATGAAACGGCATCAAAAAACGAAACCGGAGAAATTACCCGTGGCGCGGTGTCGCCTTTGAGATTGGCAGTGGCAGCATTGATGGCATTCACTTTGGGGTTGGTAATGGCACTATTGCTAATGCGATTCGTGTTTGGATGGGGGAAACATGTGATAAGAGTGACAAAGGCAAAATGAAAAATACGCGGAGAGAGCGAGAGAGAGAGAGAGAGAAAGAGAGGACAAGACAATTTTTTGTTTAATGACAAAGTGCGCAGAACAAACATTTGAAAATATAATTAAAGCAATTACCTTAGTGTATGTGTGCTATGTGCGTGTGGTGTCATCATCATCATCGTCGTCGTAAATACTCCAATAGAAAATGTCAACCAGAAGTGACTCGCACCGGAAAGCTTTGAAACGGTACAGAGTAGGTGGATTGATTGCGATCCCTTTCATAATCATCGTGCTCGCGTTTATTCCAGTTATTTATGTCATTGCACGTGATGCATCACGAACACATGCGATACGGACATTCACGCTGACATCCGCTGTTCCTCCTACAAGAACTGCTCCCCCAACAACACTGGCACCGACAACAACTCCTGGGAATATGACCAATGTTACAACCACCGCTACCGCCACCACGACGATGACGGATGTATCAACGACCACAATCACTCCCGCTGTAACGACAACGACTGATGCCGCCACCACCACCACTACCGCGGAAGAGACGACCATTGTAACCACCGGAACAACAACACAAACAACGACTACAGAAGCACCCACCACGACACCATTCGGATCTTGTATGGAATGCGGAGAGCACGCTGCTGCTACTGCATGCGCCATGGAACACTTGACGTGCGAAGGCAATACATACAACTGTCCCGTTCTCTGTTATGGGACATTTCTGCAAAACGGTCCCGTACCACCCACGTGCCTCAATGGCGCCATTCCTGAGTGGCCTCCATTCAGAGATTGCTTGTGTAATTCTGGGAACTGCACTGGTAACTGTAATGCCAATTGTGATTACACCACTGTTCCCACAACACCCCAGCCGACAGCACCTGCGACACCGTGTATGGAGTGCACACAAATGGCTGTTCAAGGACCATGTACTGCTGAGTATAACGCGTGTGTCGCCAATCCTACTTCTGGCTGCGCTCTTCTATGCTTTCCGTATTACATGAGTAATCTTCCAGTATTCTCTGGTTGTACGAATTCGTCTCAGATACCCGAGTGGGATCCACTGGCTACGTGTTTATGTCCACTGTGCACCAACAACGTAACATGTAACGCGAATATTTGCTAGAGGAAATCCACAATGTCAGAAATGAAAGTAGCCGCATCTGTCGATATGAATGGCCCAGTGATGAAGCGCACTCGTACACTGAAGGAAGATATTGCCGAGGAAGATTCTGTGACACATGATCATCTCAAGAACATTTTCTCTAACTGTGCCGAGTCTGCAGGATCACTATTGGAATCAGTAGGAGCAGATAGGGGGAGGTCCATTGCGGTCATTGACAAACTCAACGAGGCCCTTGCGATTGCAGAACAGGCCATCAAACTTTCAAGACTTGATGCAAATAGTAAAAAATAAACATTTGTTTGTTTAGTGTTGATGTAAAACCCAAAGCGAGGAAAATGTGGATGTTTTTGTTTTTGTTCTGTCTAGCTGCACGCGGTAATCCCATCGTGTGGGGTGACTATCCCAAGTGTGACGGCAGTGGTGAAGCCATTTGTGAGTGCATGAAGTTCCTTTTTGATGCCAATGCCGACGGTAACATCACTCAGGCGGAGATTGACGCAAAATTCCCCACTCTTGTGGACTGTCCATCAATGACACTGGGTTCTGATAAGTTCATGATGTGCGACATTAATAATGACCACGTTCTCAACATGGACGATTGGAATCACCCCAACCGCACGTGTTTAAAGACACCGGGAGAGCGAATCATCGCATGCGAAGTATGCGCTCGTAATGGATTCACTATGACGCAGCCAGGGTTCATGCGAATGAATCGAGACGACCAAATCCATGAATACATGAAACATCAATGGGCTGACATGCAAAGGCAGCGCCAAGAGGAATACGTGAAGACAGAGAATTTCTACGCCAAAAAACGCGAGGAGCAGATCAATGAAATCAAAAATATGCGGAAACCAAAGCTAGAGAAACGCAACAAAGAGCTCTTGTATCGACACTTGGATAGGACAAAGGAGTTGATAGAACAGCAAAAGAAACAGTTTCTTGGCTGAAACACGGCGCGAGAGATGGACCTGCTACGTGTGGGGGGAAAATAAACTCTATGTGTGATGTATGACACTGTTTTAATCGCTTTTTTCTCCCATAGACCCTCCCATCATCACCATCATCCAATGTCAGCTATCTTGGACACAGTGTAATCTACGCGAGTGGCTCTGATAGTGACTGGCTGGACATCCACTGTGTACACTGGGTTCATGAGGTATCCACACGTTGTTTCCATTCCATTAAAACATCCTGATGTATCCATGCCATCTGTCTTTATGATCTCTGTGGTTTTAAGTGACACGTCAATCTCGAGTTTTGGCCAAAAGTTAAATGGCATCAGCGTCACAGAGAACGGATTGAATGTGTGAGTGTACAGTGATCCACCCACTGTCACTGTGTCCACAATCTTCATACATCCACCAGCCTCTGGATAAGCAATATCACACGATGCCGTGCTGGGACCCAATTCAGGAATCGCCAGAGAGAAGATGGACAGTCGATTCCCCCATGGATAACTTAGTGTCACAGAGAACGTGACCACCATCTCTACAACAAACGTTCCGTTGCTTGGGGCTGACCATCCACACGTGTTTCCATTATACAAGGGGAATCCACGTTGAGAACAATCCATGGGAAGCACTGGAAGCCATGACTTTTTAGCAGCAGGGCCACATGTTGTCACATTCCCGGCGAAATCGAAACACGTTCCTGCCAGAGTCATATCGGGAGTCCCGTAAGTGATAGCGTTGACTCCCGTCAATTCAACAATGTTGGGAGGAGTGGGCAACAAATCTGTGGCCACGGTGATCTCATGTGTTCCTGTTTGTGTGATGAACATTCTTTCTCCAGCAACAAAGTCGATATTCTTTGTGGTCTCATTACGCGGGACCCCGTTGATTGTGCCAATGCCATTGTTGACAAATACCAAGTGACCAGAGTTTGGGTTAGTGCCGCCTCCATTTTCAAACGTGGTCACCGGATTAGGTGACGTGAAGATCATTCTACTGTCAATGGGACCCAATCCATTGAGCAGTTTCAATCCATCATACCCACTTATGGCGTCCAGTTGCTCTTGTAGCAGTCCGTCCTTTGTAGATCGTTCATGGACTTCTTTGGCCAGCTTGTCAAATAAATACACCAGTGTTGCGTCTGCCTGTTGTCCTTGTTGTGTGAGTGATTCGTGTAGTGTTCGCCTCAGATCAATCTCCTGCGTGAGCCTAGTGTCTAAGTTGGTGATGTTATTCATCAGAATCATAAACTTGCTCATGGAGAATATGTTAAACTGTTCCGCCATCTCCACCATCATGGTGATGTTGACAATCTGTGGTTCCAGTAGCGCATCTGCTGCAATACGGTCTGCTGTCTCGTTGGCCAATCTGTCAAAGAGTATCTGTTGCTCTGCGATTCGGATGGCTGTCTCGTTTTGAATGGCATACAACAGAATCAGGTAATTTGCCATTCGAATCGCGGATTCTGGTGGTATCTCGGCAGCCAGTTCCGAGTTTTGTTGTGTCAACAGAATGTCTTTCAATTCTCGTGCTTGGGCATCGCTGTAGATCTCCTGTTCCAAGCGTATGTCTTCTGAATGGAGTGCCGCAAAGTCATTGTCATAGTTTTTGAAGTAGACATAGCAACCGAACACGGCTCCTGCGACTAGAACTCCCACAACAATGAGTCCAATAATGTAACAGCAACCGAAGAACAGAGGATACGATTCATTACCATCCCCAAGCAGTGGGGACTTTTCACTCTTGTCTGTTGTTATCATTTGCATGTCTCGGAAAATTTCACGCGGTCAACGGGTCCTGTTGTTTCATATACACGCACAGCAAAAAAAACCTCCGTCCTCTTCTACGGAGTGTTACCCTCGTCAAATCACAATACACTGCGCAATTGTCTAATGAAAAGATTTGTTTATTATTTTTTTAGTTAAAAAGATTTATCGCGCACCCGTTCACACACCTCTCTCTCTCTCTTTCTCTTCATCATCCCCCGTACACACACACACAACGCAGAGTGTCAAAAGCGATACATCCCGTGCATACCCAATCCACTCAGCAGCAAAAAATCACGCAATCTTGGTGATTTCATACTCCACTCTATACCATGGTGACCATGACTTCTCTGTGTACTGAAACGATGTCGTTGCACATGTTGCTCCTCTGTTTTTGATATCACATGTCCATTGTGTGTTTGCGATCCATCCGACATAGAGCGGAGTTCCGGGAGCCATGGCACCATCACCCAGTGTTGACATAAATACGGTAGTTGACAATGATACATACGGAGAGATCCAAAACGGCGTGTACATGAAAGGCGGAAACCCACCCAGTGGAATGGTCAGCGTGCGTCCCCCGCTGTTGGCTCCCCAGAATGTACCTTCTTTCTTCTCCCAGCCATTCCCGCGATCAATGTACAGATCAAAGAACACGTTCTGATTGGTATTGATCTGGGAATACAACACCCGGATGGTCACTGTCACTTTGACCATCCACGTTCCTTCCTCTCCGAATGGAATACGGAATCCATAGTTTTGACCATCCCACGTTTGAAAGTACCCACGTTTGCATTGTCCCTCTGCACATACTGAATCGGGCGGACATTCGTGGGTATCTGTGCACGTTGTATTGATTGTGTTGGGCCACCCCAAATTCTGATTTCCAAACAACGGAATTGGACTCCTTGGTCCCAGAGGCAAGGAATTCTCTGAACTCACGGGACTGGCGTAACCTGGATACGGTGCAATGTACGTTGGTGGAGGTAAAGGATACGCCCCTTGTCCCGGGATGGGCGCATTCACGGTCATTGGTACATAGGGATAGTTGTCTCCGTTGAATTTACTACTGGGTACACAACGACCATTCACACAGAACGTGTAATATCCAAAGGCGGACCACTTGTCACTGCAATCTGTGTCATAGTAACAAAATTTTTGTTCACATACACTGAACCCCGGGCTGAAGAGAGCAGGGAGACAACCCCATTGATTCCCAAGCGCGGGAGCAAGCTCACATAGCGCAGGGTTGCATGGTAAAAACGAACCCGCTTGCAAACACTTCCCTCTTCCGGGTGGAGATGATTGGACTGCCGCGCAGTACCACCCAGGGCCATAATTTGCACCACATTCAAAGATACCCGGCAAGCCAAGAGTACAGTAATTCATACACATGTTTCCCATCGGCGTGTCTTTACAATGCCACTCCGCTGGCACTGTAGATGCATATGCTGATACCGGGCATCCAGCACCAACGCAAGTGCAAGGAGTGTCGTCTACACAAAATCCTGGTGCACCGTATCTAAGCATGACAGAAGAAGAACCGTCACTCACTATGAGCCCCTTTTCAAAATTGCTCAGTGGAGTGGCCAAGAATACCCCGTTCCCCAATGGAGCACTACTGGGGTCATCAATGATGACACTGGCCATTCCTGGCAAACTTGCTGTATTTGAACGAGCGTCAGCGCGTACATACGCTGCAATGTCAGTGCCATATGGGATGGTGGCACTGAGTTGAGCAAAGTTGGACGCCACTTGACCCGATGCAAAGGTGGAGTTGATTGTGATTGTATGGGATCCGGGGTCACTAACGATCGCAAACCCATTGTCAGCAGTAAAGAATAACTGCGTCAATTCATTGGCACGAGCAAAGTTCACAATGCCAGTGTCGCTGAAAGAGAAGATCCCGTGATTGTCAATGACCACCTCATTGGATGCGGTTCCATTGAGTATTTCCATGGTCATGGTGTCTGTGCTCACAAGATACAGCAATCCAGTAGATATAACAGGCTCCACGCCATTGACATTGAGGATGATCCCATACGTAGCCAGATTCACCAACACTGTCAAGTTGTCATCCTTCCACATTCTTTCCATCATTTCTTGGTTCAGTTCATTGACCAGTTGTACCAGTGCCGTATCAATGATGGCTCGTTGGGATATCATCAGGTTTACTTTGTCTTGCATGGCGGTGTTCTCTGCTATGAGAGCTGCGTCAAGATCAGTGATGTTTTGCATCAGCACCATGAACTTTGCATCAGCGTCCGCTTGGAATGCTTTGATAATTGCCAGCGCAGCAGTGGCATTATCTATCCTCTCTTGGAGAAGTGTATCTGCATCTTGCCGTTGTTGGGTCTCGTTACCAATGAGATCCGAGATGTTTTGGTTGTTGGCAATGCGCTCATCAATGTCCTGTATCAGTGACATGTTGACATAATTTTGTTGTGATATCCGCTGCCGGACGTTTTCCTCGAACGCTTCTCTCTGTCTGGCTTGTTCCTGCATGAGTAACATGTCCTTGTTTAAGCGGGTCGCCTGCTCATTGTAGATTTGTTGGTCAAGGTTCAGGTCAGCCGCGCGTAGTGAATTGAATTCTGCCTCGTATGATTTGAAAAAGAGAATCCACGCCATCGTTAAGCCAATAGCCACAACGACGACTGCAATAACAGCCAGAACTTTGGCAGCCAGTCCAAGTGATTGCTCGGCGATTTTACCATCAGAGATATCTCCACCGATTGCGACAAGTGTTGCTGTAGTTGATTGCTGTCCGTGGCGATGTCTTACACCACCATCCATGTTGATCTGCGCTCTCTCGAAAAAAAATCCTGATGTGGCCTACTAACACAAAAGTACACTGTGCTACTTTCAAAATGTTGCTGAAATACTAATAACGACAAATCTGTTTTTATTTATTTCCCCCGCACGTGCCCACACACACATGCATACAACCAATTCTCATTATCACGCACTGTCATCTCTTTCCCCGTCCCCCTTGATTTTTTGTCGTTATTGTATTCTACTGATGTCATATCCCACGTTGACACTCGTGACCAAGGTTTCTCCCAATGCCGCATTTCGATCAGCATCAACCACGTTCCACACTGGATAAACCCGTGTTCCTACGGGATGACTCCATCCATAAATAACATCAGTAATGTCCAGCATCACAAAGAATGGCTCAAAGTAATCAAACCCTGATCCAGGGAACACTGGACTACCCGTGAGTCCATTGTACACGTTGGCGGAGAACTGTACTGCGTCATAGTTATTCCACCCTTTGTTTGCTTGCGGGACAATGGGTATGTTAGTGCAATTGGCGGCGTCGCACTTGGTTGTGATCTTTGCCACTGCACACTGTTCAAGTGTCGTTGCTAGACAGTGAGCACCTTGAATGTTACCCCAAGAGTAGACATTGAAGTTGGCAAACTTTGCTCCCGCGGAAAAGAGGGGAGAGTTAGGGTACATACCAATGGCAATGCGAGTCTTGACAAGCCATGTTCCATAGGATGCCCCATTTTCAGAGGGAATTTCCCAGTATTGTGAATCAGGTGTGTTGAAATTCGTAATGACGGCCAGTGGATAGAAGTCCAGCATCCACCCTGTGTTTATGAACTGAAACAACGGAACGGCGTTCTGTGGCAACTGTCCAAATATGAATGTCGGGTTGATGAGATACCCAAAGTAAACATTGCGGTTAGGTTCAATGGGTGTATTCTCCATCTGAAAGTGAACCGTGCTCCCATTGTACGAGATGACTGTGTTAGTACCGGCAACAAAGACAATGTTGCTATTGACGGCATCCGGGAACACCCCGTTGAGCGTGACCAAGTTACTCGCGCCAAGAGTCAGAGTGTATGGTCCACCTGTGCCAAATGTGTACAGTGGGTTTTTGGAAGAGAACAGGAATGAATTAGTGACCGTGGCAATGTCATTAAAGAAGAGAATGTGATCCCCTATCAAAGCATTGACCTGATTCATGAGAGACATGTCCACTGCCTGTCGTGTTGCCGTTTCTGCAGCAAGTTGAGCACTGAACGAGGCAATCTGAGCGTTCTGGTCAGCAATCTGTGCCATGAGAATCATCTCCGAAGCAATCCTGTCAGCAGTCTCTTGGATCAGTCTGTTGTAAAGATCCGTGATGTTTTGCATTTTCACCATGAACAACATAGCCGCTTCAGTGTTGTAGTTGGTGATGTTGATGATACGCTCCTCCAGATTGGTGAGTTGCCCATCAAATACAATGTCTTGTGTTATTCTTGCTTGCCGTTCCGCTTCAATGCCATCATAGAGTGCCTGTTCCCCTGCTTTGCGCTGGGCAATCTCAGTGCGGATCAAGTTGATCAGCATGTTGTATTGCACTGTTCGAGTGGCGATTTCTTGGTTAATCACTGTGCTGAGATTTGCTTGAAGATCCATCAGAACCATATCTGCATCCAGCCGAGCAGCGGCTTCATTGTTGATCTGCTGTTGAATGGCAGCATCTCTGAGATAGTGCCGTGTGAACTGTGGTGCGAGGTCATCGTGATTAGCATAGTGAAGCCATCCAAAGACAGCACCCACAGCAATCCCAGTCAAAAAGAGAATCGTCACTAGTACAAGGACAATCCTAGTTATGGACCAATTGAACTTGGACGACTGTCTGGCTTCCTTCTCTGCTCGTGTTGGTGGAATGTAGACATATGGGGACACTGGATCACCGTTCATTTCTTTCTCAACGTGGTGATGTACTCTCACACGCAAATCATCAATGTGCGCACGTTTTTATGGTATCGCTAATGTTGATCAATGGTCCATTTTAACAATATTCCATTGTCACACAAGCAATAATTACTATTTTTCTTCTTCTCTCGTGCACTTACCCGTTGTGTGTGTGCGTGTTCAGTTAGAGAGCTAGACGCGCAGAATGGAAAGGAAGAAAGAAACCAAGCGCCCTTTGATGTCCCCGGACATCAAGAGTTTCGATGATCTGAGACTTGTGGTAGTGGAAAATCCACAAACCAAACGGACAGCATTTGCGCTGTCTCCAGAGTACACCCAACCCAAACCCACGCCCAAGAGAGGCGATCCGGTGAAAAAGAAACTCGTATTCGCAGCAGAAGAAGAGGATCCCGAGATCAAATTGAACATCATTGATGTTGGCAGTGCAGAGTGGAGGCAAGCCAAGGTTGCGCGAGGAGAGGACCCTGATGCGGAACAGATGGTTATGCAAATGCGCAATCTAAGACTGGAAACAAGAGAGCAATCCAGACAGCGACTGGAAGAAGACAAGAGGCGTTTATTTGAGAGGATGGCAGAAGAACGCATGCCCAAAGTGTATGAAGACCCCTTCAAAAAGGCAGCGCCCGTTGTCATGAAAGGCGAAGGGAAGAGAGAAACAGGTGTCGTCATCTTTGACGATGATGAGATTGATGGCTTTCTCAATACTGCTATTGGTAGATCCATCAAGAAAGTGACCACTAGCTACAACATTACCCCTAAGACTCCGGGAGTAATGTTCTTGGCATTGTACATGAGTGCCAGTCCTGTCACTTCACGCAATTTCAGAGGAGCATGGAGAGTGCTCAGTAACCAACACTTGGAAGGGGACATCAATATCCGCGTTGGAGACGACCTGTACTTTTCGTTCATGGTGGATTCTCCTGAAGTGATCAAGGGAGAGTTGTACCCATACCAAATGGGCCCACTCAAACTGGGAGATGCCAAGATGCTCTTTGCCATTGACCCAAAAAGAAAAACACTGGAACATGTATCGGGAACGCGTTATAAGGCTAACTACCCGCCCGGTATAACGACCATTGTAGTGGCAATGGCGACTGATGGAGCTGTCGATGTGGAATACTCTGATGTGGTCATATTAAAATTTGTGTGACTTCTTTATTGTTTTGGCTTTCCTGTTGTTGTTGTTGTTGAAGCTTTTCTTTTTCGTGGTTTGCTTGCGCTTTTCTTTTGTCGCCGTGGCTGTTGCTGTTGCTGTACGGCTATTGTCACTGTTAACGGTATGTTCAATGACTGAAGGTTCTTCCTCTTGGACGGCGTTTTTCTTTTCCCTTTTGACGCCGGTGTCTTCTTCTTCGTTGTTGTCGCCTTTGTCGTCTTCGATGTCGTTTCCTTCTTCGGCATCGTCTCTGTCACGCTTGATTCCCTGTGCCTTTGTTCTCACTTCTGCCGCGTCCTGCTCTAAAGTAGTAGCCATGATTTCCAGATATTTGTCATCTCGTTTCCGTCTCCTGTGCTCCTCTTGGACATTGAACTTGGTACGAGGCTGGACCACAGTCGAGTCTTGTCTCTTGCAAATTGGACACGATGGTGTCTTCTTGAGCCACTCTGTGATGCAATCATGGCAAAACTGGAAGTGTAAGCAAGGCAGCAACATGGAAGTCACGTGACTGGTCATACAAATTGTGCATGTGTTGTGATCAGCGGGCACACACATGGCTTCAATTTCTTTGTCTTCCTCGCGCTGCTTCATGGCATCTTTGAATGCATCATCAACCTCTGAACGACGCACAGCTGTTCTAGCAGCGTTCTCCTCTTGGCGTCTACGCACAGATTGTGTTATGATGGCAGAACGATTGACAATGCCTGCTCCTCCAGTAAATCGCCTTGGCTGGGAATTTGTGTTTGAGGGGGTGGTGGGATGTGCCCTCACGGGTGGCACTAAACCAATTCCCATTCGACCAGCTCTGCTGTCATTTCTCATTAAATCAGCACGACTTCTTGGTCGAGTTGTGGTCACCGGCCGATGTGATCCTGTCAGTTGCTGAAAGAAATCATCGACGTCTATCACTGGGTTCACTATTCTCCCAACGGACGAATAATCAAAATCAACCACACTTGACTCTCCGCGGCCATCATCAGCATCGCTGCCACGGATGAGACCATTGTCTGTGTTGATCGACCCCGTGCCAATGATAACGTTGTTGCTAATGGAGAGTGGATTACTTGTGACAATTGCGTTACCACTTGACGACGACGATGACAGAGTGGGCGCACCGCCACCACCAAACACATTATTGATATACCCTGTTCGAGTGTTGTCAAGCGGCATTCCCAGTACATCAATCATAAATTCGGCATCATCCACCAAGAGTACATTACTAACGTCAATTCGCCTAGCTTGCAAATCTTCCACAGTGTAGCCATTTGAAACAATGATGATTCGAGTACACTTGACATTTGCCACCAGTTTATGGAGACGATCTATCCGCGCTCTCTTGTCGTTGGCCATGGAGACCGTGACAATGACAGATGTATCATCAAGCGCGGTGAACTTTGTCAGTGACGTGGGAACACCTCTTGCACGCACATTGCTCTCGATCGTATTTTCCTTTTTGAGAGCGGTCATGATCAACTTGCTGGCACTGACACTCGGCACAACGACCAGAGTGGTGCATGTACAGTCTGGTTCATTTGGTTGTTGCGGTGCTGGTGGCACAGCGTTGTTGTTGTTGTTGTTTCCAGCAGAAATCTCACCATCATCATCATCGTCGCCGTCTCGGTAGAGATCTATCATTCGTTGCATCTTTTCACTCAATGCGGGTTGCCCCTCCATGGTGAATTTGATTTGGCAGAAAAAAAATTCGGATCGGGGCAATGACTACTCTGGACTCTGGTTAGCGTGACATGAGGGGGTTGGGAGGTCGGTCGGTCGGTCGGACATTAAAAACTTCATTCAATATGATGAACTCAACTACACTAACATTTATTCCACCTCATCGACAACTTCCTCAGCTAGAGAAAACTTTTCCTTTGCTTTTCTTGGAGGCAAATTCTTCACATCTTTGCAAACTGTGCAAATTGGCAGTACATCGGGAGGAGTCGCCTTCTTTTCAGCACTCGTCACCAGGTTTTTCATTTCCGCAGTAGCAACGGTAAGCAACCACATTCCCACAATAAGCACACAACGGATATGCTCCTTTCCTGTCCGTTGACAAATTGCCAATGACCAAAAAAGCTGCTTTAGCACCAGCTGACTCCCATGCAAGCTTGTAATACCGACTCTCCACGTTCACTGCACAGTGAATTCCCGGATGAGTGAACATTATGAAGTTCCCTTCCTCTCCCCTTGCAGGCCCAGACCTCTTCTTGGTGGTCAAATGACTTGTCATTACCAACAGCAGAACAAAACGTGGCATAGTTCGTTCCATGCAAAGAAAAAATAACACTGAAAGTGATCTTCATTCAAAGCCCACTAGGTAAACTGGTAAAAGTTACAGGTAAACAGCCGAGTTCTGTCTAAAACTCAGGTTTGGAAAAAGTCGGTCGGTCGGGTCACGCTAACCAGAGTCCAGAGTAGTCATTGCCCGGGTTTTTGTTTGTCACTCCAAACTCGTGTCCAAAAGTTATTTTTTACTCTTATAAAGGGTGGCACACGTGTATTCTCTTTGATCGTAAACATATAACACAGTGGTAAGTGTGTACAGAGAGACGTTTCTTTGGCAAACCACTTTTTTCTTTTTTTTTGTGGGAGACTCTACACTCTCTGGCATTTTCTCAAAAAGTCTTCTTCACTGCCACCCATACTATGATGTAATATTTGATCAACAGAGATGAAACGATTGGGTGATGGTGATCGTGTGAAGTCAAAAAGATCGTCAAAGAAGAAGACCAAGAAAAATTGCGGTGGTGGTGGTGGTGGCGTTCTTGAATCACCTTCCAGAATCTTTTGTACAGATGACGATGGCGATGAACGGATGTATGTCACGGACTCACCATCGTCGTCGTCATCATCATCAATGGACTATGACGAAGTGGACGACACTGTCCGTGAAACCGGATCGGATATGTTTGAAGACACCGTTGACAATGATATTTTATTTTACATGTTCAGCAAGTTCTGGGCGCGTGGTATGTGGTTTGACACGATGCTTGTGTGCAAACGTTGGAAAATGATTGGGGACTGGGCGTTCAACCCTCTGAGTACGGCCAAGTCCATATGTTATGGCGTCTTTAGAGATCAGTCACTACTGAAGAGGCTGTGTGCACATCAGGGGATCCACACGGCCAAACTAGACCCAGAATTGATTGAGATAGTCTGTCAGAGGGTGTATGATAAAGACATTTTAGAATCACTGATACAGCGAGGGATCAAGACCAAAAAACACTGGCTCAAATGCTTGCGTGTCTCCATAACCAAGAGCAACTCTAGTGCCATTGATTGTTTGATGCCGTTATTCAAGTCAGTGTACGCTGACAAGGTGACAGAAGCGGACTACAAAAAGATAATGATCACGGCGTGTTCGTGTAGCGAGAGCGAGGCAATGTTCAAGTGTGTTCTGAGTGAATTCAGGGACAAACTGAAACCCATCATCAAGACAGAACGATTTGCTGTCTGGTGTTGCCGAAAGGGAATGACCTTGGCCCTGTTGTGTTTGATCGAGGAACCTCTATTCAGGACCGCTATCAACACGTTGCATGTGTACAACTATGCCATGACAGGAAGGATTGAGATGCTTGTATGCAAGACACTCAAACAAGACGCCGCAAACGGTCACATTGATTTGCGGTTGTATGGCAGCAGAGCACTGAAAAATGCATGTAGAGAGGGATGGGAATCCGTTGTGCAAGTGCTACTGAAATCCATGCACGTTGATCCATCCATTGAACATCAGATGCCTCTGCGACTGGCTGTTGCAAAGGGACAAACAGCAGTGGTGCGTCGTTTATTGGAACATCCATCGTGTAACCCGGGATACAACAACAATGAGATTGTCCTCAGCGCCATTGACTTGGGACACGAGGACATTGTGACGCATCTTGTGAGGGATAGCAGAGTGGATATCAGTGGACACCGTAACATCACTCAGAGCATACTATGCAAAGGGATATCTTGTGGGTTTCAGGGAGATGCCTTCACAATTGCGGTCTTTGAAAAAGGTGCTAATCCCAATGAGTACACGCATGCCCCGTTGAGATTGGCGGTGCAGACACGGAACTACGAGATGCTGAGAAAACTGATCCGACACGAGAACATCAAGTTCAACAGGGCAGAGATGATGTTGATCATGAGCATCTTGGCTGACGTGGAGGAATACAAGGATGTAATTAATACACTGATGAGTGAAAAACGGTTCAGCAAGTCATTTGATATGTAAATAATAAAGAGAGAGAGAGAGTGTGTGTGTGTTGTGTTGTGTCAAATTTCCTCGTAGCACATGGAGCAAAAGCCCAAAAGGAACATTGATCACAGTGCTAATGCCCTAGACAGGGATTTTGAGTATTGGTCATTCTCCACGGATAAAGGATGGATAGATCCATTCAGTTCATCGACACAGTTGTCATTGACCACTCTTAGATCACTCCGCACCAGCATAGCAGCCGCTAAGAAAGGGGGAGGATCCTGGTTCTTCTCGTCGCCAGCGGATGACCAAACGATTATTAACCAGAGCAAGGAGTTCAAGGACGCAGAAGAGTTGCATCGTCTACTGATTGCACTCACTATTGCGAGTAGGATAGCATTTTTAATGGAAGGTAAAGACTCCAATGATAATCTGGTTACACCCGTTGACATTGACGGGACGATAAAACGCACAGACGAGGCATATGGGTTGCTGTGTAAGCAATTGTGGGCTATTGAAAAACAGCTGATTGAATCACGACTGCGACAAGAGGAAGATGCACTAGAAAGCACAATACCAACAGCAACACCGCCGTCTCCGTCTTCGGCATCAGCAGCACAGTCCAGAGAGAGTGGAGATCACGACAATAATGTCGCTGTAATGGTGACAGAAATGCATCCCGAGAGCGACAGACAGCAACAGCCACAACATCATCACGAGGAGAATGACGATTCATCATCGTGTATTATAAATTAAACAGAAGAGGTGTATTGTTGTATTGAAGAAGGAGTGTGTGCCGATGATATGACAAAGGAATGGAATACATACCCAAGGCAACGGCAAAGATAAAAGAGGCAGTGGCTGCGGACAATGAAGGCAATTATCAACAGGCATTTCAATTGTACATGCTCGGGATTGATTGGTATGAGATGGCGTACAGGCATGCACCCACTCCTCAAGCAGGAAAGAACATTAAAGCCACAATGCTACAGTATGTGGCCCGTGCTGAAGATCTTAAACAACTCAATACACATAAGCAAGCACAGCATCTCAGCACGGAATACAATAGTGGCACTCCTGGCAACAACAATGACAACAACGGGATGAACATTGAACTGGTCGGGTCTCTCAAACGATCCATCATGTCCGAGAAGCCCAAGATCAAACTACAAGATGTGGTGGGACTCGATGAAGCTAAGAAATCTCTCAAGGAAGCCGTGATCTTTCCCATCCAAGCGCCTCAACTGTACAGTGAAGACGGGGATGATCAACCATGGGCTGCTATCTTGCTGTACGGTCCTCCGGGTACTGGCAAATCTTACATTGCCAAGGCAATTGCCGGTGAATCCAATGCAACGTTTTTCAGTCTCTCTTCCTCTGATTTGATCAGTAAATACGTTGGCCAAAGTGAGCAGCTCATCAAGACACTCTTCCAGATGGCTCGTGAGATGCAACCATCCATTGTGTTTATCGATGAGATTGAGAGTATTCTCAGTGCACGCGGAGGAAACTCTTCTACCTCTGACCACCATGACAAAGTGGTCACGGAAATGCTTGTGCAAATGGAAGGCGCGGGTGTTGACAACACTGGGGTACTTGTGTTGGGAGCAACGAATCTGCCTTGGGCACTGGATATGGGATCAATAAGACGACTAGAGAGACGAATTTACGTGCCACTTCCTGATCCCATGGCCAGAGCGCAGATGTTTATCAAAAAACTCAAGGGGAAGTTCCAATTCAGCAAGGAGTTCCTATCTGAGGCCGTCAATCTAACGGATAACTACAGTGGTGCTGATATTCGCTCCATTGTAAAGGCGGCTTGTGTGATGCCTCGTCGCAGGGTCACCGAGGGTACACATTTCAAGCCGCACCCAGAGAAACAAGGACATCTCGTACCGTGTGATCCACAGGATCCTGCAGGAAGAGCGTTGAGTTTTGAGACAGCACAAGACAAGACCATTTTTGAGAATCCGCCACTCACTGAAGCGGATATCCTGTGTGCGATTATGGATACAAAACCCACTGTCGATCCCACGACTCTGAGTAAATATGTTGACTGGACCGCGCAACTGGGGATACAGTAAAAGACGCGTGTTTATTTTTTCGCTTTCTTTGCTTTCTTTGTTTTGCTCTCTTTCGCGTCTGGCAGTGTCAGCGGCGTACACGGTAACACCGTCTGTGCAATACCGCGTATTTCAGGTGGTAACGTTGGATCAATTGATGGTATCTCTGGAAATATCAACCGCAAGTCGTTACTCACTACACGCGACAATACCGGATCATTGACCTTTCTACTCCTCATGAGATACCACACGGTAGAGATTTCTTTTATCTCGACCACTGGGAGCAACATCTCAGCCACAAACAATCGATACTCTTTCTCTTTCAATTGGTCTTCGTGGACAATGGTGATAAATAGATCTGCAGACATTCCCCTGGTCCACTTTTTCTGTGTCCATGGAATAAATAGGATGGAGTGCGGATGTCCATCTCTCTCATAGGTTATGCGTTCATCATTGTGCTGAGTAACGGCCATCTTTGCGTCTTCCAAAGACAACGCGACTCGCTTGCATATATTCGCCAGTCTCCGTGCCCTTCTCTGGGTATTCACAAACACTGTGATGTCTTCGTCGCCACTGTGAATAAGTCCGCGTAACCATGCTTCTAGCGTCTCTTCCATTATTGTAAGATAAATGTCTGTGGATTCATACTCTGCTGGCGCTCCCCAGATGACCTCTGTGTGTGTCTCCAGAGCGTCACTGAGATGCTGATAAGCCTTTCTTTGAGCAGCTGTCTCAAAGGGATCAGCGATGACATTTTCTTCGTGTCTGTACTCACTGTCCTCATCCTCATCTTTGTCCTTGTCTACTCCGCCCTCTCCTTGGTCGATGAGATCACCAGTGAACACATTGCCATTCCTCTGCATCACGCGGAACGATGAGACCCTTTTATCAAAAGAGATTTCACTGCTCAGTTGGGTAACGTGCCCGATCCTAAAAATTTGAAAGTTTCGCCCGATCCTGAAAAAAAGAATGGACACTGCAGCATTCAGATATCACGGTAAACTCAAGGGTCCCATGGAGAGGAAACACACGAGTGAATTAGATGTTGCCATCATAACATCAGAGGATGGTTTGATCCCCATCACCAACTATGCCGTTGAGAATGTATCAGGGAAACTCATTGCAGAGCGTGATGACTTGCTCACGTACCGCATTCGCTTCCCAGAGGGCAAGGGGCCGCATATCAATGAAACCGCTATTGTCAAATTGTGTCCTGTGCAATCAGTAAACAGGCGTCGCGACGGGTTACCAGAGTGTGGCTTCATGCTGGGTCTGGACCTGTCACAACAGCAGCGCGCTGAAGCCGTCGACTTTGTGGCAACCACTTGCTACTCTGTCGTCGTGGACAAAAGCAACAAGAATTCCCTCAGAATGAAGGATATCTACTTTGTGTTGGAGGATGTCAACTTGGAGTCCACTGGCGCCCCTCGGTGGCGTGTATGCGCTGATGCAAGTGATGTCCTCTCTACGACATCAGACATCGCGGGACGATGGACTCCGCTAAAACCCACGCATCCTGATCCCACAGTGGATCCCGGGGTACCCATTGAATTCAGACCACAGCGCACTCCAGCATGGTTTTGGTTTCGGTCTCGTTGTGAACACAGTGAGATATTCAAGGGCAAGCTCTCGGCTTCCACTGCATGGAAATTCTTAGGAGGGAAAGGGCACAAGGCCTATCTTGATGACAAAGAGTTCAAAGGGAATCACATGACACGTTACGGGAGAATGGCTGAACCCTACATTGCATTGGCAACTCTGATAGCGTATCCCACATACACAATTCAAGAGTGTGGTTCATATCCGCATGCTACTATTTCTGACATGGCAGGAGCACCGGACGGGATCATCATTGACAACAGCAGATCCTTTGATACGCTGCCCTCTTGGTACAAGAAGCTCATCACAGAAGACCCCACAGTGAAACACGACGAGATTGACTGGACAAAGGGTGTCTTTGAAGCCAAGAATATGCTATTCATGGATAAAGCCAAAAAGGGCCCCATTCTAAAGGACGAGTACCTGTTCCAACTCTACATCCAAATGATGTGCACGGGAACGTACTGGGGTGAGTTGTATCGTCACTGCAATGCCACTCATGAGTGTCGGATGTTCCGAGTGTACCGGAGACCCGATCTCACGCGACGCATAGAGGCATGCATTAAGCGGATGCGCAGTGAGATGATTGGTGGCACTCCTTATGCTGTCGCCGTTGATCACGAAACAAATAGAGCGATCATTGCAGACTTTAAAAAACAAACAGCGTTCTACAATGAACCCGGTACGAAGACACCGCGATATCGAACCGTGGCATGGCCATTGGATAAAATCAATGAGTTGGAGAGACGCATTTCTAGATACGATATTGTTGCCAGCGCACCCGGAGAGTCAATAATGTCCATTGCAGAGATCAACTCCAGTGGTGGCGCCACATCCACATCATCAAAGAAGAGGAAAAAGTCTGGTGCATCGCCATCAAGGAAAACGGCGCTACCCAGAGGAGATGTAGAAGAACTGGCCATTGTCAAAGATGCCATTCCCATGTCAAAAGATAACATGGATCGATGGTCGGACATTGACGCCACAAACAAGGAAATCAATCGTTGCATCAAGAATGGCGACTGGCACGAGCTCGTTGACGGGCAGATTCTCAAGGCACAGATCATACGGTATGTGGAATTGGAAAAACAGATTGGCATTGAGAAAGCAGTGCGCAATGAGAACGGAAAGCGTACGCGACCAGACGAGGACGATGGTGATATTTGAGAGGGAGAGAGTGGGAGGAAAATAAAAACACAAGAAGAATGAGTCAAAACGTCCGAGTTGTCCGTGTTTTATCACAAGGATCCTTTGGATTGGTGGTTCTTGTTTCTGTCACTATTCCCGGGAAGATGACCGCATTGTACGCTGTGAAGATACTGGTATGTGCTGGTGCGGATAGTTGGTTCAGCTACGAGTACGATTGTCTTCGGGCACTGCGCGGGTCAACGTGTCCTCACACTCTTCCTGCTGTTGAAGCATTTACCAGCAAAATCATGCCTTCCATCTTTTCCACTATCTCCGCTGATCTGCTGCCACAATTGCTAGACCCGACAACGCAACAATATATGCTCATTGTCATGCCGTACATCAAAGGTGTCACACTACGATCATATCTGGGCGCTCTCTCGACACTCAATAGACAAATGAGCAACGAGAAAGTGAAGGGTTTCTTTGGCCAGCTTGCTCTGTATTGCCATCATACATACCGTGAGCACAATATTACGCACAATGACCTCAAATTGGGCAATATCATTGTGCAGCCACTGGATACACTCAAAGTCATCGATCAGTCATTCTCTACCCCGGGCACTGGGTACATACATAACATTGAGACATGGACTCGTGGCACGGCAAGTTACATGCCACCAGAAAAGATATTTTTTCCCACTCAAAACGCACTGTCGTTGCGCAGTGACACTGACAACGAGGACAAGTACAATGGGACGGGTGATGTCTGGGCACTGGGAACAATTCTACTCACAATGATACTTACTGGTTCAAGCCTACCCAAGCTTGAGAGTGTTCATGTACGCAACAAACTACTGGATCGCAATGGTTTATTCAATCCAGAGTACACGGACACTGTGTATGAGTTGATTCAAGGCAAGTGGTTCAACGATGTCATAGACGCCATGACAGTTACACATATCGGCAAGACTATGCACAGAGATCTCATAGAACAAGGAGTAAAGATGTGTCTATGGAAATTCGTGTTGTGCGAAGACACTGAGTCTTTTCATTCCATAATTGGCTCAGACTTACCCGGAATCGAGAAGAGTGATCTTTACACACTCATTGCGGAACATGGGGATATGATAGTGCAAAGTTACTACAAACACGGCACTGGTCCACTAGAAGCTGCATTTGATGTGCTGCAGCAATCTGATCTGTACAATACTTATTGCGACACGCAGACATGGGATCTGAGAAAACGATGTGGTCACTCTGTAGACAGTACGCCCTTTTTGTGGATACTGCGGCGATTGGGTATAAAATCAATAATGCGGTCATTCCAAGACGATGACGCGATAAAGTTGGATCGAGAGAAACACGCATCGGTCATAATGTTGGGACATAATGATGTAGGACAGTTTGAACGCACACTTGAAATGATCACCAAGGACCCGTGCGCTGTCTGCGGGGCCAAAGCGAACAGGAAATGTAACGGGTGTTTTAAAAGGACGTGTACTCCAGAGTGTTTTAATATGCATCTATGTGATTGAGTGAGTCACGCGTGAGTCCACGCAAAGAAACCACCCGTCTACATGAATTTAAATAAACTAATTCGTGCTCGCCGTATCCTCGATTTATCGTTGTTGTCCCCGTTATAATTTCTTGCATCCAAGTTAATAGTGTGAACCCCCGTTGCTAAACACAGCACTCTAAATCCACTCTGTGCAGAGTATCCAGAGTAATCTTCTTGCCAAGGTTGCCCGACAATAACAGTGGTACCGTCCACTGACACTCTAATCTCCCCATTTACAAACGATGTCGATCCGGGATAAAACTCTGCAGACCAACCAATGTAATATGCAGCTTTTGTGCCACTCTCTTCCCCACAGAACCCTGAGCCTGTTTGAGTGGTAGTTGTTATCAATTGCGCAACGTTCTCCCAGTCATCCTCTTCAATCTCAAGGTACGTTCCACAGTCGTATGCTTCCACGTAATCACTGTCATCACCAAACCCATCGTCATCACCGGGAGGACCAGTGCCTCCAGTGGCTCCAGTAGTTCCCGTGGTACCGCTTGAACCTGTGCCTCCAGTAGATCCACTGGGGCCCGTGCCTCCTGATCCACCTGTTGCTCCTGTGGTCCCTGATGACCCAGATGTTCCTGTGGTACCGCTACTGCCACTCGATCCCGTTGGACCACTGCTTCCGGTGCCCCCAGATGCACCACTCGATCCCGTGGCTCCAGTTGAACCACTTGATCCCGATGTACCACTAGATCCAGTAGACCCCGTGGTTCCAGGGGATCCAGTGCCTCCCGTGGTACCACTGCTTCCACTGCTTCCACTTGAACCAGGGGATCCAGTGCCTCCTGTGGTACCGCTACTTCCACTGCTTCCACTTGAACCAGGGGATCCAGTGCCTCCTGTGGTACCGCTACTTCCACTGCTTCCACTTGAACCAGGTGATCCAGTGCCTCCCGTGGTACCACTGCTTCCACTAGATCCCGTGGCACCGGTCGACCCACTAGATCCCGATGTACCACTAGATCCTGTGGTACCAGTTGTGCCAGATGACCCCGATGATCCACTTGACCCCGGGGATCCTGTGCCTCCTGTTGATCCACTGCTTCCGGAAGAGCCAGTTGACCCAGTGGTGCCAGTTGTTCCACTTGAACCAGATGAACCACTTGAACCCGATGATCCTGTGCCACCAGTCGTTCCAGATGCACCGGTAGATCCACTCGTCCCACTCGACCCCGTTGATCCTGACGAGCCACTTGATCCTGTGGAACCTGTCGTGCCACTTGATCCCGATGATCCACTTGAACCCGGTGATCCAGTACCACCTGTTGTTCCTGTTGAACCTGTGGTACCAGATGCTCCTGAGGTTCCGCTTGATCCTGACGATCCAGTAGACCCGCTCGATCCGGGAGAGCCAGTGCCACCAGTTGACCCACTGCTTCCAGTAGATCCACTTGACCCAGGTGAACCAGTAGCTCCTGTAGATCCACTGCCTCCTGTGGTTCCCGTAGATCCCGTTGTACCAGTTGTACCACTTGACCCACTTGATCCCGGGGATCCCGTGCCACCTGTCGTTCCACTACTTCCACTTGTTCCTGTTGATCCTGTGGCACCGCTTGTTCCAGTGGTCCCTGATGATCCACTGTTGCCACTTGTTCCTGTAGAACCACTAGATCCACTCGCTCCACTGTTGCCGCTTGTCCCTGTTGATCCACTTGATCCACTCGCTCCACTGGTGCCGCTTGTTCCAGTAGAACCACTTGATCCACTTGCTCCACTGGTACCGCTTGTCCCTGTAGAACCACTCATTCCTGTAGAACCACTAGATCCACTCGCCCCACTTGTACCACTTGTTCCGGTAGAACCACTTGCCCCGGATGTTCCAGACGATCCTGATGCACCGGTGCCTCCCGTAGTTCCCGTAGCCCCACTGCTGCCTGTAGTACCCGGAGATCCTGTGGTTCCTGTTGTTCCACTTGATCCCGTTGGCCCCGTTTCTCCTCTAGCTCCAGTGGGGCCGACTCCACCTGTTGCTCCTGACGCGCCGGTCGCTCCTGTTGCTCCAGTGGGTCCTCCTATCGAGGTACTGTTCAAAATCGTGTTTGTCAATGGGATATTGGTTAAATCAACCACAGAAGTATCCGTTCCAAACACCACTACCGTTGGATCTGTAGCCAAAATCCCAGTCGCATTTGTTCGTGACATAATGAGCCCATTGCTCACATCTGCTGGTGTAATGACGTGAATTCCAACACATGTCTTGGTCTCCTTTGGCAATAGGACATCAATCACGTTGGACGTGTAATTTGGTGAACATAAAACAATATTGGGAGGTTGCAGTAGTACATCGTCACTCCATCTCTTCATACTTCCAGTCAACAGGCTATTGGTCACCGTGACATCAACAACGGCAATGGCCAGTGTATTGGAGATGTACATCTTCACGACATCATCATTTCCCACTTGTACCTCAAACGTGGGTGGATTTAATACAATGTACTGCTCGTCAACAACAACGAGATCCTGCAGAGGACCCCTCACTGTCTGGTCTCGGTAATTCCACACAAAGGATGCCAGACCCAGTAACAAGATGATCAACAACAGCAATATGACAGCCATTCGCCATCTCCACTTTTCAGTGTTGTACTGTGTTTGCAGATCCCTTGGTAATGCTGAATCATTGGGTGCAGAGATCAACTGGTATCCGAGTTCGGTATTCACGCTCACGCTGCTGTTGAGAAGACGAGGTCTTCTATCTATCAATGACATTTTCTCCCGATTACACGCTGTCTACCCGTTTCCCCTTTCACCTACGGGCATTTACCAAGCGCTCGCAAAAAACCCCTTAAACACGCGTATGTGTTGCTTACACACGTGCCGCTCAGACAATGTCAATATATCAATGAAACGATAAAATCTCAACACCTCTTTTTATTCTTTCTTTTTCACTTGCGTCGTCGTCGTGGCAGCGGCAGCGGCAGTAACAGCAGGTGGACTTTCAATGGGCAATGACAATCGAAGTCCAGTCGGCTGCTTGAATCGATCAATGATATCAATGACACCGGCTGATATCTTGGAAATTGTCTTGACAATGTGCTCTGACTCTGCTGCGCTCAGTATGGTGGACGTGCTATCTACAATCTTGTTCACTTTGTCACTGCTGATATTCTGTGACACTCGCGTCACGGTCTCCAATCCCGATTTCAATGCAATGAACGTTTCATGGAACTCATCCGCAGTAATGGTTCCAAACAACTGTGCTCCCTTCTCGACAAATCCACTCACGCGATCAATCAGCGTCGCTTCTCCTCCGCTGCCGCTGCTGCGTTTTGCTGTCCCATTGACAAGCGTGGGCAATGCATCACCAAATAACTTAGAAAACTGTGCCACATTACCAATGACCGCATTGACATTTTTCACCAGTGAATGCACAGTATCCGGTTCAATACCCGCCCGGACTTCATTGAGCCACGCTATCGTTTCGTGACTTTTGTCTATCGTATCCAGAATTTGCTGAGTGGTGATGACCTCCTGATTGGCGTGGAAGTTAGTTCTGAACTGCTTTATCCACTTCTCCGCGTCTTCTTTCATTTTCACAGTTTCCTCGTGCATCATCACTGTGGCACGACTCGTTTGTTCAAGGCTGTCACTGTTGGCCCACAGCACAATGCAAAAGGCAACAAACAACACAAACACGGCCAGACCAGTGGCAAAGATTCCTTTCAGTTCCCAGCCCGGTGGACAGCCCTTGTGTTTGCCTTGTTTTTCATACTTACCCCCAAGAGGGACTTCGTTGCTACTACCTCCACTAGCAAACATGATGCGTCTCTGTCTTATTGTTTAGATATATGTATGTGTGCGCATATACACACACGGCTCTATGTGATGCTCGTGTATTTGCTACTCTGTCGATTGAAATGCTAGGAAACGGTCAAATGCAGTAGAAGTTCAATTAAATAGATTTTATTTTTCCCCTTTTTGTTTGGGTGTTCTCTCCTTCTCCCCGTGTGTGCGCGTGCACGTGAAAGCGACTCAAAACAACGCATTCTCTGGAATGAGATTCACGTCATCGCGATAAATATTCTCATCCAAGGTGTCTAAATCAACTTTGAAATGGCCATCAATGCCAGCACCACATGGGTTAGAAATCTCGATATCATCAAATCCAAATGAATCTCCAAAGTCATCAAAGTCGACGTTGTCATCAAAGAGAGGATCTCCAAAATTGAAGTGCTCCAGATCCACCAGTGACTTTGATTTCTTCACAATGTCTGCGTCTTCTCCAAGTTCCTCTGCGACCTTCTTGGCGATCTCCTCTTGTTGTTGCTTCTTTGCCTCATCTTGCTCTTCCTCGCCACTCTTGCGAGTGCGCTTTCTTCCTTTCACTGGGCTACGCTTCTTCTCTGGAGTACGTGATGATCCTTTAGTAGAACGGCGAGTAACTGTCGCTGACCAGTATGATCCATCGAGTCCTTCACTGGAAAGTTCACCATTGTCGCTGGTCTGTTCAGCTTCTTGCTCGATCTTTCTGGGCACTGGCCTGTTTGGTGGGAAAGGTGGTGGTGAGGTTGCTCTTCCTACTGCTGATGGAGGCGCAATTTCCAATTCATGTGCATCTTCCAATGGTGGGGGAGCAATCTTCAACTCATCGTCGTCGTCTTCCACTGCCTCTGCCAAGATTTTCTCCACACGCTGCTCAATGGCATTGACAATGCCATTCTGTCTCTCTTTCGCGTCTTCACCGCAAACCTTGTATTGTTGGGGTCTAGCTTGACGAGAATCATTATAAGGGGCCCTGAATGGAGGTGGTGGCTGAATCGCTGTGCCAAGACCAACGGGCTCAGGAAATGCTTCCACGTACTCCTTGGCCAAGTGTTCTCCTCCGGCGACGTTCTCAAGCAATGGCAAAACACGCTTCTCAAAGAATGTGAGACGCTTCGCACTCTCAATTGCAGTCGTTGCCAGTTGATAGTACGGGATCGTGGGGATTCCATTGGCATTGTTGAACTGGGTCATAAATGCCTTGAACTTGCCAGTGTCTTCATCCTTGACAAACGCAAGTCCTGGGAGCTTCGTGGGATCCAAGTCAATGTCACTAAGATCAACAGGAGTAGGCTCAACACCCGGGTCCGTTGCATGACAACTGCCATTGTCCTCAACTCTCAATTGCGCAGAAACGAAGTTGACTCCAAATACTGCACCAAGTTTGTTCTTCAGCTTTGTGGCCTTGGTGTTTTGGGTCTCCTGTTGCGACTGTGTGGGGATGAAACGGTGAGCAAAGCGAAGAGGGTTACATCAAAAAAAAAAAAAAAAAAAAAAAAAAAAAAAAAAAAAAAAAAAAAAAAAAAAAAAAAAAAAAAAAAAAAAAAAAAAAAAAAA
>Ga0180437_10001571_pt1 | contig 38945 bp, 30 predicted proteins | sample SS_ome_4_FD_132410 | JGI IMG/M metagenome (GOLD analysis project Ga0180437, IMG submission 132410) | Hypersaline lake sediment archaeal communities from the Salton Sea, California, USA - SS_3_D_1 metaG | ecosystem: Environmental > Aquatic > Non-marine Saline and Alkaline > Hypersaline >...
AACCCTGTCCAGCATGGTGGGCATCACTTTGGGCATCATGCGGGGAAGAAGCTTGGGGAACAGGATGGGGAACATCGGCTTCATCAAAGCAAACATCGCATCTCCCAGGAACCCGAGCTTCCCGATAAAGCGCATCATCTTGCCCATCCCCAAAGGCATGGCATCTAGCAATTCCGGCCACATGGTGGACATCAGATCAGCAAAACCCTGAGGAGTCATCAACGGGATCATTTTCTCAAACACGGACCACTGCTTATCCACTTCAGGACTGGAGTCCTTGAACTCTTTTCCCAGCGCTCTGCAGGCAAAAGCGGCCAGATCCTGAACTTCAAGAGGGAGATTCTTCTTTTCCGTGGTCACACGAAACTGGAACTTGCAGCAGGGACAGAGCGCCAAAATCGCATCCGCTTTGATGTCTTCAGCCTCTGAAAGACGGGATTCACCAATATCGTGGGCGACAAGCGGTTCCTTGATCAGTGTCAGCACGCTTCCGCAGCAGTGGCCCTGTTCCCTGTTATGAGCCATTTCCTCAAATTCAATTCCAGGGATGGCCTTGATCATTTCCCTTGGCTCCTCATACACACCGGAAACACGACCGATATGACAGGAATCGTGCCAGGTGACTTTCTTATTGATTGGATGAGTAAACTTGAACTCGCCCTTCCGTATTTTCTCTGCCACCACTTCGCTGTAATGTTTGGTCTTGATATCAAATTCCAGGCCAAGTTTTTTAGCCCATTCCGGATAGGTATGCAGCCACATCATATGACAGGCCGGACAGGATGTGATGACCGTATCCGCGCCGACTGCCTTAACGGCTTCAATATTCTTCCTCATGATATTCTCGAAGACATCCCACTTGCCGGCCACAAGCATGGGTGTACCGCAGCAGTTCTCGACATTCCCGACATAGGTGAAGTCGACTCCGGCCTCATCCAGAAGCGTAACCGAGGCCGCCCCGATATCATGTTCGACATAGGAGGCTGTGCATCCGGCAAAATAGACATTCCGGCTCTTGACACCAGGGCCATGTTTCTTCCACAGCTCTTTCGGGAACCAGGCTGTCCGGTCCTTTCTGTAACCGGCCCAGATGTTTCCCTCGGCCTCCGAAGCAGCGGCCATTATTTCAAAAGGAGGAAAAGTCATCTTCTTGTCTTCATGGATCAATTTCCCTCTAAGCTTCATCCATGACGGCTCGATCGGGAGTGCTGCCGAGCAGCGCAGATTGCAGAATTCGCAGGTCGTGCAGACGAGCATGGTGTCCACCATGAACTGGTCCCAATCGGTTCTTCCCTCCATGTATTCGCGCAGCCAGTACCACTTGCCCCGCGGCGATTGACTCTCCCAACCCCGGCTGAAAAACTGATCGCATTCATCCAGACAATAACCGCACTGGGAGCATGAATAGGCATACCAGGCCACATCAGCGGGAATCCCCCGAACAGGCTTATCAATACGCTCTCCAACCCTCGTGGCCACAGTATTGCCAAAAGGCCGAATCAAAGGTTCGAAAAGACTGAACACACCAAGAGCCCTGCTGACGAGATTGCTCCCCATCACTTTCTTCGGATTCAGAATCTTGTGTGGATCGACTTCTTTCTTGAAGGCCTTGAGCCGTCCGGCTCTCTCTTTTCCCAGGATGCTGTCGATCTTCCTTGTGAAATACAATCCGGTCGAATAGGGCCTGCCGCCGTGTTTTTTGGCGATTTTCATGATGGTCAGGACCAGGCCGAAGACGAAATTGTAGGAAAACTTTCTCTGGTCGCTGGGGATAAAACCAAGGATCACGACTTCAGGCTTCCCGCTTTTTCCTCTTTTGATGATGACTCCTTCCTTGACCACCGGTTGATTCACTTTGTCTTCGATCTCTTCCATCACGTCTCCCAGCTTATCCAGTGGAACAACAACTTCAGCTGGAACCAAAGACGGTCCAAGACGTTTGACAATCATTAATTTGAATCGATTCTCCCATTCATGGTCAGCGATCACCTGGCTGAGGATTTCTCCTTCGCACTTTTTCACAATCGTCTCCAGCTTGGGAACGACTGTTCTCCGGTCGCTTTCTCGAAAAGCAAGCACGGCGATGTAGGATGCCGGAAGGATGACCTTGTGCTCAGCCGGATGGCCATGATGGGTCATCACAGGGGCCCGATTCTTCATCTCAGCCATGCGAGGATTTATGAAAACCACAGACCAGAGAGGCAGCTCTTGGTCGATGAAATCCTGGAAAATCCGGGAAAGCTTATGGGCATCCGGACAGGCAATGGCTGTCACTCCGATATCCGTCAACTTTTGAACCCTCAGAGTAATCTGACTGATCAGACCTGTCGTTCCCTCGGCATCGGATATGACTTCCAGATCTTTCCCGGAATACTCCTTCACCTCGCCGCCGGGAAGAACGACGCGGGTGCTGACGACATTATCCATAAACCATCCGTACTCATAGGAGCCGATGCCTGCTCCGCCCTGGGCCAGCCAGCCTCCTGCGGATGAGGAAGGATAACTTGTTGGGTAGAGACGAATCGTCAGTCCCTTGGATTTGAGCTGTCGGTCTATTTGCTCCCATGTGATCCCTGGCTCAACGGTAATAATCTCCTTTTCCGCATCGATGGAGATCACACTCTTCATCCAGTAGAAGTCCACCACGATACCTTTTCGGGTAGGGACAATCCCTCCATAGCCGGAAGATCCTTTTCCTCTTGGAACAAGAGGAATGTTCCTTTCCCCTGCCCAACGAACCAGCTCTACTAATTCTTGTTCATTCTGGGGCTGGATAACGACATCCGGGACTGTACTCCCCACTAGCGGTTTAAAAAGACTTGGCACAGCAGCAATATCATGACTGTAGAGGACTCTTTCCGTGCGGTTGAAATTGGCCCGCTTGCCAAATGTCTCTTGAATCCATTTTTTATCTTTCTTACTTATTCTTGCCATTCCAAATCTCCTTATCCACGAGTAAAACCTTTCTGCAAGGGAAGCCAGAGGTTAATTATTATATTATTGTTATATTATAATATATTGAATTGATGGATACAACAATTTAGCTGCTTGAATCCGGATTCTCTTTTTTCTAATCGAGTCGCTCAGAAGCCCTTTGCTTGAATCGCCGATTAACTGGATTTAATCACTTCCCTTTTCAAGGTGGCCCTCTCGATCCTGTCCTCTTGGGGAGAAACACCGATGCCGGGCGATTCAGGGACTCTTATGGTTCCCTCTTGACTCACTTCTATTTGGGGCTCAACTAAATCTTCCGCATAGTATCTTTTGCTCGCCGAAAGGTCGTTGGGGTACCGGAAGTTGGGGAGAGTGGCCAAATGGATGTTATGCGCACGCCCGATCCCTGATTCGAGCATCCCACCGCACCAGACCGGAATATCCTTCTCCTGGCAGAAATCATGAATCTTGCGAGACTCCACGATACCTCCCACTCTTCCCACTTTTATGTTGATGATCCGGCAGCTTTTCATCTCAAACGCCTTCCGGGCCGTATCCACCGAAATAATGCTTTCATCCAGGCAGAGAGGAGTTTCCAACTCTTTCTGGAGATGACTGTGATCCCATAGATCATAAGGCGGGAAGGGCTGTTCGAGCATGACGAGTTTGAATTCATCGAGCCTTTTTAAAGTTTCCCTATTGTCGAGAGAATAAGCGCCGTTGGCATCCGCCTGCAGGGCCAAATCAGGAAATGTCTTGCGTATCTCCTTTAAGACTTCTCCATCCCAGCCGGGCTTTATTTTGACCTTGACCCGCTGATAGCCTTCTTCAAGAAAAAACTGGATTCTATCCACAAGCTCTGAGACAGAGTCTTGAATGCCAATACTCACGCCCGAAGGGATTTCCCTCTTTACTCCTCCATAAATCTTCCAGAGAGGTTTCTCTTCCTGTTTTCCCTGAATATCCCACAGCGCGAGCTCCAATCCCGCTTTAGCCATAGGATGCCCTCGATATTTTTTCGCCTCTTCATGGAATAGTTGAGGATCGGAAAGAGAATATTCGAAAACGAGTGGAATCAGAAAGTCTTTCAGCACGCTCCACGCCGTGGAAGTCGTTTCGTAACTGTAGAGAGGGCTTTTATCGGCCACGACTTCTCCGTAGCCGCAGATTCCCCCGCTGTGAACCTTGACAAGGATGAATTCCCGCTCCTCTTCCCGGCCAAAGCTTGTCTCAAAAAAATGAACGTAGGGAAGCCTCAAAAGGATAAGTTCCACTCTTTCAATGTTTCCCATTTTGGTCCTCTTGTTGTTCGCGACGGGAATCAGACTGTTTGCTCCAAAGCTGAAAAATCAGTTTTTCCAGTGAAACATTGCGTCTTAAAATCACACTTTTTCGTGGAGTTTGATCCACTTCTTCAAGCCAAGATCCTCATAAAGGAGGATGATTTTGTCTGCCATGGCCTCCGCGGAAAATTTCTGATGAACGACTTCGTACCCTTTCTGTCCGAGACGCGATGCCAGTTCCCTGTTTTCATAAAACCTCAGGATGGCTTTGGCCAAAGCCGAGGGGCTCCGAGGAGGGACCAATAGGCCGGTCTCTCTATGCCTCACCACTTCGGGGATTCCTCCAACCTTTGTGGCGACCACGGGAAGACGGCAGGCCATTGCGTCAAGGATGCTGCTCCCCATCCCCTCTAAAAAAGAAGAAAGAACGAATAAATCCAGAGAAGATAGAATCTGAGGCACGTCCTCCCTAAACCCCAGGAAAAAGACCATATCCTTGACACCGGACTCCTCCGCCTGTTTGCTCAATTCCATAAATAGAGGACCACTACCGACAATAATGACCTTGATCCTCTCTGTGTGATTTTTGAGGATTTCCGTCGCCTTGATTAAATACTGGTGGCCTTTGTTGTCAGAAAGATGCGCCACTATTCCTACCAGAAAATCGTCAGGGGCAAAAGAAAGCTCGCGGCGAAGATAATCACTGGATAAAGCTTCGTCATAAGGAGAAAAGTCAATCCCAGAAGGAATAACGACGATGCGCTTAGGATCGATCCCTCCATCAATCAGAACATCCCTGACTTCTTCGGAAATAGCGATGATCATATCCACTTTCTTTTTGTATTTCTGTCGCGATAAATAATTTTTTTTGAGAGGAAAAGCGACCCGTCTGGAGATGACTCGATGCGGGACTTTGGCCAGAGAAGCAGCCATGGAGCCGACGGACACAGAATGAGCGTCGTGGAAATGGGCCAGGAGACAATTCTGCCTCTTCATGGCTCTAGCCAGCCGAAGTGTCGCCCACAGGTCGAATTCGCTCTTGATTTTAATGGGAAAAACGGGCAGCTCCTCTTCTAGCGCTTTTTGATGAAGGGGGCTCTCAGGTTGGACAGCCAGGAGAAACGGGATCCCTCTTTTTTTTAGCGCCTTGGCGAGAAAAAAAGACTGCCTCTGCCCACCTCTCCATTCTTTTCCTGTATCAATATGGAAAAGGCTCAATTCTCTCTCCTTTTTTCCATATCTCTCTCAGTTTCGCGTACCGAAGAAAGATCGAATAGCCATTGAGAACGGAAATAATAAAACCCGGATACCCGTCCAAAAAGCCGGCTCTCCAGAAAAACGATTTCACAAACCTGAAAAACGGCATAAAAACCAGGCGATGCCACCTGCATTTTTTTCTCTTCGCGTAGAGTTTCTGGGCGCCGAGTTCGGAAAATTTGTTGATCCTATCCAGGTGTTCTGAAATATTCCGGTAAGTGAAATGATGGATCGAGCCGCTCAGCTTCTGTATTTTTCCATCGATCACTAATCTCTCATGAACATACTCCCCTTCCCATCGCGCTTTATCCTTGCGGAAGAGACGAATTTTTCTGTCAGGATACCAGCCTGAATGACGAATCCATTTTCCAAGATAGTAAACCTGCCTCGGTATAGAGAATCCATCGCATTCAGGCTCTTCTTTTTTGACCTTGAGGATTTCTGCGTGGAGTTCGGGAGAAATCCTTTCATCCGCATCCAGAGAGAGTATCCAGGGAGAAGACGCGCGTCTATTCGCATAATTCTTCTGGTCCGTGTAATCAGTCCACTTTCGCTGGAAGACCTTGGTGCTGTATTTTTTCGCCAGCTTGACCGTATTATCAGTGCTGAAGCTGTCGACCACAACAATCTCAGAAACCAAGCCCGCTAGACTTTTCAAAGCAGGCTCCAGCCTCTTCTCTTCGTTAAAAGTGATGATTACAGCCGAAATTTCCACGGGCTCATCTTAGCATAATTCATTGAAAAATTAAAAAAAGGGACAGGCTGCTTTTTCTGGAGAAGAGAGACAGTCCCTATCCTCCTTAACAAAAGGACTGAAAGGGACAGCCCCTAAAAAAAAGTAGCCTGTCCTCTTTTTTGCTTTTTTATTGGACAGCATGGGGAGGAGGCAAATCCTTCATCACGACGATTCCCGGAGGCGCTTCGACTGCTCGGGGAATCGTGTTGATGGTGACCGCCACCGTCCCTATATCTCCATGGACTCCACCTATGATTTTCTGGTGAATTTTGGGCTCTCCTTCGATGATAATTTCATCATACTCTTCATCTACTGCCGCATTGGCGCAAAACTCAAGAGTGATGATTTCTTTACCGTCCTTTCTGCCAAAAGCGACGCTTCCCAATCCAATCACATCCCCGGGCTGGACTTCTCCTAAAGCCGTTGTGATCTCTTTTTCGTCTATGACCGGCTCGGGAGGAAGCTCAACGGCTTCATCCAATTCCCAGCCGAGTCCAGAGGCAATCATGTTGATGGATTCCAGCAGTCCCACATGGCCTGTGATAATCTTATTTTCAATCTTTTTCTTGAACTCTTCCAGGGTTAAGCCCGTACCGACTTTTACCTGGAATGGCTCTCGCCTTTTGGCTGAGTTCATCAGCCGCTTGACCTTGACAGACTGGATTTTGAGACAAGGTGCGGTGAGGACAAGCGGAAGCAGATCCATTAGAAATCCCGGATTGATGCCTGTTCCGACAACAGTCACTCCCTGCTCCTTGGCCAGATTATCGAGTTTCTGAGTCAGCTCAGGGTGACGCTTCCAGGGAAAAGAAAGTTCTTCGCAAGTGGAAACAACGTTCAAGCCCGCCTCCAGGCATTGAATGATCTGGGGCGCCACACTTTCGAGATGAGAAGTCGTGGTGAGGACAACAGCATCGGCTTTGACGCTCGAAAGAAGAACATCCGGTTTTCTTTCAATCAAAATTCCCAATGTTTTCGGAGGATCAAAAATCTCTCCCAAATCCTTGCCGAAAAGTTCTGGGTCGATATCCACAGCGCCCACAATCTCAAAACTTGATTTGTCGACCAACGCTTGCGCTGTTTTGCGGCCCATCACACCGCATCCGAAGATTATGACTTTGTACTTTTCCATCTATCGTCTCTCCCCTTCAAATTATGAAAAAATCTATGTGTATTTACACCATTTCTTGGCAATCCTTTCCACGGCATCCAGGGATTCCTGGATCTCGTTACTCGAATGGGCAGCGGAAATGGCTCCATATCCATGAAAGATGTTGAATCCTTCCTCAAGCATAGACAGTTTGAATATCTTTTCCCTGAGCTCAATATCATTAATTTCAGGATTCCACACTTGTTCGGGAGAGGAAATCTTATCGATCTCCTCTTTGAGAAATTGAACGCCAACAAGGGAACTGTGCTCTGCGATCGGATCACCGTAGCCCGTGCATTTGACATTGAATCCATGAGCGACGAATATTTCCTCTATCCCCTTCCGGACCTTCGCCCCGAACTGGCCGATTCTGGTGTAGACCTCTGATTCATGCTCTTTCAAGTATCTCAGATGAGTCAGGCCGGCCAGCATCGCCGCCGGATGAGCGGAGAAAGTCCCTCCTTCAAACTTCACTTTCTCGCCGGGATCAGCTTCGGCACCGCACAAAGCCAGCACCTCTTCTCTGCCGGCCACAGCGCTGACTGGCATCCCCCCGCCGATGGCTTTTCCCAGAACGGTTAGATCCGGTTGGATACCGTACAGGCTCTGAACTCCTCCCGCATGAAAGCGAAACCCGGATACGACCTCATCGAATATGAGAAGAGTATCGTACTGTCTGCTCAGTTCCCTGGCTTTCTGGAGGTAGTCTTTATGAGAAAATATAAAACCTCCTGCTCCGACAAAGGGTTCGATGATAAAACAGGCCGTTCTCTCCCCGAACTCTTTGAATTTATCTTCAAGGTCCTGGATATCATTGAACCGGGTGATGACAATCATTGCATCCGTACCGCTCAGAAGCCCTGCGGATTCCAACCTATTCAAGCCGCGGTCGTAGACTGTGATCCCTTTTAAAGCATAGGGATGGGACCCATGCCAGCCTCCGCCCACCTTCATCACCAATTCCCTTTTGGTGAAGGCCTTGGCCAGCATGATCGCAGACATCGACGCCAATGTTCCACTCGTGGTGAAGCGAATCTTGTCGGCGCCGATCTGCTTGAGGATCAGTTCTGCCAGTTCCCTCTGGTGAGCTCCCGGAAATCCGGTGGTTAAACCCTGGTTCCTATGAAAATAATCCTGAAGGGATTTAATGATGATTTGAGGATTATGTCCCAGAACGTTGGCAAAATGACCCTGCCAGAAATCGACATAGATGTTCCCATCGACATCCCAAACTTTGGAGCCGCTGCTCTGAACATCATAAAACGGAAACGGGCTGAACAACCGCAGGTTATGGCTGCCACCGGCGATCAAATACTGTGCGGTTTTCTTAAAAACCTCTTCTGATTTTTTATGCTTTGATCTGTATTTTTTGATTAAATCAGCGAGTAATCTCTTCTTGTCCATGCTCGACCTCTCTGACATATCAAGCCGTTAAACTCGAATGAGGATCAATAGCCATGCCTTTTTAGAGAAAGGAGTTTGGTCTTTCGGCCTTTAAAGGTTCTCACTGAATGCGAATTTCCCGGATGAAGTATTCCTCAATCGTGCATCTCGATTTTTTGCACTGGATAGAATAGAACAACAACAAAAAATAGTCAAAGGAGTTTTAAAAAAATTTAGACTCTATTTTATTTCGTCAAGTCAAGGACACAACCTGCTTTTTTTTGGGCTTTTCCTTTGAGCTCTATTAATACGAAAATGGACAGTTGTCTATACTCACTCATCAGGCAACACTCTCTAGGTGTCACTGCGAGCGAAGCATGGCAATCCCCTAAAAATATAATGAAAATTCTTTTTTTTATGAATGCACTTCTTCTTGATTAGTCTTTCAGAAATTGTGATGTGACTATGTTTCTCTTTTCCAGGCTCGTTCCCAGAACCTTTTCCAGCTGCGCCAAGGAAAGTATGTAAGAAACCAGCGAGTTTAGCTCCAGCGACCTTTCCCTTGCCAACTCTTCCTGATACTGAAGGACAAAATAGTTTGTCGTCAGCCCGACATCCAGCTTTTTCACCTCAGCCTCCAGTCTCTTCTGAGCGAGCTCACGAGACACTCGGTAAGCCTGGACCCTCTTGAAATTTGTTTCCACATCCCTCACAGCGTTTCTGACTTCGAGGAAGACCTGTTTTTCCAGGTTTGTCAGTTCAAGCTGGCTTTTCTCTATTTCCATCTTCGCCCTGGCATAATCCGCTTTGGTTGTGAAACTGCTCAGGGGTAAGGAAAGAGTCAAACCAACAGACCAGTTATTGTATTTGAAGCCAATAGCATCTTTCAGAGCATCAGAGGCGGGATGGTCAATCGTTCCTATCGGAGGCCCGAAGGGATTCAAAGGATCAAAAACGATTTCTGTTCCTGAAAGTCCCGGACTCCAGTAAGAAAATTCCAGATCCAAACCTGGAAGAAGCTGGTTCTTTGCCACTTTCAAGTCCAATTCATTGGTTTCTAAATTTTTTTTCTTCATCTTCAAATCTGGGCTCCACTCTAAAGCCTCCCTCAATGCCTCTTCCAATGAAACCTCTTTCTGGACAAAACTCGGCCTATCCAGAGGGATGATCTTTGTTGGTGTCAACTCCTCGTTCTCAGTGATGTTGAGCAGGTCTTTGAGCATGTCCTCACGTCTGAGCACGAGAGCTTCAGCTTGAAGGATGTCCGCCTCTCGAGAAGCCACCACTGCTTCGGCGTTCAAGATCTCAATTTCAGCCAGCTTCCCGACCTCCACTTCTTTCTTGTTCTTAGCCAGGAGGTCTTGAGCCAGCTGTAACGACTGCTGTTTAACTTTATAATCCTCGATGGCATAAACAAGAAACCAGTAGGCTTCTTCCACACTGAAAATCGTGTTTATTAAAGTTTTTTCAAATTGATTGATGGAAATATCCAGGTTGTTCTGAGCCACAATGATTTCTCTCCGGCTGACCTTGAAACCAAAATTCTTCAGCAAGGGTTGGATTATCCCGAATCTCAGTGTACTTCCATACCGTGGATTGATGACCTGAAAGCCTGAGTTTGTTTCATACCTGCTGTTGTTTAAAGAGAGAGAAAAATTGCCTCCTGTGGGTATTTGTTGCACAAGAGTCGCAGAATAATTCATATCCTTGTTGATGACAGTATCTGCCTGCTCGAGCCACCAGGAGGACGGATTCGCTATCCTCTGGTTTCCGAAGCCGATATCAAGCCGGGGCATAAAAACCTCTTTGGCTTTAGTCAAAGACGTGTCGGCCAATTCCGGGTTGATGACTTCCACGGCGACGTTGAGGTTATCCTTCAAAGCCTTTATGACACACTCTTCAAGAGTCAGGGAGAGGACTTTTTCCTGTTGAGAATAACTGGGTCTAAAGAATAAGATTAAAATCAATGCCGAAATAAAACTCACTTTTTTCTTCACTTTACTCCTCCTGGTATAGATTTATACGAACAGATGTAATCATCCTGTCCAACCATCCAGTCTATCTTGTTTTTTTGGTTTCAATCAAATAATACGAATATTCATCCCCATTGGTTCAATAGGTTCGAATTTTCTTGCGTCACATAGGCGGGCATAAGAGGGGAATTTCATCTATTCCCTGCGTTTTGGGGAAGGGTAGACAGAAGGAAGACGGGGATAGGCGTTTAAATCCAACAATAACGCGGGTTTTAACCCACCCTTGAGTTTCTCTAAAGCCACGGCCGCAACCATGGCTGCGTTATCCGTACAGAATTCATGTGACGGAATGGCAGGGATCAGACGGTGCTTTCGGGCAAGCTCTGTGAAATTCTTCCTGAGTTTCCTGTTTCTGGCCACGCCACCGCAAAGGAGCAGGGACTTGGGCTTGTAAAGCTTTACGGCCTGGTCCAGGTTTCCCAGTAATGCCCGGATCACCGCCATCTCGAAGCTGGCGAGAAAATCAATAAAAAGAGGGCTCTTCTTTGAGAGCTTATTCTCTTTGATATTTCTTAAAGCCGCCGTCTTGAGACCGCTAAAACTGAAATCGAGACTTCCATCTGTCATATGGGGCTGGGCAAAGGCAAACTTCTCCGGATCACCTTTTTCGGCCAGTTTATCGATCACCGGACCTCCCGGATAACCCAGTTCCAGGAACTTCGCGATCTTATCCAGAGCTTCTCCAGCGGCATCGTCTCTTGTTCTGCCGATGAGTTGATAGTTTACCCTGCTCTTCATTATGAATGTCGACGTGTGGCCGCCTGAAACGACAAGAGCTAGTGCGGGAAAAGGAACCTCTGGATTTTCAAGAAAGGCGGACTCCATATGAGCTTCAAGGTGATCGACCACGACCAAAGGCTTTTCAAAATAGTAGGCCAGGGCTTTAGCAAAAGAGAGGCCTACCAGTAAAGAGCCGATCAGGCCAGGACCCTGTGTGACGGCATAGATATCGACCTGGCTGATTTTAAGACGTGCGCGTTTTAAACACTCTTGGACGACATAGACGATAGAAGTGATGTGCTGTCGTGAAGCCAGTTCCGGCACCACTCCTCCAAAAGGAGCGTGGATCTCATCCTGGGAGAGAACAACATTACTCAGGATTCTAAAATCACCATTCAGGACAGACGCCGAAGTCTCATCGCAAGATGTCTCAATTCCCAAAATATTCATTTCTTCAGGTATTTCTTCAATCTCGACTTTAATCCTTCTTAAATAGATCCTTCAGACTTTTTCCATAGGGAGAACGACATATTCCCTTTTCTGTGATGATGGCAGAGATGTAGGCCGCAGGAGTGACATCAAAAGCAGGATTCTCCACATCAACATGGGGAAGGGTCACGCAGTGTCCATCGAATTCTCTGACCTCTCGGGCACTCCTCTCTTCGATAGGGATCTCGTCTCCATTACTTAGAGTTAAATCAATCGTCTGGGTTGGGGCTGCGATATAAAACGGGATTCCGTGCTCTTTCGCCAGGACAGCCACTGTGTATGTTCCGATCTTGTTGGCTGTGTCGCCATTACCCGCTATCCTGTCTGCTCCGACGATTGCTTTAGAAATCACTCCTTTCCGCATCAAATGACCGGCCATATTATCCGTTATCAGAGTCACGGGAATTTTTTCTTTATCAAGCTCCCAGCAGGTGAGCCGGGCACCCTGAAGCAGAGGCCTGGTCTCATCCGCGTAGACATGAATTCGTTTTCCTTCCTGGAAAGCGGCCTTAACAATCCCTAAGGCAGTGCCAAAGCCAGCCGTAGCCAGAGCCCCAGTATTGCAGTGCGTCAAGATTGAATCGCTATCTTGGAGGAGGCTCTTTCCCCAAAACCCGATTTGTTTATTGACCTCGATATCCTCTGTTTCGATATCCATCGCCTCTTTGACTATTCTTTGTTTCAGTTGAGGAAGAGCAAGGCTTTTATTTTGTTCAAAAATCTTCTTCATCCGCTCCAGAGCCCAGAAAAGATTACGAGCCGTCGGCCTTGTCCTCTCCAGCCTTGACAGAATCCGGCTGAACTCCTCCTCAACATCTTTTCCTTTCTTCATTTTTAAAACGCCTAGGGCCACGCCGAAAGCAGCGGCCACCCCGATGGCCGGGGCTCCACGGATAATCATCTTTTCGATAGCCTCAGCCACCTGGATATAATCCTGGCATTCTACATAAACTTCCTTCTCCGGCAACTTCCTCTGGTCGATCATCACAATGCGGTCTTTCTCCCACTTGATAGATGGCAGCATTTATCTCTCCTTCTTCCCTTCGTGAGTTTTTCTTATAGTCCAAAAAAGAGGTCCGTTGAACAGTGGAGAATAAAGATATGTTTTTAAAGGAAAGACCTTAGTTGGAAAACTGATCCCGCTTTCGATAGTCTTCTCAAGAGGAGAATTAGCCATGGCGTATACTATAATATGAATTAAGGGAAATGGAGTAAAGAATAAAAGCGAATCAAATAATTGCCAATATTATTTCGTCTCAAGAAGAGCCAAAAAGGCCTCCTGAGGAACATCAATCCGCCCAATTTTTTTCATTCTTTTTTTGCCTGATTTCTGCTTTTCCAAGAGCTTCATCTTCCTCGTGTAATCGCCTCCATAAAGCTTGGCGAGAACATCCTTCCTGTAGGGCTTGATGATTTCTCTAGCAATCACCCGCTTCCCGAGGGCTGCCTGAAGAGAAACTTCATACTGCTGGCGCGGTATGAGCTTTCGCATCTTCTGCACCAGCATCCTTCCCCGGGCATAGGCTTTATCTTTATGGACGACCAAGGAGAACGCATCCACAACCTCTCTGTTGATCAGGATATCGAGCTTAACGAGAGCAGACTCTCTAAAGCCTGCAAGTTCGTAATCCATAGAAGCATAACCCTGCGAAACCGATTTCAGCTGGTTGTAAAAATCTATGACCACTTCATTCAACGGAAGACGGTATGTCAGAAAAATGCGCTGAGTGCTGATGTACTCCAGCTTTTTCTGTTCTCCCCGCCGGCTTTCCAGAAGTTTGAGCACAGCCCCCAAGTATCTATCGGGCGTGATTATTAAGGCTTCGATCAGCGGTTCTTCGATCTTCTGAACTTCGTGCGGCGGCGGGATGAGAGACGGATTGTGGAACTCTATGACCCGGCCATCCTTTTGGGTGACTCTGAAATTGACACTCGGTGCCGTGGTGACCAGGTTCAGATCGAATTCTCTCTCCAACCTTTCTTGAACAATTTCCCTGTGAAGAAGTCCCAAAAATCCACACCTGAAACCCATCCCCAGCGCAGGCGAATTCTCCGGCTCGTACTGAAAGGAGGAATCATTGAGTCTCAACTTTGCCAGAGCCTTCCTCAAATCCTCCACACTGCTTGCTCCAGCCGGAAACATCCCGCAGAAAACCATGGACTTCGCCTCTTGAAAACCAGGAAGGGGCTGGTCCGCTTTCCTGTTTTTTTCCGTGACTGTATCTCCGATTCTGGCATGGCTCAATTCCCTGATGTTCGCGATAAGGTATCCAACTTCTCCGGCAACCAGACAGTCTACTTTTTTCTGTTTAGGAGTCAGGTAACCGAGTTCCTCCACTTCATAGCTGGCTCGGCTCGACATCAGCTCAATCTGAGTTCCGGTTTGGATTGTTCCCTCAAAGACCCTTATCAGAATGATCACTCCTCGGTAGGAATCGAACCAGGAATCGAAGACCAAAGCTTTAAGAGCAGCACTTGGATCTCCTTTCGGAGAAGGAATACGATCGATAATACTCTCCAGGATCTGTTCGATGGCGATTCCCTTTTTCGCGCTTGCCAGAATGGCTTCTTCTCGACTGATTCCGATTATATTCTCCAGTTGCTCGAGCGTGAGGTCCGGATTGGATTGAGAGAGGTCAATCTTGTTGATGACCGGTATGAGGACGAGGTCATTCTGAAGGGCCAGATAGGTGTTGGCTAAGGTCTGAGCCTCGACTCCCTGTGAAGCATCAATAACGAGGAGCGCTCCTTCGCAGGCGGCGAGACTCCGGGAGACTTCATAGGTAAAATCCACATGACCGGGTGTGTCGATCAAGTTGAGGATGTATTCCTCTCCAGACTTATTGATGTATCGAAGGCGGGCTGTCTGAGCTTTTATGGTGATTCCCTTTTCCCGCTCCAGGTCCATGGTATCCAGCACCTGTTCTCTCAACTCCCGAGGAGAGAGAGCCCCAGTTTTCTCCAGGAGACGGTCAGCCAGGGTAGACTTCCCGTGATCGATGTGGGCAATGATCGAAAAATTCCTGATCTTTTTCATTATTATTAATCATTTAGTATATAAGAAATTCAGGGACGGTTCTATTCTTTATTCTTATCTTTGGTGACAAGGTTCTTAGCTTTTTGAATAAAAAAAATATCACTCATTTTCTCTTCTGACTCATTATCTCGGTGCTCTCTTGACTTTTCAGCTAGACTCGAGTAATTTTGTTAAGAGTAATTAAGAGTACAACATCTTGAGCCTTCAGAGGAGGTTTTAATGTTTTTAATAGGACCTGTCGGACCGACAGAACTCATTCTGATCATTTTAATCATAGTCATCATCTTCGGCGCGCGAAAGCTACCGGAACTGGGAAAATCCTTAGGAGAAGGCATAAAGAATTTTCGAAAGTCGATAAGCGGAAAGGAAAAAGAACCCCCATCAGATAAACCTCAGCCTCCTGCTAAGGAAGAATGAGCCGCTTCATTGAAGAACTTATCGACTCACCAAAAAAAGAAAAAGAGAATCTTTTCATAAATCTTCCCAATCCCCTGAGGCCATTTTCTCAATACTATTTATCCCTGAGAAGAACATCCCTGCCATCACTGAGCCTAGCCGCTAAAAAGACAAAAACCTAAAAATGCCTATCTACGCCGGTTTTGATTTGGGAGGAACTCACCTCAAATTCGGGTTGACCGACTCCACCGGAAAAATCATCTTCGACTCGAAGACCGCCACTCCCCCCACCATTAAACAGCTACTTGAGCTCCTGGAAAAACTCTGGAATGATCTGAAGAGAAAAGAAACGAGAAAGGTCGCAGCGATAGGCTTCGGTTTTCCTGGAATCTTCAGCCTTAACCAACAAAGAATCCTTCAATCTCCTAACTATGCTGAGCTCGATAATTTTGACCTCCTTCCCGCTCTTTCCGCATTCATAGAGGTTCCATTCTGGGTCAATAATGACGCCAACATGGCCGCGTTCGGAGAATACAAATGTGGGGCTGGAAAAGGAGCTCACAGCCTCATCTTTCTAACCATCGGCACCGGCCTTGGTGCAGGGATCATCCTTGATGGAAAACTCTGGCGAGGCAAATGTGGGTTTGCAGGAGAGCTGGGACATGTGACCGTTAATCCAGAGGGGGAAAAGTGCAACTGCGGCGGCCAGGGATGCCTGGAGACAGAAGTCTCAGCGCCAAAAATAGTCAGGAATTACAACGTGATAAGAAAAAAAGACGAGGAAATCTCAGGAGAAGAGGTTTTTGCCAGAGCGAAAAAAGGAGAAATGGCTGCCCGGCAGGCTTTTGCTCAGGCTGGACACTTCCTTGGAATCGGGCTGGGCATAGCCATGAATTTATTGAATCCGGATAAAATTCTTTTGGGCGGTGCGGTTATGTCCGCGGGAGATCTTCTACTGTCCCCTGCACTTGAAGAAGTGAAAAAGAGAGCATATAAGGCCTCTTATCAATGCTGTAAAATCGAGAGGGCTTCCCTCGGAAACAAAGCCGGTTTTCTGGGAGCGGCCTTATGGGCAAAGGAGCAGACAGACAAATAGAGAATAATTCTCGCCAGTAACATCCAACCTTTTATTTACACCCTTTGATAAACTTCAGGAAACCTTGACTCTTGATGAGGAGTCATTTATTGTAATTAATTGAATCAAAATACAAGGAATAAGAGTTATCTCATATGAAGAACTGGAAAAAGCCTATTCAAAAGACGCAAACAGTAAGGAGGCTCAAGGTGGCGAAGAAATCATTTGGAATCCTTGCGATATTGTTTTTTCTGACAGGACTCACGACTTTTACGTTCGCTCAAACATATACAGGAACGCTCAGGGGAAAAATAATCGATGAGGAAGGAGCGGCCCTGGCTGATGCCTCCATTTACTTGTCTTCACCAAATTTACTGGGAATCCAGACTTATTTCACCTCCGAAACAGGCAATTTCATATTCTTTGGCCTTCCCCCCGGATTCTACAATCTCATGGTCGAAATCCCAGAATATAAAACGGTCAGCGTTGACAATATAATTATCAGAGCAGGCAAAACAGCCCACCTGAATATAACTATGGAAACAGCTCTAGCCGTGGAAAAAATCACAAAAACAATCCCCACTCCGACAATAGACACAGCTTCGACAAAAAATGCAACGAGCATAGATAAAAACCTTCTCAGGCATATTCCTTTTTTGAGAAATCTTGCAGACGTCATAGATTCAATGCCAAGCGTGGCGACTGAAAGAGTCCCTTTCCTCAAACGTTCATTTATTCATGGCCAAGACGCACAGGCGAACACTTTCGCCTTTGACGGTTTATTCATGACCAATCCTTCGAACCGCCAGCTTTTCACTCATTTTGCTTTTGACACTTTAGAAGAGATAGAAATCGAAACCGCGGCTCATCCTTCAGAAATTGGAGCAACCGAGGGAGGGTATGTCAACGTTATCACAAAATCAGGCTTGAGCAGAAGGGGCGGAGAGCTTGTTATCTATCACACAACCGACAATTTCTCAAGCCTTCTCAGACCCGAGGATACGCTCAACAGCCCAGGTATCTCTCCTCCTGCACTGGATAAAAGATTGTGGGATTTTTCTCTCTCTCTTGGAGGATTACTCTACGAGGATAGACTCTCTTATTTCGGGAATGCACGGGTGTTTTCTCAAAAGCGGACCACTCCATATATCCCCTGGACCGACCCTCTGGGAATCGAGCACAATGAATTTCACAGGTCAAATGTTGAAAAAATGGGATTTTTGAAGTTAACCAGCCGTTTTATTCCAGAGCTTCAAGTTTCAGCTTTATTCAACTATAACAGCCGCTACCGTTCAGTCTATGAACCCACCGTGAGTTGGAACCGACCAAAAGAGTCCACACACACAATGGACCTCGAAATCAGCTACACTGGAACCGGACTACTCAGCTACAGCATCAACCAAAACACAATGGCTTTTGGAAAAATTGGTTTCACTCACAAAAAATTGCCACTCGGACTTGACATGAACGGAAGAAATAAGCCTCAATACTTGGATCAAGGAACAGGACGTCTCTGGGGAAGTGCTGGATTCAACGAAGAGAGGGTGCAAGACAGGTTTCAACTGACTGCCTCTATAACTCACTTTCGAGAAAACTTTCTCGGTGGTGATCACGAACTTAAAGCCGGAGCTGAAATCGAGTTTATATCTAGTAAATATTCAGTCTGGAAAGACGATAACCTTTCAATCAATTATTATTACGATAATCCTAATTATTTTGGCCAGGATAATTCCCCATCAACAGGCTTCCTTGTCAATAAAGGTTTGATCTCTTTCTCTGTTGCCTCTGGATACGCATTAGAGAGTAATCCCCAAGTCGAAAGCCGGAGGTTAAGCGCTTTTGTCCAGGATTCAATCACCTTTTGGGAAAGATTGACTCTAACCTTGGGCCTCAGATTCGACAGAAGCGATTCAGAACTCTCCACGCATGCCAAAGGTGTAAGCGGCAATGATGTCTCCCTCTTCATCGGTGAAAATATAATCCAGCCAGTGGTCGAAATCAATCCTTACGAGTTAATCTCGGTCTTAAGTTGGAAAAACATAATCGTTTGGAACGTTTTTTCACCCCGCATAGGACTCGGTTTCGACATGTTTGGAAACGGGAAATCATTGTTTAAGGCTTCTTTTTCCCGATACCCAGAACCTTTAATGCTTGATTATCTCACTGATTTAAACCCTTTGAATCCATATCGCTCTCACCAATTCATCTGGTTCGATGAAAATATGAATGACGAGTTGGATTTCTCTGATACATACGTTCCCTTCCCAGAAGACTACAGGATGTACAATGAAGATTATTCCAGGGAGAGAGTGGCTCCCGGAATTCGAGCCCCTTATACAGACGAATTTACAGTTGGATTTTACCAGGAAATCTTCCACGACTTCTCTTTGCGGGTGAGCTACATCCATAAAACCAAGAAAAATATTCTGTCCAATGTTCTTTATGATCCCGACCTGGATAGAGAATGGTACACGACCGCTAAAGATACACAAAACTGGTGGATACCTTTCGAGACCATCGTGCCTGGCGTCGATAATTATTCCGACAGCCGCCTCACTGTCTACTACCGGTCAAATAATGCCCCTCTTCTTTTTTCCAGACTCAATACCGTTCCTGAGTTAAAACGAAAGCACCAGGCAATTGAGATAGCATTCGATAAAAGAATGTCACACAACTGGCAATTGAATGGTTCACTCGTCTTCAGCCAGGCAACGGGAAATGTCAGTCATACGAATGACAGATATTATGGATTGACAAATGAAATATTAAATCCAAACTCATTTGTGAACCTTCCCCAAGATTCAAGATTCTCTTATGACATCCCTTTTTCGCTCAAGCTAATGGGCACATATAAAATGCCTTTTGGATTCTTCCTGGGCTTCTACTACAGATACATGTCAGGCATTCCATGGACAAGGAGCGTTACCATCATCCCGCCTTCCACTTGGACACAGGCAAACGATGTGTTCAGCACTCCAGTCACAGTTTTGCTCGAAAAACCGGGGGACAGAAGAACCGAACCCTATTCTTCTCTGGATCTGAGAATCGAAAAGCAATTTAGAGTTGGGCGAGCAGGGAGTATCAGTTTTGCGGCGGATGTATTGAACGTCTTCGGGACTAAGACTGATTTCACTTTTCAAGACGACGGAGGCTTCTGGTATCCAGACGATGAAAACACGGATCAGGGCACACGAGTTTTAAGCTCAGCCTACAGAAATATCACATCGCTGTTTGGAACGCGGACGCTCAGGCTCACCTTCCGCTTGAGTTTCTGATTCAACTCTCTCCCACACTCAAATATCTTAATCAAAATCCTCCCGATCAAAGTCTGAACCTTCACTCTCAGGAAAAATCCCTTCGCTGACACTATGCCCTTAATTCCTCATATTCCTTCTTCAGAACCATTGTTCATATTTTGTCCAAGTGCGAGTTCTTTGAGTGATCTCAATTCCTGGGATGATACTTCTGCGGAGAGATAGAGGAAGGCGATTTTATTATGAAGAAGCGGGTCTGCATCTTGAGCCAAGTACTCCTTTTCGACGATCTCCTCCCACTCCTTGGTCCCCGGAACAGGAGAAAAATAGGTTAACTTTGGGATCGCACCCAGGCTCTGAACGTAAAGAATGCTCTCTCTCACGCCGGCAATATCCTGGCCTGGTAGTCCCACAATCAAGTAAACGTTGATCTCGCGGCGTATGAAGCCTGATTTCTCCAGATGAACCAGAGCCTTCTCCAAATCACCTTCTGAAACTTTGGAGCCGGCCTTTGTCAGGACATTTTTATCGATGGATTCCTGGCTGAGAAAGAGAGACTGAAAATTCGCTTTCTTGAAAAGAGATGCTATTTCCGAGTCAATCTCCCCCAAATGCAGACCGTTGGGTGTGTGAAAAAAAACAGGAAGATTCCTCTGGATAAGCTCTTTGAGCAAAGGAATGATGTGCCTGTTCTTCCTCACCAGCAGAGCATCATCATAAAAAGCGAAATTGCGGGTTTGATACTCTCGATAGTGGTGTTCGATTTCAGAAACAACCGAGGAGGGCGTCCGTTGCTCAAAATTTTCGTTGAGCAAAGGGCTGGCACAAAAAGAACAATTGAACGGGCATCCTCTTGAAGTTAAGACAGGGAGGACGTCCTTGGCCGGCAGCAAATCAAACGCGGGCCAGGGGACCTCCTCCAAAGTTTCATACCGATAATCCAGAGGTGAGCCGTCTCCTAAGATTTCTCTGAACAAAGAAAAAATGTTCTTTTCTCCTGGGCCCTGATAGACAATATCTGCTCCTGAAAAAGTTCTGGCGTGCTCAGGCATTAACGTGGCATAGACTCCCCCCAAAACGATGGGAACCCGTCCATATTTTTTCCGGATAAGCTCCGCCACTACCTGAATCCCCGGATACCAATAGGTCATGGTGCAGGTGATAAGGACAAGGTCAGGGCGTGGAATCTGTTCAAGTCTATCGAAAAAAAGTTGTGTGGGAATCCCATAGCGAGAAAATTTCCGAGGGATATCTTTCAAGACAGAAGGCTTAGGGACTTCTTCCTTTAGAAACGGACCTCTTCCATCTGGTTTTGTCTTTACCTCTTTTCTCCTCAATGAATGGTGGCGGTCCAGACAATCGATAAAGTCCAGACGAAAGTGTGTATGTTTTCGAAGGAGGGAAGCAATATACAAAAGCCCCAAAGGCCTCAGCCAGAAATCATAGGCAGTGAAATCATAAATCCAGGGATTTACGAGGAGTATATTCTTTGTGAGGGACATAAGTCCATTATTCTATGCAATGGCCAAATCAGGCCCCAATGCTGGAGTCAAGCTGGTGCGGAAGGTGGGACTCGAACCCACACGGTCTAAAAGACCATAAACTCCTGAGGCTTACGCGTCTACCAATTCCGCCACTTCCGCGTGTGAAAAACTGCCATTCTCACGAGCGCTCTTATTATAATCGCATCTTGTTTAAGAGTAAAGAGCAATAAGGCCAGGCCTTACTCACTTCAAAAATTAATAAGTAATGGGGTCAGACCTTAGTCACTTCAGTAATTTCAATCTGACTATTAAAATTGGATATTTAAACAACTGTGACAATATCGACCTTTAACCTAAAGAAAATCGGAGTTATCAGGACCTAACTTAAACAATCAATATTAACAATATTAATTACTGAAGTGACTAAGGTCTGACCCCACATCTTGACACTTATTATTCCAATACTTGACAAAAGGGGATTCAGTTCTTATTTTAACATTCGGTGATACCCTCCAACTTTAGTTATGTCTTTGCATCTCAATCTTCAAACTCACATATAATTCATCAAAAGGAGGCCTGATGAAACTTTTGAGTCGAGAGCAGGTTGAAAACCTATCTAAATTCAAGAGTGAAGATTTTTTAACAACCTCTTTTTATCTCAACTCGGACTTGAGCCAAATGAGAAAGAAAGAAATTACTCTTTCTTTGAAAAACCTTCTGAATCAAAGCAAATCCCAAGTCGAACAGATGGATGCTAGCAAGAAGAGGAAAGACTCGCTTTATAAAGACCTGAACAAAATAGACCGTTTTTGCTCTCAAAATCTCTCATCGAATAATTCTTCAGGACTGGCAATATTCTCGTGCAGCAGCCAGGATTTTTGGCAGTTTTTCAATCTTCCCAGCCCCCCACGGAGCAGAATCATATTCGATAGAAATCCTTATGTTCGTCCGCTATCTGCAATGCTGGACGAACACCACCGAATTTTTGCTTTGACTCTCGGCCGCAAAGAAGCCAAATGGTACGAAATCTTCATGGGTGAAATCTCTCTCCTGGATAGCTCGAAGGAGGATGTCCCAAGCAAAGTCAAAGAAGGGGGTTGGGAAGGTTACGAATCGAAGCGAATCGAAAGACACATTGCCACTCACCTCCACGACAATTTCAAAAAAATAGCCCAGACAACCTTCAAGCTATTCAAGCAAAATCACTTTGACTGGATTTTCTTGGGATGCAACGAAAAATATTATTCAGATTTTAAAGCGCTCCTCCATCCTTATATTAAAAGCAAAATAAAAGGAAGACTCAAAGCGACTCCTAACGACTCACAGGCCACAATCTTGAAAGAATCCCTGGAGCTCGAAAAAAATCTGAAAAAGCAGGAAGAGGTCGAGATTGTTCCCAGGCTAATCTCGGAATTGGAAAAAGGGGGACTGGCCACTTCAGGACTGAAGCAGACTCTGGGGAGCCTCAATCGAAGTGAAGTCCAGACTCTTGTCGTGACTCTCAATTTCTCTCAAACCGGTAGAAAATGTCCCAGATGCCATTTTCTATTTGTGGATGAGCTCAAATGCCCCTCCTGTCAGAGAAAAACAGATAAAATGCTGGATATCATTGACGAAGCCGTGGAGGCAGCCATGGATAAAAACTGCCAGGTCAAGCACGTCACACCCCCATCCCCATTGAATAAATACGGAAAGATCGGAGCTTTCCTCAGGTACAAGATCTAATCCCTCATGGGGTCAGGGCTCGGCATTAGACATTTTATTCTAGTCAGTAAAAACTCATTAAAAGTAATGTATAGATTTCTCCTGTGGTTGAATGTCTAATGTCGAGCTCTGGCCCCTTCTTTTTACGAAGTCTTTTCTTTAAACTTCACCCTGTCGAAAAAGCTGTAGATGATGGGAATGACAAAGAGCGTCAATAAGGTCGTCGCCACCAATCCGCCAACCACCGTAACCGCCATAGGCGCCCTCATCTCAGCTCCCTCTGAAACACTCAGGGCCATGGGCATCATGCCCAGGATTGTGGTAAAGGCTGTGATCAAGACCGGCCGCAGTCGCACAGCGCAACCCTGAAGGATGGCCTCTTTCTTGTCAACTCCTCTCTGCTTCAACTGGTTAATATAATCCACCATGACAATGCCGTTGTTGACCGCTATTCCGCCCAGTATGATAAACCCGATCAACACCGGCAGGCTGACAGGCTTGCCCGCAACGAGCAGGGCGACAATCACTCCGATGATGGACAGGGGGATGGTAAACATAATGACAAAGGGATGGCGGAAAGACTCGAACTGCGAGGCCATGATCATGTAAACCAGCAGGGTGGCGAGGGCAAAAGCAGCGGCCATGATGACGAAAGCCTCCTGCATCTGCTCGAACTGACCGCCGAATTCTGTGAAATATCCGGCTGGCAGCCCTCTCTCGATATCAGCTATCCTTCCTTTGATGTCTCTCACTACGCTCCCCAGGTCTCTATCGACTATATTTCCTGTAACCGTGATCACCCGAGCCTGGTTCTCCCGGTTGATCCGGATGGGGCCTTCTCCTCGAGCGATTGTGGCGACCTCTCCCAAGCTGACCATTGTGTTCAAAGGAGTCATGATCGGTATGCTTCTGATGTCTTCCAGGTTGTCTCTGAATTTCTCCTCAAACCGAACTCTGATGTCGATCTCCTCATTGCCTTCTCTGAAGCGCGTGGCAACCTTACCCATAGTAGCGGTTTGAATCGCATTGCCGACCTGGCTGACTTTCAGCCCCATCCGCGAGGCCTTTTCCCGCTCTATGGTGATGTGGTACTCGGGCTTTCCTTCGGCCAGGGAATGAGTGACATCCCTCAAACCTTCCACATCACGGATTCTCTCAACCACGTTATCCCCGATCTCTTTCAGGATGTTGATCTCTTTTCCGAAGATCTTTATCTCAACCGGGGCAGTAGCTCCTCCCATCATGGCCTGGCCGAGATCGAGAGACTCAAACTTGACATCCTTGAGCTTAGGAAGTTTGCTTCGAATCTCTTCCATGACTTCCAGGTCAGAAAGGTCCCTTTCTCTTAAAGGTTTTAATCCGACCCAGAGCAATCCTTCGTGCGAGCCCGTGGTGGACATTCCTCCGGCCATATCCGCAGGATTCTCCTCAGCCTGGGAACCGACTTGAACCGATACATTCAGCACCTCCGGTTGCTGGGCCATCAATCTTTCGACCATAGTCACCACACGATTAGTTTCTTCGAGTGACGTTCCCACGGGCATCTTGACCTGGAGCATGATCATCTCTCTGTCCATAGCCGGCATGAATTCTGTCCCCAGGAAAGGAACGATGGCAAATGAAAGAACCAATAAGCCAAACGTCCCCCCCAGAACCAGCCCCCTTCGTTTAAGGGCCTTGTGCAGGAGATTCCTGTAAAAATTCCTGGCCTTCTCAAACTGGATTTTTCTCTTATTCTTTCTTTCTTCATCCTGCCTGTTGTTGGCTTTGAACAGGACAGAGGCCACCATCGGGACTACAGTGAGGGCCACAAACAGGGATGCCAGCAGAGCAAAGGCAATGGCCAGCGCCAAACCACGAGTCAATTTTCCGGTGATTCCTTGAGCAAAGACCATCGGGAAAAACACAGCGATTGTGGTCAGCGTGGAAGCGGTGATGGCCATCCCCACTTCGGAAGCGCCTCTTTTTGCCGCTTCCTCTCTGTTCTTGCCTTCCTCCATGTGGCGGAAAATGCTCTCTATAACGACGATAGCGTTGTCAACCAGCATTCCGATGCCCAGTGCTAATCCCCCAAGAGTGAGAAGGTTAATGGTGTAGCCGGCGAGATAAAAAGCGATGAAAGTGGTAATGACCGAAAGAGGAATGGCCAGAGCGATGGTCAAGGTTGGACGCCAGTTGCGAAGGAAGATAAAGATGAAGAATATGGCCAGAATCCCGCCGACCAGGGCATTGTTGCCGGTGCGTCGGACGACGCTCTGGATCATATCCGCCTGGTCCATAAAAGGGTGAAAAGTCACATCTGGAGGCAGCGTCGGTAAAATTCTATCCAGTTCTCTGTTGACCGCCTGGGCTGTGGTGACGGTATTTGCCCCGGAACGCTTGCTGATGAAATAGAAAACCGCTTTTTCCCCTTGAGTGCGACTGATCAAACGCGTATCCTTCAGAGTGTCCCTGACTTCAGCCACATCCGTTAGATAGATAGGCTGACCCGTCTGAGTTGTGCCGATGATCGTATTCCGGACATCATCCAACTTTTTAAATTCTCCCAGGGTTCGCAACAGGTATTCAGAGTGTCTCTCCGTGACCCGTCCGGCAGGAAGGTTCAGGTTCTCCATCGAGAGAGCCATAAGGATCTGGTCAAGAGATATATTGCGGGATTCCAGGGCAGCTTTATCCACAGCCACCAGAATCTCTCTGGTATCCATGGAGAAAACCTGAGCTGATGCTACGCCGTCGATCCTTTCCAGCCGCGGTGCTACCTCATCTTCTATTAGCTCTTTGAGTTCAAGAGTCGGCCTGTCTGCGGTGATCCCTCCGAAAATGATGGGCATCTGGCCAAGGTTCCACTTGACCACCAGCGGGTCGCTCGCATTTTCAGGAATAAAATTCCGGTAGAGCCCGATCTGGTCTCTGATATCCTGAGCGGCAAAATCCAGGTTTGTCCCCCATTCGAACTCCACCATGATCACAGACGCTCCCTCGGTCGTCATCGAATCCACTTCCTTGACCCGGCTGATGGTGTTGATGATTTGTTCCAGGGGCCTGGTGATGGTGTTCTCGATATCCTCGGATGAAGCCCCTGAGTAAGTGGTGACAACCGAGACCGTGGGAAACTCGATGTCCGGGAAAAAATCCAGGCCAAGACTGGCGAAGGCGATGAATCCCAGGACCACCAGGATCATGGCCAGCATGGCGGTTGAGACTTTTCGTTTAACAGCTAGTTCTGGTATCTTCATTCTATGACCTCTCTGATCTCTATTTGGGTGCCATCCTCCAGGCCGAAGTTTCCCTCCACAACAACCATGTCTCCTTCCTTGAGCCCGTTCATCACTTCAACTCTATTTGCGTTCTGCAGGCCGATGGTGATCTCAACTCTCTCCACGGTATTATCATCTCTGACTCTAAAGACATATTTGTTCTCCAGCACGGCATTCTGGGGAATGACAAGGGCCTGCTCGTGGGTGCTGACTTCGAGGCTGACTTCACCGAAGGTGTTGGGCCTCAAAGCCAGGTCTGAGTTGTCGACCGTGACTTCTACCTTGAATTTCTTGGACACCGGGTCAGCGGTGATGTTCACGATGGATACCCGTCCCTGGAAGATCCTGTCCGGAATAGCGGTCACTCTCAACTGGGCAAGCTGTCCCTTTTTGATACGGACCACATCCTGCTGAGTCGCATCGATCTCTATCCTCACTCGAGAAAAATCCATCAATGTCAGGACTCCGCTGGTCGGAGAAAATCCGCCCATCATCGGGTTGATTACCTCCCCGACCTCTGCATTCTTGGAGGCAACGACTCCGCTGAAAGGAGCCTTCATCAGAGAGACATCCAGGTTGTAACGAGCCAGGTTCACAGCCGCCCGAGCCTGTTTGAACTGAGCATCAGCCGCATCATAAGCCAGCTTGACTTTTTCATACTGCTGGTCGGAAGCCGCATCCTCCTTTTTCAACCGCTCCATCCTCTCCATGTTCTTCTGGGCATCATTATAATTGGCTTCTGCCACAGCTAAAGCCGCTTGCGCTTGCTCCAGTTGAAGGCGGACAGCCCGCGTGTCCAGTTCGGCCAAAAGCTGCCCTTTTTGGACGATGTCTCCCTCTTCGACGTGAATCTTTGCGATTTTTCCGCCTATATCAGGAGTGACATTGATCTTATTCCAGGCTTCGATCACCCCGGTGTAAAAAAGCCGCTCCGATATTTTTTGTCTCTGGACTTTGAACACTTTTACAGGAGCCGCACCAGACTTTTCCTCTGCTGTTCCTTCCGCTTCCTCCGGAGGACGACAGGTTAAAAAGGAAAAGAAAAGGAGCCAAACCACACAAACTTTTATCATTTGCCTTTTATTCATTTTTTTCCTCCAGTCAACTTGCTTCATTCTCATGGTTTCTTCTCTCATCTTATCAATCCTTCCACCCTACTCCCATGGCTTTATCCAATTGAGCCAGGGACATGACATAATCATACAGGGCTTGAGAATAATTGGTCTTGGCCTGGGTTAGAGCCGCCTGAACAGAGCTGACATCCAGAGTTGTGATCATGCCTTCCGCAAAATTGATCTCAGCAATCCTCAAGCTCTCCTCAGCCTGCTCGACATTTTTCTCCTGAGAAAGAAGCGATTCTTTGGCTTCGTTGAGCTTCAACAGGGCCTGCCTGACTTCGAATTTCACCATGCCCATCAAACCCTTGGTGGTTAAATCCAGTTCTTTAATCATGGCTCTGGATTGAGCCACTTTGGCGGATGCGCTAAAACCATTGAATAGGGGAACAGTCAAAGCCAAATTAACCGTATAGTAATTCTGCCAGGTATCTTCCTCAAAATTTAAACGGTCGGCCCAGTAATTATACGTTCCTGATAAGGCAACGGTCGGAAGTCTTGATGCTCGAGCCAACTTCAGCATCTCTCCGGCCATCTTTTTTTGGTATCCCAGCTGGCTGAGCTCAGGTCTATTCAACAGAGCCTTATCGATGGACGTTTCCAAATCGGGTTCGAAAAGTTCAAACTGCAGCTCTCCTTTGATTTCGATGGGTTGCGCAAGATCCAGCCCGAGAAGCGTCTTCAGGTTCAGCTCGGCTATTTTCAGGTTATTCCTGGACTTGATCAATTGAGGTTTAAGGTTGGCCAATTCCACTTCGGACCTGAGGAGGTCAAATTTTGATGCCATCCCGACTTCATAAAGTCTTTTAACGTTATTAAAATGCTTTTCAGCCAACTCAACCGACTCTTCTGCCACTCTGACAAAATCCTCTGCCAGCAGACAGCCATAGAATGCCGCTTTGGCGCTGAAGACAGTGATGTGCTCTGATTGACGTGCATTTTCTTCAGAAGACAAAAGGGAATATTTTGCCTGCTTGAATCCAGATGTTAAACGGCCACCGGTATATAGAGGCAAGGAAAGAGATAAGGAAAACTGATAGTCCCGCGTAAAGTCTACAGAAATTCTCTGAAACTGCCCGGTGATGGGATCGGGAAATTCCAGTTCAAACAGCTTCTCATCAAGCGTATGAATCCCCTGAGCATTCAGTGACGGCAAAAAACCCGCTGCGGCCTCCCTGACTTGAGCCCTGGCTGTTTCCACTCTTTCCTCAGCTGCCAGATGATACGGATTCTGGGAAAGAGCCAGTCGAATGCTCTCTTCGAGTGTCAGGGTAATCTTTTCTTGCGGAAAAGAAAACTGGACTGTCCATAACGTCAAGAGGGCAACCAAGAGTACGGTTCTTCTTCTCTTCATGCTGACTCTCCTTTTATGCTTTTCTCTCTTTTTTTATCCCATAGAGGAAATAATTTAAAAGCAGGTCGGTGCTTTCATTGACGCTCAGCTCTTTTTTTTCTCTTAGTGGGCCTTTAAAGTGAAACCCGCGAATCATGGCTCCCAAAATTAAACATGCCTGGCTGATATCCACTATTCTGAATTCTCCGTTCTTTACACCTTCTTCGATAATCTGGCACAAGAGATTGTAAGTCTCATCCAATATGGCCTTATACCGGCCCGGAATGGGGGGGTGATGTGTTGAGGGAGCCTGGACTTTTGAATCCAGATGAAGAAGTCTCCTCATCAAAGCTTTTTCCATGATAAATATTCGGGCGATGTTCTTTTTTGTGTGATAGTAATAGCCAATAGTATAAATGGCCTTTTTAAGTTTTTCTTCAGCGCTCACATTCATCTGTTGGACTTTAATAATTTTCTGGAGCACTTCTTCGAAAGACTTATAGATGATCTCGAAAAACATTTCTCTCTTATTCCTAAAATACTGGTAAAGCGTGGCTTTCGAAAACTGAGCCTCCTTGGCGATTTCGTCCATGGTCGTTAAGCTGTAACCTTTCTGTGTAAATATCCTTTCTGCAACTTTCAAGATAGACTTTTTATTTCCTTCTTTCCTGTTGCGTTCTCTCTCTGTTCTGAGATCTTTCTCTTTCATTTTTAAACCTTATAGTTTTTAATTTAGACTGGGGAGTTTAATTAATAAACCTATTAGTCATAATAACAGGACTGACGAGGCAAGTCAAGACTCGATTCAACCTTATAGACTGGACATAAAAGAATTTTTGCGGTATATGCACATCTCTAAGAGGAGGAAGAAATGAGCAATAAACTCAAGCCATTCCAAGAATTCCGACAAAAAATGAACGAAAGAATCCTGGCCAGCGGGAACAAGGAGATCCAGCGCTTTTTCGCACTAGATAAAAATGCCTACAAGGAAGGGGCATTATCCACAGAAACGAAGGAACTCCTGGGTCTTGTCGCTTCACTTGTCCTAAGATGTCATGACTGCGTCACCTATCATATTCTCAGATGCATCGAAATCGGGCTCACAGATGAGCAGCTCTATGAAGCCTTTAATGTGGCACTTGTCGTGGGGGGTTCTATCGTTATCCCTCATCTCAGGAAGGCTGTCGCCATGCTGGACGAGATCCGCGCTTCCTCTGCGTAGGATGTTATTAGGCTCTGGGATGAAACTTATCATAGACGCGACGGAGCCTTTTTCTGCTTACGTGTGTATACACCTGAGTGGTCGTTATCTGACTGTGTCCGAGCATCAGCTGCACAGACCTTAAATCCGCCCCCCTTTCCAGCAAATGAGTGGCGAATGAATGGCGCAGGATATGAGGGCTGATTTTCAAGTCTAAGCCGGCCTTCCGGGCATATCCTTTTAAAAGCTTCCAGAATCCCTGTCGCGTGAAAGCCCCCCCTCTCTGGGTTAAAAAAAGGAATTCACTGGACTGTTTCAAAAGCTTTGGCCGAGCTTCATCCAGATACTTACGAACGGCTTCCACAGCCGACTCTCCGATCGGAACGAGCCTTTCCTTCCCTCCTTTTCCAAGGCAGAGGAGAAATCCATCCTCCATGTTCAAATCTTTAATATTCAATGAAACCAGCTCTGATGCTCTCAAACCCGTGGCATACAAAAGCTCAAGCATGGCCTTGTCCCTGATTCCACGAACGGTTTCCTCTTCAGGCTGACTGAGAAGAGATTCGACTTCCTTCACTGTTAAAAACTTGGGCAGGGCGAGCCATGTCTTCGGCGAAGAAAGATTCACTGCCGGATTCTTCTTGATGATCCCATCCAGGATAAGAAACCTGTAAAAAGATTTCAGAGAGGAAATCACTCGGGCCATGGACCGCGGAGAAAGGCCTGCACGGCTCTGGTGATGAATAAAGCGTATGAGATCTTCCTCTCCGGCTTTTAACCAGTGTATCCCTTCTTTCCGAAAGAACAGGAAAAGCTTCTGCACATCCCGGGAATAAGAAAGGACTGTATTCACAGAGAGCCCTTTTTCGACGGAAAGAAAATCAAGGAAAACCTGGAGAACAGACTCAAACTTCAGGGAAGCATCTTTCATGTGATGAAAGGATTTGATCTTTTTTCTTGGCCCACTGTTGTCTGAGGGCCGTGGCCTGGAAGAACGATCATCTCGTCCGGCAAGGTGAGAATTTTATTCTTAATCGAATTCACCATTTCCTGCCAGGAACCTCCAGGAAGGTCGGTTCGTCCCACGCCTCCAAAAAAAAGAGTATCTCCGGAAAGGAGAAAGCCATCTCCTAAAAAACTCACGCTTCCAGGGGAGTGACCTGGCGTATGAATCACTTTCAAAGAATGTTTGCCTATTTTTATCTTTTCCCCTTCCTTGAGAAAGTGATCCGGAGCAGGAGAATCCTTGGCTCCCAGGAATAGTCCCATTTCTGATTGAAGGATATTATTCAACATCGCACTGTCGGCAGAATGAATATAAAGAGGAATCCCGAATTTATCCTTAATGTCTCTGTTGGCTCCAATATGATCGATATGGCCGTGCGTATTCAGTAGGAGCGTTGGTTTGAAATTCATCCGGGCTATCATTCGAATGATAGCATCGGCCTCTGCTCCTGGGTCAACGACTGCACATTCCATGGTTTCCGGGCAGTAGACAAAATAACAATTTGTCTCTAATAGCCCCACGATGAGTGATTCGTATTTCATTTCTTGTTCATAATAATTCTATCTTTGAATTGAGTCAAGAAACGAAAAAACAAAAAGGGGACAGGCCCCTTTTCTTCTAAGAAATGGGACGGTCCCTATCTCTCTTTAATACAAGGACTGAAAGGGACAATCCCTGAAAAAAAGGTCTGTTGGATATGCTCAGTAATTAGGTAACACTTTTGTTAAAAATGCCGAGGTTAAAAGTGTCGTTGCGAGCGAAGCGTGGCCATCTCATAAAAAGCATATCTTCATTCTCGTAACAACATAATTTTTCTCTACGAGATTGCCACACTTCGCTCGCAATGACACCATTATGATATTTCCACATCATTTCTCTCCTCGCATCCATAAAACTTTTTCATGCTGCAGCGCCTCCTTTTTTTGTTCTCACCAACATTATATTAAGGTTGGTGCTGCAGCGCTTTCATATAATCAATGACATCAAAAAACGTTTCCAAATTACTGAGCTCGTACACCTGTCCCCTTTTTGTTTTTCTTGTTTTTTCCAATGAAAAAAAATATAATCCCCCCCAATGATGGCAGGCTCTTTTTATTACCAATCCTCAGGAATCAAGGAAAAAATTCTCCAGCTTACGATTAACAGAATAGATTTATTTGCAGGTGTAGGAAATCTGAGGCTGAGGCCTGTATAGTGCTTCCATCGGCCTGAAAAATGGAAAACAGGAAAAAGACAGGTTTTATTCTCGGTCCGGTTCTTTTTCTTCTGGCCTATTTTTTTCCTCTTCTCCCACAGAATCCAAGAGCCAGCCGTCTTCTGGCAGTTTTTCTATTGATTGTCGTCTGGTGGGTGACAGAGTGCATCCCTATCCCAGTCACAGCTCTGCTCATCCCTGTCTTCCTGACAGTTTTTCAAATCGCACCGGTGAGAGATGCTTTTGCCCCGTTTGCCAATCCAATAATCATGCTCTTTCTGGGAAGTTTCATCCTGGCCAGAGCGATGAGTGCGCACTATCTGGACCAGAAACTCGCTTTTTCCATCCTCTCTCTAAAATCCATCGCCCATAAAAAAACAAGAATCCTCTTTGCCATGGGATTGACCACCCTCTTTCTCTCCATGTGGATAAGCAACACGGCCACCACAGCCATGATGTTCCCGATCGCTCTGGGAATTTTGGACGCCTTCCAGTCAAAAAAAGACAGAAACGCAACCTCCTCATTCAGCGTCGTCCTGCTGTTGCTCATCGCTTATTCGGCCTCCATAGGAGGCATCGGGACACCCATCGGCAGCCCGCCAAACCTGATTGCCATCGGCATGCTCGAGAAATTGGCTTCATACAGAGTCACTTTTTTTCAGTGGATGCTCACCAGTTTTCTGGTTCTTATTCCTATGTTTTTTGTTCTGTATTTCTTCATGAGGTTTTCGCTCAAAACCGAAGAAAAGCCCAAAAAAGTCAGAGATATCGTTCTTCCTGGAGAAGCCATGATACAGAAAAGGCTCACCAGAGCGCAGATCAATGTGCTGGCTGCATTTTCCACAACTGTTTTCCTCTGGGTCTTTCCCGGTTTCATTTCACTCCTATTGGGAAGAGATGCCCCGTTTTACCTCTGGCTTCAAAGGCACTTTCCTGAATCCGTAGCCGCCATAATTGGCGCAGGGCTTCTTTTTATCCTTCCGGTCAATCTCAGAAGAGGACAATTCACCCTGAGCTTCAAAGAAGCTGTGAAGATCGACTGGGGGACACTGCTCCTTTTCGGAGGGGGTCTCTCATTAGGATTCCAGATGTTTGAAACCGGACTGGCCGATGTCATCGGCAAATTCTTTATCTCCTCAGGAGGGAGTTCGGCCACACTCTCTGTCATCACCCTTCTTTCCATCGCATTTAGTGTTTATTTGACTGAGGTGACTTCGAACACCGCATCAGCCAACATGGTCATTCCCATCATCATCGCCATATCTCAAGCCGCTTCAATCAATCCTCTCCCGCCAGTTCTGGGAAGCGCCTTAGGCTGCAGCTTCGCTTTCATGCTTCCTGTAGCGACTCCTCCTAACGCCATTGTCTACGGCTCAGGAATGATCCGTCTCCCTCAAATGATAAAATTCGGATTCTGGCTGAACATCGCCGGAGTCATAATCATCTGGATCGGAATCAGATTCATCGCTCCCTTTCTCGGGCTCATATAAAACGCGATACCTTTTTATTACTCCCTAACTTCTGTTATAATCTCTTTCGATGGACGCCTACTTGTCCCCAGAGGCCTGCCGATCCCTGACAGCTCTATGTCTCTTATCATCCAACTCAATTCCCGACGGATTCCTCATCGGCCATAAAAGAGGTCACAGGTTTTTTGTAGAAAAAATTTTCCCCTCACAGGAAGGTTTTTTTCCTTCTCTTGAGAAGTACCGGGAGTTGGACAAACTCTTTGAGGAAAAGATCCTGGGATTTTTTTCCTTCCGCCTGAATGAAAATAAAATAAAAAAAATTTTAGCTCCATTTGCGTACAATAAACTCTTCCTGGAAATCAATCTCCCCATACAGAAAGAAATGAAAATCAAACCTTACATTATCGACCGCGACAAAGAATTCCTTCTCCTGCCGATCAAGCTGAAAAAATCTAAATGACTGAGAGTGCCATGGAAAAATTCTTGAATAACGAACAGCAGAAACTTCTTCTCAGCTTTGCGCGGGAAGCCATCCACCACCATTTAACGACAGGAAAAACAATCAAGAAAAAAACAAAAGACCCTGAGCTGGCTGAAAAAAGAGGTGCTTTTGTGACTCTCAAAGTGAACGATCAGCTCCGTGGCTGTATCGGATTCCCTTTGCCTTATAAACCTCTGTGGGAAACCATAAGAGATGCGGCAGTCGCGGCAGCGACTCAAGACTACCGTTTTCAGCCCTTATCCCTTGAGGAATTATCCAAGACAAATATCGAGATATCTGTTCTCACTCTCCCTGAAACAATCAAGGATATTAAAGAAATCATAGTGGGTAAACACGGGATTATCATTTCCAAGGGTTCATACAAAGGTCTCCTGCTTCCTCAAGTGCCAATTGAGTGGAAATGGGACCGAGAGACTTATCTCTCCCAGGGTTGTTTAAAAGCAGGATTGGATGAAGACGAATGGAAAAAAGACGTCCACATCGAAAGATTTTCTGCTCAGGTTTTCTCTGAAAAATAAATCAAGGAATAGCGGACTAACATCTCTTAAATTTGGATTCAGGCCTTATCAGGATTTCAAAGTAGATGCTAGTTGCTGCTAACCTAGCCCGATTTTGACAAAAAAGCTTGATCCCGATGACCGGTTAAATGTTAAGACTCGACTCCTTTATCTTTGTTGTGGCTTAAAAGCCTCTCCATTCTTTACTTTCTAAACTGCTTCTTTTCCAGCATCTCTTCCGCGTCTTTCTTGGTATCATTGACTCCGGAAACCCAACGGTCATCTGATTCCAGGTTGAGGACGAAATCCAGTTCTTTTCTCGCATCATCGACTTGATCGAGGGAAAGGTAGGTGTCAGCCAGGTAATAACGGGTTAAGGGATCGTTCGGCCCATACTCTAAGGACTTCTGGAGATGCTCGAGTGACTTTTTCTTGCTGCCCCCCGCAAATCCGGGCACCTTGAAATAAAGCCGGCCTAAAACTCTATCCGGACCTCCTTCTTCATAGGACTGATCCAGCTCGATAACCTTGTTCATTGCCTCTTTGATGTCATCGATCAAGAAAAGGCTTTTCAGTACGCCTCTGGCTTCTCCATAGACGCCATAGTTGACTCCGAGCCAGTAGTACGCATCGGGCTTTCCCGGCTCCAGCTCCACAGCCCTTTCAGCATAGTAAATTCCCTGGGAAAAAATGATCTTTTTTTCCTTTTTGCTCTCCGTGTTGGCGCCGATGTAATAGAGTATCCTGGAGAACTTCCAGTAGCCTTCATATTTATTCTCTGCTTTCTGCCACGCTTTCATGTACAAATCCCGGGCTTTTTCCGCACTCGCCATGTCTTTCATCTCAAGATACAATTCATCCGCCTGAGCAATCAGGTCTTCTGCCTCCTGGGAAAATAAGGAAAAAGAAAAACAAAAAAATAAAAGTATCAAAACAATTGACTTCGACTTCATCCTCCTCTCCTTTTTTGCCGATATTTATAGCATATTTTTTCCAAGCCGGACAACAAGGAACTGAATCAGCCGTAAAACCGGTCCGCCTTCTCATCCAGCTCAGTCAATACACGTTCTATTTTTTGACGCTCCTTTTCAAGCCCATCATCCTTGAGGGCCGGGTCGACATTCATCGGTGAGCCGTAGACAGCCACGACCTTGGAAAAGGGATAAAAGATTAAAAACTTATCCCAGCTTTTTAAAAACTTCTTTCTGGAAGTCGAGAAAGTGAACGGCACAAGGACAGCTCCCGTCTCCTGAGCAAGTTTGATTCCGCCAAGCTTCATCTCTCGATCGGGTCCTCGAGGTCCATCAGGAACAATGATCACTTCTCCTCCTTTTTTAAGCTCATTCTTCATCCTGTTCCACACTCTGATGACCGCATGCGAGCTTGAGCCCCTTATGTTTCGGTATCCCCATCTGGACATAATCTGAGCAGGAATCTCCCCATCTTGACTGGGGCTGATGAGTGGCATGATTCCTCTTTTCCGAAAAAAATAAGGCACGATAAAAATTCGGCCGTGCCAAACCAGGAAGACCACCGCTTTCCCACTGTCTCTCAATTCCTTGTATCTCTCTTCCCCAATGATTTTTATTCTCGCTGATTTCGCCCAGATCCAGAGAGCAAGCTTACCCAAAATCCCTATCAGGTTCCAGCGCAGTTTGCGGAAAAAAGACATCGGCATAATGATATACAAAACACTAAAGACAGTAAACCACAATCCAAAAAAAGGGATTGCGTCTTCAGTTCTTCCTTCTCACATCCTTTGTGTATTTCTCTACGCCAAAACCAACCAAGAATCCGGCAAGGCTCAAGCCGAGGCCATAAGGGACAGAATAGGGCCATGAAGGCCAGCTCAAGGGCAGAAGATTCAATTTGCACATGAAGCCAATGACTGAATATCCTCCCCCCAGAAGGAGGCTCAAAAATCCCGCTAAAGGCAGTTTTCTTCTTAAAAATACCATGGCTATTCCTGGAATAAAAAGACCTTCCGCCATGATTTCAGAAGCAAGCCCCAGAGTCTCGAGAATGCTTTGAAACCTGGTTGCCACAAGAAATGCCACTCCGCCTACAAAAAAGGTCGACAGTCGGGCCGCCAAAACAATCTCTTTTCCCTGGCTTCGAGGAAAAATCTGCTGAAAAACATCCCGCGTCAGAGAGAGAGCTCCCGTGTTTATCGCTGTATCCATGGTGGACATCACAGCTGCCACGACGGCCACAAACAGAATGCCACCCAAGAAAATCCCTGTCTTCGAAGAGATGACCACAGAAAGAAGTGGGCCATTTATCCCCCGGGAAAAAAACAAAGGGAGAGAAAGCATCCCGATGAAAACCACAATCCAGTAGAGAAGAAAAAAAGTGCCGGAGGCAGCAAACAGTCCTTGACGAGCGCTGCTATCCGACCGCGCCGCTTGAATCCTCTGCCAGGCAATAGGTGAAATTGTCCAGGCCAGAGTGAAGGACAGGACGATCAACAGATTCTCTTTAACATTAAAAAGAATGTTGAAATAGTGGGGTTTTCCCAGCTCGGAGGCACAAAGTGAAACCTCTTTTACGGACGATGTGCCAGAAAGGAAGAAAAACAGGCCGAAAACGCCAGCAGCAAGAAGAATAAACTGAAGACCATCCGTCACCACCACAGAAAGGAAGCCTCCAAAAATTGAATAGACAAGGACCACACATGTCCCCAATACCAGACTCCAGAAGTAGGGAATGCCAATAAAAGATTTCAAAAAAGTTCCGATAGCGACCATCTGGGAGGCAGCCAGGACTGCCATGTACCAGATGATCAGCAGCGAAGACAGATGACGGACCATCCTCCCGTATCTCATTTCCACAAGGTCCGGCAAACTCACTATCGGGAGACGCCGAATCGGCCGGGTCAAAAGAAAGGCAAGGAGAAGCACAGTGAGTATGGCGGGCGCACCCATCACCCAGAAAGAACTCAGTCCAGTATCAAAGGCTTTGTCTGTCGAGACAAGAATTGACGCAGATCCAAACCAGGAAGCGGAAAGAGAAAAGAAGACTAAAAAAGCGGGAAGATTCCGAGAAGCCAGGAAAAAATCCTCAAGGCTTTTCATTCTCTTCGAAAAAATAAAGCTCACACCAAGTATGAGGATGAAGTAACCTATGAGAAACAGCAAAAACTCGATTTTCACGAAGCCACTTATAACAAAAAACTCTCACATTTAGCAAATCGGGAAAATGAGGTCAGGCCTTGTTAAGATTGAGGCCTGAGAGATAGAAGCAAGCCATGGTCTCATCATACAGATAAGGCCTGATCCCGAATTCAACGACAAGGCCTGACCTCAAACAGTTCTTATGTTATAATCCTATAATCATGAGACTTTTTTTGTGTCTACTTTTTTTCTCGGTTTTCAGCTTCTCTGCGACGGTTGATGATGTCGTTCTCAATGTGGAAAGGAAACTTCGTTCTCTGCACTCTCTGCAGGCGAATTTTAGTCAGGTTTGGTATTCGTCCACAGTTTCAACACCGCTGAATGAAAGGGGGAAATTCTACTTTCAAAAACCGGACTGGATGAGATGGGAGTACAAGGATCCGGAGGAGAAGATTTTCCTCTACAAAGAAGGAATCTTCTGGATGTACTTTCCTGAGGATAAAGAAGTCATCCAGAGCGAATTATCCAAGGAACAATATGAATCCGAAATTCTCACTCTTCTCTCCGGTCAGAAGAGCCTTAAAGACGATTACACAGTCGAATTCAGCCCCTTCCCTTCAGACAGTCAGAAGACCTGGAAGCTGAAATTAACGCCCAAAGAAGAAAGTGATTATACTCATGTCCTCCTCGAGATTGATGAGAAAACATGGCTTATCCGAAAAGCCTTTTTCTTTGACTGGGCAGGTAATAAGCAAGAATTCCGGTTCTCCCAAATAAAGACGGACGTCCGATTTCCCGGAAAGGTTTTTGAGCTCGACCTTCCGCCCGACGTCGAAATCATCAGGGACGAACCGCCCACGCAAAATGAAAATATCCAAGAAAATTGGAAGACCTAAACCAAATCCTGCCGTTTTCGTATAACACTTCGAGGACAGGATGTCCTCCATGAATGAAGATAAATCTCTCGTCGAGAAAGCACTTCAAGGCGAAAAAAAGGCTTTTGAAATGATTATCCAGAAGTATCAGCAGCCGCTTTTGAATTACATCGGGCGCATGGTTGGAGAACGAGAGCTGGCCCTGGATTTTACCCAGGAGGTGTTCATCAAAACTTACTCTTCGCTTCGTTCCTACAAACCTCAGTTCAAATTCAGCACCTGGATTTTCAGAATCGCCTCTAACTTTATTATCGATTACTGGAGAAAGAAGAAAATCGACGCGTTCTCCATCGACCATCAGAAAAAACTGGATAAAGACCTCCCGCCAATTCAAATCGCAGCGGATGAAGAATCCATTGTGAATAAGCTCGAGGCCGCACAACTCAG
>Ga0180437_10001573_pt1 | contig 38920 bp, 62 predicted proteins | sample SS_ome_4_FD_132410 | JGI IMG/M metagenome (GOLD analysis project Ga0180437, IMG submission 132410) | Hypersaline lake sediment archaeal communities from the Salton Sea, California, USA - SS_3_D_1 metaG | ecosystem: Environmental > Aquatic > Non-marine Saline and Alkaline > Hypersaline >...
ACTTCTGGTAATCACCAGAGACAGGGTTTTTGACGGTGGTAACGCCAGTATGGGCAAGCAGCAGCACTACCATGCCTCGAGACCTGCAGGCATCAAGCATTGGCAAAAGCTCTCTCATTGATTCACTGACCGCCGCCCAGCCTCGAGCATAGCCGCCGAAACCCTTTGGCCCCCAGTCGCCGCCAAACATTTCCTGGCAGACAGACTCTGCTGCCAGATCAGCAGCGCCGTTGATTGTGTCGATTACCAAGGTGCGGTAATCATGTTTTCCCTCTGCTACCTTTTTGACGTTGGCAAGAAAAGACAACCAGTTGACAGCTACCGAAAACTGATCCACGGGCAAGTTGTCTACCCCTTCCTCCGTGGTGATGAATACCGGTGCTGGCGTGTCTGCGCCCAGTGTGCTCTTGCCCACTTTCGGCGGGCCATAGACCACAATGCGCGGCGGTTGTCGTTTCCCTCTCACAATTCCTTCTAGCATTTCATCTCCTCCAGTTGTAACGCCCCCAGCCTCCATTGGCTAGTGGGCTATCGTCTGCTGATGGTCCATAATCTGGGATTCTACTCCAGCGGCGCTTTTCCCATGACTGCTTGCGGTACTTCTCGCGCTCAATTGCGCGCTCCATTTCAATAGCTTCTTGTTGCTCTTTTGTCAAGCGCTCTGTCATTGCAGCACCAGTACCACAATAAGCGCTGAAGCAAGCGCCAAGCAAAAGGCAACAGATCCCCAGGCTCTTATTCGCGCTTTTCGCCTTTCGCGCAAATAGCGATCCATCATTGGTGAATGCTTGTCAAAGTATATCATGGTGCGTTCCTTTTATTTGCGGCGCCCCGGGCCTGGGGGGAATAGCCCGGGGCGCCTTCCTGCCCCGCTGCGAAAGGAGGGACAGAGGGCAGGTTTTTGATTTGCTCTTTCCGATACTCTTTCAAGGTGCACCCTTTCTCGCTGCTTCCCTGCAGCGTGGGGAGGTTTATACCCGATCTAGATTCTACTGTCAAGTAGAAATCTACTTGACACTTGACGAAAGAAAGCGCTTGACACCAACAGTCAAATTGGTACAATGCCCCGCGAAAGGAGGGAACAATGAAAGCACATTACCCGGTATCATGGAAAGATTACCTCAAAGAGGCTGCCCATATTGCGCTAATGGCGCCTGTTGCGTTTGGCGCAAGTGTTGTGCTTGCGGTGGCTATCTTCGTTCAGCAGAAGAAAGATTGAGCTGCGCCTATGACAATCTGGCGCAACGATAGCGGGACGATGGAGCTCAGGCTAGGAAAATGGCAAGATGTGCTCGCTGATGTGACCGAGTGCGGTGCGGTGATCACTGATCCACCGTATACCCAAAGGACAGAGCGCGGCTTTCGCACTTGTGGTGTCCGTGTGGGCGGAAGAAGCAAAGGCAATGCAAATACGATAGTGGGTATGGGATATGACCCCATCGACCAAGAATATTGTAAGTATTTGGTTTCATATTGGACAGAAAAAACGGCTGGCTGGTTGCTGTTTTTTTGTGATCATATATCGTTTAGGTGGTGGGAGAGTGCTATTGGCGATGTAGGCCGATATGTTTTCCCTCCGGTGATATGGGTTAAAAAAGGTGCTGCGCCGCGCATGTCCTGTGACGGCCCCGCGTCACAATGTGAATATATCGCAGTTGGCCGTCCGAGAGAAAAACGATTTCTTTCATGGGGGGCACTGCCTGGCTGGTATATAGACAATGCAGTTAGTCATGGTCGCGAATGGAATGGTATTTCTGGTGCAAAGCCACTGAAGCTAATGCGGAATATTATAAATGATTATACTAGACCAAATGATTTGATAATTGATCTACATGTTGGCGGTGGCACCACCCTGCTCGCAGCAGCCATAGAAGGCCGGCGCGCTATCGGCGCTGAGTGCGATCCAGAAACATTCGAGAAGGCAGTCAAGCGACTATCGCGTGGCTATACGCCAAGCATGCTCGATATGATGGAGTAACAATGCCCCCACTACTACGCAACTTTAAGATCTCTTTCACACTAGACGAAACAGAGTGTGCCACTTTCCAAGAGCTAATAGAGCTGCAGTATGGCCCGCCCGTCACTGCTGGCATGGTGGAGCGCCACATCAAAAATGAGATGGAATCGCAGGTGAGGGATCTGCTCTCTTGGGTAAAGCAGGCTGCGAAGCGGCGGCGGCTGGAGGCAAGAGGGAAGCTTGCCAATAGCGATCGGAAATGATACGGTATTAGTGTTGACACTGGGAGTCCATTCGGTTATTATGCCTGCCGTTGGCCCCAGATATGCCAACGTAAATAGTTTTCCTGTCTCCCATGACGTCTTGTCTGGGGCCAGTCATGGGAGGCGGGAAATTTTTTAGGATGTGCAGTGGCAAACGATTTCCGATTGCAAGTAGGCTTCCTAACTCACCCGAAAACAAGACTGCTCAAAAGATACTGCGGCGCAGACGGAGTGCTTGGCATGATATCGCTTATTGAATTCTGCGCAATGAACAATAGCCGCTGCACTGGTGACCTTGCTGGCATGACAAATGACGAAATAGAAGCAGCTGCAGACTGGCAAGGCATTTCTGGTGAGCTAATCGCTGGACTTGAGAAGGCTAAGTTTCTAGATGGCCAGAATGATTGCTGGAAAATACATGACTTTGAAGAGCACAACCCATGGGTAGCAGGAAGCAAGCGCAGATCAGAGTCCGCCAAGCATGCGGCCCGCATGCGGTGGGCATGCGATCCGCATACAATCCGCAATGCCCCGTCTCCGTCTCCGTCTCCGTCTCCTCATCAGTCAGCTATAGAATTAGCAACGCTAACTGCAGCAGACATGGAAGCTCACCTATACGACTGGATAGGCCCAGCAAACAAAAACCAAGCCGCCCTAACAGCCATATGCCCAGTCACCAGAGAAGAACTACAAACAGCAAAAGAAAAAATGGCCGACAAAGCAGAAAACCCTTGCTGGCCATGGCTAATCACTGCTATAAAAAACGCCAGAAAGGGGCCAAAGAAAACAAAGACCACAATAGCTGAAGAACTGGAAAAATTGGAGTACCTCGCATGAAGATACCAGAAGAATTCAGGGAAACAGTTGTAACGCTACTCGCAACATATGGCCGGCTATACAGTCCAGAGACAGCCGCAAAAGCAGTCCTTGGCTATTGGTGGACACTAGAGGCAGAAGAGCTACCAGACATCGCCAGAGCTGCAAAAGAAGCAACTCGAATACTAGACCGCTGCCCCACGCCAAAAGACATACTCGAGCTATGTCAAGACTACCGCAGGCGCAGAGAGAAAAATACCACAAGAGAAATAACACCAGAAGAACGCCGCAAAGCTCAAGCAGAATTCTACCGCCAGCTGGAGCGCGTCAATGGAAACGCCTGAAGAGCAGATCCGCTTCTTAGCCACTGCTCTAGAAAGCCCACCACTGCTCGACACAGTTATCGGCAAACTCGAGCCACGACATCTTACAGCTCCAGCTGCAGAAGTCTGGCGGCATATGCTCTCTATGTGGCAAGATGGCATTTCCCCAGATGAAATGCTACTTTTCAATGACGTATCAGATGAGCATGCACGCCGCGTCATTATGGACACAAGCGACTATCGCCCATTACTGCGCACACCAGAAAGCCTAGAGCCACTTGCAAAGCCAATCCTTCAACAATACCAGCGGCAACAAATACAAGCCACCTGCAAAGCAACAGCACTAGCAGCGCAAAAGCCAGAGACAAACACAGATACACTCCTTACCACAGCATTAGAAGACTTCTCCGCACTACAAGTAACCACAACCGATGAGTGGTTACCAGCGCCCACGCTTGCACGCCAAGCCTGGCAAACACTTTCCGAGATTGCAGAAGCAAACGGAAAACTACTCGGACTCCCAACGGGACTCCCTTCCCTTGATGGCGCCCTCCACGGCCTACGGGCAGGCCACCTGATTGTGCTGGCCGCACGCCCCGCAATGGGCAAGTCTTCTCTGGCCCGCAATATTGCTCTGCATGCAGCCCTCCAAGGCTTTCCAGTTGGCATTGTCTCGCTTGAGATGACAGCAAAAGAAATCATTTTCTACACGATATGCAGCTATGCCAAGGTAAGCGCAAGCAGCATATATGCAAATACGTACAACACGCAAGACATGCAAGAACTAAGCGCGGCGACACAAAAGATTAATGACCTTCCACTTCACGTCATAGACGATAGCTCATTGACAATACCGCGCCTTAGAGCATCTGCCAGAAGGCTTGCGAAAAACAAAGGCGCCAAGCTCATTATCATAGACTATATGCAGCTCATTTCCTCACCAATAGGTGCCTATTCTCGAGAAAGAGAAGTTGCGAAAATAAGCGGCGCACTAAAAAACCTTGCCAAAGAGTTAGACATAGCTATTCTCGCTCTGTCGCAACTCAACAGAGCACTAGAAGCACGCACCGTCAAAAGACCGCAGCTTTCCGACCTGCGCGAATCAGGCTCAATTGAACAAGACGCAGATGCAGTGCTACTCCTTCACCGGCCAGAGTACTACGATGAAAACGCAACAAAAGGACTAGCGGATCTAATTCTCGCGAAAAACAGACACGGGCCCGTGTCAACGCATCACCTAACCTGGATACCAGAATACACTACCTTCAAAGATGGCGCGCCAGCAGATGAATGGTACAAGTAATGATTATTGCAAGTGAATTACAAAAAGGCGACATCCTTAAAACACCAAAAGGCGCACTATGGCAAGTGCTCAGCACAGAGCCACTTGCACTACAGCGCTACGATGTAGACTACTACTGGGAGTGGCACCCCACCCCAAATCAATTCAACCGCGCAAATATGCGCAAATGGAGGGCAAACAATGAGTAAGAAACAGCTAAACTTCTGGGGCGTGTTCCTTGCTGGCTCAGCCTGCGGTGCATGGCTCACTACGCCGATTACACACTACACAGGACACTTAGCCGCTGGGCTGCTGTTCTCTGTTGTGCTCAGTATCCTGTCTGGTGCTGTGTACTTCATTGGGAAAGACCGGGTAGCGGAGTGACTGCGCGCAACACCTGGAAAGCTGTAGAGCGCCGCGTGGCGTCCTACTTCAACGCAGAGCGTACACCGCTATCAGGAGGCAACTCGAAGATAACGCGCAGCGATACTCTACACAATGAGCTTTTCATAGAAGTGAAAATGCGCAAAAAGCACAGCGCAGTTACTCTATGGGACGAAACAAACGCACTAGCGCGCAAGGAAGACAAGACGCCTGTGGTAGCGCTTGCCGAAAAAGGTAGACCGGGCTTTTGGATACTTGTGCATAGTGAACACCTTTCGAGGTTGTAGAATGATAGAAGAGAGCTGCATTCGCTGTCGTGATAAAAGAGAATATCTTGATGCGATATTATGTGATGCAGGTTTTTCTTCTGTTCTCGGAGAATATTTCTATATTGTAAATGAGAAAGCAGAATCTATTTATTTATTACTTGTGGACAAAGAGGTTGTGTATGTTGGGCGAACAAAAGCTCTTAGAAAACGAATAGCGCAGCACAGAAAGAATAAAAAGTTTGACACTGTGCTTGCCGTAGACGTCAAAGAAGAAATTGCCTATTGTGTGGAGGCGCTTCTATATGATGCACTAAAACCGAAATACAACAAAGAAAGACCAAATAGAAGAAGTATATCAGAGGAAGAATATTGCTACGGCAACTATAATATGCCAACAACGATTTTCGATAATGCAATGTATGCTAACTTTGAATTGAACACCAAAAACAAGTGTCTCACCGAGTTGGGCACTAACTATTTTAAGCGCGCAATGGAAGCTGCGGATAAAATAACAAGCGCTATTTACTATGCACAAGAAGTATTTGAAATGGACACAGAGGAAACATCATGACGCGCAAAGCCAAGCAGAATCAAACAGATCCCTCAACGGACGGCAAAAAGACAAGAGGGCGCAGCAGGAATAGTGCGGACAAAGCACGCATTGCCGTCAGAGAAACAAAAGCGCTTGAGCTTAGGCAGAAAGGAATGTCATACCGTGAAATAGCTGCAGAGCTAGAATGCTCGCCTGATACTGCAATGCGCGACATTACAAGAGCACTGGCCAAATGCGCAGATCTGTCAAAGAAAGAGGCAGAGCACTATAGGGAAATAGAAACACAGAGACTAGACAAACTATTATCAGCGGTGTGGTCAGATGCAACAAAAAAGAACGGCAATGTGAAACTAGGCGCAGTGCAGACCGCCATCCGCATACTAGAATCACGCCGCAAGCTACTAGGCCTAGACTCACCAGAAAAGCACACAGCAGATCTCTCACCAGAAGCACAAGAGCTACTAGAGTACCTGCGCCACATGAAAGAACAAAGGCAAAAAGCCATTGATGCAGAGTTTACTACAAGCACTGACTGACCCTAGCGCATTCGCCGCATGGGTTAGCGGCGAGTCACAAGCTGGTGTGCATGAGCAAATGCAGATCGCATGTGACCGCCACCAGCGCCTAGTACTATGGGCGCCGCCTGAGTTCGGCAAGTCAAGGCAGATAACTTTCCGCAGGCTATGCTGGGAGATCATCACAAACCCCGATATACGCATAGGCATTGTTGGCGCAAAAGACCAGCAGGCAAGAGACTTGCTGCGCGGTTTAAAGCAAACGTTAAAGCGCGCATACGTGCAAGGCGCGCCTGGCGTCTTGCTGCAAGATAGAGATGACCGCATACTTGTTGCACGCACAATCACAGAGCCAGAGCCTACAGTACAGGCAATCGGCATTGGTGGCAGCTTCATCGGCGCACGCCTCGATCTCATTGTCATTGATGACGCTATCAAGTTTGCAGACAGCTGGAGCGGCGCAGACAGAGAGCGCAAGTACAAGTGGATCATCTCCTCCGAGTGCATGGGGCGTCTTCTCCCCAAAGCACAACTCTGGGTACTTGGCAACACATGGCACCCAGAAGATGCAATGCACAGACTTGTGGCAAGCCATGGCTTTCATGCAGAGCGCGTATATGCTGCTACAGATCCAGTAACTCTCGAGGGCTGCACTTGGCCAGAGGTGTTCCCCAAAGAGCGCCTGGAGCAAAAGCGCAAAGACTTAGGCGGGCTGGAGTTTGCGCGGCAATACTTCCACCAGGCTGTCAACCTAGAAAACCAGCGCTTCAAGGCTGAGTGGTTTGAGGCTGCATTTGCAAGAGGGCGCACACTGTCGCTCGAGTATGAGTACAAGTCACTATTCCAAGTCTTCCATGGTGTAGACTATGGTGTGGGCCAGAAAGCGCACCACGATAAAACCGCAGAAGTTACACTCGAGGTGAACAAAGCCGCAGAGCGCCGCTTGCTCTGGGTAGACGGCGGACACTATCAGAGTCCAGAGATACGCGACAGGCTGCTGCGAGTACAAGACAGATACCCAGGCGTATCTATTCGGGTAGAGCACGCCGGGCAGCAAGCAATGCTTACGCCGGTGTTGCAAGAGGCTGGCGTCCATGTAGTGCCGCACAACACAACTGCTGCGAGTAAGCATGATGTCGCATGGGGCATAGAAGCGCTAGCGGTAAAGTGGGAAAGCGGGCTTTATGTGCTACCAGCGCGCAGCAAAGACAATGAGCACATACAAGCGCTGATACGTGACTGCCTGTACTACACGCCGCAAGATCACCCAGGCGATTACCTTATGGCGCTATGGATAGCAGATAGCGGTGCTGCTTCTTTCTCGAGTGGCCCAGCAAAAACCTCACCACCTAAGAAAGTGAATATTCAGCTATGAAAGAATTGGGCCGGATACTAGGTATTTTTTTGGGGCAGTTCTTCAGGCTATGCCTGTTAGCTCTTTTCGTTGTGGCGCTATTAGCCTTTCTGGGTGTTCAGCCCATTACATGGTACCATGTGGCCACATTGGCGATATTCACTGTAGCTATTCCAGTAGTGTTTTTGGTGCTTGTATTTCTTATCGTTTGGTGCTATCTAATGTGCAAGAGGCTCATTTCCGGGCCAGACTGAAGAAAGGAGCAAGCAATGAGTGAAGGAAAGGACAGGGTAAAGAACGGGCGCTGGCGCTCGCCAATTGGGGCCTTCAGGGATGCGGGGCGGACGCTGCACCCAGGTAGCAGAGCGTACATTGCCCATGATGGCCAGGGCTACTACTGGTGCACAGAGGAAGACAAAGCGCTTTTAAACAAGGCTGTACGCTGCATGCAGGTGACAGTAGGGCTTGATGTGCGTGGCAATCAGCACTGGCCAGATCACTTTTACCTGGGGGCTTGACATGAAGATACTAGCTATTGCCTTAGCTATAGTTGTAGCTGTGCTCTTCGTTGTGTGTTGCTATCAACAGGCGACGATTGAGCAGCTTGTTGACAGACTAGGGCGCTGTGTCGCTGGATTTGAGACAGCTCAAGTTGCAGGGGAGTGGTGCGCCTCGAGGCTGGGGGAGTGCGAGACAATGCATAATGAGAATCCCTTGATTCGTGTCAGGATGGACTTAGCTGCTGTGCACCCTGGGACTGGTGCTGGCATTGGGGGGGAGTGATGGATAGGCGCTGCGAGACGTGTAGGTGGTCAACTCCATCTGGGTCACCGTGGATACGTGTTTGCCGTAGGTACCCACCAAATGCAAGCACGGTAGACAGCCTGAATGGATGGCCAGATGTGGGCGACACTCAGCATTGCGGCGAGTGGGCGGCGAGGGAGGGGGATGAGCAACCATTCGATAGTATCGAATTGTTGGAGCGGCTCGGCAAGCTGGAGGACAATCTACTGAAACTGGACAAAACGCTGGACTTGCACCGAGCGCAGCTTAGAACACAGCAGGATATTGATGATGTGTTGAGTGAGCGGATCGACAAGCAGGAAGGGAAGCTTTCCAGAACGCGGGAGTGGTGCTCTACGTTGCAGGACCAGATGTCCGGGCACGAGGGGGATAAAGATGCCAGTGTTTTTGCGAGGCTGTATAGAGCAGAGGCATGGCAGCGGGCTTTTGACCAGAGGCTGGAAAAGCTGGAGCAGCAGGTCAGCAAGCTCTATGAGTGGACCGTTGACTACGACAAGTGCGACCACAGCTTGTATGAGCGGGTGACCGAACTGGAGCAGTGGCGCGAAGAACATGAGGACTGGGCAGCAGCAATCATGGAAGAAGTGGCCGGTGTTCAGCAGTGGCGCCGCGACATTGACCAGCGGTTTGAGAGGGCGGGGGAGAGGCTGGATAAAGTCAAGCGTGTGCGTGGGCTGGACAGGTGTGTTACTTGTAACGGGATTGTGTGGAGCCCGGATTCGCCGTCAATTGACCCGCCAGCAAACCCAGAGCCAGCGGGCGAGGACGGGGGAGGGGAGAGGTTTGTCACGTTAGATCTCGGTGATGGGGAGCCTCCACTGGTGATTGCGGTCAGTGTCCTAGCCGCCGCCGGCTACCACAAGGCGAAGATAGGCAAGCTGTACCAGGAAAAGCCCGGCGACTGTAACGCGGTTTATTTTGAATGGAGAACCGGCGACGATGAGATCGACTGGGCATATATCCCGAAAAGGGCTGTTGTAGATGCCGGCTATCACAAGGCGGAGGAAGTGGCCAAAGTGCCGACGTTCAATGACAACGAGATTTGATTTTGACCTGGGCAGCGGCCCCGTCCTGGTGCGGGCGGCAAAGGAGGGCGAAGAGTGAAATACATCGACAAACTCAAGCAGCTAAATGCATGCGAAGATGCGGTTGACTGGTGTGCTAACTACCCCAGCCTGGAAGAAGCCTGGCAGGCATGCCACCGTGGCGACTGGATGCTGTGGCTGATTGCGAGAGTCAACCCCGGTGAGCCAGGCAGCAGGAAGCGCAGGAAGATTGCTCGCGCAGCCGCAGATTGTGCGGAGTTGGTGCTGCCGATTTACGAGGAGCGTTACCCCGACAATGATTCGCCACGGAAGGCTATTGAAGCGGCAAAGCGTGGAGATCCAGACGAGTGTAGGGCTGCTGTCGCTGCTGCTTTCGCTGCTGCTGCTGATGCTGATGCTTCTGCTGCTGCTTATGCTGATGCTGATGCTGATGCTTCTGCTGCTGCTTATGCTGCTGCTGATGCTGCTGCTTATGCTGATGCTTATGCTGATGCTTTCGCTGCTGCTGCTTTCGCTGCTGATGCTGCTGCTGCTGATGCCAGAGAAAATACACACAAACGCTGTGCCGATATCGTGCGGAAGAACTACCCGAACCCACCACGGTGGAAGGCAAATGAGGGGGGCAGCGATGAGTGAACAAGAGCTGTGCCATTGCGAGGATTACGAATACTTGCACACTGACCAGCCGTACAACGTCTGTACGCAATGCGGCTTCCGAAACATGGTGTGGGATGACTGGGAGGTGCCGCACGAAAAGGTTGTCACGGCATGCATGCGCAACGAGAAGGTTAAGAGTGTTCTCCTCCAGTGCGTGCTGGCGGTCGAGTGGGTGGTCGGCCCCCAGCGCGTAGCTGGTAAAATGGTTGCGCGTTGCCCTTGGTGTTTATGCCCCAGGGCTGACGGCCACGCGCCAGACTGCCAGCGCCAGGCATCTCTCAAGAAAGCGGGGTGTAGCGATGAAGGATGACGGAGGACCGGCGTTTCCGTTCGATGAAGTAGTCATCATGGAAAGTGGAAAGCTTAAGGGGACGCATCAAAAAGAATGGCAAATGGGCATGTCACTGCGGGATTATTTCGCTGGCATGGCGCTGCAGACATGTGTCAGCAAAGAGTACATGGAGGTATTGTCTGCCGAGCAGATCGCGGAGATGATAGCGGAGGGCTGCTATCGCATTGCAGACGCCATGCTGGAAGAGAGGGGGCGCGATGACTCGTGACGAAATTATGGCCGCGCTGCTGGCAGTGGCGGGGAGGGAGGGGCAACCATGAAAGCCTGGCACTTCGTTGCAGCGGATAAAAAGTTACGTGATGGAAGGCCATTACCAGAGCCAGGGGTTATTCTTCGTCATGAGGGCCCAATCGAGCTTTGTTCGAGCGGATTGCATGCGAGCATACGGCCAATCGATGCGCTTAGGTATGCCCCCGGGCCATATATCTGTCGGGTAGACTGCACTGGACATTGGATAAGAAGCGATGACAAGATCGTCTGCACAGAGCGCACGATTCTTTGGGGATATGACGCAACTGCGGTATTGAGAAAATTTGCAAGGATGTGCGCGCTGGATGTCATTGAAAAGTGGAATGCGCCTGAAGTGGTGGTAAAATACTTGAAAACTGGGGACGAAGAATTGAGAGCCACAGCCGCAGACGCATCCGCATACGCATACGCAGCCGCAGCCAGGGCCGCAGCCAGGGACGCGGCCTTGGCCGCAGCCGGGGACGCGGCCTTGGACGCACAAAACAGACGTTTGTACCGCATGCTGATGGCGGGGAGGGAGGGGTGATGGAAAAGTATATTGAAATATTTTTGCGAGAAAACCAACCGATGCAGAGTGAGTCAATAGCAGACTTCATGGATCGATACGTCGATTGGCTGGTGAAACGTGGGGCCTGCTGGCCGGACGGCGCAAATAGACTCCGCGCTAGGGTTGCCGCGCTGGAGGAGGCGCTACGAGACATCGCATACAACACCAGCTTGTCGGTACCGCCTGCATACGGCGGTGGGCCAGAGTGCGAGTCATCGTTCTATCGCACAGGCCTACAACATTGTATCGGCACTGCTGCAAGAGCGCTGGAGGGGAAGTGATGGACAAGACAATCCGTGAACTGATGCCCTGGTTTGTGGCGCTCGTGGGGATCATCGCAGCGTTTATATTGCTCATGGTGAAGTTTGAATCATGTGGGCCGCCAGTTCTAAGCGAGCAGCGCAAGATTGCAGCAGTCAGCTCAAAGCCAAAGGGCAACCCGGATATTGTGCTCTCTGCTGAAGGCATTAGCACACTGGAGCTTGGTGAGGGTGGCCCGCGAGAGCTTACAAAGCTGCACCACTTTGACAGTCGCAACCAAATTAAAATCAGAAAAGACATGCAGATGCTACGCAGGCACATAATAAAAAACAAGCAAAAGCTGGAGAAGAAGGGGAAGAGCAATCTTTGCACGCTTGACGGGTGCAACTGCTACAGCATCTCTTTCAGACCGAAAAGACCGCTGATGGTTTGTGACTGCAGCGAGGAAGCGAAGGCATACAATGCAATGTTTTGACGCTGCCCCGCTGGTCTGGATGCTACTTATCGTGCTCGGGCTGGTGGTGATGGCCTGGGGGGCGAGGGAGAGATGAGTATAATTGAAGCTGTTTTTCTTTTCTTTATTTGCGCGGTTGTTGGAGCCATTGTTTCTGGCATTGGCTTGTGGTTGACAGAGTTTAAAGGAGGGCCATGAATGACAGAAGAGCAGACATACACACCAGGAGAAATTGCACAACTCGAGCGGGTAGACGTGCGCCGCGTCTACGCATGGCTCAACAAAGACCTAATCAAAGGCGCATATAGACTTCCCACCACTGAAGGCAATGATGGAGAGTGGCGCATACCAGAGTCTGCCTACTATAAATTCCTTTCAAAGCTACGCAATCAAGAACTATAATACATAATCTGACATTATCTGATATTCCCTGCCTTTCGTTGCCATTGTAATTATAGATACTACCCGCCATTCTGAAGAGAGATGGAGGGGTAGTCTATGCCCAATGAAAAGCCTGTCGGCCAAAGCAAGTTAACATATTCTGGCGCCCTCAATACTGCTGCTCTAGATAAGAACTGGCGTACTAGGTACACAGACGCAGTAGGCACAATCTCAGACGTTGGCAAGTGGCGCGAGATGGAGCAAACCTCTGTGATGGTGTCTCTTGGCTCGAGGGCTCTGCTGGGTGTGCTCCAGGGGGTCAACTGGGACTTTCAGCACCACGAAGACACGCCAGAGCAGATAGTCGAGTATCTGCGTTCTGCCTTTTTCGAGCGCATGGATCGCCCATGGGAAAGCGTGGCAGAGAGCATCTTTGCTGCTGTGCGCTATGGCTTTGCGCCGCATGAGATCACTCTTTTCACAGAAGGCAACCTAGTTTATCTGCGAGACCTAGGATACCGCCCACCATGGACTATTGACCTTTACACTGTCCGCAAGGGCGATAAAGGCTGGATGGAGTGCACCCAGCGCTACTACCGCCCAGACAATATGGGCATTGAAATGGCATTCTTCGGGCAGCCCGGAGAAGCGGGCAAGGGCTGGCTATTGTGGCCAACTTTCGGAGATAACGGCGGGCCATTGGGTGAGGCATTCTATAGGCCGATATTTGCTATCTATGAAGAGTGGGCAGACGCACTGCGCAGGCGGCGCATTGCCGTACAGAAAACCGTTGGCGTGCCGATAGCATTTGTTCGCGAAAACGCCAAGCCTACAGAAGACGATCAAGAGGATACCAGAGAAGAGCTAGGCTCTCTGACAACGCACGAAAAAGGCTCTGGTACTATGCCTGCCTGGGTGGAGCGTATCGAATGGAGCCACCCAGAGCCAGAGAGCATTAGAGCATTGACGGAAGTGCTTGGCGATTGCGACGCCAGGATTGCGCTTGCTTTTGGTGCGCAGTATGCCATCAGAGGCTTGCTTACCAAATACGGCACACAGTCAGCTGGCGAGACTGACAGCGCGCAGCTTAGCGGGCATCGCCAGTACTTCCTAGACTGGTTATCTCGGCAAGTGCAGCCGATTGTTGATTGGCTTGTTGACGAAAACTTTGGGCCACAGAAATACTACCCGCAGCTAACTGCGAGCGCTCCAGAAGAGCTGGAGCCTGCAGTGCTTGTTGACTCAATCGTCAAGGCGTCTGCTGGTGGGGCGCTGATTATCGATAGCGGCATACGCGATAACGTACGCAATTCTCTCAAGCTGGAGCCAGAGGGAGCAGAAGCGCAAGCAGCTCTAGCAGAAAAAGAAGAGCGCGCAGCTGCTCTACAGGGTGCATTGCAGAAGAGCAACACAGAGCCAGAAAACGACAAAGACGAAGACGACGACGAAACACCAGAGATGACAGGTTGCCACTGCAACTTGCTTGAGTTTCAGGGTGAGGGCCTGCGGGCGCCTCCTAAGCCAGGCGGGCAGCAGCGGCGCACTGGCCCAAATGGTAGGGACTTGTCAAAGCTAGAAAGGCTTGTGCGCTGGAATAGCATTGAAATGACTCTAGACAGCAGCAAGGCCAGCATGAAACAAATGCTGATGGATGCTAGAGAGCAAGTGGCCCGTGAAATGCTCAAGCATGCAGACGCGCAGCAGTGGGAGACTTCTGCAGAGCTGGCCAAGGTGCTGCAGAAGTACAAGGCACCAGCAGCGCTAAAGAAGCGCATCAAGCGCAGTATTGATGCTCAATTGCAGCATGTCGTCAATGTAGCGCAAGACACAGTTGACAGTGAGCGAGAGCAGCAGACTGGTACTGAGTTTGCCATACAGCCAACAGCTGACAGCTTTAGCGACGTCTATACAGATGAAGCCACAGAGGAATCAATTGCTGATACTCGAGTACAGCTTGTCAGAGCTGCCCTGTCTATTACCGCGCCTACACGCTCTGAGATTATGTCTCTGTTACGGGAAGCAACTGCAGAGCTTAGTGCAAGTCAAGCAGACGCAACCGCCACACTGGCGACAACTGAGGTTTTCGCTCGAGCACGAGCAGAGCGCGCGCAGGAAATTGTTGACAGAACTGGCAGACAGCCAGATGCAGTGTACTACAGCGCTATCCTAGACGCTAATACCTGCGACCCATGCTTTTTGGCAGATCAGCAGTTTGGGCAGCTGACAGGTGAGCCTATCCAATTCGATAGCGCCACCATGGCTGAGTATATGCCGCCTTATCAGCGCTGCGAGGGCGGCGTGCGTTGCCGCTGCCAGCTAATCTTTGATTGGGGAGGTGCATAATGTCTCTACTGACATCAGAAGCACTCGAGATCAAGTTTAACAAGTACCAGGGCAAAGATATCAAGCGCCACCCGATATTGCCGCTGCGCAAGTTTGAGAAAGGCGAGAGAGAGATTGACATCACTAATGATGTGCTCGAGGCAATGGCGGCAAACCTGAAGATCAGGCGCCCCATCACTATTGCCCACCCTGACCTTGATAGCGCAGAAGCGGTAGGTTGGATGGTGCCTGGCACTGCAGAGGTTAGCGCGTTTGGAGACAGCAAGGCGCTCTATGTCGGTGTTGAGTGGAGCGAGCAAGCAAAAGAGGCGATCGAGTCTAGGAAGTATGGTTACATCAGCCCAGTCTTTTCAATGGATACAAAAAACGAGACTGGAGACGATATCGGCCCGGCTTTGCTTGCTGCTGGCCTGACAAACAACCCGCACTGGAGCGAAGACCAGCCAGAGTTGTGGGCTCAGTTTACAAGCTACATTGACAAGAACAATGATCCAGGAATGTTTGACCCCCTTGATGATACGTTAATGAAAACCAAAGCAGATCCGGCGAGTGACGCCGATCCTATTAACCCTGAGAAGGAGAAAGAAGAAATGGAGAAATTGGAACAGGCAGAAGCCCGTATCCAAGAGCTAGAGGCGTCTATTGCCGAGTTGACGGCAGAGTCTGAAAAGCTTGCGGCTGCTAAGGCTGATGCGGACAAGCAGATCGAGCAATTCACTGCAGAGGCAGAGAATCGCAACGATCTGGAGGCGCAGGTGAAGAAACTGCAGGGAGAGGCTCTGCTGAAAAAGTACGAGTCCAAGCTGCGGCCAAAGCACCTCGAGGTTGACGGCAAGCCCTCGTGGCTGCATGAGCTGGCTTTCAGTGACCCGGATCAATTCGAGCGCTCTGTAAGCCTTATCGATGAGCCTGAGAGTGACAATAGTGTTGCTGCCGGCTCTGACAACACTGAGCCTGCGGTGCAGTTGACTGCGCGTGAGCAGGCGCACAAGTTTGCCAGTGAGGAAGCTGATAAAGTGGATGCCAAGTTGGCTGCCCATGTTTTCAAGACTTCTTTTGAGGCAAAGCTGAAAGAGCTGGAGGGCTAAGAAATGGGAAAGCCACTGCGACAAGTAGACGTTATTTCGTTTGTTGCTGGTGCAGCTGTGGAGCGTGGTGACGTTCTGCAGCTTGATGCCACTGGAAACTACCCGAAGGCCATCAAGACTGCTGCTGATACCGATGTGGTGCTTGGCGTGGCGTTGTCTGATGCTGCCTCGGGTCAGAATGTGCCTGTTAGCGTGGCGCGCGGCATTTATACGCTCCGTGCTGGCGCTGCAATTGCTGAAGAGGCAAAGGTCGCTCCCACCACGGATGGTGAGATCAAGACCGCCGCTTCTGCCGACGAAGCTTTTGGCGTAGCTCTTGAGGCTGCGTCGGCTGCTGATGACGAAATTCGAGTGCTGGCCTTTATGGGCACTCAGTTGCTGGCGTAAGGAGGATTAAGTTATGGGACTTTCGCAAGCACAGTTGGGCCCGGTTGATCCAGTCCTTACCGAGCACGCGCGGCGTATTGCGCCTGTCAAGTTTGTGGCAGACGAAGTGTTTCCGCCGCTGATGGTCAATGAGGAAAAGGGCCAGATCACTGTCTGGGACAAGACGAATCTGATGGTGCCGGATGACGCACAGCGCGCGATTGGTGCTGTGGCGCAGGAAGGGCAGAGCCCAGAGCCTTCCTACCTGAGCTACAGCTGCGGTGTGCATAGCAAGAAAGACTTGCTGACGCAGCGTGAGCTTCGCATTGCTGGTGCCCAGGGCTTGGGCGCAGAACAGCTGCGCTTCAACAAGACGCAAAAGCTGGTAGAGCAGCTGATGCTGCTTCGTGAGAAGGATTTGGCGGACAAGCTGAACGCTACTGCCAATTATGAGACTTCTTACAGCACCACGCTCACTACCACTTGGGCGGACACTGGCGGCACTCCGATTAGTGATATTGAGACTGCCATCAAGCAGTTGTCCAGCGGCGGCATTTTCCCGAATGCTGCTATCATGGACTATGATGTCTGGGTGACGCTTGCGCGGCACTCTGACATGCTGGACATGCTCAAGTACACCAATAAGGGCAAGATGGACGAGTCCGGTTTTATGTCAATCTTTGGGCTCAAGCCAATTGTCCCGAAGGTGCGGCATAACGCTGCAGGCACCATGACCAGTACCTGGGGCGATAGCTGTATCATCGCTTATATCCAGGGCCTGGGCGAGGTGCAGGATCCGAACAGCCCGAATACTGACGCCACTTTCGGTCGCACGCTTCTGTGTGAGCCGTTCAGTGTGGTGGAGTATGAGGCGCGGGACCGTGACCATCGTGGCGCCAGCTGGATTGAGGTTGAAATCGGTTTCAAGCACCAGTTTATCGGTGTAGACAACGTGACTGATGGTGATAGCATTGCCGGTTATTTGATCGACAACGCTATCTAAACAATTTGCTGCCCCCCCCCTGGCAGTGATTGCCAGGGGGGTGGTGGCCCGAAAGGGTTAATACGATGAAAGCGAAATGGAACGGTGGAGGAAATTTGAAGGTTGGTGCAAAGCTTTACCCGCCTGGCTCCACTGTGGATCTGCCTGCTGGTTTTCTTGACGGATTAAGCGACAAGCAAAAGGCGCAGTTTGAGCCGATTGCAGAGCCTGCGGCGGCTGAGCCTAAGCCAAAGAGGCGCGGGCGCCCGAAGAAAGTAGCTGAAGAGCTGGAGGATTGATAGCAGATGGCTCAGAATACCTTTGACGTAACAGCCGCTGTGGTGCTCAAGCATCTGGCACAATTTAGCGTTACAAATGTTACGCTGCCAGGTACAAACGACATTACAGACGAATGGATCCCATTGGCCGCTGGAGAGATAGAAGACGCTGGCCAAGAGGGCGGCTTTGATTTCTCAGAGGTTGACAGTACAAATGAGCCAGACGCCTATTACATTCTGCGACATTTGCTAGCACTTCGGGCAGCTCTGCACTACTTGGCAGCGGCTGGTCATGCTGTAGGGGAAGGCTTGCTTAAGGCCCGTTGGGACAAGACAGAAAAAAAGCTTGACGATATCCGCTCTGGGCGCAGGGTAGCGCAGATGACTGTTACGGATGGAGCACAAGGGCTAGTCTTTTACCATGGGACTGATAGCGACGATGATCTAGATGATTATCGCGCGCAGTATGATGATCCGCTATGAGCGTAGGACTTAGGCTAGAAGTGCTAGGCACTCCGAATATCACCAGAGGCATGGAAAGCCTTATGCAGCATCTTGGCAAAGATCTAAAGCCAATGTTCGAGGCGATTCAGTCCTGGTGGTACAATTGGCAAGCGGAGATATTTGCTGGTGAGGGATCTTCGCTTGGGAGCAGCTGGGCGCCACTGTCAGAGAAGTATGCCAAGTGGAAAGCCAAAGCTGCTCCGGGGCGCCCTATTCTCGAGTTGACTGGTAGGCTGGCAAATGCGATGGCAGGTGCAAAGAGCGAGGGCGCTTGGGAAGACATCAAAAAGCGAGAGATGCGGCTAGGCATTGAAGGTATACCATACTGGGCTGCGCACAACTTTGGCTTTGAGACAATACCACAGCGCAAGTATATCGACACTACAAAGCGTGCTCTTGTCATGCTGGACAAGGATATGCAAGAGGTGCTCGCAGACGCCAAGCGCAAAATTCTAGGCGCAATGGGTGGCCCTGGAGGGCTGGCCAGATGACACTAGCTCTAAAGCAAGGCCCGGAAAATGTGCTTGATGCTCTCAAGTATTACCTTGCTGGTGAGCTGCCATCTGATATCAGCACTGCTAATGCTACTACTAGCGCTACATTGACTGCGTATCTGAAGGGCCCCTATACATATGATGGGTCAAAAATAATTAGCATTACTAGAAATAATGCATCATCGCCGTGCGAGTTTGAGCCTGGGGCCCAGGCATACACTCCTGATGCTCTTGCAACTGCAATCAATGACCAGTGGTCGGGCGATGGAGAGGGGAATTGCAACTCAGAAATCATTGCTACTACAGCAATGAACGGAAACTATTTACAACTGTACTCTCTTGCTCGAGGGACTGTTGGCAGCTTAAAGGCAGAGGATACAACTGGTAATGCTGTTCTCGGTTGGAATGGCGGCTTCACTGACAACTATTACCCATTGCGGGATTTCGCAGAAATAGAAATCCAATACGAGAACATAGAGCCGCTTGCCTACCCTGCGATCCATTTACGCTGTGACGCAATCAATGAGGAAATAGGCTTTCCTCAGATGAGAGCTTACAGTGTCAACATGCGCGTGTTCGAGGTATCACCTCTCCCGCCGCCAGCCAATGTATTAGGGGTGCAGCTGGCGCGATACACGCGCATTATTGCAAACCTGCTGCTGCCTGCTTCTGGCTCGCGCAGTTTGAACGATCAAGTAAATGCTATACAGCTAGCGAATATTGCACCGCTGCGGCTGATTGAGACGGACAGCGGCGCACAGTACAGGGCTTACGTGGACTTCTCGCTCGAAGTCCAGGTCCAGGAGGATTAAGAATGCCCGGAACAAAGCCAATCGGGCCTGGCGTGCTTTATGTCAAAGCGGAGTCTACGGCCTTTACCTTTGAAGCCTTTACGGCAACAGATGCGATCCGCCATATGGGTGTGCCTGCGATTGGTGGGCACACCAGGGAACGGATTGACCTCGAGTTGTCTAGGGGCGATCGTGGCCGCTTCCATGAAGTGCTGGGGCGGTATAATGATGTAGAATTCACTGTAGAGATCCCTATGTATGGCGAGGGCGCTGCTGGGACTGCGGTGCCTGCGAGAAAAGCTCTGCTCGAGAGCGGCGCTGGGCTGAGCGAAGTAGTCTCTGGTGGAACTAGCGTTACGTATGAAAGTGATGTAGCTAATCCCAGTGCCACTTGCTCAATGTACTATGTAGACAGGGAAGGCATATTAGGGCAATACCTTATCGGGTGTATTGTCACAACTGTTGGTGTGGAGCTTGATAAAGAGGCTGCACCTAAGTTTGTGCTCTCAGGAATGGCTGCTAGGAAGTGGGAATTTTTTAAGACCACTCTTGGCGGTGCTCTAGATGCGAATGCTGGTACTACCAGTATGACCATGGCTGATGATTTCGCTATCCTGACTGGTGATGAAAGCACTGCAAGTGTAAGTGGGCTCGAGATTTACGTCAAGATTGACGATGAAATTATTAAAATCACTGCTTACAACCGCAGTACAAATGCTGCCACGATTGAGCGCGAGCAATTTGGTACAAGCGCTGCAGCCCATGATAATGGTGATGTTGTAACGCCATACGCGGAAGCTCCTACATACCAAGAGGGCGGCGTCATTAATGGCCCGCATGACTGGACTGTGAGCGATGGCAGCGCGGTTAACCTGACAAAGCTTAGTTACAGCTTGGCTACGGGCAGGGCTTTTGACCAGCTCTCGAGCGGAAGTGCTGCAAGCAGCGCTCTGCACAATGAGATGCTAGACGGCACTGGCTCTCTGAGCTTTATCCTGGACAACACCAGGAATGATTATTTCTACAACTTGGACACTGGCACAGAGATTGACTTGGCTGTGACTGTAGGCGCAACGGCTGGTAGTATTTTTACTATCAACCTTGACAAGGTGCGCTTGATCGACCCTGTGCCCAAGGAGTTAGAACGCAACACGATTGCAGAAGTGACGTGCAATTTTAGGACGCGGGATACCGCAACGGCCCTACAGGGGCAACTGCAAATTGTAGAGACTTAGGAGGATACGGAAATGAGTAAGATGAAATGGTTTGTGGTGGCCGGAGTGGGGCTTTTCCTTGTTTCGGCAGTGGCTTTCGGAGCGTATTATCACAAAAGCTCTCTGAAGGTGCGCAGGTGGCTTACGGTTGGAACGACAACTCCAACTGGAGAAATCACCTCGAAAACGGACGGTACAGAGGATATGTATTCCGGCGTCACGAGTGGTGATGTCGAATCATTCAAGGTCGATAAAGATGGAGATCTGACGGCTGTTGGCGGTGTGTTCTCTGGTGCGCTTATTCTGCCGCAGAAAACTGCAGATGCTTGTACTGAAACTGGGTATACTGAGGGTTCTGTCTTTTGGAATTCTACTAGCAACTATCCCTGTTTCTGCGGCGGCAATGATGGAACAACTGACCTAAAGTTTAACGACAACAGCACCGCTTGCTTCTAGCACCTGCTTGGCAGGAGAAAGGCTGCGCCATGGGCGCCAAGCTGATTACCACGTTTGAGATGCAGATAACAGATCCAGCTGGAGGCGATACTGGATGGAGCTTTTCTGTCAAAGTCCCACCGCTGGAAGTAGTAGAGCGCCTAGACAGTCTGCATGCAGACTTTAGAGCGCAGCAAGAAAGAGCTGCAGCACGTATGGCAAAGACTCGAGCAGTATTAGACTCTGCAGAAGAGCTGGACAACCCAGAGGCAATCAAGAGCAATAAAAAGCTGATTGCCAAGCTCATGGAAAGCGCAGACGAAGATACTATCTTGGCCATGCAAGCAGAGCCGTCATTCGCTATGCAATGCGAGTGTGCCAAGGAAATAGAGCCGTATTGCAGCCCGCCGCGTGGGCTGACAGATGATTCAAACAATGAATACACCTGGAAGCGCATGCAGGCGGACAACCCGCCGTACGCGGCTGCTGTGCTTTATCGGGCGGCGCGGGAAGTGCTGGATCGCACTGTGGGCCAGAAGGGACTGGTGGAGTTAAAAAACTAAAGCAGCTCCTTGCTGTGCTAGGTGAGGGGCATTGGCACGAGGCGCACGAAGAATGTCCGGCGAAGATTACAGAGAGCAAATATGGCTTCCTTGGCCAGCAGACCTCGGAGCGCGTGAAGACATACCGCTTGATAAAGAAGAAGTGTCCGATCCAGACGATGACATCTCAACAAAAACGCGTGCTGTATTGGGGCAGCATGCACGCAGTGGATTGCCGCGTGGTAGACATAGAGCAGTGCAGCGCGGACTTATCGATGCAAGTGATAGAAGTGTCACGGGCAGAGCAGGAAAGGCTGGAGCGTTTGGGGGGCGGAATAGTCAATATGGTGGGCTTATCTGATGGCGCAGCAAGTAATTACTCTAGCGATAAACGCTGATGGTACGGCCAAGGTAGTCAGAGATGCCCAAAAGATCAAGGGCAGTTGGCTAGACACAGCTGCCAAGCTGACTATTGTCTGGCAAGGTGTGAGCGCTCTGTTTTCTAAGGTGTCTGCTGTGATGGCAAAGCCTATTGCTGCTGCGGCACAGTTTACAAAGGATAGTGCACAGCTTAACCAGGCGCTAAAGAGAATAACGCCAGACGCAGAGAACATCAGAAAGCAATTTGACGGCTTTGCCGATAGCATGCAAAGAACTGCCGGCGTTTCTCTTGATACTGTTACAAGCTTGCAGAAAACATTTGTTCAGCTGACAAACAACACAGAAAGCGCTAACAAAGCATCAGAGGCGGCGCTTGCTCTGTCATCTGCTGTTGGTATAGATGTCAATACTGCTATGCGCGGGCTGGCTCAGACTCTAGATGGTAGCGCTGGGCTGCTCGGGCGTTATGTCCCAGCGTTGCGAAACATGACAAAAGAGCAGTTGCGCAGTGGTGCGGCAATAGAGCTTGTGGCAGAGCAGTTTGGTACTGCGCTTGCGGCAAACATGGAGACATCTATAGGGCAATGGGAGAGGCTGACAAATATTATAGGCGACCGGTATTTGGAAAATGCTTCCCTTGCGTTTCTTCAGAATAGGAAACTTGCTGTTGCGCTAGAAGCAATAGGTGATGAGTTAATTAAGGCTGCCCCGTCTGTAGAGGATATGGCGCAGGCGTTTGCAGACTCAGCAGAGTGGGCATTGAAGCTGTTGAAGGTGCTTGTTGCCATTGGCTCTGCTGGTGTGTCTTCTATACTAGACATAGCAGACGCAATGCTCAAAGCATCAAGCGCTACGCTATCATTTCTTGAGATGACAGCACCGACAGAAAAGGGCAAAAAGTTCTGGCAAGACCGCATAGTCGCTGTTGAAGAAATGCGAATGAAGATCTTCAATGCGCGAAATGCAGCAGAAGATTTTGGGATTAAAGTTGTAGAGGCACTAGCTCGGGTAGAGAAAAAGGTTGCTGCATTCAATGAGAAAGGCGGCATACTTGGCAGCGTTGTACATGGGCCAAATGGCGACAAAAAGATTGCAGAAAAAGCCACTGCAAACATAGAGGACTTTAGCAATTCAGCAAAAGAAAGCTTAATCAAAGCGAAGATTGCTCACAATGAATTCTGGCAGGGTGTAGAAGCGCAAGAGAAAGCTGCAGAGCAGCTAAATCAACAGCTGATTGGAATTGCTACAACTGCGACAACCACGCTTGCTACTGGTGTTGGCGATACTCTTGCTGGTATGGCTACTGGTGCCCTTGATGCAGCAGAAGCATTCCAGCAAATGAGCCGGTTGATTGTAACGGCTGTAATAGACGCCGCTGTAAACTCCATTACTGCATATGCTGCCAGTAGTGCAGCTGCGTCTTATTTCTCACAAGCTGGCATACCAGTTATCGGCCCGATACTTGCTGGCGCGGCTGCTGCTGTTGCTGGGGCGTTTGTAAAAGGGCTAGTCAGCAGGGTAGGGCGCGGCAAGTTCTTTGGCGGTGTGGTCATGGAAGGCGTGGCGCACAGAGACAGTGTGATGGTGCCGGCAAGAAAGGGTGAGACTTTCCGCACGCCAGAGCAGGAAAAGGCGCTGCGGCGGCATTTGTCCGGCGTACCAATGCCTACTGGCGCAGGCATGACTATCAATATCTCTCCGCTAGCGGGCCAGATGAGCAATGCCCAATGGGACCGTATTGTAAAAGATCAAGTGATACCGTCATTACGTAGGCAAAGGGTGGTGGCCTAATGGCATATAGCTCTGCTGCAATCGCTGCTAAGTACAATACAGCTGCTACAGCTGGTATGCCATGCTTTGTTGGCAAGAATGGTCTTGTTGACTATAACAATTCTGCAGAGTGGCGCACCGCAAAGACTTGGGCGGCTGGTAGTGATGCAACTGCTAGTGGCTTCCCTACTCGCAGGGCTCACGATCTATATAACAATGCAGTGACAAAGCCAAATGCTAATCAGACAGCTTGGTATTTGCTGCTCGATTTGAATGATATCACTTTTGATACTATTGTCTATAGTAACTTTGACATAGGCACCACTACTGCTACTGCGGATGTAGACTTCTGGATTGCGAATGATAACGCATTTACAACTGCAGCGGTCGCTGTTTCGCAGCTTAATGTGACTGCTGGCACTGGTGTATTGCAGCGCTATGTAGGGCTACTGGCTACAAAGTATAGCAACGTGCAATGGGCAGCCCTCGAGATCAACTATGGTGGTGGAGACTCGTTGACTCCCAGCATAGGAGAAGTCTGGGTAGGTGAGCGTCACCAATTCCAAGTGTATCCTTTCTTGCCATATCACAGCGGTAGGGATGGAATTGGCCGGACAACTTCTTTCCACGGGCAGCGCGGCGCACAAGTTGGGCAGTGGACTAGTGACAATGGCTTGATATCAGTATACCGCAAGTATTCAGGGCAGCAAATAATAGAGATGTCACTGCCGATTAATGCGACAGATGACAGAATAGAACACGAAGACTTAATGATTGATACTGACTATTTCACAAAGCCTTTCATCGCTATTCCAGATCCGAATGAGAGCCCATCTGATAGAGGCATTGAAGCGGGGCGCGGCTACATTGTCCAGGCAGACGATCCAGGCGCAGCTTGCGTGCATAGAAATATCGGCCCGGTTGACCAGCGCTGGACACTGCAAGCCACAGAAACAGGTGGAGTATTTGGGAAAGATGAGGGCATGTAGTGCTAAGCTTCAATGCAAACCTAATGGAAGACCTCGAGCGCCAAGGCTTCGAGCCTGTTGTCTGGGCGCGGTTTTCTTTGCATGCCGCCTACCGCGGCGGCGCAGCAGCTACCTTTGACTTTACAAATGCTTCTGATGCGAGTGTGCTTGGGTATCCTAATCTGATATCTGGTATTACAGCTGTTGCGGCGAAATATGATCCGCTCGAGCGCACAATACAGATAGACGGGCTGACAATAGATCTGATTGATACGCATAGCGACATTACACAATCAGAAGTGCGTGCAATGCTGGCAGACAATTACTGGCGTAATAAAGGTGTTGTCGTCAAGTTTGGCAGCGGCACAGAGACAAGTACTGCCAACTTTGAAACACTATGGAGCGGCAATATTGTGCAAGTGACGCCAGAGCCTGGCGTTGTCCATGTGCAGTGCGAAAGCTCTTTTGTGTATATTGTAAATAAAGAAGTAACTGATATGTGGATCGCTAATCATCCACTTGAAGTAGCAGAGCTTACGCTACAATATTTGGCTGGTGTTCCCACAAGCAAGATTGACAGCTCTGGTCTTGATATCAATGCTTCTAGCAGCAAGAGCCATTATGCTATTAAGCCGCGCGGGGCGCAGTATTTGGGCGGGCCAGCTGATGGTGAGTTTAATCGGGTTACAAAAACAGACTTTGGCCGGGCCTGGGTAGGCAGTTATACGATAGATGATTATACCGGTCTGTCCGGAGATACGGTTACTATAACAGAATGTACTACAAATTATACTGGTACAAACTACACCTTGACAGAAGGCGTTGATTGGAATGCAGTCACAAGCAACTTGCAGACTGCAATCAATCTGCGCCTGGCAATCAATGGCGGCGCTGGCCCACCAAATTGCACAGCTGGCGGCTCTAGCAACATTGTTACCGTTACCAGAGATGCAACTGGCGGCAATGTCGGCTATAGATATATGCACCTTGCTGCTAGTGATTCTGTGAACATGACAACCGCCGAAACTGACATTATGGACTATTTCCAGGACGTTAGAATAGGCGGCATGAAGTATGAATCCAGCTCTGCTGATGGCAGCGGGTATTATGTGGATCTTCATCCAACCACTGGTAATGCTGGATCAAACAATTTGGTTGCCCTAAAGCTTGGCAAAGACCCGGCAGATGCAACTGTCGCTGCATATTTGCCGGCAGATGGGACAGCTGCTTTTGCTTTCGATGATGCCACACCACTAGCAGCAGACGACAAAGGACTGATTAACCCTGTTGTTGCTACAGTAGCGCCAAACGGGAAGGACAGCGGTCTAGAGGGAAGTGTAACTCTTGTCACTGGCCTGCGGCAATTCTTTGTTCCTGGATCTTCTGGTGTTGGCTATTTCTCAGTCTCAGATTCTCCGCTGCCAGACCGGCGCCCAATAGGAGACATACTAGCAGAAATAGCGCAGCTAATGGATGGATATATCTATTACGCTGAAGATGGAAAGTGGACTTTTGTGGAGCATGACAGCAGCGCGGCTGCAGTTGCTACATGGACAAAAGACGAAATATTCAATTTCACACAACTTCCAGAAGACAACACGATCAACAAAGTTAGCGCTTCTGCGGTTTTCGAGATAAAGCGGCGTAAAGCATATAGTGATTCTGGTGCTGATGCAAACTTTGTAGAAGAGACATACGTCACAGAGATGGAGACAAGAGAGTATACATATGTCTCTGAAGATACGACAGCACAAGCAGACTACTCTGAAGATGGCAGCACAGCAGCAGAGGGAGTAGCAGAGTACCGGCTAGATTCTAAATGGGTTGGCGGCGCTGGTGCGCTGCATACTGCTGTGACAGCTGCGGCAACCACTTTTCGCATCGCTGAAAGCTCTGCTGTGCCTTATGGGTATCATGTAGAAAATCGTGGCATGGTAGGTACACGCTCCCCAGTTTCAGATCCAGCAGCGCAAAGAGTGGACAGCGGCAACGATAGGCTAGGGTATTTTCTCATTGGTGATGAAATTGTAAAAGCTACGGCCCAGAGCAAAAATGGAGTAGGGCCAGAGCTAAGCATCTATAGCCCGCGCCTTGATGCCTATATTACTCCAGAGCGCTCTATGGATGTCAGCTATACTGTGGCGCGCGCGCAGAAAAGCACTACTGCTGCTGCATATGCTGCTGGTGAGCCGGTCTATGATATCACACTACTGGTAGAGTTCGCCGATAGAGTAGTAGCGCGCTGGAAGTATGGCCTGCCTGTAATTCGCTGCGAGACAGACTTGCGCCAGATTGAAGTGCAGATCGGGGATTTCGTACAAGTAGAGCATGAGCTATTTTTAGATTCTAGCTACGATGGGCTAGACAGTGGAGATGCTGTCAAGTTTGAAGTGATAAGCAAGAGCTTGGACATAGCGGCAGATCCGCCGCGCATTACATGGGAATTGATAAAGGTATAGGAGGCGATAATGAAAAAGGTACTTTTAGCTCTGGGAGTGGTTGTCATTGCTGCTGTGGCATTTGGGGCCAGGACATTTGTAGCGCCGTTTGCGGTGCGCGGTAATTTCTGCAATGGAAATACTGTGCCGAAAGATACGTGCACCAACTATGATGTCATTGACGGAGGCACAGATGCAACTACCAGAACGGTTACTGGCCTAGATGTCAATGGTTATAGTCGCATGACTGTTTCGCCATGGCTGACAGACGCAAATACTGATTGCGATACCATGGTTGCTACTGTCACTGTAAGCAATGATAACGGCACCAACTATGCCAACTATGTCAGCCGCGCTATCAGTGCTGGTGTTGGTACTGTGAGCGCGTTCACAGACTCTACTGCTAGGGCTACTGCAATCAATGGTGCAGCGCTTATCTATGATGTCTGGGGCTATACTCACGCTAAGATTGTCATGAGCACTACAGGCACATGTGCCGGCAATGACGCGATCGATGTAAGGGTTGCAGTTACTGCCGGTAAGTGAGGTATAAAGATGAAGAGTAGAATATTTGTCTATATCGCCTGCGGTCTTACTGCCGGTTTTTTAATGGCGGCGGTGTTCAACTCTGCTATTGCTGATCAGCTTTCAGGTGACCTTGGGCTAGTCGAGGCAGGCGGCGGCGCGTTTACAGCCGATACGAGCACAACGGCGATCGCGCCGTCTACTGCCCCAACGTTGAGCCAAGCAACTGGGAATGAAATGTGCTACGACTTTTCTTGTACCGTCAACAAGGCGACGTCTGGGTTCACATACGGAATTTACCACGACTTCACAGACACAGCCAGCCCGAACGCCCACTATTTCCTAATCTTGCTTAATGACGCTGACACGAAGTTTTATGTTGATGAAAACGGCGTCACAGAGGCAGATGGAAATATTGTTACCGACGGTAATTTCCAAATTAAAGGCGGCGGGTATCTCAGCACGACCAGCAATGGCAACGTGGGTCTGGCGCCCAACGGAACCGGTAAAATAGAGTATGCCACCGGAGCCCTGGTGGCGTGTGCCGCACTTCCGGCAGCAGGAACCCAGGGGAGATCGGCTTTTGTAACAGACGCCACCGCTTCTGATGACGCGGCCCTTTGCTGCGACGACGGCTCAGCCTGGGTCATTTGTGACGGCAGCGGCGACGCTTGTTGCCCGTGAGGTGAATGATGAAGACGATTAAATGGTATATACCAGCGACGGCCGGCGTGCTCGCGCTGGTTGGTGTTCTGGTGACACAAGCTGGCGCCACAGATGCTGTGTATCATGTCCGGGATGTCGGGACGATCACGGCTGGTCAGGCTGGCGGCTATTTCGCCACCTTTGCGAACGAGCAATGTCAGTTCAATAGTACGTCAGTTTCTGCAATCACCTGGACAATCCAATCCGCAGACGACGGCAGCACAGAGTATCCGTTTGTGTGCACGAATAGGATTACCCGCACGTTTGCAAACGCGATGCTTGCCATGGACACGGCCGCCGGTCTTGACAACGTAAGCGCCACGCTTGACGGCGTAGTGGACGGAACAGATCTGTATGTGAAGGTCACGAAAACAGGGACGCTGACACAAGCTGAATTTTTCAGCTATGTCGGGTCATTTATCACTGACAAGTGTTCCGTTGCTCGTGAAAAGGTTGACCGCGTTATGACATACAAGTCAGGCAGCAACTGGGCCTGGCGGTGTAAGGGGGCCTCAACTGATACGTATGCAAACGTTGAAGCACTGTATCGTGACTCAGTGACAGATGCCACGAAGACCGTTGTGGTAACTGGTAGCGTGTCGGAGTAGCTCAATGAAGAACGCCGGCTGGCTTGTTTTGCTCGCCCTTTTGGCCCTGGGCCACGCCCGGGACCACGGGCTGATTGAGGTGTGGGGAGGCGAGTATTACGACAGCAGGCAGGAGTATTCAAGATGAAGGAAGCCCAAAAGCTAGGGCCATGGAAGCTTGTTGCCGTATTTGGTAGCGTGCTTGTAGCTGGTATTGCTGGCGGGCTGATTGCATGGGGCGGGCAGAGGGCTGAGGTGTCGAGCCTGAAGGAGCGGCAGATCAGACTCGAGATCACACAGCTAGAAGATGGACGATCTATTAGCGGGCACAGAGCCAGGCTAGATGCATTTGACAAGTGGCTCGAAAGAATAGAAAACAAACTTGATACAGCGCTGCAAAAGTAATGGGCGATATCAGTGCACATTTCAGCAGGTGGGAAGTAGAGTGCAGTTGTGGTTGCCGCAAGTGGATCTATGATACAAAGCTGCTAGACGCGCTCGAGGATTTGCGCTGTATAGCTGGCGATGTGCCGATTACAATCAACTCTTGGTATCGCTGCCCAGAGCGTCACAGAGAAATATACCACGAAATGGGCATTAGGGGCGACGATATACCGTTTAGCTATCACACTGCCGGTATGGCTGCTGACATTGTGGTCACAGATTGTGACCCCCTAGAGATGCTAGCTCTAGCAGAGCAGATACCTGCATTCAAGCGCGGCGGCATAGGACTATACCCGCCCACAGAGCGCGGCAAGACTGGCTTTATCCATGTAGATGTGCGCTGCAAGGGTGAGGGCAGGTGGAGTAGAATTGATGGCGAATATCATAATGGCCTGCAAGGGCTATTGAAAGGAGCGCAAATTGTTGAGCAACAAAGACAGCTTGGATTCTACAGCACTAGACAAAGTGGTGGAAGTGAACGGGGAAGGGAACATGATACTAAAGAATACAGAAGCGATCCAAGAGGGGCAAATCAATCCAGAACTTCCGAAGAGTGATGGCTGGAAGTCTCGCAAGCTGTGGTATGCGCTTGGTAGCAATGCCTTTGCGCTTATGGGCTCATATGCTCTGGTCTGGGCTGAAATTATGCAGCCAGAGCAATGGGTGGAGTTGTGCAAGTGGGTGCCACTCGGTCTGCTGCTGGCGTTTGGCGGGCTTGAGACTGTAAAGCTTGTCATGCCACACATGAGGCGTAAGAAGTGAAAAAGGTCTTAGAGTGGCTCAGTGCAATTGGTGCAATTTTACTTGCATTTGGTGCAATGCTTGGAGGTGCATTCTTCTTAGGTAGAAAGTCCGCAGAAAAAGAGGCTGCCGAGAAAAGAGCAAGGTTGTCTCGCTCCTGGTCTTTGCGTAGCAGAGCTGCCAGGAATTTACATCAAGAGGAGTTGACTCGTGAGATTATCAATCTGGAAAATAAGTGGCCTAGGTTTCCCAGCGATCCTATTGCTGATGCTCACAGTCTGTCCAAAAGGCTTGATGGCCTTGCCGAACAATGGCACAAGCTCCGAAAACTCGGAGCATCAGGACTATCAGACGCTATACGTGGAACTGACCGAGAGCTTTGAAAACCTCAAGTCATCTGCCCTGAAATTAGAGCTAGCGTTTAAAGGTTGTTTCAGCGCATACCTCGAGGCGTCATACAAGCTGAACAATTGCGGCAAGGCAATACAAAAATGCGATATGGCCTATACTGCTCTCTCGGATGAATATTTGCAGATGCGGGAGAAAAAGCCTACTGGCTATTGGCTTGGCTTGCCTGGCTGGGCTTGGGTAATTATTGGTATTGGTGCTGGCATGGTTGGCACTTCAATTGTAATCGGCGTTAGTTTCAAATGAGATCTTTCACAGCCGCAGAAGATGCTTGGCTGCTCGAGCATGCTTCTATAATCAAAGACAGAAAAGAGCTTGCCGATGCATTTGCACAAGAGCATGGACACGAAAAAAGCAGAGACGCACTTAGGAGAAGGCTGAACCGGCTAAAAAAGAACGGATCGCTTCATTTGCTGCCACGTAAAGAAGCGGCCGCTGCGTTTAATAATGTAGAAGCAGATCGGCAAGTAGCTATAGTGCTTTCTGACATACACCATGGGAGCAGAGTATTAGACCAGGGCGGGAAAGAGATCTATAATAGCTCGATCTGCGAAAGTAGAATTCGATCTATCCCAGAGAAGACGCTAGCGATAGCAGCGCCTGGCGAGCACAAGGCTGCACTGGTGCTGCTGGTGGGTGATATTGTGGACGGGGAGGGCGTCTATCCTAGCCATGGGGCGCACCTCGAGCAGTCAGTCTGTGACCAGGTGGCAGACTCAAGAGCGGCGCTGTGGTATGCTCTGACGGAATTGTGTGGTATCTATGGTGCTGTCCGGGTGTGTTGTGTGGTGGGCAATCATGGCAGGGCAAACAAAGTCATTGACGAGAGAAGCAATTGGGACATAATGCTGTACCAGCAGTTGCAATTGCAGGCGAGCATTAGTGATTCGCGAATAGCGGTTGACATTGGCTACAGAGATGGAGCCATATTCGAGCACATGGGGCACAAGTTGTACTTGCGACACATAGGCATCAAGGGTGATGCCACTCCCTCGAATAGGGGCAAGCTTGGCAGCTGGCTCGAGCAATACAACTGGGACTTGCTGGTGTGTGGCCATTGGCATATGCCCGGGCTATTGAGCTACAATGGCCGGCCGGTCTTGCGCAATGGCGCGGTACAGCCTGTCACTGATTATGGTGAGCGGCTAGGCTACCATGATACCAGCAAGCAGTTTGTATTTTCAATGTCTCGTAATCGAGTCATAGAGTGGCTGAGCTGGGTGAAATGGTAGCATATATGCGACATAAGCGCAGTTAATAACCCATTTATTGCACAATATTGGTATTATTGTTACTGTGCAACATAAGGCGTAGCATAGGTGGAATAGTCGCCTAGTGCTTCACTGGTAATCTCTAGGTACAGTGACTGGCCATCATGTCTTGTATAGAGGTGGTCGACAACGCGGCGCAATATCTCGCTTGTATTTTCGCTGGTCACGCACTCTGTTTCTGTGTCACTGAGGAAGTATGCCTTGCACTGCCAGTAGACTTTCCACTCTTTGCCAGCGTGGTTATACCATGAGGTGCCATCAAACTTGAGAATATTTGGCCGCTGCCAGTGATACTCCCATGCTGATGGTGCTCTGCCGATTGGCTGTTTTTTGTGTACTATTTCTGGTGTGCCGCATGCAGTGAGCAGAAGAGCTAATGTGAGAAATTTCATTATATACTCCTTCTACCAGGAATAATGCTTATCTGGTATGCGGTAGTCTTTGGGGTTAATGTTGTACTTCTTTAGCTTGTCCCACAGCGAGCGCTCTGGCCATTTTCTAAGCCTTGCTGCAGCAGCAACATTGCCTTCTGTCTCAATCAGTGCTTGCTTTATTTCGTTTATGATTGCTTTGTCTGCTATTTTGTCAACCCAGTCATTGTATTTACCTCTTTTCATAATCGCACCTCGATTGCAATGGTACTCCTGCAGTGTGGGCAATCCATGAGTGGCAGCCAGTATTCTTTGTATGGCACATCTACAATAATGCATTCATTGTGCTGTGAGTCTAGCTCATGTTCATCTGTGCCAGCTGCAATGTGATCTGTGCGCTGGCCTTGGCTTTCCCACCACTCGAAGAAGTCTTTGAGGGAGTATGTTGCGCCGCATGAGCATTTTTTATGTGGGATCATTGTCTTCCTCCTGTTCAGAAAAAGCACGTACTTTTTCCACCTCCTGGGCCAGCTTGCACAGCAGCCACTGCTCAACGAAAAAGCGGCTTGCTGGTGTATCGTTGCCGCCGCAGCGTTTGGCGAGTTGGGTGGGGAAGTCTTCTGGAAGCTCTAGCGAAAAGCTGAGTTTCATGGTTGTGCCTTCCTTTCTTTCAGTATTTCGTTCAGCCAATGGACTGCGCCTTCCAGATTGATACGTGCGATTTCTATGGTTTTCTGTGTCGCATGTTCTGCGCCACGGGCCTTGATGTCTGCAATCTGGTCAACGCCCCATTGGCCCATGGTTTCTGCGTCATCTAGCATCTTCATTATTTTTTTGTTCATGGTTGGTCCTCCATTTCGTCCGCCAGTTGGCCAGCAATCTTCTCCAGTCTATCCAGATCGCCCCTGAGGTCTTCGACCAAGAACATGAGGTCCAGCGGGTCGTTAATTGGAATGGACAAAGACCGCTTGCCATGGTTGGTGGCGAAATCGTTCAGTGCTGCTGCCATGTTCCTGGCGATAGATGCCGCTCTGTGTGATAGGTTTCTCATCTCCCTACCTCCTGCCCTGGCGGGCGGTTATGGTCTTCTAATAATGGATCGGACTTCGTCCCAGATAGCCCGTTCGTTCTCTACTTCTTTGCGGAGCTTGTTGCCTCGATGGCCGGTTCTGGTTTGGCGCTTGGTTGTCTTGCGGCAATTGTTGCAGACCCATATCGGGTTACCATTGTCATCAATGGCCTTGTCGTATGTATCATCGCCACACTCGCAGATGACTTTTCTGATTGTCGCCCGTTTCATCGTCTGCCCCTTTGTATGTGTCGTCGCGTTCATGCTTCATATAGATGCACTAACCATGCCAAGTTTGCGGGCGCATAAAAGCCCAATGATTACAGCATGTAGTTTTCTGCCTACATGTAGGCACTGCCAATTCTGCACCTTTTTGCGCATGGCACTGTGCAGAGTTTGCGCTGTGGGCAAAAAAGCTAATGATTCTACGGGTAGTATGCTGTCCTACATCGCAAACAAGTCAGAGCACCAGAATGGCCCTAGAGCGATTAACTACCCTTCAGGCGACAGCCAGTGCCTGTGCGCTGTGGTTGGCTCCGAAAAACCTCTCATGAGCGCGATACTGAGACAGAGTGCCCCTTCTTTGCTGCCCTGGCTGGGCTCATGCCAAAGCGATATGGCCACAAGGGGCAGGCTGTAATATGGCAGCGGGTTACCTCAGAGGGGCTATCGCAGACACAATCCAAGCACTTGAGCCTGATAGCTGCCATAGTGCTGCCATTCCGGGCCCTAGCGGCCATTCTAGGGTGCTTTTTCAGAATGCCTTCTAGGAGCTCCATATCGAATATCCAATGCTACAGCTTGTCTGTTCTGCCATTATTCGCTTGCAATCCATTCTGAGCGTTACCCAACATCTAGCCCCACAGCGCCCCCTGTTGGCCAATTACTCAAACTGTTTCGCCGCCAGCTGCTCTTTGTACCACTCAGGCAGCCCAGCAGCCACACCTCGAGCTATCTTGGGCCAGCACTCTTTCCACAGCCGATCCAGGATAATCTCCCGGCATTCTGCCGCAGTGTCTTGGTACAGCTCTTTCATCAGTGGTCCAATGTCCTTGGGCTCGCCTAGCAACTCTCCCCGCTCCCTCAAGTGCTGCACCGCCTTCTCCCAGCGGGCAGGTGTGCGCAGCTTCAATATCAGATCGGCAGTCAAGTCTTTCTTGGTAGGGTTCGATTTCTTCCACTCCTGCCCATGTATCTCTTTGAATCTCTCGGACACATGCTTGCCCATGAGCGGCTTGCCATCTCTGCCAAAGCGACCATGAGCCTTGAACACCAGTCCCTCAATCTTCTGCCCGCCCAGAAAGCTGATGCTGTCCATCAGCTCGTGAAACTGCTCCATACTGGACACTTCGCCCTCGTACATCACTGGCACATGCTCGAGCTGCAAGCGCTCTGCTTCTCTGCGCGAGTCTTCGGGCAGCATGTAATCCTCTGGCCCGATCATGATATCGAATAGCGCTAAATGATGGTCTGGCACCCTATCATAGGCCAGCACATTGTGCTTTAGCTTTTGCAGATATTCGCAGCGGTACACATAGCCAGGCATCAGCTCTGACTCAAGCTCAAGTATAGATTCTACCGCAGCGTTAAACATCTTTTGCGGTGCGTCCATAATCATGTGCTGGCCCTTGCTGCGGCAACGTAGCTCACCACCTATAATGCCAAAGCTGAACTGTGAGCCGTCAACTTTTTCTTCCACCACTACAGGACCATCAAACAAGTTTGCTATCGCGGGGTGGCCTAGATTATAGATCTTCGGGTAGCTATTCAGTGTCGCTTCCACAGCCTTCACCTCTACAGCCTACGCAGCTGAGCTTTTGCACAAATAGCCCTGCTCGTATCAAGTGAGAATGTAGATGCCGCTGATAAATGACTCTGCGAGTATCGGCAGAGTCAAATGCTTTCACAAGTATTTCGTCGCCGGGCTTAATACAATGCATTGCCTCAAGCATTTCTAGTCTGCGTCTTGCTTCTCCCACTTGTAGCCCTCCAGCCTTTTGTTGAACCACCTACGCATAAGAAAGCGCGGCCATGGGAAAGCATAGCTGCTCCACAGCACTTGTACTGCGCGCTCTACAGACACACCAGCTCTGATGTCCATCAGCCATGGTTCACGCTCCATAAACCACCTGCCACTAAACAGCACTGGCAGTGGCAACAGCAAGTACAGCGGCGCCAGTACCAGTACACCTATCCAGGGTACACCACAACCCGCTGTACGGAACTGCTCTACATGCATCAGCTCATGGTTGCGCGCTCTTGTGTGCACTGGGCTTAGCGGATCATAGACGCCAGTAGGGTAATAGATTGTGCGCCCGATCGTTGTCCAAAAGCGCTCTTGAAAGCGCGGTACAATTGGGCGCAGGACAAACGCTATGAGGCGCATTAGCGGGGAATTGTCTTTTCGCTTGTAGCGCTCCATTATCTATTCCATATCTATTCTAGATTAAGTGGCAGGGGCCAGCGAAAATACACAGATATCCTTTCTGTGTCCCGCTGGCCCCTGCCTTGGATAGACGTGCTGGACTTGAACCAGCTACTTCTAGTCCCATAGACTAGTGCTCTGCCAAATGAGCTAACATCTAAAGATGTTGGCGCGCTTGACCTGTGCTGCACACAGTTGACACTGAACATAATCTCCCAGCATGCTGCCATTACACTACGGGGGCATAAAAAATGGAGCCCCCGGCCCGACTCGAACGGGCACTTCTGGTAGTTTGTTTGTTGTGTGTGCCTTTGCATCAGTGCTTGCGCTGTGAAACTATAGGCCAATACACTAATAACCAAACTGATGATTACTCGTGAGGATAATACTGGCCTTCTGGAAATCATACGTTACCCTAGAATATACTCTGAAATCACTTTGCCGATTGTTACATTTTCCACTGGCGTAGTGTTTGCGCGCTGCCGGGCTTTCTTTGCTGCAAGGTACAGGTCGTCAATTCTCTCTAGCAAGTCTTCCTTTCTGGCTTTCGATATCATACCACTGTACCTCTGGTTTGTGAACACACCCACCACCACATTTTCATCGAGTCCAACCACCTGCGCTGGGTGGTGCTCTGTCGCTTCATTCACAGTTTGAAAGCGCTTTTTCTTTTCGTTCTTCTGGGACACCTCTGGGTGAGAAGACTTGTAAACTCCAGCTGGCAAGTTTTCATCTTCTACCCATTCAATCGAAGTATTGAGAGTAGGTATCTCCTCCACCATTCTCCTAAGCATCTTTGTTCTGTTCTCGAGCCCCAAAAGAAATGTTGCAGGCAACCCTTCCGCAATCGTCTTGCCGCCAACAATCAAGTCTGCTGTTGCTTTCTGGTTTGTCTGCTCTTTCTGGATCATGGAATCCATATAGCGCGCTGCATGCTTCATAACTGCAGCAAGCTCATTGGGCACAGTGCTTGACACTTCTTTGTGTTCTTCTGCGGCCTCTTCCTCCATTTTCCTTTCATCGTCCTTCATGCGCAGCGATTTGCTGTAGCCTAAATACAGCTCTGGACGCGCAGAGAAATTCTCAATTGCTGTGTCAAGCCGTTCTTTAAACTTCTTTTCTAAGTCTTGATCCACTGCCAATAATTCGTGAAGCTTACCCATTGTTATCCCTTTCAGTTGTTTACAACATCCAAAATCCAATCACGAGGTACAGCTATTTCAGAGTCAATCGCTCTGTCCCGAATAGCGTCTAGTGTCCTGGCGCACTCTTCATGTGCGGACTGTAGCTTATCAAGCTCTGCGCGCAGCTTGCTGTTCTGCACCTCGAGGAACTGCATATATTCCTTATTGCGCTTTGCCTCTAGCTTGTACTTTAACATTGAATCTATACTACCCTTTAGGGCTGGCATATTTCCTCTCCTTTAGGCGGGCCATCCGAGACGCCCAGCACCATGCCAGGCGCCCCGGTAGGACTGGTAAACCCACACCTTCTGACAGTGTATTTTTTTGCTTGCGTCATGGCCCGCCATTAAAAGCCCAGTTCTTCATGCTGGGCATCTTTTCTGCGAAACTGTGCAGCGTCTTGCAGGGTGGCTCGCTCTGCGCATACCTCGAGGTATTCACATGTGCCATAGTTGCCAAGGCATGAGCCAGGGTTCTGTGGCCAGCGGTTGTGCTTGTGCGCTTGCCTGACTATCACAGTCCAGTCGTATAAATCTTGCCTGGCCTGCAGCAAATCAGAATCACTGCGCGGTATCCTACGGAACTGGTAATACTTCTCTTTGTCTTCTTGTATTGCTTGCTCGCAGCGCTCCTGATACTGGTCAACTGTTTCTGTTTTCTTCTGCCGCAGCTGTGGCTTGCGCAATACATCATAATAACATACTCGAGTATCACTGGCAAGCATGTACCAGAGCATCTGGCTATCTACTGTCAGTTTTTGCCAGTATCGGTCAAAGCCAATGATGCTCTTTGACGTGCTCTTGTGCTCTAGCAGTGCTGGCCCGTTATCGTCTTCTAGCAGCCCGTCAATCTTGCAGCAGTACCGCACACCACGCAGTGTCTTTTTGCCAGCGCGGACTAGTGTGCTATATTCCTGCTCTACTGCGACAACGTGCAAATGCTCACGCGGCGGCGCGTAGTGCTTGAGCATGGCACACAGCTTGGCGGTATCTGTCTCACTGATACTGCCAGCATTTTTCTTGAGCACTGCAAGCGCTGCCTCTTTTGACTCGAGCCACCACTTTTCCAAAGCAAGGTGCAGAGCCCTGCCAAGTGACAATGCCAATGCCTCTATAACAGGCACATACTTGAGCACATACGCGAAAAAGTACTTGCGCGGACAAGTGCGAAAAGAACTAATAGAGCTGTGGGTTACAATTAGCATGTGGCCCCCATTTCAGGTTTTAAAATCCGAAATTGTCCTCATACGAGGCGGGCGGTGGATCTTCTTCTGTGTACTTCTTCTGGGGCGCGTCTTCTTTCACTGCTTCAACTTTGTCGATCTGCTTTAGCAGCGCAGAGAAGCGGCCAAGGTTGGCGCTCTTGGAATCAATGCGCTCCACCACTCCACCATGGTATGGGTTCACCCAGCCCACCTTGGCGCGCCACTGTCCATCGTAGTGCTCATGGTCAACAGTAATGCGGCACATGTTCCCGCGCAAATGCTTGCCATCGCCAAGAATATCTAGATCGTCATGCTGAAAGCCCATGGCGCGGATCTTCTTTAGCGTGTGGCTAATCGCTTTCTCGCTCAAAGAGAAAAAGCCGATAATGCTGCCAGCCTCTGTCTGGAATTCAGCGAAAAACTGATAGCTGCCAGTAGTGGCCTGGTTGTAACCATGATCAATTACCTTTGCCTCATACTTTCCTTTTGGGTGCATCCACTCAGCCATTTTCTTGCTCCTTTGTCAAAAGTCTATTGAGCACTACCTTTGCCTTGGCAAAGTCTGCGCCGTCAATTTCTTCTACATCACTGATGCCCAGATAGGCAAGCGCTTTTGCTGCCTGCTCTGAGGAAAACAGATTCCAGCGGGCCGCAATGTCTTTCCCGATAGCGGCGTCTTGCCCTAGGTTTTCTTCAATCGATGCCCATGACAGTGGCAATGTCTCTGGCAAGCTAAAGCCTACCCTTGTACCAGCATCTTCCACTGCGCTACCAGAGGCGTAGAGTATGCGTGTACTGTTGCTGACAATGCGCCTCTGGCCGTCAATTTCCGCTTTGCTGTATTCATAGTCAGCGCGCAGAATGATATCCGCCCAGGCAATCAGTTTGGCCCAGACGCGCTTGTCAAGGTCAGGAGTAAACTTCT
>Ga0180437_10001575_pt1 | contig 38901 bp, 24 predicted proteins | sample SS_ome_4_FD_132410 | JGI IMG/M metagenome (GOLD analysis project Ga0180437, IMG submission 132410) | Hypersaline lake sediment archaeal communities from the Salton Sea, California, USA - SS_3_D_1 metaG | ecosystem: Environmental > Aquatic > Non-marine Saline and Alkaline > Hypersaline >...
ACGATGTCGTTTTCAGTGGTGATTTCGTCCTCACCGACGTAGTCGCCGTGTACCCGAATTTTCCGCCCTTTGTCCTGTTCCATCATCCTACTCCTTGACGGGGTGACGTCTGTCACCAAGGTAATCCACAAAAACCAGCCTACCGGGATAAATCACATTATAGCACAAGTCCACCGCCAAAGCTACCACCCAGGCTGCCTGCCGATGGCCGAAATCAACAGCACCGTCACACCGGTATCGGTGCGATGACCTGCGACGAGGCGAACATCCAGGCCACGAGCGCCGCGTTGACCAGCGCGCCGAGGTAGATCTTGCCTGTGAGTTGATAGAACCAGGTCGAGATTGGCACCACCATCACCAGCACGCCGATGACGTGGAACAGATTCATCGTGAACGAGGCCAGCATCCCGCCAGGCCCGACGAAAGGAACGACCCCCACCGTCAGCAGCGGCACGTACTGCATCAGCAGGAACAGGACCAGCGGCACGACCAGCGCTGCCACGTTGGAAAGTGACCAGGAGACGAAAGTCTTCAGCCAGGTCGACCTTTTCGACCGGCGGAGTTGTCCGTGCACGAATACACCCAGGAGCGTGAAACCCACCAGCAAGAACGGGAAATACAGCAGGAACATCCACGCCCGGTAGGGCGTCAGATCGCTGGCAAACGGGAAAATGAACCGATAATCGACGATGAAGATGCTCTCCAACACGTGCTCGCTCAGATAGACGAAGGCGAACAAGATCACAGCCAACAGGATCGTCTTGCCGATCTGTGCCCCGTCCAGGGCAAACCGATCCTCTTGATACGAGACACCCAGATCCGCCAGCGTCAGTCCGCTCTCTCCTGCCCTTTTCCTGAACCAACGACGGAAGATCAGGAAGCCAATGACGTTAATAGCTACGAACCACCAGACGATACCATTGACCATCATCATCGGGAAGGCCCGGTCAATGGGTACCACGTACACGTGCAAACCAAACAGGACGAAGATCAACGGCAGGTAGAGCCACATCAGCGCCCCGTTCAGCGCAGCAGCCTTGAGATATGACCGCCCAGAGCAGGCGTATGTCCCCCGAACGGGACCCTGGAGCGAGCGAAAGAACGGCGTGCGCAGCAACACGAGCCCCAGAGGAAGGATGGAAGCCAGACCGGCGAGCATCGCGACGAGCGTGGCCCACTCCTTGATTGGCCAAATCTGGCTGTTCGGATCAATCCAGCCCTGCTCGCCGGGGCGGAGCGCGTTTTTCATCCATTCCAAAGCCGCAGCGACGGCAGCACGATTGTGAGACTCCTGAATATGGATGGTCCTGGGCATGAAGACGCGACGAGCGGTTCCCTCGGCAAAATCCCCGTACGTCACCCCCAACTGAGGATCCTCGACAGGGATCACCTGCGCGGTCTGAGGAGTCTCCATCCACTCCGCCTCAAAGTTGCGCGTCCCTGTCATCCGGTCCCGGTACTCGTCCCACTTGCCGAAGATCATCAGCATGTTCTTGGGGCTCGTGGGCGACGCGTCGAGTGTGTAGGCGAAGCCGGAGACGACCAATGCGTTTACACTCGGGTCTGCCAGTGCGATATGGTAAGCCATTTCGGCTCCCAGGCTATGCCCCATCATGCCGACAGCGCGGGCGTCCACGAAGGGCAACGACCGCAGATACTCCAGCGAAGTCACCCCACCATACGTCTCGTCAAAGTCCAGAGCGTCCGGGTCGTTTGGGGTGCCTGAGTTTCCTCGCCCAATGGCATCGATGCTGAGAACGACAAACCCCCTGCGGGCCAATTCGATGCAATAAGCGTCGCTCGTCTCCCGGTTGTTCTGGTACCCGTGGATGTACACGACCCCGGGGCTGGGGTCATCGCCGGTGGCCTCGATCGGCTTGAGCAACTTGGCCCGGATCGGGATGCCGTTGAAGTTCTCGTACGTCACGTTCGTGACTTCAACGTCCCCGAAATCCCGCTGCACGAGCGAGGCGACCCAGACCGCTCCGAGAAGGACAAGCAAACAGACGAGGAAGGCAATTCCTGCTCTGCCGGGGCGTCTTGAGCTGAGAAGTTCCGTTGTATTCATGGTGGCCTCCTTGGTATAATCCCGGTAGCTTCTGGGTAAGTATATTACCGCACGGGAAAAGAGGCAAGAATGACGCGAAGCGAGCGGTATTTGACAGAACTGCCAGGGCGTGCTAACATCTGCACCAACAGGCGCTTGTGGCGCCGGAGTCGAGAAGCGTACCGCCATACCGGCGGCGTGTGTCGGTTGGCGCCTTTATTTGACCCTGATTATTAACGGCTACCACGCCGGACATTTGGAGCAAAGCAATATGGCTGAAACACTACGAATCGTACCCCTGGGCGGTCTGGGAGAAGTTGGCAAGAACATGATGAGCATCGAGTACGGTCGCAACATCCTCGTCATTGATGCGGGCATCATGTTCCCCGAGTCAGACATGCTGGGGATCGACTACATCATCCCTGACTGGGACTATTTGCGCGATAAGAAAGAATACATACGGGCCATTGTGATCACCCATGGCCACGAGGATCACATCGGTGGGCTATCCCACTTCCTGCAGGAGTTCAACGTGCCGGTCTACGCCACGCGGCTGACCCGTGGCCTGATCGAGGTCAAACTGAAGCAGAAGCATATGCTCGGGCAGACAACCCTGTATACCTACGCCCCCGGCGATGTCATTGAGGCCGGGCCCTTCACCGTCGAGCCCTATCACGTCTGCCACTCCATCCCTGACGGTGTCGGCCTGGGCATCACGACGCCAGCCGGTCTGATCGTCCACAGCGGCGACTTCAAATTCGACCACACGCCGGTGGATGGCTGGCCCACCGACTTCGCCAAACTGGCTGAGTTCAGCGGTCGCGGAGTCCTCGTGCTGCTCTCCGATAGCACGAACGCCAACCGCCCCGGCAACACGCCTTCAGAGGCAGTACTGGACGACGCGTTCCACCAAGTTATGCGACAAGCACCGGGCCGGGTGATCGTGGCGACGTTCGCATCGCTCATCTCGCGCATCCAGCAGGTAGTAGACGTGGCAGCACGTCACGACCGCAAGATTGCCATTGCTGGCAGGAGCATGGTAGAGAACACCTCTATGGCTCGGGAGTTGGGTTACCTGGACATCCCCGAAGGCATGCTGGTGACGCTGGACGAGATCAAGAGATTGCCCGCCCGCCGGGTCGTGATCATGGCGACCGGCACGCAGGGTGAACCGACGGCGGTCCTGAACCGCCTGGCGATTGGACGACACCGATCGCTGTACGTGCAAGAGGGGGACACGGTGGTGCTCTCCTCACACACCATTCCCGGCAATGAGGAGTTGATCCATCGCGTCGTCAACCGCCTGTTCCAAAAGGGAGCCGACGTCTACTACGACCCCAGCGCACCGGTGCACGTCTCGGGCCACGCCAGCCAGGAGGAGCAGAAACTGTTGATCAACCTGCTTCGCCCGCGCTTCTTCGTCCCCATCCACGGCGAGTTGCGCCACCTCAAACAGCACGGCAAAATCGCGCACAAGTTGGGCATCCCCGCTGAGAACATCGCCGTCGTCGAAAACGGGTACGTGTTGAACTTTGGCAAGCAACTGCAGATTGGGGAGCGGGTGCCCGGCGGCTACGTCTTCGTCGATGGGGCACGCGTGGGTGAGATCGGGCCAGCAGTCATGCGCGAGCGGGAGGAGTTGGGGCGGAACGGGTTCGTGCTGTCCATCGTCCGCTACGACCGCCGAAAAGGCCGGCCTGTAGGTCGCCCGCGAATCATCACCCGCGGCTTCATCTTCGTCCCCGGCGCAGAGGACTTACTTAGCCAGGCAGAGGATGTCACACTCTCCGCGGCCTCGGCCAAGCCCGGTACACCCCCAGCCGAGATCGAAAAGCAGGTCCAGGCTGCTCTGTCCCGCTTTCTCTACAAGAAGACTCAGAGCCGCCCCACCGTGATCCTGACAGTGACAGAAGCTTAGAGTTGTTCCAGACAACGCCATTCGCCGCGGCTACACCCGCTCCCATACTTGGGCGGCCAACTCCCGGGACCGGGCGGTGATCGCCTTCTCGTCCAGCGTGAGCAACTGACGGTCGCGCATCAGCACCCGCCCTGCGCACACGGTGGCTGTGACCGCCGATGCCTCGACGCCGAAAAGCAGATGCCAGGGCAGGTTGCCCGCTGTCAACGGCGTCGTTGGATGGTAATCCAGGAAAACCAGATCGGCAGCCGCGCCCTCGGATAGCTCGCCCAGCTTCAGGTCAGGCCAGAAGACGCGCACCAACTGGGCGTTGTTGGCGTATGCCAGCCCCATCACCAAGTCACCGGGCATCGCCCTCGGATCGTGCTGCCACAGCTTGTGCACCAGGTAGGCGGCCTTCATCTCAGCGAACATCTGATTAGAGAAACCATCGTTCCCCAGACCGACGCGTACGCCGGCGCCAAGCATCGCCTCAACTGCGGCCACCCCCACCCCGTTGTTCATGTTCGAGCGCGGCTGATGCGTGACCCACGTGCCGGTCTCGGCCAACCGTTCCATCTCACTCTCGTCCACGTCGACGCAGTGGACGGCAATGGATCGGGGGCCGAGGATGCCCGCGTCGTGCAGCCGGTGGACGACGCGCTTGCCAGACTTCCGCACCGAGTCCTCCTGGTCAGCCGCATCCTCCGCGACGTGGACGTGGAACCCCAGGCCCAGGTCACCCGCGGCGGCGACACAGTCGGCCAACGTCCCATCGGACAGCGTCAGCGACGCGTGCAGCCCAAACGTCGCCGCAAGTTGAGACTGGGGATTTGAGATCTGGGATTGGGCGAAGCGCACGTTCTCGGCGATGCCCGCCCGGGCGCGCTCCGGGCCGTCCCGGTCGGTGACCTCGTAGCACAGACAACCGCGCAGCCCCGCCTCTTCCACAACCTCGGCGATCACGTCAAGTGAGCCCTCGATACTGTTCGGGCTGGCGTGGTGGTCGATCAGCGTAGTCGTCCCGTGGCGGACCGCGTCCACCAGGCAGACCAGCGCGGAGTAGCGCACGTCCTCCAGCGTCAGCGCTTTGTCCAACCGCCACCAGAGCCGCTCCAAGATCTGGGGGAAGTTGCAGGCCGGATCGCCGGGCACAGCCATCCCACGGGCGAAGGCCCCGTAGAAATGGGTATGCGCGCAGATGGACGCCGGGAGCACCAGTTGGCCGGCCGCGTCCCATCGCTCAGCGTCTGGATAGCGCGCGGTCAGTTCAACCGTGGTGCCAAGCGCAGCGATGTGGTCGCCCTCCACAAGCAGCGCGCCGTCCTCGATGAGCCTAGCTTCATCGCCCAGCGTCGCCAGGCGGGCGTGGGTGATCAACCGTCGAAGTCCCAGAATCTCCTCTGCCATTGCCGTCCCTCCCAGTCTTTTTCCTATTGTAGCCCATTTCGCCCGGCCTGTCCAATGAACCACACCGCCAGGAAGATCTGCCCCCAAGTGCAAACCTCCCGGCTTGCCCCGTTGGCTAAGGTGAAACGTCGCTGTAACGTAACAGAAACGTGGAAGATTCCAATTCTGAATTATAGTGGACCTGACCTGGGAGAATGAAACTGTAGTCCTGATAACAGGAGGACACGATGCAACATGGTTGAGCCAGGGAGTAGACTTTAGCAAATGTCTCACGTTCCATTGACGGTACGTGGACACAAGTGTGATATAATGGATGGATGACTGATGGCTGTGAGAACACCAGCTCGAAGATGCCGATTCCCTCAGCGAACCGGGGCATCGGGATCTTCCCTCTACATCTGGCCCCTTTGAAGTCGGCCTGCCACTTGGCAAGGCCAAAGGAGAGTAGATAAAGTGGTGAGCACAACGACACAGGAAGTATTCACGCTTTCCCGCGAAGAAATCTACTACTTGATGGGACTCCTCGGCGCCGATTCTATGATCGGGCTGGGCGCGGCGGAAAGTGAACCGGCGATCCTGGACCACGGGCGCGCGTCGCTGCTACAACGCGGCTTGATGACCACCGGCGCGACGAGATCGACGGACGAGGTAGACGCCCGACTCCTACCACTCACAATGACGAGCTTCTTTCCCGACGCAGCTCTGTTCATCGTTCGAGACGTGCCGGAGATCGGGAAACAGATCCTCCTCATCTTCCGACGCGGCTCCCTGACCGTCTTGCACACTTTCCCAGAGCAATTCTCCCACCGACTGGCACCATTGGCCAGTCCCGCACAGGCCGTAGATCTGATTCAACGCTGGTTCCCCTTGACCGCGTATCCTGATTCTGAGGGCAGCCTGACGATGACCGTCCAAAGCTTTGGAGAATTCAGAGACAAGGCCGAGGCATATCACGAACGCGCAGCCTTGCAAGCCATCGCAGATTGTCCACTTGTCGACGCCGAAAAGATGAATCTGGCCCAGGCGATAGCACATTGCACGATCAGCGGATCCTTTGCAGTGATGCATTGCGACCAGAACGTGATCACCGCAGCCCATTCATTAGCAGTTTTCGCCGGCCCTTCAACAGCCTGGTTGATTTCATACACCGACGACGATACGCAAGGACATCAACTACTGATCCGCAGAATTGGGGCAGACTTCGAGAACGTAGTGACAGGGATGGTGCAGAGGATGTAGCCACCAATCGCCCTGAAGCACTTGCTCTACAAGCACCAATGATCGTCGGAGCAAAGCCAGGTCACAGATCCGCGTTGACACCAGGCGCTAGACAGGTTATGTGAGACCAATGGGGCCGGCGGCTTGTAAGTTTGGAACAAAGTGCTAAACTATAACGTAGCTAGCGCGCGACACGTCACGCACGAGGGAGAATCGCTATGACACGAGAGGCAATCAAGGGATTGCGCGTTTCGTCGAGAATAGCTGTACTCCTCTTGATCCTGGCGGCTGGTGCGGCCCTGCCACTGAGCGCCGCCCCACCTTCGCAACCGGCGGGCCTCCAGGATCCGGCACAGGAGTCACAGGAACCCACACTCGACACCACGCAGACCGTGAGTCCTACGATCGCAACGGCCACACCGTCGCCAGCCGCCACTTCCACGCTGGTGAACACCGAGACACCGACTGCTTTCCCGACGGCAACCGCACCGCCAACGGACACCCCCTTCTCGTCCCCGCTTGGCACACCGAGTGTCACCCAGCCGTCCAGTGCACTTGCGACGCCGACGCCCTTCCCAACTGCTACACCGGCACCGACCGACACGCCCACCGGCACGCCGACGCCCCGAGCCACTCCTACTCCCATCCTGGCGCCGACCGCCACCCCCACGCTCTCACCGATTGAGAAGATCATCTCCTACATACCTGGGAACTCACTCCTGGCAGCCGCGATCTGCCTGATCCCTTTGTTCCTGCTGGGCCTGCTGCTGATCCTGGCGGTCTTGTTGAAGAAGCGCCCTCAGCCAGCGGTGGAGCCGCCTTCCCCGCCACCTGCCCCGACGGGCCCGTACCTGGAAAGCGTCGACCTCCCCGGCGACCCGCGCCGCCTCTACCTGAAACCTGACGGGGCCACAGTCGGCCAGGCACCGGAAAATGACCTGGTCATCACCCCTGACTTCCCTCACTCGGAAACTGTCTCCCGCCGCCACGCCCGCATTTACGCCCAAGCCGGCCGCTGGATCGTCGAGGATCTGGACTCCACGAACGGTGTCTACGTAAATGGGCAACGTACCGGGCGGAACCTCCTGCGCGACGGCTGGCGACTTGGAATCGGGGGGGTGGAGTTCGTCTTCCACACCAACACAGGGGAGGCCTGATGATGATGAAATGTCCAAGCTGCGGCTATGAAAATCGCACCGGTGCTCGTTTCTGCCAGGGCTGCGGTGCAGTACTTGAGGCGAAATCCGGCACCCGCCCCCTGGCGGAGACCAACGTTGCCTTTGCCCCCCTGCCCGAAGGCGCGCTGCTCCACGATGGACAGTACGAGGTTGTGGAAGTGCGCACGACCGGTGCCCAATTGAACGTCTACGTAGCGGAGGATGCCACGCCGATTCGGCTGTGCCCGAACTGTCAAACCGAGACATCCGATCCAGAGGAGCAGTTCTGCCCATCGTGCGGGGCCGATCTCTCCGAGATCGAACCCCTGCTCCTTCGTTACGTGATACAGGAAAGTCCCGACGAGCAAGCATTTGCGACGGAGGCCCATCTTCTGGACATCGGTTCAGAGCACCCCGGCTTATTGCTACCCCATGACGTCTTTGCAGAGGCTCCATACGGCCCCACCCGCCATTACATGGTGGAATCAGAATTCTCCCCGCTGCTGGCGACCTCGCTGCCCGTGCCCCAGGAGCTCCACCACGTCTTGGAATGGGGTACATCCCTGGCACGAGCGCTGGATTACTTGCACCGCCACAACGTCTCGCTCGGTGGAGTTGTCGTCAACCACATCGCCCTGGTGGGAAATGAGGCTTGTTGGACAAACCTGAGCGCAGCGCGCCTGATCCCGCCCGAGGCCCATCCGGCGGCAACCACGTATTTCGCGCAGGACGTGCAGGGGCTGGGGGCAGTGCTGCTTCACCTGGCAACGGGAGAGCAACAGACGAACCACATCCAATTGCCCGAGCAAGTAGCGATGGCCTTCTCTCAAGCGCTCACCACGCCGACCACACCCAGCGCAGGCGCCTTCGCCACGGCACTCGAAGATGCAATGCAGGAGCTCCGCCGCCCGACCGCCGCCACCCTCGTCGTCGGTCACCGCACCGACGTGGGACAGGAACGCGCGCTGAACGAAGACAGTCTGCTGGCACTGGATCTCGCCGCGATCTTTCGCTCTACCAGCACGCCGGTGAGCCTGTTTGCAGTCGCCGATGGGATGGGAGGGCACCAGGCCGGCGACGTAGCCAGCAAGCTGGCAATTCAGATGATCGCACGGCGCGCCCTCAACGATGTATTTCCTCCCATCGTCACCGGTGAGTCCCTGCCCGCCGCAGACCAGTGGCTCACGGGCAGTGTGCTGGCCGCGAACCGTTCCGTCTACGACCATCGCAAGGCCGCCGGTACCGACATGGGCACCACGCTGGTTATGGCGCTCGTCGTCGGCGACGTTGTGACCATCGCCAACGTCGGAGACAGCCGCGCCTACCTGCTCAAGAAGTCCGGGATTGCACAAATCACCACGGACCACTCACTGGTTGAGCGGCTCGTCGCCACCGGCCAGATCACTCCACAAGAAGCCGCCGTTCACCCGCAGAGAAACATCATCTATCGCGTCCTGGGCGATAAGCCCCAGGTTGAATCCGATTTGTTCGAGCAGACACTGGCCCCTGGCGAAGCCGTGCTCCTTTGCTCCGATGGGCTGAGTGGCCTGGTGACAGACGAGCGAATTTGGAGAATTTGGCACACGTCCACCTCCCCCCAGGATGCCTGTGACCGGCTGGTCGAGGCAGCCAACCAGGCCGGTGGGGAGGACAATATCACGGCCGTGATCGTGGAGGTAACCACATGAAGAAGTCTCGAGCACGTCTTGGAATGAAACATTTCCTACCTCTTCCGATAGCGCTCGGCCTGCTGGCAGCTCTCTTCGCCGGTTGGCACGTCTGCCAGGCCCAGGGACGGGGGCCCGTCATCGATATCTTGGGCAAACCAGAAACGGCACCACCCGACGCCCACGCCTTCGTCTCGGCGGTCGACCCCACTACAGGACGCATCATCGATGGGTTGAATGATGACAATTTCACTGTCCTGGTATCCGAACAAGAAGTAGAAGCTACCACGTCGCTGGAGATGAAAGGGATTGCTGTGGTCATGGTGATTGACCGCGGCGGAATCGCGCGAAAGGGAGATCCCCGCATTGAGAACGCGGTCAACCTGGCCAGCAGCCTGCTGGATACGCTCCAGGTGAATGGAACAGCCAGTGCGGACCTGGTCGCCCTCATTGGTATCCGGGGCCGGGATGAAGGCGGGCTCACTCCGCTCGTGGAGTTTACGGACTACGATCCCAACGCTGTGCGTAACCAGTTCGACAAGCTGCGCACGGAGACCGTGGACGAGGTCACACCGTTGTACGACGGCATAGACCAGGCCATCGAGTGGATCACCGAGAACGACGATGCCGAGACTCAGGAGAAACTGGCACATCGGCGGCCGGTCATCGTCGCTTTTTCCGACGGCATCGACAACCAGTTCAGCAGTGAGTCACACGAGACAATCATCATCAACAAATGCCGCCAGGAAGACATCCTGCTGTACGCCGTCCGCATGGAAGCGCCGGGGCGTACGACCGACGCGGACAACCTGGAAGCCCTGGCTACACAGACGAATGGAATCTACATCACCCACAATCAGGACACCGAGCCCCAGGTGTTGAACCTGTTCAATGACGTCGTCACTCAGCGCCAGTCCTATCGCGTCACCTTCCCACTGTACAGGCAGCAGGGCGATTACGAGGTGCAGATCCGGGTTCAGGACACACCGGTGGGCGACGGCGCGGGCGACACGACCGTATCCTCACGGCTGCAGTTACCCAGGATCACCCTGACGTCCCCGGCCGACGGCGTCGTCTACACCGTGCCCTACTCTCACACCCCATCGGTTGAGATCCCGCTCAGCGTCGAGCTGGCGTTCCCGGACGGGATTGAGCGCGACCCCATCGCAGTCCGTTACTACCGCAACGGAGTCTTGATCGCCACTGAGACGTCAGCTCCGTTCAACACAACGCTGGACATCACCGACTACATCACGCAGACGGAGGAGACGCGGGAGACGCAACAGGTGAAGACCGAAGAATTCACGTTTGCGGCCCAGGCAGACGACGCCTATCTGGCAGAGGCTGCGGTCACTCCTCCCGTGAACGTACAGGTGGAGTGGGAACCGCTCCCCGCTCTCACGTGGACGCAGAGGATTCTGAAGTGGATCGGCACCAACTGGTGGTTGCTGCTCATCCTGACGGCGTTGGCAGCCGGGCTGTTGGTGCTGCTCATCCTGCTCGTCCGGACGCGGGGTGAATTGGCGCGCAAGGTGGTCACACGCACCACCGGCGTACTCAAGGGAGTCACCAGGCGCCTGGAGGCTGCGCCACAACGCGCCCCCGGTAAGTTGGTCGTCATCCAGGGCGCCAACATGGGGAAGGAATTCCGCCTCGCGGCCCAGGTGATCAAGGTCGGAAGAGATCCCCAGTTCTGCGACTTTGCACTGTTCGACGAGTACAGCTCCAATCCGCATTTCTCCATTCAACTCGAACAGACCCAATTCTACATCGTCGACGAGGATAGCACCAATGGCACGCGGGTCAACGGCATGCCGATCCCGCCGCGCCAGCGGGTGCTGCTCCAGCCGGATGCGATCATCGAGTTGGGACAGACCCGGCTGCAGTTCAAGCGTCTGGGCGGGACGACGCGCCAATTGGGCAGCCAGCCAGAATCAGGCCCTCAGCCTGGCGTGTCGCCGGCGCCTCCGCCTTCTCCGCCTGGACAGGCCCAATGGCCCTCGTCCTCCGCGCCACCAGCTCGAGGATCCCAGGCGGTGCAGGGACCTCGACACTCCGAACCGGAGCAGCGGGGCGGGCCAACCAAGGTCGTATAGCCCAACAGTGACTTTGTCAGTCGCCGGCTCCGGCTATCAAAGCAGATGATCAAGGCGGAGGGGAAGTGAGCACCGAGCTGGACCACATTCAGCCAGGCAGTGTCATCGGCCCGTACCGGATCGTGCGTGGCTTTCAGGGGCGCGGTGGCATGGCGCGTGTCTTCGAGGTCGAAGTGCGCGAGAAATACCGCCGCCCCACGCTGCCCCGCCGCCTGGCACTCAAGGTGGCCAAGGAGGAATACCAGGCCGCGCTGGTCGCCGAGTCTGATTTCCTGCGCCGATTCGACCACCCGAACGTGGCCCGTATCTTCCCGCTGGCAGGCTATCATCGACCGGTCTACGCCGCCCGCGAGCGTCTTCCGTTCGGCTGGGGCTGGTACTACACGATGGAACTGCTGCGTGGGCGATCGCTCAAACAACACCTGACCCACACCACCACCGGCCTGCTCCACACCTCGCCGGACGAAAACCGTCGCCTGGGCGTGCTGCAGGCGTTGGGCATCGCCCGCCAACTGGCCGCCGCGTTGGTGCACATCCACGAGCGGCACGTGATTAACCTGGACGTCAAACCGGGCAATGTGCTCTTCCGCAGGCGCAGGCTCAGATTCCTGCGCGGAAGCGTGCCCCAGGCCGTGTTGTGCGATTTCGGCATCTCGAGAGACCTGCGCTATCCACGCGCTGGACTGCTGGGTGTCGCCACTCCCGAGTACGTATCGCCCGAGCAGGCCTGGGAACTCAGCCAAAACCCCCAGCATGTGGACGTCCGATCCGATATCTTCTCGCTGGGCGTCGTCCTCTACGAGATGCTGACCGGCACATTGCCGTTCGACAGCGTGGCGCTCGTGGCCGATCCCACCTACGCCGCCATGCCCCTGCGCCAGATCCGCCCCACCGTACTTCCGCAACTGGACGAAATCGTGACCCAGGCATTGGTCAAGGACCCGGCCTACCGCTTCCAATCGGCAGCAGAGATGTCAGCCGCGCTCGATCGAGTGCCGACGCCGCTCGACTGGAAAGCGGCTGCACGGCGGACCTTTGCCGGTGTCGCGCTGGTCGCCAGCCTCACAGCCGGGGGATGGGGGATCAGAAGCTGCGCGGTGAACCCCACGCAGTCCCCCGGGCCCTCACAACCGCCGGTCGTTGAGCCCGGCACACACACTCCGACGCCGGCACTCGCGACCGCTCCACCAACGGTCTCGCCAGATGCGACCCGGAGTGTGTCAACCTCCACACCAGCGCCAACGTGTACACCCACAAACACACCCCGCCCACCCACACCGACGCCCAATCCGGAAGGAGACTGAAAATGACCCCACGTAATGCATCCCAGCAGAACCAGGTACAACCCGCTCAACAGCCGGCCGCCGCGTCCGCCTTGCCAATCGCCGCCTGGGGCGCTACGGACAAAGGCCGCGAGCGCGAGGGCAACGAGGATGCCATCTATCCCCATTCCGGATCGGACACGTTCCCGTTTGAGCCAAACCCACGCAGCCTCGCCCTGAAGGGACAACTGCTCATCGTCGCCGACGGCGTGGGGGGCGCGAAGGCCGGCCGGGAGGCCAGCCATTGGGCCATCCGTGTCGCTGTCGAGCGATATTACGACCTGGCCGGACCCGACCTGGGCGCCGATCTGCGGACGGCGATTGAGGTGGCCAACGCATCCCTCTACCAGTATCTCCAGAGCACCGGCACGCGGGAGGCCGGGTGCACGATGGTAGCAGCCGTCATCCAGGGAGACACCCTGCACGTGGCCAACGTCGGGGATAGCCGCGCCTACATCGTTCGCAATGGGCAGATCGCCCAACTCACCCGGGATCACACGGTGACCCAGCATAAGATCGACCAGGGACTCATCCGGCCCGAGCAAGCCGAGCTGGACCCCAGTCGCAATGTGTTGACCCGGTCTCTAGGGTCTGGCCCAACAGTGCAGGCGGACCTCTTCCCACCGCTTCAATTGACCCAGGGAGACACGTTGCTCCTGTGTTCCGATGGTCTGACAGACATGGTGGACGACGCAGAGATCACCCGGCTGGTGAACGACGCTTCGCCGAAGCGAGCAGCCCAGCGGCTGATCGCGGCAGCGAATCGGAACGGGGGCTTTGACAACATCTCTGTCGTCATCGCGCGCGCCGGCGGGAAACAAACGGCAGCAGGTGGAGGCCTGCTCGACCGCATCCGGCAGATGACGCGTAGGCAGAAGGTGACCCTCTTGGTAGGAGGCGTGCTGGTGGCAGCAGCGCTGTGCGCGATGGCATCGCTGGGTTGGTGGATGTACGGGCGGCAGAGAGACAAGCCCACACCGACGGCCACGACCATGGCAACGGTGGCACCGGCCATCACACCAACCGAGCCCGCGCTTACGTCCCCGGCCGCGCAACCGACTGAGACAGAGCAGGCAACCGACGAAGCGCCGACAAGCCAGCCGACCTCCACACCTGCACCGACCATCACGCCGACCTACACGCCGCCTCCGCCGCCCCCTACGGACACACCGTCGCCCACACCGAGCCCCGCACCGACCGCGACCGAAGGTGGTGGTGACGATGGTGGTGGTGGTGGTGATGATGATGGTGGTTCAAAGCCAAAGAAGACACCGGTGCGTTAGTACGACTACCTACAGCCTGCGCAAAGGCCGGACCGGAATACTGACAGGACAAGTGTATTTGGCACGAAAAATCTACCACAGCACGGATAGGAGATATAATACACGATGGACCCACTAAGCCGACTCCGAGGTGCTCCATCGCTGGGGCGAGTCGGGTTGATGATCGTCGCTGCCGCGATCGGCCTGGTGATGACACTGACCATCGCCGCAGCTCAGCAACAGCCGGACTTCTCTACCTCCTACAAAGCCGGCCCACTCTTCGCCAGGCCAGGCGACGTGCTCACCTATACCATCGTCGCAGTGAATACCGGCGGGGCGGTTCAGAACGTCGCCCTTACGGACACCCTGCCCGGCGGGGTCTCGTTCGTCCCCGACAGTTGCACGTACGACGATGGCGAGGGAGTCTGGAGTTGCGATCCACTCAACCCGATCTGGGAGGAGAATTTCTCCACCGGGAAACACATCACCACCACCTTCGCAGTCACGGTGACCACGAGCACGCTGCGATTGCCGCTGGTCAACCACGCATCTCTCTGGTGGGACGACAACCAGGAGGAAATGGCCTTCACGACGACCATCCTGTCCGCGGTGCCTGACTTCACCGGTTCCTACAAGGTCAAGGAGAGTCCGCCGCTTGTTGAGACAGGTGACCTGCTCACCTACACCATACTCGCGGTGAACACCGGGGACCCGGTGACAGGTGTCGTGATGTCCGACACCCTTCCAGCCGGAGTTGCGTTCGCCAGATGCAGCTACACCAAAGGGGATGCCCCCACGGGCTCATCTTGCACGCCACCAGTGCTGTGGGTGGAGGATCTCACCACCGGCACGTACATCACCACTACCCTGGTCGTCACCGTGGACACGAGCACGCCGCAGTTTCCCCTGCACAACTGCGCCTATCTTGCCTGGGACATCCTGCAGGAGGAAATGTGTTCCACCACGATGGTGAATTCCGATGTCTATCTACCTCTCCTCCTGCGCAACCACGCGCCGTTTGTCAACGGAGACTTCGAGCACCAGTTGAATGGATGGAACACCGGTGGGATTCTGCGCGTCGAGGCCGTGACGGGACTGCACCCGGGCGCGCCAGATCCTTCAATCACAGGCATATACGCAGCCAGGCTCGGCGGCGACGATTCCATCTATCCCGAAGGAGAGGTACCAATCAGCTACGGTGCGCTGTGGCAGACCTTCTTCGTTCCCAACATTTCGAACCCGGAAGTCACAATTCGGTACAGAGTCGCGACCCACGACGTCGTCTACGGTACAACCACGCACTGGTACTTCGACGACTTCGAGGTTGCGATAGATCAGGAGCCGTGGAAGATTGACGACGACAGCATACGCAACGCTGCCGGGTGCAGCCAGAGTTCGCCGGTGCCATCCATCATCGACGTAGACAGTGGCAAACTGGCATTCTGCGATGGAAACAGAACCGGCGAACCAACAGGGACAGAAGGCCTCTACGAGACAGGCTGGCACACCGTCACACTCCGCCTTGGCCCATCGCTGAGGGGTACGAACGTCACCCTTTACCTGGCAAACTTCAACCGGGTAGACCACCACTGGAACACGTGGACCTACGTGGATTGGATACGTACGAACTGGTAAAGCGATACCAGGTAGATTCAATCAGGAGGGAACTCATGCCTGTATGCCCAAACTGTGGTTTACAACAGCCCGACGGGGCTGCCTTTTGTGACAACTGTGGAGCAAAGCTGGGAGAAACACCCTCAGCCGCAACACCGCCGGCTGCTGCCCCGCCACAGCCCACCGTCCGCGCGACGACCTGTCCGGTCTGCGGCGCGCCTGTGACACCGGGCGAAGCGTTCTGCGATAACTGCGGGGCGGCCCTTGCTCCGGAGGCGTTGACACCACCACCCCCGCCCACCACCCCGGCTCCGTCACCCCCAGCACCAGCCTCCGCCCCACCGCCAGCCGCAGCGTTGGTCTGCTCCAACTGTGGCGCCCAACTGGAACCGGGCAGCTACTTCTGCGATATGTGCGGTGCGCGGGTGAGCGCACCCACCCCACCGGCTCCACCGCCCGCATCTGCACAAGCTCCCCCCTCCCCCAGGCCTGCCCCGCCGTCTTCGCCTCCACCAACCCCACCGCCCACGCCCCCCCCGCAGGCACCACAGAGTCAGCCGGCATCAGCCGCTACGATTCGCTCGCCGGCCTATCCGCCTGCGAATGCTGCTCAAGGCCGCCTGGTCGTCCACGGCACCAATGCTATGCTGTCCTTCCCGCCCGGCAAGACGGACATCATCGTCGGGCGGGAGGATCCAGTCAGCGGCGTCTTCCCCGACGTTGACCTGACCGACCACGGCGGGGATGAAGGAGGAGTGTCCAGACAACACGCGCGCATCGTTTTCCAGGGCAACCAGATCCTCATTGAGGATCTGAACAGCACCAACTACACCTACGTCAACCAGCAAAGACTGACGCCAGGACAGCCGCACCCACTGAACGACGGGGACGAGGTGCGTCTGGGCCGGGTGAAACTCAGCTTCTACGTTGCCTGAAACCATCCCACACCGTAGAAACACTGCCGTAACACAAATGCAATCCTGAAAACGTCCATTTCGGGTTATAGTCGTATTGTCCCAAGTAGGTTCTTGTACGATCGATTTTAGCAAATGTCTCACATTCTGTTAACACAGCGTCGACAAACGTGTGCTACCATAGGTGGGCTAAGGCTTGGCAGAATATCAAGCCAATAACGCACCGGAGTTGAATCACATGCCCCGTTTCTGTAGTTCCTGTGGCAAGGAGTTGAAAAATCCCAACGCACGTTTCTGTCCCGAGTGTGGTTCCCCACTGGCCCCCGTTGGCCCAAGCGGCCCACGGGCCGACAGGCAACCACACCTCGAGGTCCGCGTGCCGGGGGAGCCGTTGCGGCAGATTCCCCTGGACCGGACTACGTTCACTGTTGGTCGCAAGCCGGATAACGACATCCCCCTGGCACCCAGTTACGTCTCCGGCCACCATGGCCGGCTGGAGCAGCACGGAACAGCGTGGCAGTACGTAGACCTGGGCAGCACCAACGGCACATTCGTCAACGGTCAGCGTTCGCAGAGCGCGACCCTGCGCAACGGCGACATCCTGCGCATCGGTGACCCGCACGGCAACTCGGTGAGCCTCACATTCCGTGCCACTGGGGCAGCAGAAGCCCCCTCGCCCGCCGCCGGCACCATTCATATGGGGGACACATCGCTGGGCGTGCAGACATCGCTCGTCATCGGCCGCAACCCCCAGGCCGATATCCCGCTGCAAGCGCCCATCGTCTCGTGGCAACACGCCCGGCTCGACAAGACACCGCAAGGCCACATTCTCACCGACCTGAACAGTACCAACGGGACCTTCGTCAACGGCCAACGTCTGGCGCACCCCTACCTTCTCCAACAGGGAGACGTGGTGCAGGTCGGTCCCTTCAAGCTGGTGTACGAGGCCACCGGTTTCAAGCAATACGCCGCCAAAGGCGGCGTGCGGCTGGACGGAGTGCAACTGAGACGGGAGGTCGGACGCGGGGACCGGCGAAAGCGCATCCTGAACGACATCAACATATCCGTGTACCCCCGCGAGTTCATCGCGCTGGTGGGCACCAGCGGCGCGGGCAAATCGACGCTCATGATGGCTCTCAACGGCTTCACCCGCGCCGAAGGGCAGGTGCTCGTCAACGGGGACGATCTGTACAATCACTTCGACCTGTACCGCACGATGGTCGGCTACGTCCCACAGGACGACATCATCCACAAGGACCTGACCGTCGCCAACGCTCTCCGCTACGCGGCCCGGCTGCGGCTTCCGCCAGACACCTCTGCCCAGGAGATTGAGCAACGCATCGACCACGTACTCCAGCAGGTGGAGATGGTCGGCCAGAAGGACCAGGCCGTCAGCAGCTTGAGCGGCGGGCAGCGCAAGCGGGTCAGTATCGCCGCCGAATTGCTGGCCGAGCCCAACCTGTTCTTCCTCGACGAGCCCACCTCCGGGCTGGATCCCGGCCTGGAGAAGAAAATGATGCACACGATGCGTCGCCTGGCCGACGGCGGACGGACCATTGTCCTGGTGACCCACGCCACGGCCAACATTGTCCAGTGCGACCACGTCTGTTTCCTCTCGCAGGGACGCATGGTCTACTTCGGACCGCCACAGGAAGCACTCCAGTTCTTCGGCGTGACGAGTGGGGATTTCGCCGACATCTACGACCAACTGGACGATCCGGATCCCCAGGTGGCGCGGCAGAAAGCCGCCGCCGCCGAGGAGAACTTCAAACGCTCGTCCCACTACCAGAGCTACGTCACAGACCGGCAGCGTGCGCTCCCCCAGGTCCAACAGGAGGCCAGCCAGACCGCATCCCGAAGTCGCCCCAAGGTCAACGTGATCCGCCAGTTCTTCGTCCTCACCCGGCGCTACCTGGACCTGGTGTTGCGGGACAAACTACTTCTGTCTGTGCTCATGGTCGTGATGCCGATCATCGGCTGCCTGGTTCTCCTGGTTTCCGATGCCAACTGGCTGGTCGGCAACCCGGTGGCCGAGATCGAGAGCCAACTGGCGGCCGATCTGGCGGCAGGAGAGAACAGCGCGACCTATGCGGTCGTCGGCAACAGCCAGATTCTGTTGTTCATTATGGCGCTGGCAGCGGTCCTATTGGGCCTGTTTGCCTCCGTCTACGAAATCGTCAAGGAATGGTCGGTCTACCAGCGGGAGCGGATGGTCACGCTGCGCATCCTGCCCTACATCACCTCCAAGGTAGTCGTGCTGGGCGTCTTCGCGCTGATCCAATGCTTCCTGCTTATGCTGGTGATCAGCTTCAAGGTCGAATTTCCCAAGGAGGGCGTGTTCCTCCCCGCTCCTGTCGAGATCTACGTCACGTTAGTCCTGGCGACGGTAGCAGCCACGCTGATGGGCCTGCTCATCTCCGCGATCGTGCCCAATTCCAACACGGTGATCTACTTCGTGTTCCTGGTGTTGTTCTTCCAATTGATCTTCGCTGGCGTCATGTTCGATCTACCCGGAATTAGCCATAGGTTCTCCGGCCTGACGCTGACCCGCTGGACAATGGAAGGGCTGGGCACATCGGCCAACATGGACTCGCTGAACAGCCTCACCCGTACCCGCTTCCAGCCCGACCCCGTCACTGAGGAGGTCTCGGTCGACGTCGATAAGCCAGACGAGGACTGGGAACCGGTGACGGTGGTGACGACCACCCAGGAGATCGAGGTGCCCGTCCAGCCGGGGGTCACGCAGACCGTGCCGATTTCCGTCCCCGAAGTCACCGTGAACGACCTGGTCACGGTCACCGAGACGATCACGGAGTCATTTACCGTCGATCCGGACCCGATGGACGTAGTCAACGAACAGGAGTTCTTCATCCAATACACCCGCACGCGAGAGCACCTATGCTGGAGCTGGCTGATCCTGGTCGCGTTCGGACTCGTGTTTGGCATCGCGACGGCAACCGTGCTCAAGCGGAAGGATGTAGGATAGTTTGATTCTCTGAACGGGGTGAGATATGACACTTGCAACCGGACAAGTCTTACAGAACCGCTACCGCGTCGTTTCGTTGCTGGGCCAGGGCGGCATGGGCGCGGTCTACCGCGCGTGGGATATGCGGCTCGACGTTGTGATGGCCCTCAAAGAGATGGTCCCCCAGCCCGGCCTGGACCAACAAACACTGGCCGAACTGCGCAACCAGTTCCAACAGGAAGGCGTCGTCCTGGCCCGGCTCCATCATCCCTACCTGGTGCGAGTGACCGACTTTTTCGAAGAAGACGGCAACGCCTACCTGGTGATGGACTTCGTCGAGGGCGAGAGCCTGGACCACCGCATCGAAAGAGAAGGCGCGCTGCCGGAGGCACAGGTCCTGGAGTGGGCTGACCAGTTGCTGGGCGCGCTGGCCTACTGCCATGCTCAGGGGGTGATCCATCGAGACGTGAAACCGCAGAACGTGATCATCCGTCCCGACGGGCAGGCGACGCTGGTGGACTTCGGACTGGTGAAGCTATGGGACCCCCACGACCCGCGCACCCGGACGGCGATGCGGGGCATGGGCACGCCGGAGTACGCGCCACCCGAGCAGTACGACGCGCAGATGGGGCACACCGATCCACGCAGCGATGTGTACAGCCTGGGCGCAACCCTGTATCACGCCCTGACCGGTCAAGCGCCACCGACGGCGACGATGAGAATCGCGAGCCCGGGCATACTCCGGCAACCTCGGGCGATGAACCCGAACCTCTCGCCCCACGCAGAGCAGGCGATACTGCGTTCGACGGAGTTAGCCGTGGACCACCGCTTTGCCACCGCACAGGACATGGCAGCGGCGCTGCGTGGCGAGGCTCCGACCGTCGGGCCGCCGGTTTCGGTCACCACCGTCATCCCAGGGGCACAACCGGCCCCGTCGGTGCTGCCCGCCAGCGAGCCAATGAGAGCCCCGCCGGCGTCACAACCGCTCCCATCCGCTGGACGTGAACGTGCACCGGTGTGGGCCTGGGTACTCGGAGGGGTGGCCGTCGTAACACTGGTCGCAGGGCTAGCAGGGGCAGTGGTGTTCATGAGGGGAGGGATGGGAAGCAGGCTGAGCGGCCCGACTCCCACGTCAGCGGTTGAGGAAACGTCGGTCGCCGCCGTGGAAGTGGAAGAAACGCCGTCGCCGTCGCCGTCGCCACCCCCCTCGCCGACGAGCACAAATCCACCCCCAAGCCCCACGAACACACCTGCGAGAAAGCCGACGCAGAAACCAAGCGCCACGAGCACGCCGACCGAAACGCCGAAAGCCACGCCCGAGCGCACACCGGCCCCCACACCCACGAAGCCTTCCCAACCCCGAACATCGACCCCTCCTCCCCCCACAGCACCCCCACCGTCCGGCGCGTTGATCAACTTCGAGCAATGGGGCTCCTGGCGTCGGGGGGACCAACCGTATGGGGAACTGACACAGTCCCAGGAAAAGGTGCGGTCAGGGAGCCACGCCGCCAAACTGCGCTACAACTTCCCGTCCAGCGGTGATGACTACGTCGTCTTCGTCCGCCCAATAGGACTCTCCGGGCAACCCAATGCCGTAGGCGCCTGGGTGTATGGCGACGGATCCGGCCACTTCCTGAACATCTGGGTTCAGGACGCCCAGGACGAAATATGGTCGGTCCACCTTGGCAAGGTCGGCGGTGCTGGCTGGCAGCAGATGGTGGGCTTCCTGGCCCCCGGTCTTCCCTGGCCCTCGGGCCACCTATCCGGGCCCGACAATGGAGTAGTCGACTATCCCGTCCGGTTCCACGCACTGGTGGTGGATCGACCCAGCAGCGGCCCTCAGAGCGGTCAGATCTACATCGACGACGTCTCAGTCTGGCACAGCGACACGCCCACAGTGCCCACGCCCCCAGCGGCGCCCGCGGCTACACCTGCTGGCGGGGTGCAACCGACACCGATCGGCGAACCGCCGGTCAGCGCCGGTCCGTTGGACTTCCCCCCGCCGGAGCATCTGGATGGCTGGGAGACCACAGCCACGGGACACAAGGCGACCATCATCATCCACATCAGCGGCGGCGCTCCCCCCTTCACGATCCATCACGACACCGACGTGTTCGTAACCGACCAGCGGGAGTATTCGATCCAATTCAACGTGGGTGGATGCGCGATCATTCACTCCATTACTGTGGATTCGGCGGATGGACAAAGCGTCACCCACGACTACTATATCCGGGCCCCCGGGTGCGACTGATACCAGACGCCATCATCTGGACTTTCGAAGCCGGCTGTCCAGCTTTGCTTTCAAATCTTGTGACCCTCCTGACCAGCGGTAGCGGTGGAGGGGCGGGCGGCATAGGGCACGGCGGCTATGCGCTATGCCGATAGCTGGTAGGAGCGGCGGTGAGGACCAAGAAGAGACGCAGTTTCAGACACTGCCAACTGTGCGGCCGCCGCCTGTGGAGGGGCGGTTGGATTTATGCGCCCAACGGGATGCCCGACGGTCAATCGATCGTTGTGTGCGACCGATGTCAGGAGACAGCGCCCCGCTGCGCCGTCTGCGGGATGCCGATGGAGGCCAAACACGTGCGGCTGCCCGACGGACGGCGCATCTGCACCCACTGCCACACGACCGCCGTCTACGATCCGGCGCGGGGCCAGGTCCTTTTCGAGCACGTGACCCACATCGTCGCACATCAGTTGGGCCTTGCGCTGAACGTTGGCACCGAGTTCACACTCGCGGACGATCAACACCTGCGGCGGCTGGTTACGCAGGCATCGATCGCCCCCCAGGCCGACCCGGAGAAGGTGGTTGGGCTCTTCGTGCGCAAAGGGCGCCGGCGGGTGATGTACGTCCTGTCCGGCCTGCCGCAGATACTGCTCATTCAGACCGTTGCCCACGAGTGGGCCCACGCCTGGCAAGGAGAAAATTGCCCCCTCCTCCAGAATCCGCTCGTGCGCGAGGGATTCGCCGAATGGGTGGCCTACAAGACGTTGCAGGCGATGGGAGCAACCAAGAAAGCCGCACGGATGAAGCAGCAGGATGGAATGTACGGGCAGGGATTGCGCCAGATGCTAGAACTAGAACAGCGTGGGGGCGTGTCCGGTGTACTGACGTTCTGCCGGCGAGCGGAGTGACTGCGGGCTGCGGAGGGAACGACTGAGAACGACGGACACGCAATCCACCAGGAAAGAAGTTGTTCAAAAACAACTTCCCAGCTTTGTCCGCAAAGCCGCTTTGTCCGCAAAGCCAAGGCACCGAATTCAACCAGGGAAATGCAAGCAATGGCCCAAGCGCTAAGTCTAACGTGTACGGTAAACACGCCTGCTGTGCCCGCGACCAGCAGCGTGCGCCTGGTCTACCTGCTGATTGAAGTGGGCGGGGGCGGAGGCTCCCCATCGCTGCCGGTCAACCTCGCGCTGGTCGTGGACGTGAGCGAATCCATGCACATCCGCCTGGCCACCGACGCGCAGTTCAAGGATCTGGCACGATCGGGAATGTTGCACGAGGTACTGGTCGACGGCGTACCTGCGTGGCAGTCGGCGGACATCCCCGAAGAAGTGCTCACACGCTTGCCACGCAAGATCGATCGCGTCAAGGATGCACTTTGGGCCGCCGTCGAACAGCTCCGCCCAACAGACCGCTTCTCACTGGTCGCGTTCGCGGGGCAGGCCCTCACACTCATCCCCAACACCACCGGCGCCGAGAAACGCTGCCTGCTCGACGTCGTCGATCGGCTCGACCGGCTGCAACTGGGGGACGACACGTACATCGGGCGGGGGATGGCCCTCGGCCTGGAGCAGTTGCAGCAGGGCATGTCGCCCAGTCTGGCTAACCGGTTGCTCGTGCTCACCGATGGCTTCACGCTGGACGAGCAGGAGTGCCGGAACTGGGCTGCCCGTGCCCGCCAAAACCGCATACCCATCAGCACCATGGGCCTGGGGGGCGAATTCAAAGAGGATTTGATGATCCCCATCGCCGACCAGACCGGCGGCGAGGCCCACCTGCTGGAGAATCCCGAGGATATCCCGGCCGCGTTTGCCCAGGAATTGCAGCGGGCACAGACAGTGCAGTACCGCAACCTGGAGCTGAAGCTACGCCCCTCGCAGGGCGTGGAAGCGCGCGCTGCGTACCGGGTCTACCCCTCGATCGCACCGCTGGAAGTGGTCGACGAGGGCGGCAGCTACAGCTTTCCGCTGGGCGACCTGGTGTCGGGGGAGGAGCCCGGGGTGTTGCTGGAGTTGTTGGTGCCGCCGCGGCAGCCCGGAGACTACAGGTTGGTTCAAGCCCTCCTGGCCTGCGACGACCCGGCCGGAGGTCCGGCCGGCCTCAAGACGCGAGCCGACGTGGTGGTCAAATACACGCCCGATCCAGGCCGGACGACGCAGTTCGTGCCCCGGGTGATGAACATCGTGGAGGCACTCAGCGCCTACAAGCTGCAGCACCGGGCACAGCGCGACGTCGAGGCAGGAGACGTCGCGGGGGCGACACGCAGACTGCGGGCCGCCGCCACCCGACTGCTGGATATGGGTAAGGAGAAATTGGCCGCCGAGGTGGAAAAACAGGCAGTGGAACTGGAGCAGCGCGGGCGGGCTGACCCATGGCGGACCAAGAAACTGCGCTACCAGACACGGAAGTTGACCCAACGCATGGATGAATGAGGTCAAAACGGCATCTTTTCACGCCCGCACACCCCCCACGCCCCCGATCTTGTGGCGCGTTCCGTGAGCTGATGGTAAAATAACCAATGGAGGCCGAATTTGTCATTCGAAACCGGTGAAGTTATCGGAGATCGTTACCGCGTCGTCAGATTGCTCGGACAGGGTGGGATGGGCGCGGTATACCGCGCCTGGGACACCCGCCTCAACCGGCCCGTCGCGCTCAAAGAGATGATCCCCCAGCCCAGCCTGGACGCCGCCATGCTGGCCCAACTGCGCGGGCAATTCAGGCAGGAGGCCCAGATCCTGGCCACCCTCGTCCACGCCAACCTGGTGCGCGTCACCGACTACTTCTCCTGGACCGACAACGAGTACCTGGTGATGGACTTCGTCGAGGGGGAAAGCCTGGCCGATCTCATCCAGCGCGAAGGCGCCCAGCCGGAGGAGCAGGTGGTGGCGTGGGCCCGGCAGTTGCTCGATGCATTGGCATACTGCCATGGACAAGGCGTACTCCATCGCGACATTAAGCCGCAGAACATCATCGTCACGCCGGAGGGGCGGGCAGTGCTGGTCGACTTCGGCTTAGTGAAGCTGTGGGACCCGCAGGATCCACAGACGCGAACGGTGATGCGTGGGGCAGGCACACCGGAGTACGCACCGCCGGAGCAGTATGACGTAGGGCCGGGGCACACCGACCCACGGTCGGACATATACAGCCTGGGCGCGACGCTCTACCACGCGCTGACAGGCCAGATTCCGCCGACGGCGACACAGCGCATGGCCACGCCGGACGTATTCGTGCCACCGCGCACCGTCAACGCGGCCGTCAGCCCGGCCACCGAGGCAGCCATCCTCAAGGCGTTGCAGATCGCCATGGAACATCGCTTCCAGAGCGCAACAGAGATGACACAGGCGTTGGACACCGCCCCGCGCGGCGTCTTTGTCACACCTCCTCGCATCCAGTCGGATGCAGAAGAGGCGACACCGGGAACCGCGACCGAGCCGCCCGCGAAACGCAGGCGCGGCATCCTGTTGGGGCTGGGTGGCGTGGGGGTAGCGCTCGTCGCCGCGCTCTGCCTGGCGCTGGTGGCGGGGGGCGTGATCATCGGGGTGCTCGTCTTGGGCAGCGACACGGACGGCGACATCGCTCCCGATACGACTGTCGAGCCCCTGCTTGCCACCGACACACCTGCGTCCGGGCCGGGCGTGGTCCTGTTCGAGGACGACTTCGAGAATCCCAGCTCCGGCTGGGAGATTGGGGATTACGATAACGGCAGCGTCGGATACGATGCGGGGACCTATGTCGTCGCCTCTCGCGGTGGCAGCGTCACGATGTGGGGGATGGCCAACCGGTCGTTCGACGATCTCGTCGTCGAGGTAGACACCACCCAGTTCTCGGCCGGGCCGGCGAGCGACAACGACTACGGTGTCATCTGCCGGGCGCAGGACAGCGGAGAGGGGTACCATCTGCTCATATCCGGAGACGGCTACTACGCGATCAGCAAGGCACAAGATGGAGAATTCGACTGGCTGGTGGATTGGACACAGTCGGACGCGATCCGGCCGGGGAGTGCGACCAATCGCATCCAGGTGATATGCGACGGTACCACGCTAACACTGTCCGTTAACGGGCAGCATTTGGCGACTACCGAGGACAGCACATTCACCCACGGAGACGTCGCGTTGACGGCGACGTCGTACGAAGACACCCCCACGGAGATCCATTTCGACAATCTGACGGTCCGCGCACCTTGAACGGATTGGAGAGGAACCAGTGAGGGAGACACGCCCATGATCACCTGTCCCAACTGTGGCAAACAGAACCGGCCGAAGGCGAAGTTCTGCAAGCATTGCGGAGCCGATCTTTCGCCAACGCGCGCTATGCCACTCACCGAACCGGGCAGGGGCGAGTCCCCCAAACCGGACACGGGTGCAATTTCCGGTCGTATGCGGTCGGGGAAAGGTCCGGCCAGCACGCAGCCGCCGCCCGCCCCCACACGCCCGCTGTCGAATGACGAGCCGCAGGCCATGGAGCGCCTGACGCCACTTCAGCAGGGCAGCATCCTGTCCGATGCTCAGGATCCACGAAGACGATATGGCATCGTGATGGCCCGCGAACTGCCCCGTTCCATCTACTACGACGCCCTCGACCTGGCCTGTTCAACCTGCGGATGGATGCAGCCCCATCTCCCGCCGGATGGGCTGTGTACCCAGTGCCAGTCGCCGTTGGTGCCCGTCCTGATCCACGAACGGCGTCCACGCCCGAACAGACGTCTGGCCGAAGCGGACGTCGAACAACTGATCCGTCTCAGCGCCGACCACCCCAACGTCGTGCCCCACCAGGCCATCATTCAATACCGCCAGAGTGTGTACACCGTGGTCGAGCATCCCGGCCACTGGAGAGTGCTGGTACGCGGTCAGCGCCCGCGATCAATCGACGAAACACTGGACGGTGTCGTTCAGATCGGCCAGGTTCTGGCCTACCTGCACGATCAAGGCTTCGCCCACACTGAGGTCGGAGGCGCAAGCATCGAAAGCCTCATCGTCGCCGGCGTAGGACGCATCAAGATGGTCGACCTGAGCACCTGCACGCGCTTGCCACCCGACGATGCCCGGACGCTGCGGGCGCGGGTGAACAGCGACGTTGCGTTCCTGGCCTGGCTGCTCTACTATCTGGCCACCGGCAGGGAACTGTCCCGGACGGGCATTGAGTCCGCACCGCCATCCCTGCGTCCCTTCGTCGAGCGCGCCCTGCAGGGACAATACGCCACGGTGCAGGATATGCTGACCGATTTCTCACTCCTGCCTTCTACCCCGGGCCCGGCTCAGGATCGTTCGCTCAAACCCACTCACGGACAAGCAACCCATCCCGGTCAGCAACACACTCGCAACGAGGATGCAGTGGTCACCTTCACGTTTGACAAGGAACAGAAGGGGCGCTCTGTGCCCATCGGCTTCTACTTGGTGGCCGACGGCATGGGCGGGCACGACGCCGGCGATCTCGCCAGCCGCACCGTCAACCAGATCGTGACCGATTGGATCATTCAGACCAAGGTGCTGCCCGACCTGCAGAAGGCAACGCGCAAACTAACGACCGGCGACGTACCTGGCGAGATGCTGGCACAGGCCATTCAGCAGGCGAATGAGGTGCTTCTGCGCCACGGACAGGCGAAAGACAGTGACCTCGGGTCCACCGTGACGGCTGCGCTGATCATCGGAGACGTGGCCACCATCGCCAATGTCGGCGATAGCCGCACCTACCTGCTGCGCGACGGGCGGCTGGAGCCGATCACACAGGATCATTCACTGGTCGCCGGGCTGGTGCACGCGGGCGTCATCGGGCCGGAGGAAGTGCGCTCCCATCCCCAACGCAATCAGATCTATCGCTGCCTGGGGCACAAGCCGGACGTAGAGGTGGACACGTTCACCCGTCATCTGCAGGCCGGTGACGTTCTGGTGCTTTGCTCGGATGGGCTGTGGGAGATGGTGCTGGATGCCGAGGTCCAACGCATCATCGAGGGCGCACACAGCCCACAGAAGGCGTGCGACGCGCTGGTCAAGGCCGCTAACCACGCAGGAGGGAAGGACAACATCGGAGTGATTGTGGTGGAGATGGAGTAGTGACCGGGCACAATTCCAAAACCCAAACCCCAATCACCTAATTCCATCTGTGCCCATAACCACACATTCGCCCAAGACAAACAGCCGATAGTTGATATGGAGCCTTAAGAAGATGAGAAATTGGAGCGGACAAACGATTGGCAGCTATCAGATCGCCGACGAGATTGGTGAGGGCGGTATGGCGGTCGTATACCAGGCCTATCAACCCCAACTGGAGCGCTGGGTGGCCATCAAGATACTCGAGGCCACCCAGGCCGGCGGCGAGGAGTTCCTGGCCCGCTTTCGCCGCGAGGCTCGCGCCATCGCCGCATTGCGGCACCCCAACATCCTGACCATCTACGACTACGGGGAGGAACGGGGCATCGCCTACATTGTTATGGAGTACGTCCCCGGCGGCACGCTCAAGGCGCGTCTGAGCGGACAGTGCATGGAGTGGCCGGACACGGCAGCCCTGATCGTCCCGGTCGGCCGCGCGCTGGCATACGCCCATTCGCAGGGCATCGTCCACCGCGACGTGAAGCCGGCCAACATTCTCCTGGCCCGCCCCGACTGGCCTCTGCTGGCCGACTTCGGCCTGGTCAAACTGATTGGCCACAAGCGCGGTATCACCAGGCCCGGTATGAGCATCGGCACGCCAGCCTACCTGTCGCCGGAACAGGCCTCCGGCGAGGAAATCGACCATCGCAGCGACATATATGGCCTGGGGCTCGTGCTGTACGAACTGCTGACCGGTTGTCTGCCCTTCGAGGCCAAGTCGCCGATCGACATGATGCTCCGGCGGCTTCAGGAGCCTCCTACGCCGCCTCGGCAACTGAACCCGCGCATCTCACCTCGATTGGAGGCCATCATCCTCCGTGCGCTGGCCCGCGATCCAGCGGCCCGTCACCCGACCATGGAAACCTTGATCAACGAGCTCTCGCAGGTGACCCGGGTCCCGGCGCCGACGTCCCCGGCAGCAGCCGGGGACAGTTCCACCACCCGTCTCGGTACCTTGACGCCGACGGCCGGCCCTCGGCTGGTCGTCATGGGCACCGGAGCAGCGCTGCGTATCGCCCAACAGGGTGAAGCACTGATCGGCAGGGGCGGGGCCCAGGTCACGCCACAGCCCGACGTGGACCTGGGCCCCCACGGTGGTGGACAGGCCGGCGTCTCGCGGCACCACGCCCGGCTGCTGTACTGCCCGGAGGGCTGGTTGCTGGAGGACCTGCAATCCACCAACGGGACCTACCTCAACAGCATGCGACTGCAACCTGGTCAGCCATCCCGCGTGCGCAATGGCGATATCATCCGTTGCGGCCAACTGACGCTCGTGTTTTACGAAGAATAACGCATTGATAGATCCATGTGAAGGCAAAGGTGAAGGTGTAGTGTATAAGGGGGAGCGATGACACAAACTTGCCCCCATTGCCAGGCAAATAACCGCGACACGGCCCGGTTCTGTGCCCAGTGTGCCCAGCCGCTGCGCCAGATCTGTCCCCGCTGCGGTGCAGATCAAGCCGCCCGCTCCCACTTTTGCAGCCAATGTGGTACTTCGTTGGAACAAGAACCACAATGTCCTCAGTGTGGGCAAGTCAACCCCACGGGATCGCGCTTCTGCAACGCCTGTGGGGCCGTCCTGCTCCCCACCGGACCCCAGCCACCGCCCGCAGCACCGGCATATCCCCCCACCGCCACCGGCACCGGGCAACTGCCGCCCCAGACGCTGTTAGCTGGCCGGTACATCATCCTGCGCCGCATCGGCAAAGGCGGAATGGGGTCCGTCTACCAGGCGGCCGACGCCCGCATCGTGGGCAAGACGTGGGCCATCAAGGAGATGTCCGACGCCGCCATCACCAACCCGCTGGAGAAACAACAGGCCCACGCTGCGTTCCGCCAGGAAGCGCAGATGCTCGCCAGCCTCGACCACCCCAATCTGCCCAAAGTCACCGACCACTTCACCGAGGGGGGCAAGCAGTACCTGGTGATGGACTTCATTGAAGGAGAGACGCTGACGGATTGCCTGGATCGAGAAGGTCAACTTTCCCTGCCCGTCGACACGGTAATTCGGTATGCCGAGCAGTTGTGCGACGTGCTGGAGTATCTCCACGGCCAGTCGCCCCCCGTCATCTTCCGGGACCTGAAGCCGGGCAACGTGATGGTCACGGCGGATGGGACGGTCAAGTTGATCGACTTTGGCATCGCCCGCATCTTCAAGCCGGGCAAAGCCGCGGATACCGCCTACTTCGGCACGACCGGCTACGCCCCCCGGGAACAGTACGGCAAAGGCCAGACCGACGCCCGCTCCGATGTGTACGCGCTGGGTGCGACGCTGCACCACCTGCTCACGGGCGTAGACCCGATCGATCACCCATTCCGGTTTGAGGACGTCCGGCAGCTCAACCCGGCGGTCCCCGCTCACGTCGCCGACGCCGTCACCAGGGCCCTCTCCGACGACCCGGACGATCGCTGGTCGGGAGCGGTGGCCATGAAGGCGGCGCTGACGCAGCAGCCGACTCGTGGCCCACTGCCAGGCCCTCGTGTGAGCGTGGGACCGCAGGCCGCCGCCGCCGCGGCCCAGGTCGGTAAAGCCGCGGTGCCCCAACCCACCCCTACGGCAGCCCCGTCCCGCCTTGCCTGGTTGCGTGGGTTCGGACTGACCCTGCTGGGGGCGATACTACAGGGCGGCGGTGCGATACTGGCCAACGAAATATGGTGGGAGTACGACCTGTACCCGCCAGCCATCTTCGCCTTCATCCCAACGACGTTGGGTGTACTGTTCGGCCCGTGGGTCGGAGGCCTGGCGGGCATAGCCGGGCCACTCATCTGGGGTGTGGTGATGGAAGAGTTCTGGCCCTCGTTGTGGATAGTCGCGTTGAGCCACTGTCTGCTGGGCGTGCTTCCCGCCTTGATCGTGAAAGATGCACGGAAATGGGCATCTACGCTCGGGGCAAGCGCTGTGGCCGGCGGGCTGTACGCGTTGATCGTACCTGCTCTGATCGGCATAAGCGAGGGCTGGTGGGATGAGTTCTGGAAACTCTCCACCCGGTTCCTACTCGCTTCACTGCCCCCACTGGTCATCCTTTCGCCACTGCTGGCTCGCTGGCTGATCGAGCCGGTGAGCCGGCGGGGGCTGTACTGGAGGGAACCCACCACACCGGATGGCCCCTCCAATCTGAACAACGACGTGAGGTAATTGATGTTGAACACCGGCGATATTCTCATAGACCGCTACCGCATCGTCTCCCTGCTCGGGCAGGGTGGCATGGGCGCGGTCTACCGGGCCTGGGATATGCGACTCAATGTCCCGGTCGCACTCAAAGAGATGATCCCCCAGCCCGGGCTTAACCCCGAGACGCTGGCCCAACTCCGCCAGCAGTTCCAGCAGGAGGCCATGGTTCTGGCCCGCCTGAATCATCCCCACCTGGTCCGTGTGACTGACTTCTTCGAGGACCAGGGGAATACCTACTTGGTGATGGACTTCGTCGAAGGCGAGAGCCTGGCCGACCGCATCGCCAACCAGGGTCCGTTGCCCGAGCAGGACACGCGGATCTGGGCCGGGCAACTGCTGGATGCCCTGAGCTACTGCCACGCCCAGGGGGTCATCCACCGGGACATCAAGCCCCAGAACGTGATCATCCGGCCCGACGGGCGGGCCGTGTTGGTGGACTTCGGCTTGGTCAAACTGTGGGATCCCCACGATCCACGCACGAAGACGGCCATGCGGGGGATGGGCACGCCGGAGTACGCCCCACCGGAGCAGTACGAAGCCGAAACGGGGCACACCGACGCCCGGAGCGACATCTACAGCCTGGGCGCTATGCTCTACCACGCGCTGTCCGGCCAGGCCCCACCGACGGCGACGCTGCGCATGGCAGCCCCGGAGAAGTTCGTGCCAGTGCGAAATCTGAACCCTCAGACGAGCGCAGCGCTCGAGACAGCGGTGCTGCGGGCGATGGAGTTGCCCCGCGCCAAGCGCTGGCAGAGCACCGGCGAGATGGCAGCGGCGCTGGGACTCCCCGCGCTCTCCACTCAATCCCCGGTACACGTCGCTCCGGCCGCTCCTCGGCACGACAAGACCCAGGTGATACCCGGCACGCAGTCACCCACCGCCGCAACCCGGCGCCGCGTGCCCGCGTGGATCTGGGCGTTCGCCGGCCTGGCGGTACTTTTTCTCTGTGCTGCGCTGGTCGGGGTGCCAGTAGTCGCCACTCGCCGGAGCCGGGCGGCCGCCACCCTGCAGGCACGAGCAACTGGAACGGCCCAATCGGCGGCCACCGCCACCGCGCAGGCCCAGACGACGGCTACCGCGCAGGTCGCTCAGGCCACGACGACGGCCCAGGCCCAGGCGACGGCCACCGCACAGGTTGCCCTTGCCGCGGCCACCGCGCAAGCCCGGGCGACGTCCACAGCCGTCGCGGAAGCCGTCGTCACACCTGTGCAGGCCGCAGGCTGGCCTCTCGTCCTCAACGACTCGTTTGATGGCTCGAACCTGCACGACTGGCCCACGGGGGACTACAGCGACGAACGGCTGACCGGGAATCGGTCGATCGTCGACGGCCAATACCGCTGGGAGGCGGATGCGCTCGACGGCGTCATCTGGTGGTCCATCCCCGACGTCGATTCCGTCTTCGACTTCTACCTGACCGTGCAGGCGAGACGGGTCAGCGGAGTCTCGGACGGCGAGTACGGCCTGATATTCAGGAGAGCGGATCGCGACAACTACGGCCTGTTCAAGATAGAGGACAGCCAGTACTTCAAGTTCTCGGTGCGGCACGAAGGGGAATGGGATACCGTCATCGATTGGACAGAGACCGCCGCGATCCGTCCCGTTGGGTTGAATCGGCTGACCGTCATCGGGGAGGGATCCCACTTCACCTTCTACGTCAACGACCAACTCGTCGGTGAGGCGGACGACGACCGGCTGATCAGCGGGCAGGCCGGCCTGGCGATAGAGCTCGTCGACGCTGGCGACGCGGCCATCTTCGAATTCGACGACTTCGAAGTGCGCGCCCCGTAAGGTCTGAGTTCGAGAGGTGCCTGATGAAATGTCCAACCTGTGGCCACGAAAACCGGCCCGAGGCCCGCTTCTGCAAGCAATGCGGTCAATCGCTGGACGCCCAGGCTGCGCCGTCCGCGCCTCCATCGATCTCGGAGACTATCTGCCCCGCCTGTGGCGCCACCGCCAAGCCTGGAGCCCGCTTCTGCCCCCGCTGCGGCGAGCCGCTCCCGGCAGAGGCGCCGCCTTCGTCGACCGAGACCCAGCCCTCGATACCGTCCCTGCCCCAGCCCGACGAGCCTCCGCCCACACCGCCGTCCCCCGCCGAAACGGCTCCCCCTGCGCGCCGCTCCCCAGGCTGGCTGCTATGGGCAGGCGGCATCGTCGCCTTCATCTGCGTCGTCGCCCTCGCCGTGGCGACCGTTGTGCTCGGCCCTAGGCTCATCGGCACCCCGGCCGAGCCCGCCGCCACCCCAACGCCCACCGAATCAGCGACCACGACGCCCACTCCGGAGGTACCGCCGGCTGAGATCCCCCCAACACAAACCCCAACCGTGGTGCCCCTGACCTCGCCCCCCCTGGCGGGGTCCCCGACCGTGACGCCGACGCTCGAAGGCGGTCCGGTCCTGGGTTTCGACGCCCAGGTCGGCCTAAGCGCCACAGTGGCCGAACTCCGGGCAGGGGAACAGGTCACGATCACGGTCACCGTCACCAACGCCGGGCAGGTGACCTTCGGTAGCCTGCGCTACCAGTTGCTGGGAGAGTGGAAGCCGGTTCTCACCCCCATCGCGGACGCCGTGGTGGAACACGAGATGGACGTGGGACCCACCCACAGCGACGCGGCCATCTTCGTGCTCCAGGCGGCGCAGACCGGCATCGCCCGGCTACAGGCCAACGTCACCGTGAAGACGCGGGAGGAAACGCCGGCGGTGAAGTCGGTTTCGTCGGTCGAGTGGGTCGAGATTGTGGTGGCGGAGTGAGAGCAGAGAGTGGAGAATAGAGAACAGAGAATGAAGATTGGTTGCAGCCGGGGAATGCCATCCGTGTTCAGAGAGACCCAAGAGGATAGTGAATTCCAGTAGGAATCTCACCGTTCTTTCACGTGATATGAACGGCAGTGTGCTAAGATGGAGCGACCGTTGGGAATCCGCGGCTCCCACGGACACAAATGGCCTCAGCCCCATTTATGGGGCGCTGGTCCCTAGACCGGCGACTTCATCGCCGATCGGGCCTAAAAGTCGAATCTGCCAACGAAATCGTTCATTGCTCGCCCAGGGCCAGCAAAACCCTGCAAAGAGACTACCTGAAAACTGTGAGAGTAACTTATGATAAACCGTAAACTGTTGATTGTACTGCTTGTCGCCGGAGCCGTGCTGCTCGTCGCAGCCGGTATCGTCTATTTCGTATCCTCTCGGAGCAGTTCGACCGCGCAGCCGGAGATCACCCCGCCCGCCTCACTGGCCGAACTGGCCGAGCAGTACCCCGACCTGGCCCCCATCCTCACCGACGCCGAACTGGGCTCCATCTACAAACAGTTCCTTGTGGCCTATGAAGAGGGAGGCACCGATGCGGCGCTGGAACTGGCCCACCGGCGTGGAATGCTCACCCCCGACGGCGACGTGCGCGTCAACCTCCTCCTCGACACCGACGACCACGCCCCGTTGGTCACCCAGCTTGAGGCCACCGGCGTGACCGTGATCAGCGCCTATCGCGACCAGGTCGACGTGGCCATCCCCATCCCGCTGATCGAGGCCCAGTTGCAGGCCGGGGATCCCGGCGCGATCTTCGCCCAACTCACCGAACTGCAGCACGTGATCGCCGTCCGTCTGCCCGAACGACGCGTCAGCGACGAGCAAGCGCTGATCGATGCCTTCGCCATCGATGCAGTCGATGGCGAAGGCATCGACGTAGTCAGCGCCGGCGACTGGCACCGGGCCGGATTCACCGGCGCGGGCTTGCGCATCGGCATCCTGGACCTGAGCTTCACCGGCTACGAGGGGTTGCTGGGCACCGAACTGCCCGGCTACGTGACCGTGCAGACCTTCGGCTCGATCGACCCCAGTGACCCGGAACCCCACGGCACCGCCTGCGCCGAGATCATTCACGAGATCGCGCCCGACGCCGAGCTCTTCTTCGCCTGGTACGACGGCTACGACGCCGCCTTTGGCGAGGCCGTGGAATGGCTGCAGTCCGAGGGGGTGGACATCATCTCCCACTCGGCCAACGGCTACAAAGGCCCCTTCGACGGCAGCGCGTCCGACGCTCAGCAGGTGGACGAGCTGTCCGCCCAGGGAATCCTGTGGGTCAACTCCGCCGGCAACGAGGCCCTCTCGCACCACCGGAGCATCTTCACCGACGAGGACGGCGACGGTTTCCACGAGTTCGTGCCGGGTGAGGAGATGCTGGCCCTCTACAACGGCGGGTACGTCAAGGTCGTCCTCAACTGGGAGGATGACTGGGAACAGGCCACCCAGGACTATGAGCTGTACCTCTACGACGCGATGGGCAACGAACTGGCATCGTCCCAGGACGCTCAAGTCGGCGAGTACGGCAATGAGCCGGTCGAGGCGATCTTCTACGAGACCGGCGGCGAGACGGTCTACGCGGCCATCGTCGCCTACGAGGTCGACCGCGCGGTCACCTTCGACATGTTCGTGGGCGGCTCCGAGGTAGCCTACCCGTCGCCCGATCACAGCGTCTGCTCCCCCGCCGACGCCGTGACCGCGCTGACGGTCGGGGCAGCCAACTGGTGGGACGACTCGCTGGCCAGCTACAGCTCGCAGGGACCGACCGCCGATGGCCGGCTCAAGCCGGAGATCTCGGCCCCGACTTCAGTCTCCGGGGCCAGCTACGGCGGAGCGGTGGCCAGCGACGAATACGCCGGCTTCAACGGCACCTCCGCCGCCTGTCCGCACGTCGCCGGGACGGCCGCGCTGGTCTGGCAGGCCCACCCGGAGTTCAGCCGCGAGGAAGTGGCGAACTTCCTCCTGAACCAGGCCATAGACCTGGGCGCGGCCGGTCCGGACACCGGCTACGGCTACGGGCGGCTGCAACTGCCATCCCCGCCATCCGTGGAGGACCCGGCCCCTATGCCAACGGCCACTCCTGCGCCGCCCGCTGATGCCGGCCCTACCGCGACCCCGGCCCCGCTGCCCACCCCCACCTCGGTGGCCTACGTCACACCCGAGCCGGCACCGTCCTCGGGGACCGACTCGGGCGTGCTGGAGGAGGGTCTCTTTGGACTGGCCGTCGCCGGGCTGAGCTGTCTCGGCGTGGGCCTATTCGTGTGCGGCGGGATCGGCCTGCTCGTGATGAACCGCCGCGCCCGGCGAGTGCAGCCCGCACCGCCCATTCCGTCGCCGGCGTCCTACGTCCCTTCCTATTCGCCTCCCCCTGCCACGCCCCGCCCGCCACAGCCGCGTCCCACGCCACCGCCATCGCCGCGCCCCGCACCCTCCGCGCCCCCATCCCGCCCCACCCCGCAGCCGGCCCCGCGCCCTGCCCCAACGCCACACCCAACGCCACCGACGCCCGCGGCAGACGGGACAGTGCGCTGTCCATCGTGTGGAGCGGCCGTGCACCGGGGGGCGCGCTTCTGCGCCGAATGTGGCAGCCCCATCGAGCCGGTCCGCAAACACCCGCGCACCTGCCCCCACTGCGGCACCCGGCTCAGGGAGGGCGCCCGCTTCTGCTCCCGCTGCGGCAAGGCGGTGGACTGAGATCAAGGCGATACTTTTACACAGAGAGGAGCGATCATCAGAAGAACTCCGCGCCTCTGCGTTGAACAAAATCCGCGCTCGTCATGTTGACAATCCGGCAAAAGCGAGTATAATCTGACCTACTTATACACATTGTACACTGAAGGAGATGGAGGCAGCGGGCATGATCAACAGCACACGTTCTTGGCGTTCTGGGAGGTGTGCATCCTTGCTCCGCTAGGTCCGTCGACCTGACACATACGCTGGCAACGCAGGCCGTGGGTGCATTCGCCCCCACGGCCTTTTTGTTTTCTCCCTCTGAAAGAAATCGCGGAAGGAATCATCTATGCTACAGCTTTCTAACATCGGCAAGCGATACGGTCACGTGACCGTGTTGCAAGACGTCTCCTTCGTCGCCAACCCCGGCGACCACGTTGGCTTGATCGGCCCGAATGGGTGCGGCAAGACCACCCTCCTGCGCATCATCGCCGCCGACGAGCGGCCGGACGCAGGCTCTGTCCAGTTCAACCCACCCAATCTGCGGATTGGGTACCTGGAGCAGGGACAGCGCTACGCCGAAACCGACACACTGGCCGACTTCCTGCAAATCCGAGAGGCGGCGATCGAGGCCGCCGCCGCGCAGGTGGCCCGGCTCGCCGCGGCGCTGGCGACGGCCCAGGGCGCCGCTCAGGCGCACCTCATGGAGACCTACAGCCAGGCCCTGGCCGAGCTGGAAACGCTGGCCCAGACGCAGACGCCGCGCCACGAGGCCGAGGCGCTGCTGGCCGGGCTCGGCCTCGGCGACGTACCGCTGGACATCCCGGTCGCCAAACTCAGCGGCGGGCAGAAGACCCGCCTGGGCCTGGCGCGCGTCCTCCAGCAGCGCCCCCACATCCTCCTCCTGGACGAGCCCACCAACCATCTCGACATCACAGCCCTGGAGTGGCTGGAGACCTGGCTGCACGACTACCCCGGCATCGCCCTGATCGTCTCCCACGACCGGACCTTCCTGGACCACACCGTGACCCGCATCCTGGACTTGGACCCGGAGACCCACGCGGTCCTCGAGTATACCGGCAACTACTCCGACTACGTCGAAGCCTGGGAGCGGAACCGGGAGAAACAGTGGTCCCGCTGGCGCGACCAGCAGGCCGAGATCCGCCGCATCCGGCAGGACGTCGCGCGCACCCGGAACCAGGCCCTCAGCGTCGAACTCACGACCACGCCCAGCCAGCCCACGATCCGCCGCTACGCCAAAAAGGTGGCCAAAAAGGCCAAGGCCCGCGAGAGGAAGCTGGAGCGCTACCTGGAGGGCGAGGACCGGGTGGAGAAACCCGGCCGCTCGTGGCAGATGAAACTGGAGTTCGACAACGCGCCCCAGAGCGGGCAGGACGTGCTCGTACTTCACGACGCGGCCGTCGGATACGCCGGCGTGCCGATTGTGCGCGGGATCGACCAGATCGTCCGCGCTGGGGAACGGATCGCCTTGGTCGGCCCCAACGGGACCGGCAAGACCACGCTGCTGCGCGCCATCGCCGGGCAACTCGCGCCGCTGGCTGGGGAGGTGCGGTTGGGCACCAACGTGCAGCTCGGCTACTACGCCCAGGAGCAGGAGACCCTGGACCCCGGCAGCACGCCCTTTGACACCATCGTCGCCGTGGCCGCCATGTCGGAGACCGACGTCCGCTCCTTCCTGCACTACTTCCTCTTCACCGGCGACGAGGTCTTCCTGCCGGTCGAGAAGCTCAGCTACGGTGAGCGAGCGCGCCTGGTGCTGGCCCGCCTGGTGGCGGCCGGCAGCAACTTCCTCCTCCTCGACGAGCCGATCAACCACCTCGACATCCCCAGCCGGACCAAGTTCGAACAGGCCATGCAGACCTTCGAGGGGACCGTCCTGGCCGTCGTCCACGACCGCTACTTCATCCGCCGTTTCGCCACCCGCATATGGACCATCGAAGACAGCACCGTCCGCAGCTACATCGACCTGGAAGACCTCCGCCGCGCACAGGCCCAAAGAACTTAACGCAGAGGCGCAAGGACGCAGGGACGCAAGGACGCAAAGATGCAAGGACGCAGAGACCCCCAAGCATAAACAACAGAAGCTCCCAATCCCCGTCCCAGGGACGTATTATGTCAACCACCGTCTTGAACACTACACTCCCAGGACATTGACTGTATTCCCATCAATTCCTCCGCGTCTCTGCGCCTCCGCATTGACTTCCCTCCCCCCCTGCATCCCCGCGCCCTTGCGCCCCTGCGTTGAATTCCCCCTCCCCCCCTGCGCCCCCGCGCCCTTGCGCCTCCGCGTTGACTTCCCTCCCCCTCTGCGCCCCTGCGCCCTTGCGCCCCCGCGTTGACTTCCCCCTCCCCCCCTGCATCCCC
>Ga0180437_10001577_pt1 | contig 38875 bp, 25 predicted proteins | sample SS_ome_4_FD_132410 | JGI IMG/M metagenome (GOLD analysis project Ga0180437, IMG submission 132410) | Hypersaline lake sediment archaeal communities from the Salton Sea, California, USA - SS_3_D_1 metaG | ecosystem: Environmental > Aquatic > Non-marine Saline and Alkaline > Hypersaline >...
GGTCTCCTCGCCGAAGATTGATGAACAAACCCACATCACTACAAAATAATCTTTTTCAAGTAACCAAATCTACGGGGGCTATTATTCAATCCATAACACACAGGAGAATTACCAATGAGTTCAATCGATCCAGTTTATCGAGCACTACGACTATCCGAAACGGATTTACGAACAGGCAAATCCTATGAAGACCAGATAAAAAGAGCCATTTTTTTTGACGACATCTGGAATGGTCAATGGTCTGTCTTCCAACATACCAAAGATACCACCCCCAAACATCGAGAAGGTAGACTCTCTGATTTTCTACAAGAGATTCTAAATGGCCTAAAAGATAAAGAAAAGGATGGTCATGCAATTTGCGGATCCACCTTTTTTGAAGGCAGTACCCGTGCTGTCGAAAATGCCTACCAAACTCATCTAATAGCCATAGACTACGATCAAGCCGATGAATCAGAAATCACCAAATGGATGAATCATCAAAGATTGCCCGGCATTCTCGTAATCCTACACTCGTCACCATCTGATGGCATCAAAAAACTATATATCAATCAAGATGGTCAACAATACGAAAAAGAAGCCTACCTGCGCCGTCATAACCTGGAAGATGATCCAGCCCTATTAGACCAATTTGAGATAACAAGCAAAATTCAAACCAAATTTCGCGTATGGATCCCAATTGCGCCGCCTCTCTATGCGCCAGAACATGAAGTAATGGTCCCTTGGGTCCAAGATCAGGTACGAACTGATCCACTACTCTTCGATGAAAAGTGTAAAGATATGGCGCGATTAATGTTCACTATGCGCCATAATGATAGTAGCCTGCGCCATCCCTGGCTGGTAATGCGAGAAGGCGAAATCTTCAATGCACAATCTCTTCCAGGAAACTACAATCTCCAGAAATTGATGGAAGAACATGAACGTAAACAAGCTGAAGCAGAAGCCGCAAAAAAGGCAGCACGAAGCTCTACTGTTTTTAATAGTGAACCTAATGAACAAGCCATTACACAATATGTGACCAAAGCCTTACAAGATGCTGAACGCCAAATTCTTGATACCCCCGAGGGTGACCGAAACAACAAACTGTTTATACAAAGCTATTCCATTGGTCAATTTGTAGGAGCGGGAGTTTTAGCTGAATCCGATGCACACAGCGTGCTTGTATCTGCTGGTATGAAGTCGGGTTTATCTGGCCAGGAAGCAAATCGCACTTTTGAATCCGGGCTCAAGTATGGAAGAGAAAAACCACGCGATCTTAGCCATATTGGCGGCTACGATCAGCTTGGCGGCCAACCCGTTAACTTAAATTATTCTCAACCTCAATCTCGACCTGATCCGATCCGGCATTTCTGCGATCCACCCCAAAGCGATCTTTCAGGATCGGATCAGTCTTATCAAACACGATCCGATCAGATCGGATCGGATCAGACATTCCAGGATACGCAGCAAGAAGTATCAAAGGATACTGAGGGCAACAATAGTGGAAATGGAGGAGGAAATAATGATGACGAGGAGGAGGACGACGATTTCTGGGATGCAGATCTACGTGACGAAATAATTCTTTCTGGCGATATGATGGAAGAATCTGAATCGATTTATAAATGGCTCAGAAAAAACAATACCCCTCCTAGTATTTTTGTAAGGGATCGTAATCTGATCCGCCTGGTTCATGTTCCTAGTAAAGGAATCTTCGAGGTCGGAAATAAAGCCGAACTGGAAGAGATGAATCAGGCAAAATTACGCTCCTATTTGATGCGCCGCCTCTCTTTTTTCAAATATGACGTGAAAGCTGGTAAAGAGATTAAGAAAAACCTTAACCTACAAACCTGTGAAATACTGTTATCTCGTCATAAATGGGTCTTTCCACAACTTGAGGAAGTCATTAGAAACCCCATCCTGGCACCGGACGGAGAAATAGTTCAAGCCGATGGTTATCGACCAAGTATGAAAGCATGGGTTAATTTACGTGGTATGAAAGTAAATGTTCCCGAAAATCCAAAGCTTGATGATGTTGAAGGTGCAAAAGAACTAATATTGCAAGAACTGTTTTATGACTTTCCTTTTGGAGAAGAGGCAAGCGGTTCTAACGCACTCGCGCTGTTCCTTTTACCTTATATCCGTCATCTGATAAAAGGCCCAACGCCATTACATCTAATCTCTGCTCCTCAACGCGGAGCAGGCAAAACACTTGTTGTACAAATAACCAATCTTGTGGCAACAGGCACCTGGCCCGAAACAATGACAGAAGGTCGGGATGATGAAGAATGGCGGAAACGCATAACATCTGTTTTGATTCATTCTCCTACAATCGTTTGTATAGATAACATTAACCGGCATCTGGATTCTGGGAGCTTGGCTTCAGCATTAACCAATCCCATTTGGTTGGACCGTCTGATGGGGCTTTCTCAGATGGCTAATGTCCGAAACAATGCTATCTGGACAGCCACCGCGAATAACCCTACCCTTTCTGACGAAATCGAACGCCGCTGCATATATATCCATCTTGACCCGCAACGAGAAGATCCAGAAAACCGTACTGGGTTCAAACATGAACGAATTCTACACTGGACCTTAGAAAATCGTAAAGACCTACTTACCGCTGCCCTGATCCTCTGTCGATACTGGGCAACTCAGGGGATGCCCCTTTCCCGTACCCACGTTTTGGCATCTTTTGAAGAGTGGTCATCTATTGTAGGAGGTCTTCTTGAATCGATTGGAATGGCCGATGAATTCATGAACAACCGCAACAAATATCAAAGCAGAACTGATATGGAAAAGCGTGAATGGCGCGTATTTGTCGAGCTTTGGTGGGGTATTTATCAAACACATAGTGTTGCAAGTTCCGATCTCACCAGACTCGCAGCAGATAATGAATTGCTAGAGAGAATACGTGGAGGGCAAGTAGAAAGCAAACAGAACGTGCGTTTCGGTAAAGCACTATCCAAGAAACAAAATCAAATTGTCGGTAGATGGAGAATTATGATCGACCAAAAATCTACCAAAGGTAGCACTTACTTCCTCGAAGAAGTCATTTTGGAGGATGAAACCACCGACTAAGACTAGCCCTTATCTTTTTTTTCAACACCCACTGATTTTTCCTATCTCTTTAGCTATAATGCCAAAAACTTGATAGTTCTAGGTCTTAACTTTCTACTACTTATTTTATATACATTCCAAAACGCTGTAACTTCAAAATCATTTTTTTTAATCTTCTCAAATCTACTGATTTTATTCATTAAAATAAAATATTACTTTTCATTAGGAAAATGAACTACAGAAGTAAAACTGGCTTCCTAAATAAGGAATGATAAGTTCCTTATTTCAATTTTTTCAATAAATTAAAACCTAAAACCTACTATTTTGAAATGAAATATAAGCAATTTTTCTTACATATTCTTAAATTATTTTCTTTTTTAAAAGTATTAATTCTGACGTAACTTTTTTTTTTGTAAGTCATAATCTAATTTTATCAGACTTTTTACTAATCCTACTCTTTGAATCAAATTTAATTTTTATTAAAATAATTAGCTGCCAACTTACTATATTTTCTAATATTTATAAAATTTGTAGTCCTTTATTGTAAGACTATTTAATCAATTCCTACAAATTTTTATATATAATAAATTGTATGATCTTTACCAATACAGCTACAATACAATACAGTGTTCAGTAATCTAGTTCAGGGTATATTAATTTAGGAAGCTTTTTTCCATTGTTTAGTAATTATCTTATCTTACTTAATCTTATTATGTAAAGTTTATAACAAATTGGTAGAGTAGGAATCTGATCTCTACCAAAATTTTTAAATTAGGTTCAAATAGTTATAACAGAAAGGTAGAGATGGTAGAGATAAAACCCCCTTTTTGAAAAAAGTGTTGGGAGCACTCCGGAAACTACTTTGAATTTTTCCCCTATTTATCTCTACCATCTCTACCAAAATCTTGTAAGTCTATGAGCTATAAGATGTGAATCGCGGTAGAGATTAAAAGTCCTACTCTACCATCAGATACAAACAATGTATAATTACCAGACATATTGTTCTGATCTTAATAAGTAATTGTCTGGGAAAAAATGTCAACGAAATTATGAAAGAGGGGTTTTTACTATACAGGCTAAAACGTACTGTTTAGGAATATATATAAAAATAGCAAAAATAGAAAAAAATATTTTGTAGTCTGTACGGAAATGGTTTTGGTAGGGAATCATATAATCTGAACATACTTTTGTATAATTAGGTTTATTAACTCTATACAGGGTATCAGATGAATGACATTTTCTGACCATGCACATTTAGCAAGTGTATAGATTTTGCGAAAGTAAGAAAAATTCGACGTGAAGAAAAAAAGCAGATTGAGGTAGTTGGGTAATACTACCAGGACATTATGATCCTGCCTGTTGTAAAATATATACCCATTAAAGAAATAGACTTTCTGTCTGCCAAAGTCTTACATGTTTTCGCCTAATGCAAGAACGTTCCTACAAAAAGAAAAAAAAGCTGTTTTTGGCTACAGAATTTGATAGAATGGAACGTATCAAGTGTTAACACGAACAGCCAAAGGAATAAGGACTATGGAATCTACTGATACAGACAGTAAAATGCAGCTATTTTTGCAGCGTTGTGAAATGGCAGTTGATCGGCAAGAAATATTAGATCGCGTTTTGTGTAGCTATCTATCTGCGGGTCGGCGCGATCTGGCATCATTTTTACAAAATTGTACATCCAGTAAGAGTGTTCGATTTGGCAATATCTATCGTTATCAAGAGAAGGATATTATTGGTCGTCTCTATTCGTTGTTACTGCGTGGGTTAGTTATAAAGATTGGCGATTGGTGGTATAGCGCCCCCGAAGATTTTGTCAGAGCAACTTCTTATAAGGTAGATGAGACTGGTGAAGAGGTCTTTGAACAAGAAAAAGAGTCAAAAGAACTAAATTCATCTGATCCGTTAGGGAGGGCCTTTGGAATTTGGAGCAGGTTGAAGTATCCCAGATGTAGATGTCCAGACGAAGATACGCATGATTCCATGCACTATTTGTTACGGTATGCCTGGATAAAAATAAGCGATCTGATCAGTCCGGCTGCAATCAATGAGGAGATTAACAAAATTTTGATTACCTACGATCTTCCAACTTCCCATAGAGAGGAGATAGAAGCACTTGGTATTCAACGAAAAATCGCTATTTCCAGAAAAACCGCCAGAAAAACGTCCAAAAAAACTTGTAATAATGCGAAAAAATTAACGAATAATGGCAAAAAAAGTGTTGACAGATCTACCTGAAAAACGTTATACTGATGACTGAAAGCAAGGGTTGTAACGTCGCTGTTTAAGGCAATTTTAACGTACTTATCCATCTTTTTTTTGATAGCGATAATTAATCCTTGTAGGATTTGGATTCTCAGGTCCGTTCCCATCTGAGTTTTCTTCGCCACAAACCCCCTTTCTTTTCAGATGGCGGATTGAAATCCAAAACCAAAAGATAAAGCCAGTAGACGGACTCCCTGGCTTTTCTGTTGTCGCAATGGGTGTGACAAGATAAACTGGCTAGCTTAGTAGCCATCCCTCTGTGTATTTAGATAAAGCCACCTCCGAACTCAGGGTGGCTTTTTTTTTGCCTTGTCTTTTTCTCTGCAAACCTCTTGTTACAAGCAAATTTAGATGCATTTTTAACAGTGCTGCATAAAACTTTGGTTACGTTTCTACTTGCGTGATGTAGGAATCTGAGTTAAGTTTAGTCTACAGAAAGCTTTTTGCTGAGTTATTGTTAATTAGCAAAAAGGTTAAAATCGAATCTTAAAATAACATGGCGAAAAGACGAAAGAAAAGAAAGAAAAAACCTGAGCCGATTAAAGAGAAAAACCCAATTCTTTTTAGAACAATCTGCCCTATTTGTGACACTTTTAACTCTTTTTTTGTAAGAGAATCGCTTGGTGTCAAAAAACAGCACTATGCACGTTGTGAACATTGTGCTCTCATGTTGTTTGGTCAGGATGCTATCTATACCTATTTGCGAAAAATGCGGTATTCACTTAAATTTGAGGCAGGTACAAGAGAAGACCTAAACGATTTATTCAATAAAACCCTAGATTTAAGACGTAAGAAGCATCCTGTTTATTTTGGTGCATTGCAAAAGAAAAGTTTAGAAACAAGGAGAAGATTAAACGCAATAAAGAAACTCGAAAAAGCAACTTCAGTTAAGGTAAATCAAACAAATAAAAAGGAGCAACAGAAAAAGAATGTCAATGGCTAATATTTTGAAAGACTTGGAGTTGGTAGAGAAGGCGAGCGCCGGTAACACAACCGAGCCGTTTGCAGCGCATGAGCTTCTACCGTTGGTAGCTTCTTTGGCGCAAGAGGTAGCGCGTGTCGAAAATGGTTTGATACAAGTAGCGAGTGCCAAACCTGAGTTACAGCCACAGATAGCGCAATTATCTGTTCAACTTGTGACTGAACTGCGCCATTTTCTGAGAGAGATGGCTTTTGAAGGGGTTCTTTATCATCTTCAGGAGGGAGAAGATGAGGACGAACAAAACATAAAGGCACGCGGACTTTTTCTTGCTTTGGAATCTCAAATTGAGCGGAAACCAATAGAGATGGTGGCTGAGTTTTGGATGCAGCAGATGCAAGCGCAAGCCCAGCAGATGATAGCTGAAATGGAAGCAGCAGAAGATGAAGCTGATGAGTATGAAGAGGAAGAAAATGAAGTAGAGCAAGATGAAGTCGAAATCATACAATTTCAAGAACACCCGATAGGGTACCAGACACCTGTTGAACCATCTGAATTGCCTCAACCACCTCCACCATCTTCACCCACTGTCATTCAACATGCAGCCCCCCAACCAGCGTTGGAAATGTCTTCGACTTCTCCTTTAACTCCGTTGGAAGGTGGTAGTGATGACGACCAAACAGGTTGATTCGGATTCTGTCACAGAACAGGTGGTACCACCCAAAACCTGTTTATTCTGTGGCGCAATACTGAATGATAAACGTAGAACTTTTTGTAAGGGTACTGATTGTAAGAAACGTTATAACGATGGAGAAGTCCCACCAGAAGCTCAGCAATCTTCATGGTCCATGCAATCTGTTAATTCTGATCCTCCACCATCCTTACCCGATCTTTCATCTGATCCTGATCCTTCTGATACAAAGCCCGAACCTAAAAAAAAGAAGAAGAAATCCTCCAAAAAGAAAGCAAAAGATAAGGAGCAGCAATCCTCAAAAGATTTAGATGAAGAATCATCCGAGGCGGATCAGACAGAAGATGCAGGTGCATCTAATGGTGGTATAGATCCAGAGAAGAAAGTTAAGCCGTCTATAGCGATCGATGGTGGCAATGTTGTTTCGATGTCAGATTTAGAGGCGAAGGTCAAGCAGGAAATGGGCTTACGCCCGGAAGATAAGTTTCCACCCTACAATCCGCAACCATCCTTAGCTGATCGATCTTTGTATCCTTCTTCATCCAGACCGGTTCGTGCTGATTATCCTGAAGTTCCTTATATCGGTCCTTCTGCTACTTCCTCTTATACAAAAAATTCCTATGATGATTATCTGAATAATTATGATCCAGATGATGAATTTGTTGGAGATGAAGCAGTTGATGGTTATGAAGATGATATGGAGAATGAAGCAGATGATGAGGACGTAGATTATGAAGACAAAGCGGCTTTAACCTACGAGAGTTACCGTAAAGATCCTAGTATTTTTACAGCGGGTGAAACCTACATCGAAACATTTTATTTTGATGGAGATTTCAGTCAGGAATTTGATGGTAACTTCAATTCATCCAAGTGGGTTCCCGCGCTAGAAAGGATTTGGGATTCTCTTCCGGTTGAACGCTTAATTGGTGCCCTCGAATATGAGTATGGTGGGGGGGCTTTTTTGATTCAATTTATGCGTACCGGTTTAAAATCTCCAAGAAAGGCAAAACCGCCGATTGTTCTACGAATAAAGGAAGACCCCATGAAGCCAAATAGAAATCGAGAAGAAGAATACGAAAGAAATAAGGAGCGCGATTTATTACTTGAGCGGGACCGAAATTTATTATTAGAGGAAAGACGTAGAGCCCATGAAGCACAATCAGTTGTGATGGATCAACGTCGTGCTCAATATGAGAGGGAGCGTGATGCTACTTCTCAAATGTTCAAAATGCAAGAAAAACTTCTGGATCAACAAAATCAAAAAGAAGCACGGTTGATGCAGGAGATTAAAGATCTGCGGGAAAAAGATGATAGCCCAGCAGTCGTAAGATTTATGGAAGAACAACTTGCGGCCCTTCGTGAAGAGCGGCGCAATATGGAGCTTCAGCAACAAGAATTGCGCAATGTGATCCAGGATAAGGATCAGATGTTATTTAAAATGATCCTGGAAGAGCGCAAAGAAGCTGAAGCAGAACGTCGAGAAGAGCGTAAACGCCAAGAAGAATCCCAAAACGAACTGGCCAAAATCATTGCAGAACGTGATGCTAAGTTTATGTCGGCTTTAAGCGATCTTCGTGATGCGAGAGAAAACGGTGGTGGCAATGATAACAACTTGCTTGAGATTGTGATGACTCTCAATCATCAAACCACCAAAACTGAAGAGATGCGAGCCATTCAGATGGCAGAAGAGCGTCGGCGTCAGGAAAAAGCTGATGAACTGCGAGCTATGCAGATGGCGGAAGAACGTATGCGATATGAAGAAGCGCAGATGCAACACAGCCGTGATATGATGATGATGATGCAAACGATTGCAAGTAATTCGGCTGGTGACGGAAATAAAGATCAAGCCGCGTTGGAAGCACGGTTGGAAAAAATTCAAGAACGTTACGAGCGACAGCTTGAGCAATCCAGACAGGATTCTATGCGGTTGCAAGAAAAAATTTTTGAATTGAAGATGCAACCTCCACCACCTCCACCTGTGATTCCAGAACCTCCAGCACCTCCAGCATCTGATGATAAATTTGAACGGTTGTTGATGCAGCAAAATGATCTGACCAGACAGGAGTTGATGGAAGCTCGTAAGGAAAGCAAAGAACTTATGAGCAAGCTCTTTGATACCAGTCATCAAAACAAAGACGCCAATTCGATGAAGGCGTTTTTGGAATCCGCCAACGTTTTTAAACAAGCGAAAGAAGCTGTATCAGAAGTTTTTGAACTGGCGACTGAAGCTCCAGAACCAGTAGTATCTGGACCAGTTGTGCCAGATAAAGGCTCGTTTGATAATTATATAGAAAAGGCGACTGATTTAGCACGGGCATTCAACGTTGGTTCTCTTTTTGATGCGTTGGGGCAACGACTGGCAAGTGGTGGTAAAACAGAGGCTACACCATCATCTCTTAGGCCCCCTTCTATTCCACCTCCGGCAGGAATCTACCAACCCAGTGGTTTTCCAGCAGCGAACCCGTCCGTTTCACAGATACCACCTGCTCAACCCCATACTATTAATGCCACAACACCACCATCGACTCCACCCCCTGTCTCAACTCCTACACCACAGCCACAACCCCAACCGGTATCGCCTCAACCTCAAGCACCTCAGCAGCAATATGTGTCTTATGATCAAACAGCGCAGATGGCAGGACAACCTGCTGCTCCAGTAGAAGTTCCTGGACAAACACAGGGGGCGCAACCTTCAGGATATGGTGTGACGGAATATGGCACTATGTTGGTTAATTTAATAGAATCCGCTATTTCTAGTGGTACAACACCAGAAGATTTTGTGGGACAACTTCCTGTTAGTCAACTTGGTCCCCTCAAAGATATCTCTAAAGAAGATCTGGTAGCTTCGATTAATGAGATCACCGATAGTGTGATTATTAAAACGTTGCGTGGTCGTCGGTGGATTGAATCGGCCTATGATGTGATCCAGACTAAGTTAAAAGCTGCCAGTTAATCTTCGTTGGTTGTTTCTAAAGGGGGAAACGTTTGTCCGGTTAGCCGCTCTTCATCTTCCAAAAAAATTTGTAATTCATCCTGGTGAATACGCCAACTGTTATCCAAAATTTTCCTTCCTTTTAGCTTTCCACTTTTTAGCCAGGTCCTGATTGTGTTGGGTTTAAAATTAAGAATTTTGGCTACTTCTCTTACTGTATAAAGTTTCTTCATCATTTTGCTCCAATTATCTTTTCTATTTTTGTTTCAATAGAAAAAAAATACACATCTTTTGTCTATTTTTGCATATGAGTTTGTATGCGTCAATATCTTTTCGTGTATGTTCGTATCAGTTATCGTGATGAAAACAAAAACTTTTTGTCTTGACAAAGGTCTTATTTCCAACATACAGTTAATGCAGACGTTTTTATGTGCGCTAATGGAAGCGATTAAAAGTTGATGTATCCAAATCATTTAGGGCAATTTCAAGGACGAACAACAGTTCAGCCAGCACAAAATTCTTTTTTTGTGTCGCAGGAAACTGAATTTGTTGATGGCATCAAGCCACCGGAGACGGCTGCAAAAATGGTGCAACTTGCCCAAGCAGCGTTGGTAGACCCAGAAATCAATGGTATGGCTCGTTTTCTATCTAAAGACCTGATTGATGAACAAGATAGCCCCTTTGCCGCTGTAATGAGTGAGATGCAAACCATCTATAACTGGGTTACGGGCAAGGTTCGTTATACACGCGATCCCAATAATGTAGAGCTTGTTTATAGCCCAGTGCAGCTTCTTCGCCTGATCAAAAAGTATGGGCGTTGGGGTGAGGATTGTGACTCTCAACAATTGTTAGCTCTCGTTTTAATGATGTCTTTGGGTCGGCGTTGCCGGATTACGATTGCTGGATTTCGCAAAGATAATCCTGAATTTTTTTCTCATGTTTTTGCAGAAGTTCTGGTTCCTGGCATTCCAGGATATTTTGCGCCAAGATGGATTGTTTTGGATCCAGCATTGCGTCAAAAAGTTCATAAAATGGTGCGACATATCACCACGGTTCGATATTTTTACCCATAAAAAGGCTTTTATATAGAGGCTGGATAAATATGGCACAACTTACTGAAATACCTGATTGGATCGTTGCCAATCTATCAAATTACAGCAAACAGCAACAAGCTGTTGCGCTAACTTGGGCCTACCGTAACTTGCCCTACGATTTGTTAGAAAAATACTATCAATGGGCGCTTTGGTATCGACCAGCCTTTAATCGTGAAATACAAGATTTGGTCGATCGAATCGGCTATCGATTGGAGGTTGAGCGCATGGGATTTTCACAAAATGGCATGAGTGGTTATATCGAGCAGGCCCCTCAGAATCTTGGGTATTTTTCACCAGCCCAATATCCCAACTACGGTATTGGAGCGAATCGCTCTGCTTATGGTGGAAACCTTAATGTTGGAGCCGGAGCCGGTGGTGGTGAAGGTGGTGCGCAACAGTTAGGACAATTTGGAATTGGTGACCTAGATGTATTCCAAGAATCATTAATAGCATCAGGTGCTATTAATTATGGTATTAGTGCGAATCCTGATTCTAATGTGAACGTTGGTCAGGGTGGAGGAAGTGGCCAGTGGTCTGGTAAGGATTATGCCGATCTGATCAAAGGTATTACCAATGCTGCTACTTCAGCGGCGGGTAGTATCACTTCCACAGTCAAGACAGTCGATTGTATGACCAATCCTTGTAAGCCTGGTTGTCCTGGTTCTACAAATCCCACTTGTACGGGCGTAGCGCCGAATGCTTCTGGTCTCGCAACTCCTGCTGGCCAGGCAGATTATTTGCTGGCTCAGCAAATGGCACAGGCACAGGCTCAGCAGCAAGCCGGTATTCCTACAACAAAGGGCACAACGATTGGTCAGCGTTCAGGCAATTTTGTGTGGAATGGGTCCACTTGGGTTTATTCTCCTCCAGCCGGTATGCCAACAACGCCAGGAACAACGATAGGTCAGCGTTCAGGCAACTTTGTTTGGAATGGAACGACCTGGGTCTATACGCCTACAACAACCACAGCAGCAACTACAACTGTACCAACAACTCCCGGAACTGCGGTAGGCCAGCGTTATGGAAATTATGTTTGGAATGGAACGGCCTGGGCTTATTCACCATTAGCTGCTCCCACAACAACGACCGGTTTGGATACGACAACGATTTTGCTAATTGCGGCTATCGGAATTGGCGCTTATTTCTTGCTTGCTCGCAAGGATTAATTGAATCGAAGTTGAACTTCTAACGCCAAAATAGAGAGGAAATCCTCAATATGAGTAGCAGACCGCAAAATGGTATGAAAAACAAGCAGCAATCGATGGGTGCGTATCCTCATCCTTTAGTAATGTACCATCAAGATCCAGTAACCTGGGATAAGTATTCGCTTAGTGGTGACGAGGATGTTTTTCATCAGGGTGATGATGAACTAAGCGGTACCAATTTGATGGTTGAAGTGCCCTATTATCCGCAAGAACAATCAGAAAATAGTGATCGAACCAACATTACTTTCAATCCTGAGATGGCGGCGCAATACACCAATGGTAATGGTAGGCAACAGCCGGGTGTGCCAACTTATCAACAACCGCCACCAGAGTATTACGAAGAATCCTATCCTCCTCCACAATATATAGAGGAGATGCCTGCACAATATCAGGCAGAGACACAGTGGCGTGAAGAGGTTTATGACCAGCCGCAATATCAACAGCCAGCGGCTCCTTCTTATGATCCTGCTGAAATTGAGGCAATCTATCAAACACAACAGGAGGAGATTGCAGCGCAGCAACATGAAGAGGAAATGGCGCGGAGATATGCTGCCACTATACAGCCTTCCTCGACGGTTCAGCACTCTATGGAGGCACAGGCAGAAGGACAGGCCCCTTATATCTATCAAGGTGGGGGGCGTGTTCCAGCCGATATCTATTCTCCAGTGACCGGCCAACCCACACGCGAACTTTCTGATTATTCAATAAAAGGCATGTTCAAGATTATTTTTGAGAATGAACCATGTTTTCTGACTGAATCTCCAGAAAGAGGATTGATGCCTCATGGTTCACCTCCAGAAGGTTGTGAATCGATTTGGGTGGAGATGGTTGAGGTTGCAACGGAGGGTCAGAATGATCAGTTGCCTCACGATTTGATTTGGTTCTATCTGGCGCATCGAGATTCTTTTCTGGCCTCTATGAAGCAACAGATGAGAGCACAACAACAAAGAACAGCAACAGCGCAGGTTCAACAACCGCAGGCAACGGCACAACAGACGGTCTCCTATGCTCCGCAACCGGCACCACCATCCAATGGTTCTCGTACCGTGGTTGTACCTACAGGTCCACCCAGACCGATTCGTGGTGGAACCGGTACCGAGACCACACTGAGTTTGATGCAAAAAGCGCCGACAACGGCGCAACCCAGTCCTACTCCAGCTTTGGTTCAACCAACACAAAATGCACTGATTGAGAAAAAAAGAAGCTACTGGCCCTGGGTTGTGTTGGGTGTGGCTGGCGCAGGATTGGTTTGGTATTTTTGGCCCCGAGCAGAGGAATAATAAGAGGAAACGTAGCCAATAATGAAGTTCTCAGTTTACGATGCGGAGACGCAAAATTATTACTACTATTCGAGCGATGAGAGCTTCTCTGTCGATGTTGACAAGTACTACGAAAAAATTCCTTTTCTTCCCTGGCAAGAAGTAAAAATCCGGCTTCCATCTGATCGGCAAGAGATTGGTATGGGACCCTGGCCCCAGGGTGTGGTTGTACATCCTGATGAACTGATTGTTCCGGCTTGTAAGCCTGCCTCGACAGATTGGATCTGGGCAGGTGTTCTCTTACTTGCAGAGTGGTTTTTGATCAAGAGCCATCTGTTATATAGCCGTAACGATTAATTCTTTTTTTTGTTAAGGTGAATTGGTATGTTTACCATTAATGAATATCCCAGCGAACGCGGTGTTTATCGTTTTGATATACCAATGGACCCGGCCCCTCTTGCTTCGGAATTTTCTTACTACTGGGAAAAAATTGGTCAACCCAATGTAATGAGCGCTTTACAAAATACGCCGTTGCAAGTGGGCATGTTTTATCAACCAAGTGGTTTTGCGGATGATGGTTCCCCACTCAAGCCAACGGATTGGGAAACAGGCTTTTTGGTAGGTGATGAATTTGAGCAAAACTTTAATGCCAATCCAGACTTGGCGGTTTGGTTCCAGCCAGGGAATATTGTTATCAGAAAAGGCCAGAAAACAGCCGATAGTCCAGCTTATGTAACGATGGTTCAGTTTTATCTTATTCTTATGGAAGATGTGGATCTGAGCCAGCTTCCTACATCTTTTGAACCGAATGAATTTTTTAGCCAGCTTTTGAAAGAACTGGCAGATAAACAATCGGATCTTGGATTGTATTATGGTGGTAGTCTGGGTCAATTCGGACTCCTTACAACAGTTGCTGCTAAAGTAATTGCGGCTCTTCTTTTTACAGCACTTATCGGTATAGTAGTTTGGTATCTTTTCTATTCAGGTCGAATGGCTGTTTATCAAAAAAAAGCGATAGCTTATGGAGAACATCTGTTTGATAAAACCGGCAAAGCGTTAAAAGAAGGTGTAAAAAACGTTATCGCTGGTGAGAAGAAGAAGATCAACCAGATGCTTACTGATGCCAAGAACGCTATTGGTAACATGTTGACCGATGCTGGTGGAAAAGCAAAAGAGCTTGTTCAGCAAACGGGGGTCAAATTTACCAAATCTATCAAGCCATTTGAGACGGCATTGTGGGTAGTTGTGGCGTTGGGTGCTGGTTATGGATTGGTCAAAACGGCCATGTATTTTAAGGACAAAGATAAGAAAAAACGCAAAACCAATCCTCTGATAAAACGGACCAAACAACAGGCAAGAAAGAGGATCCACAAGCCATGAATTTCAGTGTTCGCTACTTACAACCAGATGCTAAGGTGTACAGCCTGTATTTACAGTTGCCGTCTGGTGTGACCGTAGCTAGAGCGCTGGAGGTGTTGCTCAAGCTAAAGCCCGAACTGGCAGCCCTTTACAAGCAGGCAGTTCCTACAAAGTTAGGGACCTTTTTTAAAGCCAAGCAGGTCAATGGTGAGATTCAACCGTTGAACACTCTTGGTCCAAAGACACTGCTGAATCCACAAACGATTGGTTCCTGGTTAGATTCCAATCAGCCGGTATGGTTTGTTCATGGTGCCTATGGTGTGGCGACTGATGATGGAGTGACAGCTAAAGCTCTTTATTGGGTAGTCAATAATGTTCGCAAGCTTGATTTGGCGCAACCGGCTCAGTTTGTGATGGATGAGAATGGCAACATTACGGATAACGCCATTCTTGGTCGTGTACCTGATGTTGTACAATTTTCTGACAACTTTACCAGGATGATCAGGTTGATTTATACGGCTCTTGGAATCGATACCTCTGTTAATGAGGGTTATGCGATCGATATTGCCGATTTGCCTCTTGCTACCGATGTTTCTTTTCGATTGCAGCAACATTATGAAGCAGTCCATCCGAAAGAAGCGAAAGAAGCCAAAGAACCTTCTCCCAGTTTGTTTTGGAAAGTAGTCAAGTGGACAGCCATTATTGGTGGTGGTTATTACGGGCTGAAGTGGTTGTGGGGCAAGTTTCGAGGAGAAGAAGAAGTCGAAGTTACCATGCGGGTTCCTGCTCGAAAATTACGAGCGAACCCCTTTGTTAAAAAGAATACACGGCGCAAACCGCGTCGGTAGATGCATAGTTTGAAGGAATTTTTTGTTTATTTTTGTATAGATACCGAAATACCGAATAGATAGAAAGAAAAGGAATGAACGGACAAAACAAGACAAGGAGAGCAGCTAATGGGCTGGAGTGAAATAGTCGCGGAAGAGCGCAAGTACCTGACGAATCTTGGGTACAAGCTTACCGAGTTGCAATCGATGACTCAGGGCAATATGGCTCTAGAGCAGATTTATGCTGGTTTCTTTTCGGCTTATCAGAAGGGGCTACAGTCGTTAGCTTCTTTTGAGCAAGATATGGGCAATATTGAGAAGGCGATCAATACAGGCCAGTTGCAACAAGACCATATAGCAATGTTGCAAAGAGTGGGTGTGGATCAGGACCGGTGGATAGCGGCGATGAATCTGGTTGCTTGTATGCGATGTTTGGATCGACCTTCGGAGCAATTTCGGGCTGAATTGCGCAGGCAGCAGAAAGCGATTATTGGCTCACTACAGAAGATACTGGCGGATAAGACGCTGGATACTTCAGGTTTAGCCCATGATTTGAAATTTATTGGCGAGTTGCTTTCATCTTTTGAATTGCCTACGCCAGAACAACCCAAAGGTGGATTACGCAAATTTTTGACACCAACAACGTTGGCCATGACGGGTGTTGGTTTGATGACAGGTTTTGGGATTAAAGCCCTCATTGAGTATCGTTCCAAAAAGAAGGCGGAACAGGCAAAAGCCGAAGAGCAGAAAGAATCCCAACGACTTGAAAATAAAGCTACATCGACCTCCAAACGCAAGTTAAAATCGAATCCTTTATTAAAATCCAAATCAGAACTGGTCGAGGAGGATGAGGATGATAATGACACGGAAGCGGCGGAGGTTGATGTAGATAAATTGGAAAGGTTGCTCAATTCTTTGGAGACTGATGATCAAGAGGAGGAAGAGGAAGAATCACTGGAAGAAGAGGATGATTCCGAAGAGGATGAAGACGAATCTTCTGAAGAGGATGAGGAAGATTCAGACGAGGATTAGGAAAGGTTAGTTATGCGTCGTTTAAAAAATCTTCAGCAACTTTCGCAAGAACAGATGGAGGAGATTATCCAGAAGTCGAAGCGGGTAGAAGATGCTGAAGAACAGTATGAGATGTGGACGCAGAGACAACCAGACCAGGACCTCTTTGTTGAGATAGAATGGCCGGATGATCCGGTGCTGTTAGGTCGGGCTACAGGGATTGGTTATCGTAGCGACAAATGGGAAAATCCAGCCCATGTGATCACGCATGATTACATCCACCGGCACAAAGATCCTCTTCCTTATATAGTGATGCAGCGACCGTCTAAGAAGGAAGTTCGTAAAAAAAACCGTCATGCCAATCAAATGACGAGCGAGTTAGGCCAGACGGTTGCGATGGAACTTTATAAGCAGCCAAAATATAAAAATAAGAAATTTGCTGTGCCCAAAGAATTTGTTTTTACGCAACTGGGTCACGCTCTAGATGTGGAATATGAGCGGGATGGCGAGATTCAGCAGATAGACTGGAAAGATGATGATCTTCCTATGCTTGCTGCTGATACCGAGCGAAATTTATTGATTATCCTTCCGCTTGACGGAGGTTATCCGGTGCTGATGTGGTCGCCTGTTATGACGGTTACCGCCCGAGGCATCGAGAATTGAGGTTACGATTATGAGAAGTCAACTACCCACCACTGAAGTGGTTGAACTTGTAAAAGAGTTCAGGTTGACCCGCCTAAGTCTTACGGAGACTACATTATGAGAAATGAATACACACCGAATGCCGCCAAGGGAGTAATCCGGCGAGGGTCTATTCCCAATCCAAATATTGGAAGGTCTATCAATCCGGGGGTCATCGGTGTTTTTGTTAATCCATCAAAAGAGGAGAAAAGGCCAATGGCAAGACTCCCGAATGTTTCCAAAGCAACAACTGAAGCTGGCATGTTCAAAAATGCTGTGGCGCAAGCGAATCGAGAGGCATTAAAAAAAGAAAAGGCTGGCAAGGTTGTAATAGCGGTAGGTACAGCACGTCGTGCAATCAGCATTTTTAATGATTGGTTGAAAGAGCGACGTAAAACAGAGAAAGCAGTCGTGAAAGGCTGGCGACTAAAGAAAAATAAAGGCGCAGATTTGACGGAAGCGCTGACCATGTTGAAAAAATATGCGCGGTTCCAGCCAAAAGAGCGGGTAAAAAAGGAAGCGAAGCCTGCTGCAAAACCGGCCAAAAAGAAGCCAGCCAAAAAGAAAGAAGAGAAACCTGCTGCAAAACCTGCCAAAAAGAAAGAAGAGAAGCCTGCCAAAAAGCAGAAGCGTACCGAAGAACAGAAGGTTCAGCAGCAATATACTTTGTTGAAGAACAAGAAAACAACTTCGGCAAAGTTAAAAGAGATGATTGCTGACCCAAAGACTTCCGCCGTTCGGAAGGCAGCCGCCGAAAAGCTTTTGGCAGAGCGTGGAAAAAAGAAAGCTCCGGCCAAGCCCAAGCCAACGGAGAAGAAAAAGAAAGCTCCTGCCAAGAAAAAGGAAGAGAAGAAGGCTGCTCCAAAGAAGAAGGCACCGAAAAAAGGAACAAATGATCGAGTTCAGAAAGGCATTATGACACGTTATGCAACTGCAAGCATTAAAGAGCTTGAAGAGTTGAAAGCCAAGACGGATAGTGCTGATGCCAAAGAGGCTTATGATGAACTGATCAAGATTGCCAAAAAACAGAAGGCAAAAAAGAAAGAAGCCAAGAAAACCACCAAGAAAAACGGTGGTACCAAGAAAAAGAATGGTGGCACCAAAAAGACCGAAAAGAAGAGCACCAAGTCTCGCAAAAAGAATCCTCGTCGTGGTCGTCGTAAGAACTGGGTCAAAGAAACATCAGTTCCTGATGATTCCTACAAAAAAATGATGATGGCCAAACATGGTGAGAAGGGAATTAGAGAACTGGAAAAGCTGGCCAAACAGACCAGTAGCGAACGTGCCAAGAGTTTCTATGATGATTTGATTGCAGAGAAGCGTGGTAAAAAGGTCTCCAAACGCAAATCCAAGAAGGTCGGCGAGATTGAAGCGGTGGCAGGGATCAAGCTGGGGAAGGGTGGCAAGATTTCTGTTTCCAAACTACGGGATGTTTTGGGCCGAGGCAAACCGCTTTCCTACGGTGTTTTGGCTAAGGTTTGTGGTTATTCCAGTGCAAAAGAACTTCGGGAAGCTTTGGAGTATCCTGAAAAAGCTGAAAAAGCTGAAAAGAAGGTGAAAAAAGCCAAAAAAGCTGAAGAGCCAAAAAAAGCTGAAGAGCCAAAAAAAGCTGAAGAGCCAAAAGAAGTTAAGAAACTTACCAAGACTGCTATCAAAGAGGTGGCGAAGGATATCCAAGCAGTCGCGGAAGATCTCGCTGAAAAAATTGCTGTGGATGATGGTCTCAGCAAGAAACATGAGAGCCAATTCAAAAGGAAGAAAAAAGGGTTTGCGAAGTTTTCAGCTTCCGATTTGCGTGGGAAGTTGGTGAATGAAAGAGAGAGAGCGAAGCTTGATGATCTGGATCAGATTGCGATTCTTGAGCTTCTCAAAGAATGGGATGCATTGCCAAAAGAGCAAGAAGATACATTGCGGAAAGTTCTTGGTAAAAATGTTACTGATATAGTATTGGGTCCGAAAGAAAAAGAGGCTGCATTAAAAATACCTGGAAGTTGGGCAGCAAGGCATATGAACCCAACCACCAAGGTACGTATGGCCGATATGGTCAAGAATATGGGCAAGGACCTGCGTGGTGAAAATGGTATTCCTCGAATGTTGGGCCAGGTTGGTGTAGGTGCTTTGGGCTACACTTCGGTTGGTTTACTCAATTACGGTCTCGACAAAGCTGGTCTGAAAGCAAAGATCAGTTCTCTCTTCAGTGGTTCCGACAAAGACAAAAAGGCCAATCTGATCACCATGACCATTGGAACGCTTGGTGTTGCCGGACTATCGGTTGGGGCAACGGTATTGACCGAGCAAGAAGACTTCATGGTTTCTCCGATTATTGGTGCGGGGATGCGGCTGATTCGAGAAATCGCCGAGTACATCACCCCCAAAGAGAGCAAGATTCCTCGTACCATTTTGGGTCTGTCGGTATCTGGTTATGAGGAATGGTTCCCACAGATGGGTGCTTTTGATGTGGGTTACCAGATTGCCGGTTATGAGGATTGGTTGCCTCAGATGCAGGGTTACGAGAACTGGTCTCCTCAGATGGGCTCTTGGGACCCGGCGATGACCAGCCAGATTCAGGGTTATGAGCAGTGGTCTCCACAGATGGGTTCCTGGGATCCGGCGATGACCAGCCAGATTCAGGGTTATGAGCAGTGGTCTCCACAGATGGGTTCCTTTGATGTTGGTTATCAGCAGGATGGAGTTCAGGGTTATGAGGACTGGTCGCCTCAGATGGGTTCCTTCGATGTTGGTTACCAAGTGAGTGGCAACAACCCCTTTGGTGAGCCGTTTTGATTCACCTTTTGATGAGAGGTTGCTAACTACCCGCTGCTACGGTGGTTGGTAGTTGGCTTCCCTCTTTGATAAAAAAATGATGGTTTTAAAAGAACAAAACAAACCAATTAAAGGAGAATCAAAACGATGAGAAGGCAAAATGTCATTCATGCTTCAACCGCTGCTGAGGCCAAAAAAAAGGCTGTTGATTATGCCGTTCGTGTCTATAAGCGCGAAGGCAAAATGATCAATGCCAATACAGTGGCCATGCAGGCTAAGGTTTATTACAACAATTGGGCGGAATCCACGGGCCATGCTACAACACGTAAACTAAAGCCCTTTATGAATATAGCCCAAAAAATGAATATTCGATGCGCCAACATTTCGGATATGGGAGGGCGTAAGAAAAAGCGAGGTAAAACCATGACACGCAAAAGAAACCAGGCCGCCAATGGTACCAAAAAGAAAGCCGCCAATGGTACCAAGAAGAAAGCCGCCAATGGCAAGAAAAAAACAACCGCAATGGTTAAGGCCAAAAACGGCACCAAGGCGGTGGCTGCCCGTAAGACCAATCCGAAAAAGAAAGCGGCCAAGCGCAAAACCAACGCTCTATTAGGCAAGCGAAAACGCAAGAGCAATCTGCGTAAAGCCAATGCAGATTCTACCCTGGCCATGTTTGGTAAGGTTCTTTTGGGGTCCGCCAAATATGCGGTGTTGGGTGTGGCTGGTTGGAGTTTGCCTGGAGTGTCTTTGGCCCTTGGTGAATCAACTTACAAGAAGATTAGCACCAACGCTACCTATCAGAAAGCCATTCCACCGATCAACAGTGGTATTGCTTTGTTGATTTCCGGGCTTTCCGGTTATTATGGCGGCAGGAGAATCAAAAGTCGCAAAAGCAGAGAGACCTTCAACGATATCGTTTCCCCCATGATCCTGGGAACGGGTGCTCGTTTTATGGTTGATCTGGCTCAGGCAATTCTGCCTTATGATACTGCTCCATCTACTGCTCCCTTTTTCTCCAAGACAACCTTGCGTACCATTATGGGTCTGCCGACGACCGAAATTGCAGGGGTTTCTGTTGCAGTACAGCCTCAGCTTTCTGTTGCAGTACAGCCTCAGCCTGGTCAGGCAGTTTTTGCGTCAGCCGCTGACAAAGCTGCATATGCCAAGAAGGTTGCGGAAAAGGAAGCGAAAGGTCCTGGTGAGGTAACGAGTTCGGCTACCTTGTTGTTACAGGGTGGAAATTTGCATCCTCATCCTACTATGGAAGTTGGTATCAAGTTCGGTCCCAAAAAGGTAGCTGCCTGGCAAGCTACCCAGCAGGTCTTTATGGATCCTGCGACGCAGGCAGACATGAAGACGGTTTCTGGTACTTATGTTGAGGCACCAGAAGGTTATGTGATTGCTGTAGAACCTGATATTGCTGATCCCACCACGGTTTATCCATTGGTAGATAAAAACGGTGTGGCCTGGATGATGTATGGCGATCGTGCCGAATTGATTACGTTGGGTCACGAAGCCGATACCATTATGATGGAAGGTTACGAGCAGTGGTCTCCACAAATGGGAACCTGGGATCCTGCTATGACCGACCAGATCCAGGGTTATGAGCAATGGTCACCACAGATGGGTGCCTTTGATGTTGGTTACCAAAAGCCGATGGGTGCCTTTGATGTTGGTTACCAAAAGCCGATGGGTGCCTTTGATGTTGGTTACCAGAAGCCGGGTGTTCAGGGCTACGAAAGTTGGTCACCTGACCTTGGCGATTTTGAGATAGGTTATCAGATGGGTGGAGATAATCCATTTGGCGACCCGTTTTGATCGGACATAATCCTCCGTTTTTAAGGAGGTTGTTGTAGTGATTGTTTAGCTGATTTGCCGTAAGATTGGTTAAAACAATCGTTTTTAGAAACTTTAACAAGGAGAAAAATCTCTCAACAAAGTATTTTACTGAGAAGGAAACTGAAGTCGAGCCGCCAGTTTTGACGGTTTGTAACCAGGAATTTTCTCAAAAGAGAGAAACAAAAAGGAGAAAAGACATGCTTCCTACTGCACCATTCGTAAAACGAAAAGCCGTTGTCCCCCCAGACCAGGTACAGCGTTTTGGGCCAACTCAAACCTTGCATATGGTTCATTATGACACCCCTCTCTTCGGAACGGGTCAAGTTTTGCAGCCTGAAGAATTGCTGTTTATGGATCAGAACCGTTGCCGGTCTGAGTCTTTGTGCTCGCTGAAGCAGGCTGGTCAGTTTACCAACTGGAAACAGTTCGTGGTTTATGGCGTGGGGATGCAAGTATTTTTCACCCAGCTTCAACCTGTTCAAGGCAATGAAGCGACGGCGGAAGAGTGTTACGATCTTTTCGTGTACTATGCCCGTGTACAGATGCAGTATCAGGACTCGCTCAAGCAGATCCTGTGGATTGATCAGATTCCTGCTGGCGGTGGCGTTTATGGTTCCAGCAATACGGCGGGTGCTTTCCATCTTAGCAATGGTGAGCCCATTGCCAATGCCTTCTTCAAACTCAAAGAGCCTCTTGTTATCACACCACAGAAGACCTTCTCTTTGAATATGAAATGGGCCAGCACCCCGACCAACGTGACTCCTGCAACGGCAACACAAGAAGAGCCACTGACCCGCTTCAACAATGCGGTTCGCACACAGAAGTTGGTCCGAATCTACCTGCATGGAATCGAAGGCCGCGATATCTCCAACGGCTGATCCTTTGTTTGTATCTTCCGTCATATTTATGGCCGGAGATGTTGCGAAAACGGTTGGTCTTACGAGATATGGTTTTGTGTTCTGTTTTGGTTGATTGAAAAGGAGAAGGGGATAGAGATACTGGGATTACTTCTACTGCATGTCCGGACAAAACGGATCTCTGTCCTCTCTCCTTTTTGATTGATCAAATCCCTCCTAAAAAAAAAGAGGGATTGTTCCATTAAATAAATGTTTGTTTGAGGAGAGGCCCTGATGTGGCAAACAAAAAGAAGAATTCCTTATGGAGCCCTTGGACAAGGGGCAGAGATTCCGAATCCATCTGAAGCTCCTCCTGCCGGAATCGATCCTTACCAACAACAGCAAGAGCATATAATTTATTTACAACAATTGCTTGATCGGCAATCCTCGGAGGTTTTAGCTCTTCGAGAGGATATGGCCAATTTGTCGATGTTGATTGGTAAAGATGAGCGTGTACCAGAGCAATTTCATGCTGGTGTTGTGGCTTATCCCGATCGTTATCCGTTTCCGATGGTGTTAGATGTTGAATTGTTGACACAAGCGCAAGGTCGCTATGGCATAAGCAACGAGATTGTACAGGCGACACTAAAGGTTGATGTAGATAATCCTGTATTTTTGACAGAGGTTAGTTTTGATCTTTACAAGACAACTGACTATGAACAAAATGAAGGATTGGTCGGTATTTATCTTCCTTTAGGGTTTGTCAATAGCGATGGTTTATTTGATCAGGCCCTTGGTTTTGTTTATCAGGGTCGTGATTTTCGTTGGCGCATCCAGACAGATTCAGACGATCGGATTTGGCAAACGGGTTGGAGAGCGTCGGCCCAATTGAATTTCCAAGCAGGCATGGGATATAAGTTACCATTGGAATATGAGTTGCGTCGTAATGATGCATTAATCATACAAGCACAGCCGATTGCGGCAGCGTTACCCGAGGAAGATGCACAAGAATATGCACTGACTGCAAACCTGCACATCTACAAAATGATTCTCAAGCAGGAACGAGAAGGATAATCGCAAGGAAAATGCGGTATGGCGGGGTTGCATCATGCGTGTTGGTTGTGGGGTTCCAAAAGGATGGATCATTCCTTCTGTAGGTAAGAATCTTCCTACAATTGCTGTTTTTCGTTCTCCTCTTTTTTTCATTTCTAATTTCTTTGTCATTCAAAACAATCATTTTTTAAGGTATAAATTCGTTTGGTGAGTTAAAGTTATGAGTACAGATACAGATAAAAATCTAGAAATTCATGTTGTTACCAATCTAAAAGGTGGAGTTGGTAAAACAGCTATTGCGACAGTTCTGGTTAAATTTTTTGCACATCAAGGTGACAAAGTTTTGGTTATTGATACGACAGAACTTGGCCATCTTATTCATAATTTTACTGAGAAAAGTAAAGATTTTATTATTGACACTGTTACTGAATATAGTCCGAACATAGATTTGTTAGCTGTACCCGTGTCATTTAAACTTGAAAGACAGAAAATGATGTATCATTTTCTAGAAAGATTTGTGAACGACGATGAGCTTCGATATGATAAAATAGTTATAGATGGCTATCCAACAGAAGGATGTGTGCCAATATTAGGTCGATGTGATTATTGTTATATTCCAGTTAATGCGTTGGAGCCGGATGATTTTAGTTATCGTGCTTGGGAATCTATGTGCTCATTTTTTGGAAGAATGCAAGAAATACCATCTAATTTTTTTAAAGTGACAATTAATCTTATGCAAGGTCATGAGCAGAATGCAGCATTCGATATTCCGTTTTGTAAGTACGGCGACATTCCTATAAAATATGCTAAGAAAATTGTAGATATGGTGAGAAAAGAGAAGCAAGTTAGAGAAATTTGGAAAGATACCCGTTTAGAGAGTAAAATTGTGTCAGCTTTAGGTATGGAAGGATGTGGTGCCAGGGTCTTTCCATGCGATGATGGTAGTCTTTTAGTTCTTGGCATAGACGACAAAACAATTTCATTGATAGCTGAACGATTAGAAAATGGTGCGTCTATAGATGCGCGAGTTATTGAAAGATAGGTTTGAAGGATTTTTAACATGGCAAACTGGAAAAAATATATACCTTTGGTAGCGGCGGGTGGCGTAGTTGCTTATTTGTTATTGCGGAAAGAGGAAGAGCCCGAAGTAATCATTCCCAGGGCAACGTCAGCGGTAAAGGAACGGTTATATGCTATTGATCCAACAAGTGTACAAGCTCTTGTATATCAACATTCAGCAGAAGCGAAAAAGAGAACTTTAGCGGAGCCTTTGCCAGCAGGAGTTCTTCCATCTGAAGCTCCGACGATGAGTATAATGGCCAATTGGGATACCTTTTCGCGTTCTATAGAGCAAAAGAAAGAACGAGAGGCTAAGATCCGACAACAACAGGGGTTAACCATGTATGATGTGGTTGGCTCTGATCAGATTGATGGATCAGAAGTTTTGGAGTTGATCCAAGCAGGAAACAAGGCTGTTTTTACGATGCCAATGGGTTTGCCCAAATATCAATCTATTCCGCTTGATATTTTAGAACGAGAGTCTCCCTCAACTACTGGTCGAATGCATATTTACATCGATACGATGGAGAGTTTTCATTATTTTGCGAATCTTATTTACACCATTTTCTTAATGACTTATCCCAAGGGAAAGACCGAACAACAGATAAAAGAATATTTTGAAAGGCTGAAACCTATAATTCAATGGTTTCAATATCATAAATTTCACATTAAGCCTGGTGGTATTTTTCAGAAAATTGTTACAACACAGATGGATGATTGGATGTGTGTGGAAGATCCTCGTACTATCCAAACTTATTATACAAAATATGATGGTTACTATCCTGGATTAGGTTTTGTGTGGGATAAAGAAAATAAAGAATTTCTACATTGTCAAAGAGGTGATACCAAAGGATTGCCTCAAAGTATAGTTGATGCTAAGTATGAGATTTTGGTGACAGATGGTTTACAGTTGATGATCGAATATGGTGCAGTGAAGTTTGCCAATTTTGCTTTTGCTTCGGCAATGAATCCTCAGTTAGGTAGTCTGTTAGGGCAAAAAGTTGGTGATGCAGCTATGGCTGCGGTAAGTTTAGCTGCATTAGGAACGGCTGCGGCTGGATTATTAGGAACGGCTGCGGCAGCTTCGGCTGCGGGTCCGGTAGGTTGGATTGCAGCGGGAGCAGCTTTAATTGCGGCAGGTATTAATGCAGCATTTGTTTGGATAGGTATGAAGGAGCGTAATCGAGTTGTTCGGAAAGATGTAGCGGATCATGTTAACGTAGCGTTAAAGAATTATTTTAGACGTGGAACAATCAAGGAAACATTTTCTGGTTACCGTTTAAAATTGTTACTTCCACAGGGACCTCCTGGTAATGCGCCGTGGGAGGATTTAACAGATACATTGTGGCCCAATTATGTATTGGTTTCGTCATATTGGCCGAATGTTGCACCACAGTTGCCGTTTTATTATCTCAACATTGATTTCGATGTTGTTTGTACGGTGGAGGTTCCCTTGAATAAGCTTCTTATTCTTCGTCCAATTCAAGATGACAAAGGTTTAACATACGATTGGCAACAAAGAAGTTTTACTTTTGAAGCTGCGCAATCTTCGATTCATTGGGAGCCACAAGCAACAGAAGCGCCCAGGTTATAAAAAAAAGGAAGGTCAAATCTTCCATTCAGATACGGAGTTTTTATCACAATGCGTTTTATCAATCAAAACGATATAGTTACAGTGATTGGCGATGAGAATCGACCCACACAACCGGCACGTTTTCTGAATCCCTATGAGGATACTGAGACCGGAGAACAGGGCTGTTATGTCTATTTACTCAATGATGATGAAGTAGATCTGGTTGGTCCAGAGTTGATTGTGTTAGATGATGAGGATGACCGGTATGCCAATCCGGAGGAAGAAGAGTATCTGGAAGAGGAAGAGTATTGGCGACCAACGGGTGAGTACCGAGGAAGGGCGCGATATAAGAAGTCAGATTTTGGTCGGGCTATCGAAAAGGGGATGATTCCACCTGCAACGATGAGAGCGCTTTGTCAGACGCAAGATGTGCCACCGTATTATCGAAAGGCCAGAGGATGGGGCGAAGAGATTAAGCCACTCAGTGAGCGGGAAGATTTTCGACCCCAATCCGTTCGTTTCAAAATTGAGGATTGGCAGAGACCAGGTGAATCGATGACACGGACCCTCAATCGGATCCGTAAGTGGGCGAACAAGCATTGGCCAGAGGTTTGGGGCAAAATCCTTATCTCTGAAGAGAATTTAAGACCAACCAAGACGAAGCGTGCGCAGTATCTTACTTTCAGTCAATACGATGCGGATAAGTATTTCAAAAAAGGCACGCTTCGCACCAAACGTAGTTGGGCGAAAAAGGCGGCTGATGGTCGAGAGGTTCAGTTGGTTTGGGGTATTCCCAAGCGGGAGTTACCATTTGAACCAGATCCTACGGTATTTTCTCGTACAACCAATCCTTATGATGATGATGATATCTTCGATGAAATTATGAATCCTTATGATGGATTTGGTGGGTCTGGTTTTTCACGTAAAAAAAAAAGCCAGGATTTTTTAGAAGATGAGTTAGCTTTTGGGGGTCGCCGTCCAAACGCCACCGGCACATTAATGTCTGGTGAGCAAGTCTATTACCAACCAATACCAGAGAGTGGAGCCAGCCAGTTAGAGGACATCCTTGGTCAGGATGTTGGTTATGCTGTGCCAGGTGGATACTATATTCAGCAGAATGGCCAGCAGATTCCGATTGGCAAGAGTCTGGATGATGCAATTAGAACGACGAAGGCGCATATCCTTGCTCGAAATCGAGAAGCCTTGTCTGGTGAGATTGGCAAGATGCTTGCCAGCCGTCCAGAGCTTTTTGATGAGGTCTACCAATCTGTTTATCTTGCAAAGCCTCCACAAAGAAAGACCATTCGTACTGTTAGAGAAGAGATTGCTCCCAAGAAGAGTGTCCAGGAAGTGATGAAGGATATCCTGCCTCAAGTTGTTCAACTTGAACTGGAGAAGTTGGGGTTGCCACATACGCAGGCGCAGATTCAGAAGGTGGTAAAGGATATTCTGAAAAAGGAGTATCCTCGGTTAGAGAAGGAGATTGAGATGGAGGTTGAAGAACAGCTAGAAGAGAAGACAGAGGAACTGGCAGGAGAGCTAGGGTTGCCTCCAACGAGAAAAGCGCGTGCTAAGATTACTCCAAAGAAGCCAAAGAAGGCAGAGGCCCCACCAACGATTGAGGGTGAAAAAAGTCCGAGGGAGATGGCCGCGCCAGAGCGAAAAGATTATTTGATGGAGGTTATTGGGCTACCGGATTGGAATCCTCCTAAACCTGAAAAAATTGATAAGGATGCCTGGAATGCGGTAACCGATGAGCAGATGCAAGCAGCAGTGGATACAGTTGGCTTGGAAAATATTCCAGGTGAAGCAATTACCAGCTTTTTTGCAATAAAGAAAGATGCGAAGGTTGGACAGCTTAGAGAGATGTTGGCCAAGCATCTTTCTGGTGAGGAGCCTATTCAACGTTTTATTGAGGAAGAGCCCGAAGAGCCAGAAGAAAAGAAGGTAGAAGTTGAACAAGTGCGGAAAAAAGAGAAGGAAGCAATTGGTATTCCAGCGGGGATGCCTGCTGGATTTCCAGCCAGTCCATCGGATCCTACCTTGGAAGATTGGGTTCAATTTCATCGTAAATGGGGGAGCGTGAATTTCCGTAAGTATTTACAGGCTTGGGCAGATACAAGTGAAGCAGTCCGAAACGATATCTCTAAGACGATTAGTAAATTACTTACAGATAACAAGCTGAATGATCCTGGAACGCCAACAAAGAAATACGATTTGGATATCAAGAAATACAAAACTACAGATAAATTTTTCAGGCAAATAAAAGATGGATTTCCTCGGGTTTTGGCTAAACTTTTAAAGGATAAGCCTGAAGAATATATAAAGACTGGTAAGGAAAAGATTTCTCCGTACACACCGGATGTTTTTGAAAAGACGGGACCGGTTTCAGAAGGTGTACCAAAAGAAGAAGAAAAGCCTGGGAAAAAGGAACCTGCTGAAAAAGAGCGAGTAATTAAAATTTATTCGTTATTGCACGGCATTGTTGCTGAGTTCATGGAGGAGTATCCAGAGACCGCAGGATGGAATATTGAGCTAATTGATGAAATTGGCGAGGTGTTGTATGAAGCCGCGATTGCTGATCAACTGGCGCTTTGGAAAAAATACAAGATTATCGCTCTTGATTATGAAGAATCGACGAAAGAGAAGAAGCCGGTTAAGAAGGATCTGGTTGTAATAACGGAAGAATGGTTAGAAGATGAAGAAAATATAACGGATGTGATTTATTCGCTTTATGAGCATCTTCGTAAAACCATCAAGAAAGAGAAAGAGGCACCTCCATCAAAGAAAGAGGAAAAGCCAGCGGCTAAACCGGAAGAGATTCCGGTTGAAGTTGATCTTTCCAAATTGAAGGGTCAATTAAAAAAGGCTTTTGGAAAAGGTGAACAAGAGAGGAAAATTTACGAATCGCTTTATCTAATGATTCGGAATGTTTTTGCCGATCCCAAGGCAGATACGGCGCAAGAAAATGCCTATATGATAAAGGTATTTGATGCATTAGATAATGACTTTAATCTGGTCAATCTATTTTGGTATAATAGAATCAAAATTGAGAGAAAAGAAGTAGATGAGCCTGGCGATTTGAAACTGGGTGCTAAATCTGCGCCTCCAGAAACGAGATATGCAGTGATGATGGCTGCATTGCGAGATTATATCAAGAAAGATCTGGAAACGGCTGGTGCGCCTCCTGTTTCAGAATCTACAGCAGCCTCAGCAAAGCAAAAGGCGGAAGGACGTAAGACTCCCGAGGAGGTTTATAACCTCTTTAAAAAATTGCTTTATGAACACTGGAAAGATCCAGAGATATATGCAAAGGGGTGGTATCCTTATAAAAAAATCTATGAGCAAGTGGGGGAGTTGTCTGGCCGCGAACTTTTGGATTTTTATAAAAAATACAATTTTAGTATGTATAATGAATCTGTTTCTCGGGAAGTAGGGTTAACAAAAAGGGATATAACAGAAACGGAAACCTGGTTTAAAGAACCTAAAAATCAAGAGGATATTACTTTCTCCATTGCGCAATATATGGCTCCGATTGAAAAGAAGAAAGAGGAAGCGAGGCGAAAAGAGGAAGCGGAGAAAAAGGAAGAAGCGCAGGAAGCGGAAGTTACTTTGGATAAACAACTGAAAGGTAAAAAACTGGCGGAGAAGAGACCAATTATCCAAGCGGCATTAGAAAAATTGAAACTAAATCTTTCGATAGGCACTTTTACGGCAGAGGGTAGAGATCAATTACTTTTTAATCTCTTTGAATCGTTACGAACACCTGGAAATATTCTCCTCTTCTTTAAGGAGTCAGCAATTCTGGTAGAGGGTAAGATCCCAGAAGTTACGGCAGATTTGGATATTGATAAAGAAGAGACGAAGCTCTATGTAAAATACGCCAAGGTATTACCGGCTTTATTGTCTTACTTGGAAAAGGTTGTTCCCACTTTGACATTAGAGCAGATAGGGGCAAGAGCAGCAGCGGAGCGACAGCAGGCAGCACAACGGATAGAGGGCAATGAACAGAAACAGGCGCAACAGAGTGCAGAAAATAAGGCGCAAGCACAAAAACAACAAAAGGCCAGAGAAGAAGCAATTGCAAAAGCGCCAGATGGTTTCTTTATTTTAAATCCACCATTAACGGATCAAGAGGAGGAATGTTTTCAATCGGAAATGGAAGCACAAGAAGATTTTCAACGAGTGAATAATGAAGTAGAAAGCAAGAAAAATATTCATAATATGGTAAAGGAAATTTTATATGGATGTGGTAAAGAAATAATTCCACAGATTGAGAATGTTGATCGATTTTTACGCTATTTCCAGATTCCTATTAGGGGTAGATTTGATTATTCGCCAGCTTCGATTGAAGCAAATAAATTAATAGTGATTGAATATTGTCTTCTAAATCGTATAAATTATAAATTTATCGAAGATGTCTATCAATACATAAAACAGCGGTTAGCGTTGAAGTCCGAGCCGGGCAAGCCCCCACCCCAACAGAAAGTTCAGGTAGGTGAACCGACTGAAAACATTTCACCTTCTATCACCAGTAAGATAGATACTGGTGAGGATGTGGAAGGTTGGACAACTGCGCCGGAATTAGAGGATCTGGTTAATCCTGCCAAAGGATGGGCAACTATATCGGATCCTAAAATCAATTATAAGGGTATAGATTACCGGTATGTTATAATTTCGGCTGGTCTGGTGGAGGGACAACTTAATGCTTACAAAGGGTCTGATCCACAGACAGGCTTAAACTATGTCTTCTTTGATACAGAGGAGGAAGTAAGAGCTTATATCGATAAGCATCGTCCAGGTTTGTCTCAAAAGCATCGTTTACAGACGGAGAAAAGGGAAGAGCCAGAGATACCGGCAAGTGTCAAGGATATGAGGACGGCTTTTATCCCTAATGTTTTGCTCTATCCAGTTTCCAGTTTGTTAGCATTTGAGCGATGTAAGAAAGAGGGAAATAATCTGTTGTTTCAAGCTAAGGGTACAATGCAATCGCTATATAGATACGCTGTTGATCATGATTATGCCAATTTGATTGTGAAAATGATTTATCATGAAGAACGTGAGGATCAAGAAATTCTGGATGCATTAATCGATTCAGGTTCAATTAGAACCGAAGAAGAACAAAAGAAATTTGGTGTTGCCAGGAAGGATTATTCCAGACTTTATTATGAGCGTAAAACTCCGCAAGGAACGATGGAAACAATTGTTATTTGTCCACCAACCCCGGTTGATGTTGTTCGTGCTGTTCGTTATATGAGGGACATTCCATTGGTTGGTTCAGAAGAATTTGAGGAGTGGAAGGCAAAGATTGATGCACAGGTGCCAGATGAGGGGGTTGCGGCGGGAGGAGAACCAGCCAAAGAGGATGAACTTACAACGGAGGATATTCAAGAATGGTTGGATGCTTTACCAAAAGCAGGGTCTATACGAGAGGAAGAAATCGATAAGCTTCTGACGCTTCGTGATCCTTCATCTGAAGAGATGCAACAGTTTGCCAACCTGGCATTAGTCAAACACAATAACAAAGAGTTTGTTTTGAATTTGGCTGAGATTGCTTTTGCAAAATTGGACAAAACTGCAATTATCCCGATTGTGTCTGAGATTTGGGATAGACAACAAGCGGAGTTGATTCAAAATAAGGCGCAAAAGGAAGCTGAAGAGGGTGAAACTGTTGCCCCCCCCTATCCAGGAAAAGCTGGAGAGATATTACCGAATCGGTCTTTAACGGAATTGAAAGAGTATTTTTCCCTGGCTTTGCCTGATAATTTTGATAAAATGCTGAATGCTTATCATTATTTACAAAAAATACCTCAAGGTGTTGCTATCATCAATATGATCATTAATGAAAGCGGCGCGGGTATAGATGAACAGATAATTGCTAACCTGTTATTTAAGCAGTATGTTACATCCAGGGAACTTGATCTAGATTTAGATGATTGTTGGGTAATCGTTCGAGCAGTTAAGGATATAAAGGGTATTCCTCCCTACTTCAAAGAATCGGCTACAAAGCAACGAGAAGAGATGATGTTCTGGTTTGAGGAGATGGAAGAGGCGCGGAAGGAAGTACAAGATGAGATTAGTGCTGAGATTGAAATACAGGCAGAGCAGAAAAATCTCAATCAGACTATGTTGACCAATATTAGTGATACAATGGTTGGTATGTGTATGTTGTTTTTACAGGGTGATCGATACTTTGTACGCACCGTGGATGATGTGGTGGCCAAGCTCAAATCACTTGGTTTTTTGGATGATGAAGCATCTATAATTGAGAGGGCTGAATTTGACATCGTTGGTGAAACCTATGCGGAATGGTTTAATGATGGAGTGGAAGAGGATGTTTGGTACAAAGGTCCCATTTGTATGATTAGTCCGGATACTCCTTACAATATCACGGCAGATAATGTGGTGGAAGGTGATGATTTCTCTCGGGCTATGGTTACGCGATGGAGAGAGCTTCACGGATACGCCTAAATTAAGTAATGCTTTTGTAACTCAATAGATTGAAGAGCATTGCTATAAAAATAAGAGGATTTTTTCATGAGACGTTACGTTAGAGATTCATTGCTTCCATTGGAAAGTGATCGCGTTGAAAATACCAGAAGACGGAGAAAGAAAACACCCAGTATTAAAGCACCGGGTCGTAAAACCGGACCATCTTATACACCACCTATACCGCCGCCTGCGTTTACGCCGAGGACGATTTGGGAGCTTCAGGATATCTTTCGGCAGTTGATAGTGGAAAAGTGGAAAGATCCGAAAGCAAAAGAGGAGCGTGATTATCCGTTTTATCAGATATTGAAGCAGATACAGCGAACTCGTAATGAGGATTTACTTAGTTTTCTGGAGGCGTACAATGTGCCGATTTTTAGCAATCGGTTTTATAAGGGGACAGGCGAGTTGAAATCACCTCCTGGACGACCTTATCCTCTAGATTTAGAATGGGTGGCTGATCCACGCAATGAAGAAGATTTGGCTCTTTCCATTGCGCAATATATCATCAATGAAATGCTTGAAAAAAAGGCAGAAGTAGAAAAGAAAGTGGAGGAGGTCAATCGAGAGATTGATTCCGAAAAGGTTGAGAAGTACACCAAATTGCATCAAGCTTTTGCGGCGTATTCTAAAACTTATGAGGAGGGTGGAGCGGCTTGTAAGAGTTTTCGGCTTTCCAATCCTCGCATACCTCGTAGAAGAAAGCCAAGGGGTCATGAGTTACCTGAGAGCATGGCTTTGGTGCCTGCTACTCGGTCAGCGTCATCTGAATCTCGTAAAAGAAAGCCAAGGGATTACGAACCACCTGAGAGTATGGCTTTGGTGCCTGTCGATCGACGGGAACGTGCAATGGAACGGCCTTTGCGACGGGAACCTATTTATAGGATGGGTGAGCGGCCCTGGTGTCCTTATGATGAGCCGATGGGAAGAGGGCCTGGCTTGGGGTTAGGTCTGGGTTTGGGACGAGGAAGAGGTCAGGGGTTGCGTCGTTATAATAGGGAAGATGAGTTAGAAAGCATAGAGCGAACAGAGAATCCCAAGCGATGGAGTCCCTATGGGGAAGGTGGTTTTGGGCCGGTTTATCCTAAGAGTCATGGATGGGATAGAGAAAATTGGCGTTGGTTGAATCCGGAAGAGTTGGAGGAAGATATCTTGCGTGGCGGTAATCCACTCGCGTATCGAGACGTAAGGCGATTGGGTTATGATGATCCAGCAGATGCCGAAGCGGCGATGAAGGCAGTTATGCGAGAATTGCCTCCTGGATGGGTCCCAAAAGGCAGGTTGTTTGCAGCATCGCCTGGGTCATCCACGCGGATCCGGTTGCAGTTAAATAGCGATGATCCACAGCCTTATATCGCCAAATATCTTTTGACCAATGCTCCAGATATCAAGGCCAGCCATGTGATTGTAGATGGGTTACCAGTGGTCAATCCACATTATCCATATCCGGATATAGTAGATCGCACAGATTTAGACGAGGTGCGACGTTTGGCTCGATCCCTGGTCAATGGATGGGAATCCTTGGATTTGTTCTTTAACACGGCTCCTGGCAAAACAGGAGCGCCAATTATTGATGCTTCAGGTAATGTGTTGTATGGCAATGAGCGTATTTTGGGATTACAGCTTGCGTATTTGATGCCTGGTCAGCAGGGTCAGGCTGTTGCGGACTATGTTTCTCGTTATTTAAAAGATTCTGCTGGAATTTATGGCATCAAGGGTTCCGAGTTGAGGTCGTTTGGTCAACCTGTGATTGTGCGCCAAATTGATACGTTTAATCCGCAAGAGGCGGCGGAGATTGCTCTGGCATTGGCAGCAAGCCGGATACCTAATTATGGAGATACAGGAGGTGGTCGTAGCCGGGTTCGAGATAGAAGACGAGTTCGTAATCCGGCAAGAGAAATTGATGTAACCATTCCGGGCAAGGATGCTCCTCGTCATTATCCTGGGGCTTATACTACTACAACAGGTCAGTTTGCTTTTCCAGAGGGAACCTTTGAGCGAGAGCAGATGCAACAGCCTCTTGCTTCTGATGCTTCAACCGGCGAGCGGCTATGGTTGGCTGGTCAGATGTTACAGATGGCGCTCGGGACCGAACCGAACGAGCAGGTTGAGATGGCCTTGGGTATTTATCGTAAGGCTGTTTATTCAGGAAGTTTTCCACCAGGCGAATATATACGGTTCAAAGAAACGCTTTTTGGTACAAGTTTTCCATCGCCTTATGCTCCCGCACCTCCTCCAGTTTTTCCAACTGCATTGGAAGAAGAGGAAGCAGAGATTGTAGAAGAAGAGGAACCTGTATATGCTTTTGGTGAGTATATCCGTAGACCACCAGGTATCATACCTCGATATTTAGAAGAGAGACGTGAGCCGGGGCGGCCTGCTGCACCTGGACCAAGGCCGTCTAGAGAGCAGGCTTTGGCGGCGGAAATAGAGGAACTAAGTCGCAAAGAACCGGGTCGGCCTGCTGCACCTGGACCAAGACCTAAAGCACCAAAGGAGACGAAAGCTTCACCTAAGCGACGTGATCCGGGTCCGCCTACTGCACCTAAAAAACGAGCGGCCAAATCTGCTGAAACTGGGTTGCTTTCTCCCGATGATATTGAAAAATGGGCGATTGAAGCACCAACTAAGATAATTGATATGCCCCTAGAAGAAGTTGAATCTATTTTGAGTTGGGATGTAGATAAGTTAAAAGGTAAGAAAGTTCTTTTCCCCATTGCCAAATATAGGTTTGGAGCGCTGGATAGTTTTCAGTATCAGAGCAAGGACAAGATGATCGAGCAAATCCGTATGGCTATTGAAAATGAACGTAAACATGAAGCGATTGAAAGAGTTGCAAGCGGTGAAGGCCCAGTCGGTCCATTGTCTCCACAGGATTTGGAGGAAATGACGCCAGAGGAAATAGCAGAGTTGACTTTTCCAAAGGTAATATATTATCTGCTTGAATTGGAGCCGAAGGATTTTACCAAGGCGCAACTATTGAAACTGGCTGGTAATTATTTTATTGAATTAGACGAAAAGACTTTAAGTAAAAAGACCAAAGCAGACATCTTTGAAGAAATGAAGAATGCTGTTTTCGGAGAAACACCCCCTTCTAAGAAAACTACCAAAAAGACTACAAAGAAAACAACGAGGAAAGAACCTGGAGCGCCTAAAGCCACACAGAAGAAGACAATTCGTAAAGAGCCTGGAGCGCCTAAAGCTACGCAGAAGAAGACTGAAAAGGGCGATGAAAAACCGGCAAAAAAGAAGCGCAAGCGAAGACCACCCAAGCCTGCTAGTGAAAAAAGAGAGACTTTGTTGGGTCCGTTGTCCAAGACGGAATACAAAGCTTTGGGCAAAGCAAAGGTTCGGCAATGGCTGGATCTTGTCAAACAAGAAGATGATGTACGTAAGCAATTAACGGAGTTGATGATGATTGGTTCTAATCTTGGGATCAATCCTTTAAAAGATGAGGCATGGAAAAAAGCCGATGTTTCTGGGAAGATCGCTATTGCTGAACGAAAACTGAAGCAAAAGAAGTAAAAAAAAGAAATGAATCCTTCCAAGGGTAAAAAAAAAAGAGCATCGGAGTACTTTGGTAAGCTAAAGCAAGTACCAATTTCTACAACAACGCCTCCACCTCCTAGTAAAAAAAAACGTGCTTCAGAATATTTTGGTAAGCTAAAGCAAGTACCTATCTCTACAACAACGCCTTATATTCCCAGTAAAAAGAAAAGAGCATCAGAATATTTTGGTAAGATAAAACAGGTACCTGTTCCTGGGCTGAAGCCTGTTTCCCAAGCTGAGCCAAAGAAGGAAACTGAGAAAGATTTCTCAGCGGCTATGAAGGCTACGGGCAAATGGAAGGCTTTACTGGGGCCTTTTTTTGAGGAGATGAAGGCACAGGGAGTTGGATTATCTAAGCGTTTGGTCAGGTTGAAGCAACTGAGTGAGGAGCGATGTTTGATAGGTCGAACTCCTTACACTTGTTATTCAGTGATAGCAGATGAAGTTTGGCGTGGTGAGCCTGTCAGTGAAGAAATAGCATCAGTAGGAAGGCTAACAGAAGAAGAAGAACCGGACATAAGGTACAAGTATGCTATTGGTGAGCGGAAACGTGTACTAAAAGTTGAGTATGATTTTTATAATTTCTTGAAGAACAATTTTGAGTTGCTTAGAAAATTCAAAGAGGGCAAGCTGTTAAAGCCTAAAGTGACTCCTAAAAAGAAAAAGCCAGTTACTGTTACACCTGGTATTGAAGAGAAAGCAGAGAAGCGAGCAGAGCGCAAAGCAAAGCTAGCCCTGTTGATGGAAGATTATCTTGATTATTTGATTGCAGTGAAGGGTACGCCGGATGCACATCGAGGAGAGTTTTTGGAGTTTTGGCGCGAGAAGATGGAGCGTCGGGAAGAGTTACCATTCAATTATGGCAAGCTTAGTCCAGAAATTTTTTATGAACAATGGGTTACAAGATTTTCCGAAGCAACAGATCCTACCAAAACTTATCTTATCGAATATATCGAATCGGATGCAGGATGGCTGGATCCTGACGTAAGCATTGATCCGATGGTAATGGCTACATACAACGCTGCTAGTCCTCTTCGTCAGAAGGGAATTATTGGTTATGTAGACCAGCGTGGTAATCCGATCGATCCAGAAAATCCGCCTAAAGAAGGGATATGGGGACGACGGGCTTCTTTGCCTATGGTGTTGTACTTTAATTGGTTGGTAGATTATGGGTGGGGGACCAATTACACCGTACAACAATATAATGAGAGACGGGTGAAAGAGGCTAATGAAGATAGGATTTATCAGATAGAGCTAAAGCCATTTCAGCCGGAAAAAGAGAGTATTGTGTCTACCTATCGGGCTCGTTATCGTAACCGAAAGAAAAATAAACAGGTTCCCTCTTTAGAACAAATAGAACGTCGCATCAAATCAGCACGTTATGGCTATTAACATTCAAAAGGACAAGTATCATGCCGTACAGAAGTGTCAAAGAAGCTATTCAAAAGCATCCTAATTTAGCTAAGTACAGCCCCAAGGCGCAGAGTGCATGGTTTAAAGCATTTAATAGTTGTTGGTTTGCGACAAAGGGTACCAAGGATGAGGGGAAGTGTTTTCGGATAGCTTATTCGGCGGCAAATAAGGCAGCGGGGGTTAAGAGTATTAGGGAACTTAACCCTGATGGTACTGATGAGGAGTTACAAGAGATTGTTGCGATTCTTCGAGATACAAGGCTGATTGAGAGTCTGGATGCTTTCCAAATGCAAGCCATCCCTAATACTGTATGGGAACAGTTAGCTTTTCATAGTGCAGATCGAATGATAGAGCGAGCCCGAGAAAGTGGTATCTCTATACCAGACGAAATTATAGAATTGTATCGGATACGCAAGGCTTATCGTGGAGAACTGACAGTAGAGGATGCAGATTATCTTTGGGAGAATTATGACCAGGGCGTTTATCTTCGAGACGAGTTTTATGCTGTGTGGATGGGGCAAACGTTGGAAAGGACTTTTCCTGGCGTTGTAGTCTATTCAGAAAAAAGTTATCTGGAATTTTTGACGATTGCAGGCATTGTTTCAGCATTGCAGGTAAGATTTGATGCAACCAACGCTTACGGTTGGCGACAGGATATAGAACATGCTGGAGCTACAGCTTTATATACAACAGGTCAACTACCCACTCCAAACCGCTTCTTAGCGGTTTGGAGTGGGCTTATAAAGAGTCCAGGTTGACCCGCTTGAGTCTTTAAGGAGACTACGTTATGGAAGAAAGCTACAATAGGAAGAGGAGCCAAGTGAAGTTGAGGCAAATGAGAGAGTTAGAGATGATGTACCGTGGGATGCTTCTCCAGTTCCACGCTCTGCGGGTAGTGGTTAAACAGTCCTTTTTGGGTATGGGGCAGTGCTGCTACCATTCAAACCTTCCGATAACATTGGCAAGGAGACCGTTACCGGCGAAAGCCTAGAAAGAGTAGGTAACTACATATTATGCAA
>Ga0180437_10001583_pt1 | contig 38782 bp, 49 predicted proteins | sample SS_ome_4_FD_132410 | JGI IMG/M metagenome (GOLD analysis project Ga0180437, IMG submission 132410) | Hypersaline lake sediment archaeal communities from the Salton Sea, California, USA - SS_3_D_1 metaG | ecosystem: Environmental > Aquatic > Non-marine Saline and Alkaline > Hypersaline >...
AGTTTTGGGTATATGATGAGAATGGAGATAAGCGGAATAATCTTGGGAGTGCTTCCGGGGGAAAAGAGGTTTTGATAGAGATAGAAGGCAAAGAGGTGTGGCTGCAGTGTTGAGTGGAAGAAGAGGGTCGGTTCCGATAACGATATTGGTAATATTGACTATTGCGTTGTTTGCGTTTGCTCTGTTTGCGTTTATTTACGCCTCTGTGAGAATTATAAGTAGTGTTGATGAAGGATATAGTTCTGTTGCGGAGTTTAATGTTGGTTTGAGGAATAAGGATTATTTGGGAGAAAGCGGAGTTGCGGAGCGTGTTGAGGAGAAGGAGAATACAGGGATATTTTTTGGAGAGGAATATTTGAAGATTTCTGTGCAGGAAATTCCTACTGAAGGCCAATAAGAAACTTTTATAAAGAAAATGGGCTTGAGATTAATAGAGAGGTTGTAAAAAAATGGGGAAGCTTTGGAATTTTTTGTTTGGTGGTGTTATAGCTATTGCGGGTTTATTAGGGTTACTTGATTTATTCTTATCACAAGAAACTATTGCTCTTGTGGTACTTGTTGCGGGCATTTTGGTTATTTTAATTAAGCCGAAGAGGTATGTGGAAGGTGTTCTTAAATCAGATTGGAGATTGTTTACTGCAGCGATATTGCTGATAGTGGCCTCTGTGGCTACTCTTTTGAAGTCGTTTTTACTGGATATTCTTGGAATAGGATTTTTTGAGATTATTATAAGTCCGAGGGTATTTCATGTATTTTATATTCTTATAGGTGGAATTTTTATTTTGGCTGCTTTTTCGAAGGCTGCCGAGTTAAAAGTTGAGGCAGGAGTAGGTGAAGGACTTGGAGGAATAAAAAGTACTACAGGAAATATATTCAACTGGATTTTTGGTGTTCTTTTGATTGTTTTGGCGATTATTCAGATGACAGGGGTGCTGGAGTATGAGTTTTTAGGGTTTAATGCTTTGACTTACGTTTTAGGTGCGATTGGTGTTTTGGTGATATTTGTGGGTTTGAGGAATAAATTTATTCTTTCGATAGGTATTGCGACTGTTGTTGTGGCTGTGATGAGCGCCCTTGGGTTTGGAGGAGTTTCACTTAACTTTATTTTCATTTTGTTGGGTGCTCTTTTGATTGTTTTAGGGCTGTTTAAGCCGAAATTAATAATGTCCAGGCAAGAATATCTTAAGAGTTTGCATCAGAAGGTAAGCGCTGGAACTGCGACGCCGGAAGAAGCAAGTGAATTTCATAGAGCAGTGAATGCGGGAGAATATATTTAAAATGGGATGGAAATTGAATTGGCTTTTTGCGATTTTGATTTTTGTTTTGGTTTTGAATCAGTGGACAGAGACATTTAGTCCTTTGATAGGTTCTATAGTTTTGATAGCTTTGGCAATAATTTTTTTTAGGGTTCTTCCTCAACCTACGGGCAGAGGAGCATCGAGAAGGGGGTCTCCCTGGTGGTTGTATGCTATTGGGGTTTTGATGATTATTTTGTCTATAATTGTGTTATTACATAATTTGGTAGATATTGTTACTATTCCTTATGTTCCTTTTTTGAGTGATATTATAGAGGGAGATATAACTGTTGCTTTAGCTGGGCTTCTTGTGATTGCGTTGTTGTTGGTTTTGGTTCCATCTAAGATGGTTGCCAAGGAAGAATTGAGTTTTGCTGTTGGACGATAGGAAATTATGGAGGGGAAATTAGCTTTAAAGGGATTTTTGGCAGTTTTTATGTTAGTTGCTGCTTTGATGACTGGTTTAGGGGTTGTGTCTGCTTATGACGGGTTTGGAGGGAATCCTCTTTTTGATTTGTTTTATAGTCCAACTTTTCAGGTTGGTTTGATAATTGTTTTGTTTTTTGCCTTGATATTCTTTGCTTTGCTTAAGAGCGGTTTTGTTGAGAATAGGGGAATTGCTGTTGCTGTTTCAGGGGTTCTGTCCTTTTTGATTGTTGCTGCTTTTTGGAGGGAGGGGTATATTAATAGGTTTGGAGGAGTTTTAGGGAGCTGGTTTTTGGTTCTTGGATTTTTGGTTTTATTGTTTTTTGTTTTGAGGTTTTTGAGCAAGAGGATTGGCGCTTGGTCTGTTATTGTTATTGTGTTTATTGGATGGCTTGTTATTAAAGGAATAGATCCTTACTTTGTCGATATGTTTAGCGGTTTCCCTAATGCGTTTTTTGTTTTTTGGGAATCGATGCAAGGAGTGTGGGGATTTGTTGGAGTGGTTATTATTTCTCTGATTATTTTATCTTTGAGGTATAAGAAAGTTAGAAATGCTTTGAGGTATGATTTAGGACGGATTTCTGTCGGCGGTTATTAATCTAAAGTAACATTTATAAACTCTTTTTGTGTTTTTAAAACATGGAAAATAAAAGAGGCCAGGGAATGTCAACGTCAACAATTATTCTGTTGGTGCTTGGTGTTGCTATTCTTGTGCTTTTGATATTAGGATTTACGATTGGCTGGCAGAAAATATTTCCTTTTTTGAGTCCTGCAAGTAACGTTCAGGATGTGGTCACAAAGTGTGAGACTGCCTGTAATTTGAACAGCAAGTTTGACTTTTGCAGTACAAAGAGAGAGGTTAGAGTAGAAGAAGCAATAAGCGTTGGGGGTGTTGAGCTTGGGACTGAGTTTGAAGGAAGTTGTTATGATCTGACAAAAGTTCCTGTTTTAGGAATAGGGGCTTGTCCTACGATTGATTGTAGTGATGTAGGATATAACGAGCCGTTTGTTAATATTAGTGGTTAGTTTCTCTTTTGGTTAAGTATTTAAGTTAGTTTTTTCTTTTAGATATATGAAATATGGATATCCTGAGAAGAGGAGGAAAGGAAAACATAAGCGGAAGGAGAGGAAGAAGCACCCTTATAAGAAAGGAGGAGCTATGAGGTCCACGAAAATTAAATTAACTGGCGGGAAGAAGAAAAGTAAGGATTAGGCAATGATGCGAGGTGATTAGATGATTGAGAAATATTATTTTTTATTTGGGCTGGCGATTGTTTGGATTATGTTTGCTGTTGTGCAGGATTTGAAGAAAAGAGAGGTTGCTAACTGGCTGAATTTTTCTTTGATAGCGTTTGTGTTGGCTTATAGAGCGTTTTACAGCGCCTTGAATGATGCATGGTGGTTTTTGGGATTTGGTTTGCTTGGATTTGGTGTGTTTTTTGTTTTAGCAAACGCGCTTTATTATGGAAAGGTTTTTGCGGGGGGGGATGCAAAGTTGTTTATGGGCATTGGTGCCATTTTGCCTGTTGAGAGTTATTCTGATTTGATTTATGAAGGTATTGGGTTTATTTTTGTGTTGTTTATTGTTGGTGCGATTTATAGTGTTATTTGGAGTGGGTATTTGGCTGCGAAGATGAGGAAGGAGTTTGACAAGGAGTTTTTGAAGAATTTTAAGAAAACAAGGGGATTGTTTGTTCTTGTTATCGCGTTTGGTATTGTTGGTTTTTTTGGAGGAGCGTGGTGGTTTTATATTGCTGCTCTTTTGTTTGTTTTGAGTTTGTTTTATGTTTATTTGTTTTCTGTGGAGAGGTGCTGTATGATTAAGTTGATTAAGCCGGGGAAGTTGATGGAAGGAGATTGGTTAGATAAAGATGTTAAGATTGGCAGGAGGGTAGTGAAGAGAAGTGTTCATGGGCTTAGCGCTGATGATATAAATCTACTGAGGAAGGCGAGGAAGGAAGTGCTGATAAAAGAGGGAATTCCGTTCACCCCTGCGTTTTTGATTGCTTTTTTAATTATGGTATACGCTTGGGCAGTTTTAGGATTTCGGTTTCTTGAGTTTTTTTCTTCTTTTTTATGACTGTTGTTTTTTTCTTTTTCATTGGCCTTAGAAGTTCTGCTGTTTTTTCAAGTTCCTCCTGTGGCGCTTGTTTTCTTGGTGAGTGAATGCTTAATGGTTTGTCGTAAATTGGAATCAGGTTGACTATTGTTTCTTCAAACTTTGTTTCTGTCTGTATTTCTACTGATTTTGCTTTTAGTTTTTTCTCGATTCTTTTTGATAGTTTTTTTGCAAGGGAGAAAGCTGTTGTTGGGAGGTCTTTTGCGTTTGAGACAGGAGACTTTGGTATGATTATTATATGGCCCTTTGATATTGGATTTATGTCTAGGACGGCGAGGGCTTTTTTGTTTCTGTCGACCTCTGTTGAAGTGATATCTCCGTCGACAATCATCCTAAAGATTGTTTTTTGAGGGCCTTGTTTTGGAGATGGTCCTTGCGTTTGTTGCTGTTTTAGCATTATTTCTAATGCTTCGGGGGACATGGAGTCGATTTGTTTTTGTGCTGCTTCTTTTTGCTGTGGGGGGAGATGCTGAATCTGCTGAGAAAGCTGCTTTTTCAGCTCTTGGACTTGTTCTTGTGTTAATGTCATGATTTGGTATAGATATTGGGTTATATATTTCTTTTTATAATATTGTTTATATAGGTTTTTTGTTCTTGAATTTGATGAGCGATGATTCAGTTGAACAGCCTTCTCTTGTTGGCAGAGATCTTTTTGTTTCTCCTGTTTATCAGAAGGGAAAACGCAATTTAGATGAGAATGATACTTTTATGAGTTGGTTGAGAGCTAATTCTCTTGGGCCTTTTAGTCATTTTGGTTCAGATCACAATAGAAAGGAATATTTATTTCAAGGGAGAGAGGGGGTGTTGTGTCAGATTGCTAGTACGATAATTGAAGAGAAAGGTGCGGAATCAATATGTTTTGGCGATAATTTTATTGGCCCTTATAGGAGAGTTGTTCGTGTTAGGTATATGCCTTCTCAAGAAGGAATCCCTTCAGAGTTGGAAGCAGGATTTACTGAAAGAGGTTATGTTCTTGGGAATGAGGAAGAACATGGATTTGTTTTGAATACCGTAAAATCATTTAGACCTTTTGGATGTGAGATTTAACCGAATGCTCTTCTGTAATCCTCTATCGTTGCGGAGGACACGTTTTCTATTTTTGATAGAGTTGATTCAATTATTTCTGTTTCTTTTTCTTCAGGCCATGCGAATTTTATCATCAGTGCTTTAAGACCGAATGCTACTGGTTGCTCTTCTATAGATATGTTTTGCGCTCCTTTTGCTTCCAATTCTTTGGATGCCTCTTGTTTTATTTTTTCTAAATCTGCTTCTGGAGAAGCAGGCATCACTTTTGCTATTACTGCTACGACTGACATAGATGTGTCTAAGAATAAGAGTTTATAAAGATTCGCTTTGCGAATCTTTAATCCTCGATTAAAGTATAAATCTTCGGATTTTAAAATCTTCGTTAAGATTTACAATGTAAAAAATAAAAATAAAAATTTGTTTAGACTTTACTTGAATAATTTGTAAAGCATATACAAACCAGATAGCCCTACAAGAGCATAAACAATTGTTACTAGTATAGGTACTGCGCCTAATATAAGCGTAACTAAGTTTACGTTCCAGATTGCTAGGCCCCAGTTTATTGCTCCTATGACTACTAGGATGTAGACAACCCATTCAAGCACGCTCATTTTTGCTTTTGCCATTTTTGTTTTAACCTCCTTTTAATTGTTATTAATCTATAAAAAGTAGTAAGATAATGACTTATATAAATGTTTTTTTTATGAAAGTTTGAGAGAATTAGTGTTAATTACAATAATACTTTTAAATGCAGGATGTTTTTGTGGGAGATGGATAACTATGAGCAGTTAGTTTCGAGAATTTCTAATTCTGCTAAGTTAGAAGTTGAAGAGATTAAAAGAAAGGTTGAAGCTAAGAGAGCGAAGCTATCTGGGTTAGTTTCTAAGGAGGGTGCGGCACAGATAGTTGCTGCAGAGCTTGGAATAAATCTTGATAGGGAAAGATTGAAGCTATCTGAGTTGGTACATGGAATGAAAAGGGCGAGCGTTTTAGGAAAAATTATTGAGTTGTTTCCTATAAGAGAGTTTAATAAGAACGGGAGACAAGGAAAGGTTGCTAATCTGTTATTGGCTGACGAAAGCTCTAATGTGAGAGTTGTTTTGTGGGACACAAATCATATTGCTTTGATAGAACAAGGGAAGTTGAAGAAAGGAGATGTTGTTGAAATTTCGAATGGAAGCGTAAGAAATAGAGAGATACATCTGTCTTCTTTTTCAGAGATTAAGCATAGTAAGGAGAAAATTGGGGATGTTATTGAAGAAAGAGTTTATGGCAGGAAAAAATTGATTGATGCGAGACAAGGAGATGTTTTGAAGATTAGGGCGTTTATTGTTCAGAGTTTTGAGCCAAGATATTTTGAAGTTTGTCCTCAATGTGGGAAAAAGGTGGTTGAAGGGAAATGTGTTGGGCATGGGGATATTGAGCCAAAGAAAAGAGCCTTGCTTAATATCTTTTTAGATGATGGGAGTGAGGTGATGAGATGTGTTTTGTTTGGGGAACAAATCAATAAGTTGGGGTTGAGCGACGATGAAATATTTTCTTTGGAGAAATTTGCTGGGAAGAAAAATGATTTGTTGGGCGAGGAGAAGATATTTTCCGGGAATGTAAGAAGTAATGCTTTGTATAACACCACAGAGCTTATTATTGAGAATGTTGAGGATGTTAAGGCTGACGAACTACTCAAGGAGCTTGAAGCGAAGGCAGTTTAGGAAGGTTTAAATTTTTGACTTTTTATGTAATTTGATGTTAGCTAGAACTCATATTGTGGCAGGATTGTTTTTGGTTTTAGCTTTTTTATCTGTTGTTAGTAATGTTGGGGTTTTTGTGCCGGTTGTTTTATTAGCTAGTTTGCTACCTGATATTGACAGTGCTTATTCTTATTTTGGACAGCATAGAATTTTTAGGCCTCTTCAGTTTTTTGTCAAACATAGGGGAGTGGTTCATAGTTTAACTCTTGCTGTTTTAATTTCTCTTTTGTTTTCTCTTTGTCTTCCTGTTGTGGCTTTTCCTTTCTTTCTGGGGTATGCTGGGCATTTGTTTTTTGATAGCTTTAGTGTTGAGGGAATTAGGCCTTTTTGGCCGTTCGGGAAAGAAATTAGCGGCAGAATTAGGGTTGGAGGAAGTATAGAATGGGGGATATTTGTTTTTTTTGTTGTGGTTGATGTTTTTATGCTTTTATCTTTATTTGTTTAAGAGAATGTTCAGAAATGTATTATTGAGTAGTATAAACTTTATAAAGAGGGCTCCTTTTAATCTAATATGACAAAAGGGGAGAGTGAAGAGGAGAAGGGGTTGACTGATGTTCCTGGCATTGGTCCCGGAATTGCTGCGAAGTTAGAGGCGGCCGGTGTTTATGATTTAATGGGGCTTGCTGTGTTGAGTCCTGCCAGCTTGAGCGATATGGCGGGTGTTGGAGAGGCTGTGGCGAGAAAAGCGATTCAGGCCGCAAGAGACATGATGAGTCTTGGTTTTAGTGATGGGCTCGAGTTTGCTAAAAAGAGGGAAGATGTTTGTAATATTACGACTGGTTCTGAAAATATGGATCAGCTTCTGGGGGGAAGAGGTATAGAAACAAGGGCGTTAACGGAGGCTTATGGGGCTTTTGGAAGCGGCAAGACACAGCTTGCTTTGACTTTGGCCGTTAATGCTCAAAAACCCAGAGAACAGGGAGGCGCTGCTGGGAAAGTTGTTTACATTGATACAGAGGGAACTTTTAGGCCTAAAAGAATAAGGGAAATTGCTGAGGCGATGGGCGCCAATCCTGAGAAGGTTTTGAAGAACATTCTTGTTGCGAGAGCTTTTAACTCAGACCATCAGATTTTGTTGGCTGATAAGATTACAGAGTTGATAAAGAACGGGGAGCCTGTTAAGTTAGTTATTATTGATTCTTTGACTGCTCATTTTAGGGCCGAGTTTGCTGGGAGAGGGCAGTTGGCAGATAGGCAACATAAGTTGAATAGATATTTACATACACTTGTTAGGCTGGCAGAGCAGCATAATTTAGCTGTTTATGTTACGAACCAAGTTATGGCCAATCCTGCCATGATGTTTGGGGATCCTACTACCGCGGTTGGTGGGAATATCGTGGGTCACGCCTCTACTTACAGAATTTATTTGAGAAGAGGAAAGGCAGGGAGCAGAGTTGCTAAGCTGATTGACAGCCCTAATCTACCTGATAACGAAACTGTTTTCTTTTTGACGGAAGCTGGTGTAAAAGACGAGGTTTAGGATGGGAGAATCTGAGGGAGGAATGTCGGTAAGGAAAATTTATGATGAAGTGGTTGGGCATCTTGATGAGATGAATGGATTTATTGAAGAGGGGGGTGAGGGGAGAAATGTCTTTCTTTTTATCGAAGGCCAAGACTGATTATATTAATAGTATGGATAGATTGAAGGTGGCTTCTAGCCGTAGCCCAAGTGAGAGGATTTCTGACGCCGAGTTTAGAAGACTTAGGGGCAGGTACGAGGAATTGTGTAGAAGGGGGGAAATTCCTGTTGATTGATGTGAAAATAAAGTTTATTAAGGATTTTGTTTAGGACATGGTATGTTGTGGGCTGTTTTTGCGATTTTTGCGGCTTTGGTTTACGCTGTTGTTAATATCATTGATAAGATTGCGATAAGCAAAGAAATGAAGGATCCTATTTTAGCCAGTGTTATTTTTGGGCTCATTGCAGCTTTAGTTTTTGGGCTCATTGCGTTTTTTGTTAATGTTATGATTTCTTATTTAGTTCTTGGAATTGCTTTTGCTGCCGGAGTTCTTTCATGGTTTGGTGTTTATTTGTATTATAAGATTTTAGTTAAGGAAGAAGTTTCTAAGTTTGTTCCCCTGCTTTCGCTGAGTCCAATAGTTGTTATGGTTTTGGCTTTTGTTTTACTTGGGGAAGTATTTGGTGCTTTGAAGTATCTTGGAATTTTTTTACTTGTTGTTGGAGCTATTGTTATGTCTCTGAAGGAGTTTCGATTTAAGTTTGGGCTTAAGGAAGGGATGTTGATTATTTCTTTAGTTGTTTTGTTATTTGCTTTAGGAGATATAGCTGTTAAGTTCTCCACTATTAGGGCAAGTGTCTGGCCTGTTATGTTTTGGGTTGGAATTGGTGAAGGAGTTATGGCTCTTTTGGCCTTTATTTTTCATCATCCTCATATAAGAGGAAGGATTAGGGAAAATGGTGTGAGACATTTGGTTTTGGCAAATGTTCTTACTGTTGTTGGAGCTGTTTTTAGTTTCTTGGCTATCTCGCTTGGGCCTGTTACTTTGGTTAGGGCTTTAGCGGAGACGCAAATTCTTTTTGTTTTCTTTGGAGCTTTAGCGTTGGGCAAGTTTTATCCTGAGATTTTGAAAGAGAAGATTAATGGGAGAATTGTTTTGCAGAAAATTGTAGCGATATTGTTGATAATTGCTGGAACGGTGTTGGTGATTTAGAAATGTTTGTCGAGTTCTTTTGAGTAATCGTGGATTTCGTTTTGGGAGAACCAGAGGCTGATTTCTTTGTCTGCGTTTTCAGAGGAGTCTGATGCGTGGATGAGATTTCTTATTGTTCTGTCGTTTTTGTCTGCTAAGGCGTAGGATTCTATGGAAATAAAGTCGCCTCTTATTGTCCCGGGGGCGGCCTGTCTTGGTTCTGTTGAACCTGTCATCTTTCGTACGAGCTCTATGGCGTGAGGGCCTTCGAGAACCATTGCGATTATGGGAGATTCTGTAATGAATTCTATTAGCCAGGACTGAACGGTTGTTCCGAGTTCTATGTGATCTTTGTATTTCATTTTTTTGTTGTCTTTTTGGTATGATTTGAGAGTTTTTTCAAAGACATTTTTTGCCCATTCTTCGTTGAGAGGGTAGTGTTTTTGTGCCAGTTCTTTGTCGGCGTGAAGCATTTTCATCGCGACTATTTTTAGACCAGCGTCTTCGAACCTGGATGTTATTTTTCCGATGAGGCTTCTTTGAACCCCGTCGGGCTTGATGAGAACAAGTGTTTTTTCTTTGTGCATATTGAATTTTGGAAAGGAAGTATTATAAAGATTTCTGTGGTTGATTTTGTATGGCAGAGTTTGATGTTAAAGATGAGGCAGAAAGGCTTGTTATGGAGACAGAAATATGCAAGAGTTGCAATAATGTTGTTGTTGGAAAGGGAAATTTGAAGGCAGATATAATGTTTGTTGGAGAGGCTCCTGGAAAGAACGAAGATGAACAGGGATTGCCTTTTGTTGGTGCCGCGGGGAAGAATCTTGATGATTTGTTGAATAAAGTTGGTTTGAGTTTGGATGATGTTTATGTTACAAATATATTGAAATGCAGGCCTCCTGGGAATAGAGATCCCTTGCCTGATGAAATTAAGGCCCACAAGCCTTGGCTGATTAAACAGATAAAAGAAATAGGACCAAAGGTTATATGTTCATTAGGAAATTATGCCACCAAGTTCTTTCTTTCTGGAGGTGATGTTGATAAAATGACGGATCAGCCAGGAATTACCGGCATTCATGGGAAAGTTAGGATTATAGAGTTTGATGGTGTGAAGATTAAGTTAATTCCGTTGTTTCATCCTGCTGCTATAATCTATAAGAAAGAGCTTTTGGGAGAATGGGAAAAGGATATGGAGATAGTTAAGAACGAGATCTCACAACAGACCTTGTTTTGAGAAATTTATAGTGTGCTGGTGATGTTGGTCTTTTGCATTTAGGGCAGTTTGATTTTAGAGTGTAGCCGTGTTGGGGGCATTTTTTGAGTTTCATTTTTCTTTTATTTTGAGTTCAGCGTGTTTGGCTTTTGCCTGTTTTTCTATTTCTTCAATTGCTTCTTCTAGTTTTGAGTTTGCTTCTTTGAAGTTTTTTCCTGATACGGATATGGAGAATTTTGATGAGCCGAGATAAGAGATTTTAGTGTTTTTGATGTCTAGGATTTCTTTTATGTCTTCAAGGCCTGTTGAGGCGGTTGATTTTAGAGTAAATGTTTTTTTGACTGTTTTTTCTTTTTCTTTCTTTTCTTCTAATAGTTTGGAGAGTTTTTCTGCCTCTGTTTTTTTTAGGAATTTTTGTATGGTTTTAGGGTTTTCACGCGCTTCTTCTATAAATTCTGGAATTTCGTATTTTTGTTTTATTTTTTCAATTATCGTTTTTGGTTCTTTTGTTATTGTTTTAAGAATGCTGGTCAAGGTTCTTTCTTTCTTGTATATCTCCATTATCTCTTCTCTTTCTTTTGCTGTTACTCTTCTAAGGCTTAACTGGATATGTCCTTTGCTGATTTTTAGGACCTTACAAACGATTTTTTTGTTTGGGGCAACATATTCTCTTAAATTTCTAATTCTGCCTGCTGCTATTTCTGAGAAGACTATACTTCCCTCACCATCTCCTTCTATTTCAACAAAGACTGTAGTTCCTTCTATCTTTTTAACGGTGCAAAGAACAACGTCGTTTTCTTTTATTTCCATAGGATTTTTTTTACCTTTGCTTTTATTTGGGCTTTTCCTCCTGATGTTTTTATTAGTAGTTTGTTGCATTGGTCACATTTTTTATCGATTGCCGATTTTCCAAATACTATTTGCATTTTTTTACAACGCGGACAACTTATTTTTAGGAATTTTGATTTATTTTTTGGTGGAGTTTTCATTGAGATTAGTAAAAATTAGATAGTTTTAAACTTTTACATGTTCGAGGTCGAGTGTTTTTTGGAGTTCTTCTAGGAATATTGTTTCGTTTTCTTTGGATATAAGGCATCCTGCAGCGTTTGGATGACCTCCTACCTCTCCTCCCAATGGAACTACTACGCGGTTGAGGACTTCTCTTACGTTCCTGCCTTGTTTTCCTTTCATTCTGGCTGAGACTTTTATTTTATCTTTGTTGTAGGCAAGAGCTACTATTATGGTGCCTTCTGAGTATGATGGAGAGTGAGAAATTATTGATGCGACAGTCCCTATGATGGTGTCTTTTATTTTATCCTGTGCGTTTATTATGGTGTAATTTTTACCTGAGATTTTATCTGTTTCTGAGACGTATTTTAGTGCAGATACGAGGTGTTGTTTGTATTCAATGTATATTTTTTCTGCCTTTTGTTTTAGTATTTTGTTTCCAAGGCAGAATCCAAGAGCTATGTGCGAATGGCCCATTCTGCTGCAGGCATTTATTAGTGCGGAGAGTTCACGGGCATCTTCAAGTTTGTTGAAGAACTTTACTAAATATAAGTTGCCTATGAATTCTGAAGGATTCTCTTTTTTAACACACCTTAACATTATTGCTGTTACGAGGTTAGACATCTCTTCTTCTGTTAGTTCATAGAGTGCTTTGTATTTGCCAGATAGATTTGTGATTCCTGCATCTCTTAGTAATTCGAGCACTCCTTTGTATGATCCGGTGACTCCGGGAATGTATGGATTTGATGAATATTCAAGAGCTTTGTCAAGGGGACGTGTTGAAGGGTAAAGAAGAAGGCCTTTCTTTACTGTTGTTTCAGAATCATTTATGATTTCACTGTAGCTTTTTCCAAGGTTTTTTTCTAGTAGGTCCCCTACCATTCCTATCACGGCGAGGGTCGCGAGGTCTTTGTTGTGTGGGGAAAGAGCTTTTGCAAAGAGATAAGTCAGGCCTGAAGCAGATATTGGCTCTAATTTATCATGATGAGGGTTTATCATGGTTACGTTTTTTGGGATGTTTTGAATTATTTCGTGATGATCTATTATGAAAATTTCTGTGTTTTTTTCTTTTAGAGCGTCTAATGAGTTTGACGCCAGATCAAGGAAGATTAAGATGTGGTCTTCAGGCAAGGAATCTATAAATTCTTTTTCGAGATTTTTGACTATTTCAAGTGAAAATGTTTTGTGCCATCTTTCTAAGGCGCGGGAGAATATTGCGGCTGCCGTGATGCCATCAGTATCAAAGTGGCTTATGATCTTTATTGGCTTTTTTGAACTAAGGGCGTCTATTTTTTCTATTATTTGTTTAAGTTTTTTTAACATCCTCTTTAAATCAATGTTTAATTATTTCTGTTCGGCTTTTGTTAGCCTGTGCAAGCTCCACAGGTTCTTTGTCAATGAACGTTGAGCAGGGTAGTCATGTTTGTTTTTTGCTAGATGTTCACGCAGTTGCTTGAGTTTCTCTTGAGTCATTTTTTCTTCGTCTTTGTGCTCTATTTTTGACTCTTTTAGGATTTGAGTTATTCTTTTGCCCAATAGTTTTGCTTTTGGTATTCCGTGCTTGTCTCTTAGTATAAGGCCAATTTTTGCAGGAGATTCTCCTTTTTTAGAGAGGTCTACGACTATTTTTTTGAGTTCTTCTGGTTTCATTTTAATCCATGTGGGCTTTGCTTCTGCCATATAGGGTGTTGGAAATGTAGTGTTTTAAAGATTTCTATTGTGGGCTTGTGGAAATCTTAGACCTTCGATTGAGTATAAATCTTCAGGTTTAAAGATTGTTATAATGACAAGCTTTAAAAAGTGTTTTTTCTGAGGATAGATGTAAGAAAGCATACCCTCTTAATAACTGGTCGGTTAGGGGCTAGCTGTTTTTTAACGACCTGCGGAATCAATGAAACAACAAAAATTGAAAATTTTTGGGCTTCATCGCACCAAAGGAAGTGCACGATGAAGTTACCTAAGAAAACGAAAAGATATTGTCCGAAGTGCAAAAAGCACACAGATCACACTGTTTCTACTGCTAAGCAGAAATCGAGATCTGCAACACATCCTTTGTCCAGGGGTTCTTTATCTAGACAAAAGGCAAGAGGATTGAGAAGAGGATTTGGTAATAAAGGAAGATTTTCTAAGAAAGCTCCTAAGAGCTGGAAGAGGAAAACAAAGGTTACAAGAAGAATTGTTTTGTTGTATAAGTGCAAGGACTGTGGGAAGTCCAGTGGAATTAAAAAGGCTATTCGTTCGGGAAGGATCGAAATAGGAGAAAAGGTGGCTAAGTAAAATGGCAGTAAAACAGAAGAAAAATATGGTTAAGAAAGGTAAGACAAGCAAGAGAATCAAGAAGAGTTTTTATGATATTAGTGCTCCTATGACCGCCGCGAAAATTAGTTTGTATGCCTCTGATCCTGATGAGCTGGATGGAAAAGTTGTGAAGCTAGATTTAACAAGGAGTTTGAGAGGAAAGAGTTTTGAACTGAAGTTGAGAGTTAAAGCAGAGGATGAAAAACTAGAGGGAATTCCTTTCAGTTTGATTCTTGCTGGTTCTTATGTTAGAAGAAGTATGAGGAAGGGTGCGGATTATGTTGAGGATTCTTTTGAGGCTGAATGCAGGGACTGTTTTGCGAGAGTCAAGCCGTTTTTGATAACAAGAAATAGGGTTTCTAGGTCTATTAGAAGGGCGTTGAGGGAGATGGCAAAGAAAAATATTGAGGGCTATTTGAAAGCAAGAACTTCCAAAGAAATATTTTCTGAGATTATGACAAATAAGCTGCAAAAGCAGCTTTCTGCTAGGTTAAGGAAGATTTATCCTCTTGCTCTTTGTGAAATTAGGGTGTTCAAGGTAGAAAGGAGGAAAGAGAAGAAGGAGAAAGAAGAGGCTGAGGTGAAGAAGGTTGAGAAGGTAGTTAAGAAAACTAAAGAAAAGAAGGAAAAAAATGTCTGAGGAGTTGCCTATAACAAGAGAGGAAGCAATTGAGTTTTTGAAGTCCATGCCTCAGGAAGAAAGCGATTGGAATCATTATCTAGAGAGTGAAGCAATTATGAGGGTTTTGGCTGAGAAGTTTGGGGAGGATATTGAGTATTGGGGTATGCTTGGTTTGTTGCATGATGTTGATTGGGCTTTGACGAAGGGTGATTGGACGGGACATTGTGTCAAAGCTGTAGAAATGTTGAAAGAAAAAGGATTTGATGATGAGTTTATTGAGACTGTACAATCACATGCTTATGGTTATGATGAAATTCCTGCTCTGAAAGATAAAAAGAGAACGAAGAAAGTTGAACATGCTTTGATTGCTGCCGAAACAATTACTGGTTTGATTTATGCGTATGCTCTGATGAGGGGAAAGAAGATAAGTGATATGGAAGTCAAGGGGTTGAAGAAGAAGTTTAAAGATAAGAGTTTTGCTGCAAATTGTGATAGAGAGTTAATTAGGGAAATTGAGTTGACTGGTTTGAGTTTGGATGAGTTCTTTGGGCTTTCGATTGAAGCTGTTAATAAGATAAAGGGCGAGATTGGGTTAGAGTGAATGGAATGATAAAATGAATTTATATAAATATTTAAAAATTTCTTTTGTATAGAATTTTGATGGCAGAGACTTTTGTTAGGGGGCTGGGTGATTTTATTTTGAGGTACCCTAAATTATTTTTTGGTTACGTTAAAAGTTATGATTTTTTTAGACCTTTAGTGGATTTAGTTAATTTTTTTTCTTCTAAGACCAAGGAGGGAAAGAGATTGTCTAATAATAGGCTTTTTTTCTGGGTTTGTTATAAAAAGAAATTTATGGTGACGAATATGCCTAAAAATGGTATGACTGCTTTGAAGAGGGTAATTGTAAAGGAAGATAAGTTAAATTGTTCATTGGAGAAAGTTCATTATTTTTTAAATAATCTTAATTTTGGGTATAGAAAAGTTTCATTTGAATCTGCTATGAAAAAGAAATATAAAAATTTTGTTAAATTTATTGTTTATAGGGATCCTGTTGATAGATTTGTTTCTTTTTATAAGAACAAGTTGATGGAGGAGTACAGGTCGGATACCCCATATCATTATCTTGGCTTGGTTGGTAAGGATCCTGACGAAGTATTAGATTTTGTTGAGAAAGAATTGTTGAAACCTTTTTTTCTCCAAGAGGAACATGTCGGGGCGCAATACCCATTTTATGCTTTTAGTTATGATTATGTTGTACCTCTTGATAAATTAAATAAGTTTATGAAAGAAAAATTTGATGTTGATTTGTCTAAGGGGCATAATTCTACATCACATGTGAGGTTTAAATTGAATAATCAGCAGAAAGAAAGGGTTAGAAAATTGTATAGAAAGGATTTTTTGATAAAACCAAATTATTCTTGATATGTTTGGGTTAGAATAGCCCTGCCAGGATTCGAACCTGGGTCTCAAGGCCCAAAACCTCGAATACTTGACCACTATACTACAGGGCTATACAATATAATATGTTTGGAGAAGGTTTAAAAGGTTTGGGTTGTCTAGTTTTTTATGCCGAGAAGATTAAGCACGGTTCATAAAGAAATAAGCAGTTTGGGTGCGCATGGTGTTTCTCCTGGTTTGATTGATGATGCAAAAGCAACGATAGATTATTTACATGCAAGAAGAGTTCCGTTGCCTAGTTCTGTTGTTGCCCGTAATAATGGGCATGTTATGTTTGTTTACGATGGAAAGGATGTTGAAATAGAGATTGGTTATAAATATATTGTTATTGTTTCTCCCGATTGGGAGGAGGAAGAAGTTGATTTGAGAAGTGCACCGGGTAAATTAAAGAAATTACTTTGGAATTAAATTTAATTTAGCAAACTTGTTTTTTGTAACGGCCTCTGGCTTCTACTTTTTCAAGACGCTTGATTGTTGATTTGTAGTTCTTTGATGTTTTGTATCCTTTAAGAATTGCTTTGAAGAATTTTTCAAAGTGAAGGAAATGTTTTGCTTCTAATGCTTGTTTTATTAGATGAAGATCTACTGCTTTGTCTTCTGTTTTGTCTGAGGTGAAGCCGAGGCCGAAATCGATAAAGAAAACTTTGTCTTGTTTGAGAATCATGTTTGATGTTGTGAGGTCACCGTGGATTATGTCATTGTCGTGGAGGAGGGCTATGTTTTTACCTATTTGTTCGCAGATTTTTTGGGAATTTTTTAGTTTATCAAGATGTTCTGATAGTTTTTTGCCTGTGATGTAGGGCATGTGTATCATTCTTCCTGCGTCCGGGTCTGTGAGAGGAGCAGGAGCAGGGATTAGTTTTGAGGATTTGGTGAGAAGTTTGGCTTCTTTCTTTGTTCTTTGCCTTCTGATTTTATCGTCTAGTTTGGGAAGGCGGTATTTTTTTGGAATTCTGTCTTTTACTACCTTATCTTTTATTTTGTAGATAATTGCTTCTGCGCCTTGTTGTATGATTTGTTGTTTCATGATATATTTTGGAGGATAATGTTATTTAAATATGTGTTATATTTTGTGGTATTATGGTAGACGTACCTTATATTCCAGACGCGGCAAGAAGGTTGTTTTCTAGAGATTTATGTGAAATGTATGGAGTTGTTCCTGTTGATTATGATAAAAAGACAGGTACGATGACTATTGCTTGTAGAAAAGGAAGAAGGTTTGAAAGAATAGCAGAAAGAGAGGTAGGAGATATAGAGTTTGTTTTTGAAGTTAGCGGCCGTCCCCGTATAAGAGTTGTTTTACATTCTGATAAAAGAATGAGCGAGGAAGAGATGAATGCAGTAATCGATAGGTATTGGCCTAAAGAACGTTAGAATTTCATCTTCTTGCCGAACTTTTTGGCGAGTTTCATCATTGTTTTTTGGTCGAGTTTTCCTGAGGCAAGTTTTGACTGTGATTTGATGAGTTCTTTTATCATTTTGTATTGTTTAATCAGGGCACGGATGTCTGATGTTGATGTTCCTGAGCCTTTCGATATTCTCTGTATACGAGATGTTTCTTTTTCCAAAATTTCTGGGTTCTCTATTTCTTCTTCTGTCATTGATTTTATTGCTGCTTTCCAGTGTTTGACTTTTTTTTGTTGGGTTTTGAGATCTTTTTCTGAGATTTTCTCTTTTGCTTTTCCTAATCCTGGGATTAAGGAGAGGAGCTTGTCAAATGAACCGAGAGATGACATTGATTCGAGCTGGGCTTCGAATTCTCTGAGGGTGAATTTGCCTTCTTCCAACGCTTTTTGCGTTTTTGCTATTTGTTTTTCATCCACCACTGATCGTATTTTTTCCATTAATGCTGGGAGATCTCCCATTCCGAGAAGACGGGATAGGAATGATTCAGGGTTGAATGTTTCTAGGTCTGATGGTTTTTCGCCTGTTCCTATGAATACTACTGGTGCTTTTACTTCTGCGCATGCTGTTAGGGCCCCACCACCTTTTGCGGTAGAGTCCATTCTTGTTATTATTACTCCGGTGATGCTGACTGCCTTTTTGAAAGTCTCTGCCTGTTTCTTTGCTGTTTGGCCTATATCTGCTGGTATGACAAGGATTGTTTCTGTTGGTTTTGTTAGTTTTGCGATGTCTTTTATTTCTTTGATGAGATATTTGTCCAGAGAGTCACGTCCTGCTGTGTCTATCAGAACAAGATTGTGTTTTTTGATTTCTTTTTCGTGTTTTTTCCAGATTTTTTTTGGGTCTTTTTCTTTTGGATCTATGAACGCAGGGATTTTTAGTTTATCGCAGAGCTGCTTTAGCTGCTCTGGTGCTGCCGGTCTGTGAACGTCAAGCCCTACGGCGCAGACATTGCTTCCACGTTTTGCGTAATATGCGGCAAGTTTTGATATTGTTGTGGTTTTACCTGAACCGTAAAGACCAACCATTAAGAATATATTGTTTTTCTTCAGTTTGATTTCTTTTTTCTTTCCCAGGATGCTGATTAGTTCGTCGTGAAGAAGCTTGATGAAGTGTTCTTTCTTTTCCAGGCCTTTAATTCTTTCGTCAAGCCCTACTTTCTTTATTTTCTTTGTTATCTCAAGGACAAGCTGTACGTTGACGTCTGCTTCTATCAATGCTCTTTGAAGATCTTTTACTATGGAGTCTACAAGATTTTTGTCCAAAAATATAGCGTTCGCTACCTTATCTGTTGCCTTTTTCAATACAGATGATAGCTTCTCTAATACCATAAAAATGGAAGAGAATTAGGGGTTAAGAAGTTTGCGGTTTATATATATCCTAGAAAGAGAGCGGCAAGCATTCCTATACCTAAAATGAGTATTATTATTCCTGCTATTAGGTGAAGGACTTTGAGCTTTTCCTTTCTCCACTCTTCTGTTTTCTCAGCTGTTGTGGCTCCCTTGTAAACGGCTGTTGTGATTATTAGCATTGGAAGTATGAAGATTAAGTTATAGATTGATAGCAGGAGGATTGCGTACTTTCTTGTTGTGATTCTTGCTAGGAGCCCTAGTATTACTATGTATGGGCCAGATGTGCAAGGAAGTAGGAAAAGACTTACGACAAACCCTATGAAGAATGCTCCCGGAACAGAAGTTATGCCTCTCAATATTGCTTTTAACCTTGGCCTCCAAGATAGTGGAACTTCCATCACAAACCATTTTCCGTACCAGAGATAGTCTTTTAAGTTGAAAAGCCCAATAAGTATTGCGAGTACGGCAACTATTGAATAAAATTTGTGTGTGAGTCCTGCTGCCTGGATTGCAGAATAAAGACCGAGCCCCATAAGGAAGTAAGATATGAAAATAGCGAGTGAAAAGGCTAGTCCTGCATAAAGTGCTCTTTTCTTGACTCCTGCGGTGAGTATTGTTGTGAGCAAGATTACAAGAACAGCAAATGCGCATGGATTAATTGCGTCTACTGCTGCTGCTGCGATAACCGCGGGAATTGTTATTTTTTGTTTGAATGCAGTTATTTCAGGATCTTCTGAAGGGGAACTTTCTCCTATAATTGAGGTTACGTTATCGGCTACTTTTTCTAACGGAGAAGTACATTGTTCTATGGAACATCTGCTGATTTCGTTTTCTATAGAGTCTGCTATTGAAGAGGAGTACCCTATTATGACTTTGTTGTCTATGAAGGTTGTAGGCACTCCTTGAATGTCTTGGCCGTAGACCAAACTTATCTCTTCAAAAAGTTCTCTGTTTTGTTGGTTTGAATATGTTTCATATGGTTGGATGTTTAAATTATATTCTTTGCCCATATCCTCAAGGAAATTTTCAAGGCCCGAGCAGTGGGGACATCCCTGGCCATAAAAATAGACGACATCTATTGTATTGTTTCCTCTATTTGTAACTGCTTTTCCTGTTAAGGTGTGGTTGGCAATTATGAGAGATGCTAAAATCACTAATAAGATTATTGGGATTATTATTTTTTTCTTCATGGTGAAAGAAGGAATTATTATTCATTTAAAAATTTTTCTGAGTGGGTTTAAGCGGAAGGAACTCCTCCCCAAAAAAACTGTTGTTGTCGCCAATCTTCATATGAAGGCACTTTCTTAAATGGAATTACTTCTTTGCCTGTTAGAATGGAAATTAATCTGTCGTCTTTTAGTAATGTTATTGGTCCACACTTTCCTTTTAATAGAGCGTACGCCTGACTTATAGCACCTATTAATCTTCCATCATTGCCGGTTAAATCTGGGTGAAATTTCCTGGCTTTTTCTCTGTATGCTTTTCTTAGTTCTTGTTTGGTTGCGGAGTTATTAACTTCTAAAACATCTTCTGCTCTTTCTCTTAACTCGTCTTCTTTAAATCTCACTTTTTCATTTCAAGCTTTTTAGTGCTGTTTTAATGCTTCCGGTGATTTCTTTAAACTTAATTTTCTTTTGTTTTAACGCCGTTTTCATATTTGGACCTATTCTTCCTGCGATTACTAGATCAACTTTTTTATCCGCGAGCATATAAGCCACGCTCCATCCTGCTCCGCCCCCTCCTACTGCGAAAGGATTTTTGATAGTTTCAATTAATTTATTGTTATGGAAGATAAGGTAATATGGCGCTCTTCCTCCTCTCTCACTTATTTCTGAGTCGATTTCTTTTTTATCTGACGCTATTGCAATTTTCATTTTATTTCTCTAGTGCTTTGTCTATTAGAATCCCCTGTATGACCGACACAAATATCATTACAAGAATTAGTATGACAACAAATTTCCAGTTGAAGTATAATACTATCAAAGGCAGAAGCGGGATTTTAATTGCCCTGTTATAAAGGAAGCAGGCAATGAGTCCTTTGTTTAATCCTTTTTCTTTGAGATCTGCGAGGAGGGGGTACCACATATATATTGGCCCTGAAGACAAGATCCCTCCTATTATCACAAAAAACCATTTTTTAATTCCTCTTTTTCTGATATGTTTTAGTATGAATTTTGGAGTGATAAAATGATTGGTAATTGTCATTAAAACAAATACTGCGATGAATACTGGAATTACTTTGAGCAGTATATTGTAGAATGAGGAGATTGAAGAAAAGAACAGACTTTTGTCCAGGATGAGAAGCAATAGATAGATAGTCAATACTGTTATTGGAAAATACCAGGCTTTTGGGATTTTGTTTTTCATTTAAATTACCTCCCAGATTGCTACTGTTATCAGGGCAACGATTATTGCAAATATGAATGATAGAAGATTTCTTAATAATGCAAATCTTTTTCCTAAAATAACTGATTCTGCGGGGAGCTGAACAAACCCAACAGTAACCCATGCGACAATGAATGCTGTAACTGCGATTAAACTTATGCCCTGTTTCAGCAATTCCCCTCCTATGATATAACTTACCAAAGGATTTCCTGCGGAAACGCTTCCTATTGCGCTTCCTATGATTGGGTCGAGAATTATGTTGCCTTGGAAAACTTTTAGATAAAATGATTGAGGTATCAATGCAATTATAAGACTGACAAGCAGAATTGTTCCTATGATTAGCGGAGTGACTTTCCAAAGCATTCTTGCGGATTTAGCAACTGATTCCTTGAATTTGTTCATTTAAAGTTTCCTTGTCATTCTGGAGCCGCATTTTGGACATTTTTTGTTCATGCAGGGCCGGCCTCTTGTTTGAGGTTCTTCGTGGCCGCATTTTGGACACACACAAGTTCCTCCAGGGCCTGCAGCGAATCTGCCTCCCATTCTTCCGAGACCTCTTCCAGCTCCTCTTCCAAGTCCTCTGCCCATTCCAGCTCCCCTTCTTGGTACTGCCATTTTGAAATTACCTCCTTCTACTCTTATTGCTTTACCATTAACTAGCGCGTCCGTGATTTTTTTCCTTGCTGACGTTAATAATCTGTTAAATGTGGGTTGGGATATTTTCATTTTTTTGGCACATTTTTTCTGGCCTAATCCTTCCAGATCTTTGAGTCTCGTTGCCTCGAATTCATCAACGCCTATGATGACTTCTTTTAAACTGGCGAGAGGTACTCCTACTGGCTTAAAGTAGTTTATTGAAGGCTGAAAGAAAACCCTTCTAAAAATCCTTGGTCTTGGCATTATGCTTTTAGTCTTCCAGTTCTTTTAACCTTTTCTCTATTTCCTTTATTTCTTGTTTAAGGTCCGCCAGCTCTTCCTTTAGGATTTCTTTTTCTTCTGTTTCTGGAATTGGCTGCTGGATGAAAGGTGTTTGAACTATTGGAGCCGCTACTTGTGCTGCTCTCCAAAATCTTCTTCCTCTGCCCATTCCAGCTCTTCTCCTGAACCCTCTGAAACCAGAGTTCATGAATCCAGGGGAATTGAAACCTGCACAGTAACCCATTCCTCTTCCTGTCATTGGACCTTGTCCGTTTGGACCTGTTCCGTCTCCTTGTGGCATTTTTGTTTTCTCCGTAATATTTAGTTATGAATACCTATTCATTATACTATTTAAATGTTTCGTTTTGAATAAATATTCAGAATTCTATCACAATAATCTTTAAATCCCGACCTTCCCAGATGATTCTATGTCAGACTTCGGAGAACCAGGAGGAGTTTGGGAGTTCCTATCACGAATGGCTCATGGAGCAGAACCAATAGGAGACCTAACTGCCAGAGCTGAAGAGGAAAGAGGAGAAAGAGAATCAGAAGAGGCAACAGCTGAATTATTTGAGGCCTGCCCATTACTAAGAGACTCTGACTTTGTCAGTTCTCATCCTGGAATAATTCCGGTAGCAAGGATTCTTTATTTTAACCTTAAATCTGTCCCTCCAAAAATGCTCAAATCATTTGGAGCAACATCTATCCAAGACTGGCTTGAACAACTTAAAAAAGGATCTCCGAGAGCAGTTAGAGATTACCAGGCTTTTAGGGGAGCATATGCCTAATTGATCTTATTCCAAGCCTAGGTTCTTGAGAACTTCGTTTTTTGTGAATGGTTTTAGGTCGGGATAGTTTTGGCCGATTCCTAAGTAGTAGATTGGTTTTTTTGTTACGTATGATACTGAGAGAATCGTTCCTGCTTTTTCATCTATGTCTGCTTTGCTTAGCACTATGCCGTCAATTCCTACCGCTTCGTTGAATGTTTTTGCCTGCTCTGTTGCGTCGTTTCCTGTTATTGATTCACCGACGAAGATTTTTAGGTCTGGCTGTGAGACACGGATAATTTTTTCCATTTCTCTAAGAAGGTCTGATTTTGTGTACATTCTTCCTGCTGTATCTATTAAGACGACTTGAATTTTGTTTTTCTCAGCGTATTTTTGGGCGTCGAACGCTACGGCGGCAGGGTCTGAGCCATAGTCATGTTTTATTACTTTGACTTTGAGCTTGTCTCCGTGTTTTTGGAGCTGTTCTATTGATGCTGCTCTGAACGTGTCTGCTGCTGCGAGCACGCATGAGATATTGTTTTTTTGAAGGAGATGGGCAAGTTTTGCTATGGATGTTGTTTTTCCAGAACCGTTTATTCCAAAGAAAATTATTGTATAGAGTCCTTTGTGTTTTTTAATTTGTTTTATTAGGTCAGAGGGTTCTATGAGAACTTCGAGAATTGATGATTTCAGGCTTTCAAAGACTTGCTTTTCTGCTTCTGCTTCTTTAAGATGTTTTCCTACTAAGTTCTCTGCCAATGAATCTCGGATTTTGTCTACTACTTCCAACGCCACGTTGTTTTCGAGCAGAGTGATTTCAAATTCTGAGAAGAGATCTTCAAATGTGTCTTTGTCGAGCTTTGCTGTGGTGAGTTTTTTTATTATCTTTGAGAAAAAGCCCTGCTTTTCTCCTGACAGTTCTTCTTCTGCTTCTTCGAGTTTTTCTTCGGTTTCTTCTATTTCTTTTATTTGTTTGGGTATTTTTTCTGTTTCTGGCTCGTAGATTTTGTAGCCAACATTGAATTTTTTTGGGATATAGATTTCTTTTGCTCCTTTTGGCAGTTTAGGAAGTTTTTCAGGTATTTTTTCTGTTTTCTCTGATTTTTTTACTGTCTTTTTTGCTTTCTTTGCTGGTTTTTTAGGCTTCTTGCCGGGTTTAGCCTTCTTTTTTGGCTTCTCTTCTTTGGCTTTTCCTAGCCAAGATGCGAATTTTTTCTTTAGTGATTCAAACATATTGCTCTAAATTAGCTAACCTTTATAAATTTTGGTTGTTTGTGAATGGGTATGATGATAATAAAATTCTCAAATCTTCGTAATAAGAGGCATTACTTCAGATGAAAGGAGTATTTGTAGTTATTGACGGTGTTGGGGATGAACCCTGCCAGAGTCTTGGACAGATAACTCCTTTACAGGCGGCTAAAACTCCTAATCTTGATGTTATCGCGAAGAAGTCTAAGATGGATTATTGTTATCCTGTGAAAAAAGATTTTGTTCCTGAGTCAAGCGAGGCAGTGATTTCATTGCTGGGCTACGATTATCTTGATGTAAACAGAGGGCCTTTTGAGGCTCTTGGGTTGGGGATAAAGTTGAATAGAGGCGATTTGGCTCTTAGGTGCAATTTTGCCACTATAGATGATTTGGAAAAAGGACATGTTTTGGATAGGAGAGCCGGAAGAACTTTGACAACAAAAGAGGCAAAGATTTTGGCTAAAGCAATAAACAAAAATGTAAAGTTGCCTTTTGAGTTCGAGTTTTACCCTGCTGTTCAGCATAGAGGTGTTTTGGTTATTAGAGGAGGATTTTCTGATAATATTAGTGATATTGATGGGGATGTTGAGGATAAAAAGCTGAAATTTTCTGAACCTCTTGATGATGAGGATGAGACTAGATTAGCTGCCAACTTGGTTAATCAGTTTGTGAGACATAGTTATGAAGTTTTGGATAATCATCCCATAAATGTGGAAAGGGCAAGGAAGGGACTTTTTGCTGCCAATGTGATTTTCTGTAGAGGGGCTGGAAATGTTCCTGCCAGGTTCAAGAAGATAAAGGGAAAGTGGATGGCTTTGGGTTATATGCCCTTGGAAATAGGGATTGCGAAGTCTGTTGGGATGGATGTTTATAAATTTAGATATCCAAAATTAAAGAGTATTGATGTTTATGCGTGTTTGTATAGTGGATTGAAGTATGCTGTTAAATATGCTGTGAAGATGCTGAAGAAATATAAGAACAAGTATGATTATTTTTATATTCATTTTAAGGAACCTGATTTGCCTGGGCACGATAATAAGCCGCATGACAAGGTTAACATGATTGAGTATATTGATAAGTACTTCTTTTCTTTTTTGAAGAAGTTTATTGGGAAAAATAAGTTGGTTGTTACTGGAGACCATACCACTTCTTGCAGGCTGAAGTCGCATACGGCAGACCCTGTGCCTGTTTTGGTATATCCTCATCCTGCAGAAAAAGAAAGCGAAAAAAGATTTATTGAGATAGAGGGAATGAAAGGTAGGGGACATGTTGGCAGGAAACTTTTGGATGAAACTTTGTTTAGAAAGTAATGTTGTGAAATAGAGTAACCATCATAACTATTTTTATAAATCAGTTGAGCTCTTTTGTTTTATGATCAATTATAGTGATCTTTACGAATTACTGAGGAAAGAGAAATACAGTGAAACTTTACAGTTTTTGCCCAAAAATTTTGTTTCCGAGCTTTCTGATTATTTGAAAGGTCTTAGGGAGGAGAGTTCAAAAGAAGATGGTTTATTAGTTGGGGAAAGTGTCAAGATGAAGAAACAGCTTGAGAATTCGATTGCTATTTTTAAGGAACTTATATTAAGGAGAAAGAAAAAGCTTTTGAATCTGGCTTTTGTTGCGACAGAGACTGGAATAATGAAGAGAGATTATGAAAATATGCTGTCTTTCGAGAAAGAAGCTTTTGAGAGTCTCGTTAAGATTTTTGAGGATGGTGATAAGAAGCTGTTTGCTATATTGAAGGGCGATACTGGGAAAGATAAGGAGGAGAAAAAGTATAAGATGATAGTGTTTAATCAAAATGTTGAGCAGTTTGTGGGAATGAACGGAGAGACGTTTGGGCCATTTAAGAACGGTGAGTTAACAAATGTTGCCAAAGAAGTTGCGGAGATTTTTGTTTCTGGCGGAAAGGCAAGTTTTGTGGATGAGGAATAGTTAGCCTTTTCTTCCTCTTTGTCCTCCTGTGCTGAGAATTGTTTTACTGTAGGTTCTGTCTGGTTGATATGTTCTGGTTCTTGGTTTATTCCCTGGTGCTTTTGGTTCTTCATCCTCTTCTGTTCTAGGAAGTTCTTCCATGGTCACCTGTGGTGGACTGATAACAGTTGCTAAGGCCCCAAACATGGTCGTTATGTATGTTTTCCAGTCAAATGTCATTGTTTAATTGATAAAGGTGGGTTTTTAAGTTTTTATGTGAGGAGTGTTCGAATCAAAAGCCTGTAGAGGGATTCGAACCCCCGACCCTTGGTTGTCATGAAACAAGTTTCCTGAACAAAACAAGCAAAACTTGTTTTTACAAAACCAATGCTCTGCCACTGAGCTATACAGGCACTACAAACCTCCAGCGGGTTTCTAGAAGATCCAGCAACCTTGAAGGCTTAATTGTAGTTGGGATTTGTGGTTTTTAAAGGTTACAGGTTAAGCTTAAATATATGTTGAGTTTTGTGAAGTATGTGGCCCAGTGGTCTAGTGGTTATGACGTTCCCTTGACGTGGGAGAGATCGCAGGTTCAATTCCTGCCTGGGCCATTAACATATAAGTTTTTATAAAGTTTGTTTTTAGTGAATTTTTGTATGAACGGACTTGAGTTAGCTGAAAAAATTCTTCGCCGTGGACGGGACCATGATGTAGCAAGTTCAGATTATGCTACTTCAACTAGAATAGGAAGGATAGAAAGAGATATGAGAAGCGCAAGCAATCGATTAAAAACACTTGCGGGAGGCAGGTATAGAGTGTTAATAACTGGTTTTGTGAGTCTTAGAGAGAGACATGATCATCAGTATGACGCTCCTTGGTCTACAGAAATGTCTGATGCTGATTGTAGGGCCTTGGGTGAAATTGAGGAGGAGCTAAGAGCTCTTGTGGAACCTGAGAAACCTGTCTCTCCTCAACCGTTGGCTGTTTGTGATTCATAATGTATATATTGTTTTGAAGAAAATAAAAGTTTATAATGTAGTTTAACTTTTGTTTTTTATGAGTTTGAAAGATGCTCAAAAAGAGGTTCATGAATGGGTCAATCAGTTTAAAATTGGTTATTGGCAGCCTCTTGAGATAATGACTCGGTTGGCGGAAGAGGCTGGAGAGTTGGCACGGGAGTTGAATCATAGATTTGGGCCAAAAAAGAAGAAGAGCAGCGAGGAAAAGCAGGAGATTGGGGATGAAATGGCTGATATTATTTTTACGTTATGTTGTTTAGCTAATTCTCAAGATATTGATTTGGATGAACATTTCAAAAGAGTTATGGACAAGTGTTATGGAAGAGACGGTGATAGGTATGAAAGAAAGGAAAATTAGATTGAAAAAGTAGCAAAAAAGATTTATATATTGAGATTTGTTGAATAAAATATGTTTAAAATGAGGGATAAAAAAGGGCAGATTGCTATATATGTTATTGTCGCTTTGGTGATTGTTGCCGGCATATTGGTTTTCTTTTTTGTGAGAGGAAGATTTATGATTTCGGAGGTGCCTGCTGAGTTTGTCCCAATATATGAGTTTTACGAAAGCTGTATAGAATATGAGGCAGAGAGTGCGGCTGACTTGGCAGGGAGCCAAGGCGGAGGTATTTTTTTGGACGATTATGTTCCGGGGAGCGAGTATGCTCCGTTTTCTTCACATTTGAATTTCTTGGGATTCCCTGTTCCTTATTGGTTTTATGTTTCGGGGAATGGTTTAGTTATGGAAGATGTTCCTACTGAAAGTGAGATTGAAAGAGAGATGGAGAGATTTATTGAAGAAAGAGTGAATGATTGTGATTTTGAGGAGTTTTATGCGAGAGGATATTATGTTGAGCTGGGAGAGCCTGAGGTTAAGGTTGAGATTGAAGATGAGAGGCTTGTTGTTGATGTTAATGCTGCTGTTGTGGCTACAAATGGAGAGGGAGTGAGCGCGAGGAGAACAGAGCATAGTGTTGATGTTAATAGCAAGTTTGGGAAGTTTTTTGAGATTGCAAAGAGAATTTATGCGGAGGAAAGGGAGGGAGCATTCTTGGAGGATTATGCTCTTGATGTTTTGAATATATACGCTCCTGTTGATGGTGTTGAGCTGGATTGCGGCGCTGTTGTTTGGACCACTTCAGAAGTTGTTGATGATTTGAAAGATGGTTTGGAGGCAAATATAGGTGCTATTAAATTAGACGGGGATTATTATAAGCTAAGCGAGAAGAGGAGAGAGTATTATGTTATTGATGAAGAAGTTGATGAGAGTGTTAATTTCTTGTATTCTGGCAATTGGCCTACGAAAGTAGAAATTCATGGTGCTGATGATGAAATTATGATTGCGAGACCTGTTGGAAATCAAGCAGGAGCTAGTTTGATGGGCTTCTGTTATGTTCCATACCATTTTGTTTATGATATTAGCTTTCCTGTTGTGATTCAGGTATACGATGATGAAGAAATATTCCAGTTCCCTGTTGCTGTGATAATTGATGATAATCTGCCTAGAAAGGCTGAGTTTGGAGAGCTGGTGCTTGAGGAGGAAGAGGATGAGGTTTGTGATTTCAAGACGGAAGAGATTGAGGTTAGTTTGTTTGATGTTAACTTGAATCCTGTTGATGGGGAAATTAGTTATGTTTGTTTTGATAACCAGTGTTCTCTTGGCAAGACAGTTAACGGGAAGTTTGTTGGGGGAGCTCCTGCGTGCTACAATGGTTATCTTGATGTGAGAGCTGAGGGGTATGTAGATACGAGGCAGTTGTTCTCTTCTAATAGCAAGAGTGTCGCAAATATTATTTTGGATAGGGAACATGAGGTTGAGGTTGATTTGAGAGTTGGAGGAGAAGAGTTTGATGGAACGGCGGTTGTTTTGTTTGCTGGAGAAAGGAGCGCGAGTGCTGTTTTGCCCGGTTTTGATAGCGTTACTTTGAGTGAAGAGCAGTATAATGTGACTGTTTATGTTTATGGAGATTCTGAGATAACGATTCCTGCAAGTACAGAGAGGCAGTGTCATGATGTTCCAAGAACTGGTTTGCTTGGACTATTTGGTGCTGTAAGAGAAGAGTGCTTTGATGTTACTATACCAGAGACAAAGATTGAAAATGCACTGATTGGAGGTGGTGAATCAGAAATATATATACTTGAATCTGAGTTAAGAGAAGGAAGAGTTACAGTTGATGTTGATAGGTTGCCTACGCCTAAGTCGTTGCAGGATCTACAGTATAACTTTGAGGCATTTAGTGATAAGAATGTGCGTTTAACGTTTAGATGAGAAATAAAATATTGTTGATTGTGTTTGCAGTGATTTTGATAGCTGGGGCTGTGAGTGTTAGCGCGATTGCTTCTTTTTCGACTACGCAGTATTCCCAGCCAAGCTTTCAGACATCTTATAGTGCTGCTGAGTTGGGAACCTATTGGCCGATTTTTGAGGATATGGAGAAAGGGGAGTGTAGGGAGAGACAGGATATTATTTTGAATGTTGCTCCTTTTGGCTGTCAACCCGTTGTTGTTAAGAGTGATCTGCTTGCTGACCAGAATGTTCCTGTGTTCTGTCAAATTGATGCTTTGAAAATAAATCCGTTGATTGATGTTAGGGAAATAAGAAATATTAGGTTTGTTGGACAGGAATATCCTGATGAGGTTGCTGGGATTGGTTTCCATCCTGCGAAGTCAGCTTTGAGTTCAAGGAATGACAGATTTATGGGCAGTCCTTTGTTGACCAATATTGGTTATGTTGTTGTAGTTTTGAGGAGGAATGAGAATGAGAGTTCTTTGCCTGATTTTGTTGAGGTTGATTTGAGCGCGCAGATTGATTATGACGGCGGAAATGCTCTTGGAATTGGAAGAGCTGAGTTTAGATTGAAGGAGATGAGTGATGCTGAGTGGGCTGTTGAGAAAAATAAGCAGAGTTTCTGGAACGGAAGATATTTTGTGAGACTGGAGAGTGCTGACGCTGAGAGGGCTACAGTTTCTCTTTACAGAGGAAATACAAAAATTAGCAGTGTGACAGTCGAAGAAGGAGATTTGTCTAGGGAGATTTATTTCCCTGGCGCTTATTGCATGGCCGCTGTTCAGATTGCGTATGATGGTTTTGAGGCGGATGATGACAAGGCGAAGATAGAGGTTTCTGATGATAGAGGAACGGATGTGTTTGAAGTTTATGATGGAAGCAAGTTCTTGAACGGGAAATGTACAGTGATTGATATTGAGATTGATGCCAGCACAGAAACTGGCAAAGTTTCTGTGAGATGTGGGGGAGAGAGATTTGATTTGGAGTTGAAGGTTGCTGGTGAGGAAGAAGACGAGGAAGCGGAAAAAACTAAAAGAGAAATCAAGAAGGAGAAGTTTAGAAAGGCAATAGATGACGTAGTTAATTTAGGCATGGATGCTGTCGAAGCAATTGAGGGAGTTGGTTATGATGAAGAGGAAGATAAAGGTTTGTTAAATGATAGTGATTTGAAAGGAAATGCTGACAAATATAAAAACGCTCTTAAGGCTTATGAGGATATTGCTGATTCTTATCCAGCTGAGAGGCCCGAGGATTCGGAGGTTGAAGGATATGATACATACGGTGAGCTTGCGTTGTTTAGAGCGATTGAGCTGGCAAGGGAATATGGGCAGCAAAATGATGAAGCAAGATTGCTGACGAAGATGATTGAGAATTATCCTGAATCCGAGAGAATAAATCAATACTTAAGTAGTTTGGGTGAGTTATATGAGATAGATTCTTCTAAGGCCAGCGTTGCTGTTGAGTTGGATAATAGATTCAGGGTGATAAGGCTTGCTAAGTTGATAAAGTCAAAAGCAAGACCAAGCATAGATTATGTTCTGGATAGAATTCCTGGTAGCATGGAATATAAGGATATTGAGGAATTTGAGGGAGAGGTTGGTGATAAAGCAGTAAATTCTGTGTTTAGTTTTAGTGATATATCAGGGGTTGGAGGATTGGCTGGTTTGGCCGGGAGGAAGGTAAAGATTGATTATAAGTGTGAGGAAGGTGACAGATGGAAAAGCACTCTTGCTCTTAAAGAAGGAGAAAGTGAGTTGATTTGCGGAAAAGTTTTGAGAATTAACAAGATAAATATTGAGGAATCGGCGAAGATAAGAATTGTCCCTAAGGTTAGGGGTACGACGTCTGAAAGTAATTTGAGTGTTAAGATCGGTATTGAAAAAAGGGCAATACAGTTAACTCCGGAGAAAGTAGACGAAAAGGTTAGGAAACTTAATGAGACAATTGAGAAATGGGAAGGTATTTCGAATAGATTAAATGGTACTATTGAGAGTTTGCAAAAGGCGTGTGTTACGACAAGCTTGATTTTGACTTTCAAGAATTTCTTGACAGGGATGGGTGGAAAGTCGATAGCAAGGCAGAGAGTTATGAGCGGAGATGAGGGATGGACTAATTGGTGCAGGGATAGAGTGCCTAGCGAGTATCCTACTCTTGATGCTTGTTATCTTGCCAAAGCTGATGATATAGAAAGAGATGTGGATAAGACGGCTGAAGCGATCAAAAGAGTGAACGACCAGATAAGTGGTTTTGAAGAAGGTGCGACAACCACGTCTAGTGTGTTTGGGAAGAGTGTAGATGATGAGAAGGTGAAGAGAGATTTGGCGAGGGCTGTTAGGGAGAAATATGGTGATGAAGTGATTGGGCCTAAGGGGGAAAAAGTGAATGATATCTTGGCTGCTGGTAATTTGGATGCTGTTTCGCTTAGTGAGGTTAGGGATTTGTACATGAATTTGGAGAGACAGAGTGCTGGTGGTTTGACGGATGTTGGTAATGAAAACGTTGGGGATTATTTGAAAGATAGTGCGGCGAGGATTTTGGATAATGTTCGGCTGGTTAGCGAGTTGGAAAAGACTGAAGAGGGCTATGCTAAACCGTTTGTGGGTAGTGAGGGCCAGTTAAAAACGGTTGCTGATGTAGTCCCTGTTGAGTCTGTTCCGTCGAATATAAGGGGCAGTTTGAGAGATGCTACACATAGTGCTACTCTGGCAACTGCGGCTGGAACTTATATTCTGGGTTTGGCTAAATCTGATAGTGGGCTGTACACAACAACGAGTGCTGTTAATAAAGATAATCCAAGCGATGTTAAGGGCGGCGATGCTTTAACTGAGTTTTTGAGGAGGAATGGAGTTGGTGTGATAAGGGCATCTAATACAATTAGTTATAACAATAAGATGGTCAAGCCGGAGGTTAGGTATTTTGAGACGGAGCCTTACAAAGGAATGCCTGCTATTGTTCCTGTTGAGAAGAATATGGGATGGTACGCGGCTACAAGGCAGCAGCTTCCTGCTCTTGGGGGAATTGGTGCTTTTGATGCGAGCGGAAGAGTAACTAGTTTCTGGTTGTGCAACGTTGGGGATGATAAGAGAGTTGGGTTTAATGAAGGGCTTGGGGATGATGTTTGTCAACTTATTAATCTGAATACTGGACAGCCTCTTGGTGTTTTCCCTGGTTTGAGTGAGTTAAGAGCTAAGGAGTTGGTGAATAAGGCTGTGAAGGCGATTAACGACGCGGCAAGACAATATGGCAATAAGGTTGTAAATGTTGGAGGAGAGAGTTATAGTGTTGGAAGTCCTGCTGTTGATATTCCTGGGACACAATGCCAGGACTTTATGAGTCCTAAGGAATGTAATTTATTGTTTAATCTTTGTGATCCTGTTGTTTGTCCTAGTTCGAGGTGCAATCTTGGGGGGCAGTATCATGTTCCTAATGTGATTCAGTCTGGGATTATCGGAAGTACTTTGTTGTGTCTGCCTAACATTAGAGAAGGAATATTTGTTCCTGTTTGTTTGACTGGGATTAAAGCAGGTATAGACGGTTATTTGTCTATTGTTAAGTCATACCAGAGCTGTTTGAATGAAAACATAGAGACGGGAAGGATGGTTGGAATTTGTGACCAAAGGTATTCTTTCTTCATTTGTGATTTCTTCTGGAGGGAAGTGGGGCCTATTGCAAATACTTTGCTTCCTAGGTTGTTTGAGGCTATTGCAGGCCAGGGCGGAAGGGGTGGAGGAGAATATTTGACGGTGCAGGGCGCTTGGGATAACGCAAAGAACTCTTTGAATCAGTTTACACAGTTTTATGGTGTTAATTCGGCACAGGCATTTAAGGTTACGGCATTTGAAGAGCTGTTCAAGAATGAGGCTTGTGATGCTTATATTTCCACAAGTGTGCCTGATGCGTTTGACAGCGCGTTTACAGAGCCAGACAGTCCTCCTCAGTTCCATGCTTGGTTCTCTTCTGCGACGTTTAGCACTGCGACTGCTCCAGCTACCGCGCAGTATAAAGTATTTTATCATGTCTTTGCTGGGAATAGTCAGGGAACGTTCTATAGGGTTTATTTGAAGAATCCTCCAGAGTCTGCGTTCTATGTGATTCCTGAGACGGTGAATGTTGCTACAGGATTCATAGCGAAGGGAGAGTCGGCTTCTGAGAGCAGGGACTTTACTGCCCCTGAGGGCTATAAAGAGTTGTGTGTGAACGTTAATGGACAGGAGGAATGTGGTTTCAAGCAGGTGTCTACGAGTCTTGCTCTTAACTACTTGAGAGATAGTTATGTTAGCGAGCAAGTAGCAGAGAGCAATATACAGTCAGAGCAGGCTTGTATAAGCGGGACAAGGAGTTTGAGCGCTTTGGCGGCCGGAGGAGGATTGCAGGAAGTGGCTGAAGAGGCTCTTTTGCCTGAAGTGTATAATAGAGGAGTTGTGAGGATTTGTTCTTCTGCTAACCCTGGAAGTTCTACCGATCCTTCGAGATGGATTGAGGTTGGCAATTGTGGGGACCCAAAGATTAAGTGCTGGCTGGATAAGAATAGTGTTAGTGACGCAATAACGGACAATAATGTTGGTTTGATGAATCAAACTCTTAGTGAACTGGATGATTTGAATAGGGTTAATCTGGAAAGAGAGGGGTTGTTGAGCAGTGATGTGTCTGCAAAGATTAAGGAGATAGACAAGGCAAAGAATGAACTTGATGGAAAAGATGCTACTAGAGTTAATGTGGTTCTTAATTTGATTGATGCGACGCTTGATAAGACTATATTTAATTATCATAAAGCAAAACTTCTCTTCTTAAAGGCGGAAGTTTTGGAGAAAGTTTTGAGAGGCGCCGGCGCTGTCAGTGTTAGTGGTGAGGTTGTGGAAGTAAGTGCTCCTAGTGAAGAGGAGGTCAAAGCTATTGAGGAAGAAGAAGGTGTTGCTGAAGAGGAAGCAGTTGATGAAGAACCGCATGTTGAGGAGCCTGCTGAAGCTACTTATAAACTTACGTTAAGTGAGAATTACGATTCGAAGAAAAAGTTGAATATTTTATTTGGAGATGAAGAGACTGGTTTATACGCCGAAGGATCTTCGATTAGGTCTCTTGATGATGTGAGAGTTGGGATAGTAACTGAAAGTGGCATAGTCAGGTTGATTAGTAATTATAGGGGGACTGAAATACCAGAATGTTTGTTTGACCTGCTTGATTTTCAGTCTGTTGAAGAAGGGAACTCTGAAATTATCTTGTCAAAATCTGAGGAAGAGATAGCAAAAATAGATGATTGCTACTTTTTGATTTTTGATTGAGTCTTTGATTTTACTCTTGTTTTGAATCTTCTCGAAACTCGAAGATTCACTGTGATGAACAAAGATGCGGGGACTAGGTACTCGTAGAACAAGTTCCGCGGTAACTCCCTAACTAAAGTGATGGAGTATTCAAACCTGTTTGAATCAAGAAAATGCGGGGACTAGGATTCGAACCTAGGTAGGCACTAAGCACACTGGAGCCTAAATCCAGCCCGTTTGACCACTCCGGCATCCCCGCATAAAGATAGAACAGAAATAGAGGTTTTAAAGTTAATTATTTGTTTATCGGCGCTTTTTCTTTGCTACTTTTTTGACCGCTTTTTTTGTGGGTTCTTTTGCTTTTGCTTCTTTGGATTTTAGTTTGTCCTCTAGGCCTAACTTTTCGATGAGTTCTTTGTATCTGTTTCTTATCGTGACTTCTGTTATTCCTGCGACATCTGCTACTTCTCTTTGAGTTTTCTTTTCGTCGTTCATTAAAGCAGCAACGTATAGGGCGGCTGCTGCTATTCCTGCTGGGCCCCTCCCTGACGTTAGTTCTGATATGTCTGCTCTTTTTAGGATTTTGAGAGCTTCGTTTTGTGTTTTTGGGGAGAGATGAAGGATGGAGGCAAATCTTGAGATATAATCTTTTGGCGAGCTTGGCGTTACTTTGATTTTTAGTTTTCTTACTATGAATCTGTATGTTCTTCCGATTTCTTTTCTTTCGACGTCTGAAGCGTTTGCGATTTCGTCAAGTGTTCTTGGGATGTTGTATGAACGGCATGCTGCATATATACAGGCAGCTATAACTGATTCCATTGATCTTCCTCTGACGAGTCCACGCTGCAAGACAAAGTTGTAGACACGAGATGCCTCATCTCTTACGACTGATGGAAGACTAAGAAAAGATGCGACACGTCTTAATTCTGACATTGCCAGTCTTAAGTTTCTTTCTATGGATGTGGAGACACGTTCCTGCCATTTTTTTAATCTTAAGAATTTACGTGTTTGGCCTGCTTCAAGTTTATATATGTCTGAAATTTCTCCTACGTTGGTTGTCAGGCCTTTGTCGAATTTTTGGAGGGATATTGGGGCTCCGCCACGGCCTTTTTTGTCTGCTTTATCGAATTGGCCTCCCATATCCTGGCCTGTGTCGACCATTTTTTCTTCTACGATAAGGCCACACTCATTACAAATTATTTCTCCTTTTTGGTCGTCGTAAGTAAGGTCAACGCTTCCGCATTCAGGACATCTTTTGACATAAGCCATTTTTGTTATAAGAAGATTTAAAAGGTTTACGGTTATTTTGTTATTTAAACCTTTCGGTTTTTAAGAGTATTTCTCGTCGCTACAATCTCTTTTAGAAAAAGAGTTTCTAGGAGTTTAGGAAACTACTTGAGTTTATTCTTTTAGAAGAATGGCGTTGATATGGCCCTCTTGACTTGGCCTATTTGTGATTTTTGCTTTTCCTAGTGATGTTTCAATTATTGCTCCTTTTGTCAGTCTGTTTTGTCTGGCAAGGAATCTGTTTTGAGGGGTTTCGAGGACGTTTTTAATAGTTGCTTTTTTTGTCTTTCCCTCTGTTGCTATGTTTACGGTGTTTGTTTTGAGAATAATGGTTTTTATGTTTCCTCCTCTGCCTCTTATTTTCTTGCTTTTTGGTTCTCCAACTATGGCTGTTTTTTCTTCGTTTCTTCTTTCGTAAAGCTTTTTCTTTCTTCGTTTGTGGTATTTTCCACCTGAAATCTTTCTTCCTTTGTTCATGATATAATTGGAAAAAGTTTGTTTATAAATTTATCTTTTGATTTTTAGTTGGTTAGTTTTTATTTCTTTGAAGTAATTCCAAGTTATGCGATAAGTTTAAATACGCAATTTGTTGAAATCAATTATGGTTAATGGAATTGAGAGACCGCTTGATCTTTTGAATCAATCAAAGGGCAAAGAAGTGCTTGTTGAGTTAAAGGGTGGCAGGCAATTTGTTGGAACTTTGCTAGCTTTTGACATTCATATTAACGTGGTATTGGATAATGCAAAAGAAATGCAAGAAGGAGAGGTTAAGAAGAGCATCGGCTTAACCTTTGTAAGAGGGGATACGATAATATTTATTTCTCCTGCTACTTCCAGTTAATTGTGTGATGCCAAGATTAATTATGTAGTTGTGTATAATCTTGATCATCCTAAAATCCTAGATACCCAATGAAGGGATTTTTGATTAGATAGAAAAAGTGTCAAAATCTTTTGCTATTTTTGTATTTTTGAAGACTTTTTTAGCTTCATCTTTGATTAGGGTTAGGTTTGCTTCGTATCTTTGGGATATATGAGTTAGTATGAGCTGTTTTGACTTTGATTTTTTGGCTATGGTTGCGGCTTCGGCTGCTGTGAGATGATATCTTTCTTTTGCTTTTTCTTTGTCTTTCTCGGAGAAATTTGATTCTGTTATTAGGAGATTGGAGTTTTTTGCGAGGTTTATTGCGTTGGTGTTCATTGCTGTATCTAGAACCACTGTGAGCTTTTTGCCTTTTTCTGTGTATGTCACTGATTTTGCCTTGATTTTCTTTCCTTTGTATGCGATGTTCTTTCCCTGCTGCAGTTTTTTGAAATGAGGGCCATGTGGTAATTTTAATTTTGAGAGTTTTGCTTTATTGAGGCGGATTTTATCTTTTAAGACTATTGAGTAGGCATTTGTTGGCCTATTGTGTTTCATTGGTTTTGTTTCTATGTAAAAGTTTTTTTTGTCTATGAATTTCCCAAATACTTCATGGATTTCGATTTTGATTTTGTTGTATCCTGCCAGGAATTTTTCTATGATTGAAATAAATTTCTTTGTGCCTTTTGGGCCATAGATTTTTAGGGTTTTTTTGTAGTCCTGCATCGCGAGAGTTTGGAATAGGCCGGGGAGACCGAGAATGTGATCTCCGTGCCAGTGTGTTATTAGTATTCTTGTTATCTTGTGAGGGCTTATTCTTGCTGTTTTAAATTGTCTTTGCGTTCCTTCACCACAGTCTATTAATATGTTTTCATTTGCAAAGCTAGCTAAGATTGAAGTGTGATTGCGTTTTTTTGTGGGTATTGCATCTGACGTTCCTAAAAATGTTACTTTTATCTTTTCCATTGTTAAGTTAGGTATTTTGAGTTTTTAAGCATTGGTGATGATGAGGTGTTTTCGTTGTTGTGGTTGTTTTTTCTGTATACATAAATTGTAAAATAAGTTATTATGCTTATAACAAACATGATAAGAATAATTAGCAATGCTGTACTATATCTAGATGTTGTTTTTTGTGTTGTGACTTCAAAAAATGAACTGGAACTTGCTCGTTCATTATTGTATGTGGCACTTATGTACAAGATGTATTTGCCCTCTTTTATGTTTTCAGGCAGTTTTATTGATTTAACAAAGCTTGTTTGGGTTTCTACTGCAATTGTTTCGTGTTCTGAGAATATTAATTCTCCTTCTTGTGAAAGTATTTTATATTCGATTGACGTATCAAATTTGCCTTCTTTTCCAAGGCTGTAAAGAAATGCTGTGAAATATATTTCTTCTCCTGGCGCGACTTCAAGGAATTTGCTTGGTATTTCTGTTTTAACGTCCATGAGAGGATGTTTGGATTCTATGTCCACCGCAAGAAATATCTGTCTCTTGGTTTTTCCTTGAATGTCAAGAGTGCCAAGATATAATTGAGGGGCTATATCTTCTGGGGCTATGAAATCTATTTCAATTAGTTTTGATTCTCCTGGCTCTAGGACTATGGCCGTTTCGCTTATTTTTAGGAGGTGTGGGATGTTTGGAGATAAAAGTATGAGACTAGCTGTTTCGTCATCTGTGTTTGTTATCGTTATGTATTCTTTTTTTGTTTCTCCTTGTTTTAGGGAGACGAGAAGTTCTGTTTTATCTGGGACAATTTTACTTTCTGAATATACCTCTGTTGTTACTGTTCTTGTGCCTCCTCCTCCGCTGCTGTGAACTATGGTTGTGGTTGTACCTCCTTCTGTAGCTGTTGTTTCTTCTATTTGGTAAAGTGCTCCTGCTTCTGCTACTGTGAATATTAGTGTGCCGTTTGTGTAACTATTTATTGTGCAATCTGGAGAGGAGCAGGGTTCTCCGTCTTTTCTTATTCTTGGGTCTGAGAATATGTTAGTGCCGTACAGTGAGAGATTGTAGAGATAGATTGTTGCTGATTTGTTGAATTCTGGAAGCATATCGGGGTTTATGTATACATATGCTATTGCTGGGACATTGCTGGAGTAAATAGTGGAGTAGTCATCTATGATGGAATGCAATGAGGCAAATTGCACTATGTTTCTGGATATGTTTATTGGTTCGTTGAAAACTATTTTTCCATGGTCTGAGATTTCTAATGTAAG
>Ga0180437_10001586_pt1 | contig 38693 bp, 43 predicted proteins | sample SS_ome_4_FD_132410 | JGI IMG/M metagenome (GOLD analysis project Ga0180437, IMG submission 132410) | Hypersaline lake sediment archaeal communities from the Salton Sea, California, USA - SS_3_D_1 metaG | ecosystem: Environmental > Aquatic > Non-marine Saline and Alkaline > Hypersaline >...
AGCGTGGCGTCCGCGCCAGGAATCAAGATCTCAAGCAGCTGTTCCGCCATACCGCTATCCCCCCGCTCCCTTGAGGCTCATTATGATGGTGCCCAGCTGCTCGAACCCGCCCTCCAGCAAACGGCTGAAAGCTCCGATGAGAAAGGGCGTGGCGGCGGCAATCACGATCAAGGCGGTTCCGATGGCGATGGGGAAGCCCATCATCAGCAGGTTCATCTGGGGGGCGGCCTTTGCCAGCAGGCCCATCGTCACCGATACGAGAAGAAGCGTACCCAGGATCGGAAAAGAAATGGTGAGGGAATTGACGAACAGATCCCCCAGGCTGCGTAAAAACAGGGGGAAAAGCTGCGCGCGGCCGGCAACCAGGTCGACGGCCCGGATCGATTTGAAGGACCCGTACACCCCGACCAGAAGCAGTTTCTGAGCGCCGGAAATCACCAGGAAGGTGAACATTCCGGCGATGTTGAGAAACTGCCCCATGAGGGGAATCTGTATCTGAGCCAGGGGGTCAAAGACCTGGGAGGCGCCAAAACCCATCTGCAGAGAGAAGAACTGGCCGGCAACCTGAAATACGGCAAAGATGATGTTCAGGAAAAAACCCAAGATGATGCCGATCATGGCCTCTCCCACAACTACCAGGAAGTAATCCACCGCGGAATCGGGCAGCAGGTAACCCTGCTCGGCGACCCAGGGATAGATCGCCACGGACACGAACAGGGCGAACCCCAGTTTCGCGGTCTGCGGAAAAGCCTGGGAGGAGAACAGAGGTGCGACCTGGACCAGGGCAGTCACCCGCACGAGTATTATGAGAAATACCCGGAAGTTCGCCACCAGGGTTCCTATCATCCGTTCAACCGCCCAACTCCGGGATTCTACCGAACAACCTCAGGGTGAATTGAACCATGGATACAATGATCCACGGCCCGAACAGAATCAAAGCTCCGAGAATTGCCGCGATTTTCGGCACAAAGGTCAGAGTTTGCTCCTGGATAGACGTGGTCGCCTGGAAGATGGAGATGATCAGCCCGACCAGCAACCCCACCAGCAGCAAGGGCGCGGCGATCATCAAGGCCTGAAGCGCCGCACCGCGGATCAGGTTGATTGCAAATCCTACAGACACTTTTCCCCTCCTTCTTCTATTATCGGAAACTCTGCACGACCTGTAGGGTCAACAGGTTCCATCCATCCACCAGCACGAATACAATGAGCTTAAAGGGGAGGGAGATCATCACCGGTGGAAGCATGATCATTCCCATCGACATCAGGGTGGAAGCCACCACGATGTCGATGATTATGAAGGGTATGAACAGAAGTATCCCGATTTTGAAGGCCACGGTCAGTTCGTGCAGTACGAAGGCGGGGATCAGCACTTCGGTGGGCACGTCGGCCAGGGTATTCGGCTTTGGCAGGTCCCGCATTCTCATGAACAGACGGATATTCTCCGGATCCTTCTGCATCTGTTTGTACATGAACAGGCGCAGCGGACTCTCCGCATTACGGTACATCCCCTCGATACCGATCTGTCCCTCGGCAAAGGGCTTGAAGGATTCGTTGTATATCGTGCTCAGGGTGGGCCACATGATGAACAGAGACAGGAACAACGCCAATCCCATGAGGATCTGGTTAGGGGGCACCTGCTGCAAAGAGAGGGCCCGTTTCACGAAATCGAATACGATTGCAATGCGCAGGAAGGATGTCATTAGAATGAGTATCGAGGGAGCCAACGTAAGCACCGCCAGGAGGAGCAGCAACTGGATGGAGAGAACGACCTCCTGGTTGCTCTGAGCCTCCCGCACGTTGAGATCCACGTAGGGGAAGGGCGCCCCCGGAGCGGCTGGGCGCAGGCCCGTGTCCTGGGGAAAGACAGAGCCGGGCACCAGCATTAATGCCAGTATGAATAGCAGTAGAGTCTTTTTTATCATGTCCCCTCCCAGTTTTCTTATGCTATCTCTAAAGCTTCTCCAAGCGTTGTCTCTGCTGTTTCATGAAGTCGATGGTTTCTCCCACCGAGGATTCCTTCTGCTTGCCTGATTTGAGGATGGACTGGAAGAATTGGGCGAAACCCTGGGGTGCACGGTTCTGCATCTGCGAGCGTTCCAGAGCGATCGAGTCCAGGGTTTCCTGATCTCGGATCTCCGATATCAGGGAGATGCCCCCTTCGGCGGAACCCACCAGAAAAACCTGTTTGCCCATCTCTACCAGATGCAAAGAGCGGTTTCCGGAAAGGTTTCGTGTGCCCAGGAGCCGGATCAGGTCGTTCTGAGGAAGTTGGCGGCGAACACCCCGCTTGAGGACCCAGAAGATCAGGTAGATCACCGCAACCACGGCGGCCAGGATCAAGACCATTCGCAGGAAATCCCAAGAAGAAACAAGCGGGCCTCCCTGCACTTCCCCGGTTTCGACACCCTCCGCCTCTTCCCCGGTGTCCAGGATCAGCAGCGACTCTTCGGCCGGACGTCGGGGTGTGGTGTCGGGATTATCCGCCCCTTCCTGAGCCCTCACAGCTGGCAGCGGCAGCAGCAGAAGCACAATAAGACAGAGGAAGATCCTCCTCACTCTGGCAAACGGAGTAATTTGTGTGGATTTCACGTTCCCCTCCCAAGAAACTTCAAAAGAACAGATTATTCTATACTAGAATTACAATTAAGTCAAATCACTCATCCTCTGCATTGGCGAGACGATTTCGGTCACCCGGACGCCGAAGTTCTCGTCGATGACCACGACCTCTCCTTTGGCGATCAGTTTGTGATTGACCAGGATATCCACCGGTTCTCCGGCAAGCTTGTCCAACTCGATGATCGTACCTTCACCGATGCCCAATATCTCTCGAATCAGCTTGCGGGTTCGGCCCAGCTCTACAGTCAGCTCCATGTAGACGTCCATTAGAAGGCCGATATTTCCCTGTTCCCCCGGGGCACCGGCGCCCTGGAGATTGGCAAACTGCACGGGCTGAACATTCGGGGGCGACTGGCCGGAACCCATTCCCAAGCCTTGAGGGGCCCCGAAGGCCTGCCCGAAGGTTTGGGCTATACCCGCCTGGGGAGCACCACCACCGGAACCGCCGGCACCTGCACCGAGAGCTGCGGCAGCCGCAGTGGGTGCTCCGGCACCGGTTCCCGCCTCCGCGGCACCGGCTCCTGTTGCTGTAATGATCTCTTTGGCCAGGGACAGCGAGTACAACTCGATAAGTTTCGCCGGATTTTCCCCTTCGATCATCAAGGGATATTCCAACTTGACCACCACCTCGCCCTGGGGAAGTCTCACCTTGTCTTTCGTAACACTCTGGAAGTCCGGTGGAGCATTCTGCACGGTCTTTCCGCTCTGATTGCCGATCTCGGTGGCCACGGGCCCGCTGATCTGGGAGAGAGCTTCCGCCACGGCCGAAAGAGCCGCGTCGTCCAGCTCCACACCGGTCTGCCCCATCATCAGCCCCGCGACTGCCTGAGCCGTGCCCGAATCCACCAGATAGGAGTGTTCCCCCGGAAGTGCGTCGGTAAAATCGATCTTAACATCCACGACTTCATCCGGCAGCTGATCGATTATCTCCTCTCCCATCACCAGGTCCAGGGTAGGTCTTTCCAGATTGACGTTCTTACGCGTCAGAATGGACAGGTTCGAGGCTTGAGAGTCGATAGCACCCTCCAAGAGAGCTACAAAACGGCCCTTCTCATCCTCCGAGAGCGGCTCGCTTCCTCCTCCGAATCCGGTATCGATCTCCAGACTCTCGGTTTCCTGCAGTAATGCGTCAATTTCGTCTTGGGACAATGATCCGTCGCTCATACCTCTTCCTCCCCGCTGGTAGTAAGTTCCTCAAAATCCGCCTGGTCGATATCTTCCAGCTTCTTGATTACCTGTACAGCCATCTTGTTTCCCAAAACACCGGGACGGCAGAGGAACTTCCTACGTTCGCTGATCCGCACGGTCATCGGATCGTTAACTCTGACCGAATCCAGCCGAATAATATCCCCCACGCGCAAGGCCAGTACATCACGAACTTTGATATCCATAGCGCCGATCTCGGCCATCAAGGTAACGGTCACCGAAGCCAGGCGGTCCCGCAGTATATTCAAATTCTCCGTTGTCGTACCCCGACGTGTCGAGGCGTACCAGTATTGAGCCGACAGCTTGGAGATAATCGGCTCTATCGTAAGATAGGGGATGCAGAGGTTCATCATTCCCTCCACTTCCCCGACTTTGGTCTCCAGGGTGATCAGAATAACCATTTCCGAGGGGGGTACGATCTGGGCAAACTGAGGATTGGTTTCGATCCCTCCCAGACGCGGGCGAAGATCGATTACCGTGCTCCAGCTTTCCCTTAAGTTCCCCAAAACCCGAACAATGATCCCCTCCATGACCGCTTGCTCGATATCCGTCAGATCCCTGGAGAACTTGGCACCCTCCCCCTGGCCTCCGAAAAGCCTGTCTATAACCGAAAAGGTGATGGCCGGATCGATCTCCAGGATCGCCGACCCTTTCAGAGGATCCATATCAATTACCGCCAGGGTCGTGGGATTGGGAATCGAACGGATAAACTCCTCGTAGGTGAGCTGGTCAACCGAAGCCACGTGAACATGCACCAGGCTGCGCAGCTGGGCCGACATGGACGTCGTGGTGAGTCGGGCGAAAGTCTCGTGCATGATCGAAACCGTGCGGATCTGATCTTTGGAAAACTTATCCGGACGTTTGAAGTCATAGATCTTGATCTTGCGCTGATCCCGGGGCTGGTGGATCTCTTCGGTGGAGATCTCGCCGGCTGAGATTGCCGAGAGAAGCTGGTCGATCTCGTCCTGGGACAGTACTTCCGCCATGCTATAACTCTCCTACTGAGTCACCACAAAATCCCTAAAGACCACCGCTTCGATCTGACCCTCCTTGAGAACGCGGTTGATCTGGCTACGCAGATCTTCCTGGATCTGCCTGTAGTTTTCCGGCCGCAGCTCGTCGCTCCTTTTATTGCTCAGATACAGCAGCGCGATATTACCGATTTCCCGCTTGCGAGCCGCGATCTCGATAGCCAGCTGCTGCTTGCCGGGTTCGTAGCCCAGGCTGATCCGCGCACTGAAGATGGCCGGAACTTCGTCTGAGGTCACCCCGCGGATCTCCTCCAAAGTATCGTCGTAGTTCAGGGGTTCCGGCCTGGCGCTGTACTCCGGGGATATCTCCCTGAGCTCGGAACCGGCACGTCCTCTGTTTACCAGGTTAAAGGTCACTACGGTGGTGGTAACGCCAAGAATCACGAATCCCAGGCCGATGGCCACCCATTTGAGTGCTCTTACGAGAAAGGTGGGCAGAAATCCCGCTTTTCGCCCCGCAGGGGCTATTTCCTCGGGACCTGCACCTACATCCTCTAAACTCAAACCCTCTTCGTCGGACATGAACAGCTCCTATATCCAAATTTACAGATATTGCGCCAACAATTCAAACTCCTGGAACCTCACAGATGCCCCTCGGTCAGCAGAACGATATCCACCCGACGGTTGTAAGCCCTACCTTCCCGGGTATCGTTGGAAGCCAGGGGTACGGTATCGGCGAATCCCGCCACCTGACACTGCCGCTCATTCACGCCAAAATCCACCAGGTAGTGAAGCACATTGACCGCCCTGTCAGCGGAAAGCTCCCAATTGGTCTCCCACTGTCCGCCCGGATCCGTGGGCACGTTGTCCGTATGCCCCTCTATTCGGAACTTCCGTCCCCTCATCTCCGGAGAGCTCATCAGGGTAGCCACCTTCTGCAGCACCTGCCTGGACTCCTCGATGTTGATCTCCGCGCTTGCCGGCTCAAAGAACGAATCAGCGGCCAGGGAGATGATCAAACCTCGCTCATCCTCCTTGATTCGCACCTTCTTGGTTTTCAGCTCCGGCTGGAACTGGCTGATCGCGGTCCGCCGCGCCTTGTCCAGGGCTTTCCCCGCCTCCCTCGAGGGCAGGCCCATAATTGTGTGGCCCAGCTCGGCCAGCTTGCCGACCTGGAGGGTGTTTCCGCCCCGAAAGGAACCCAAACCCTGGAATGCCGCCAGGATCATGCGCAGCTCCGCTCCGTCTATCTCCGCGGTCGTGAACATCAGGATGAAAAAGGTCAGCAGCAGGGTGGTCATGTCCCCGTAGGTGACCATCCACGCCGGGGATCCTTCCTCTTCCCTTTTCCTTCTCTTCTTCGCTACGGGCATCTATTTTTCACTCTACTCCCTGACCGCTTCCTGGCGCACCGCCTCTCTTCGCAGCGGCGGCAGGAAAGCCAGAAGTTTCTCTTCCAGGATGCGCGGATTGTCTCCGGACTGGATGGAGAGAATCCCCTCGATCATGATCTCCTTCACCAGGCTCTCCCCTTCATCCCTGTCCTCGAGCTTGCGTTTCACCGGCAGGAAGACCAAATAGCCCAGGACAGCACCGTAGAGAGTGGTGATCAAGGCCGTGGACATTCCGATTCCGATTGCGGATTTGTCCTCAATCTGAGCCAGCATCGTGATCAGCCCGATCAGGGTTCCGATCATGCCGAAAGCCGGGGCCAACTTGCTCCAGTCATCGAAGATGCCGATTCCGATGGCATGACGGGACTGAATCTGGTTCAGCTCGTTGTAGAGGATGTTCTTGATTATGTCCGGGTCCGTTCCGTCGACGACCAGCTGGATCCCCTTCCTTAAAAACTCGTCCTCCACCTCCTCCAGATCATCCTCCAGCGCCAAAAGGCCCTCCCTACGGGCCTTTTCGGAAAAAGTTACCAGCTGGCTGATGATCCGCTCCTCCTCGTAGATGGGAACACGCAGGGTAAGGCGAAAGTAGCGCATAATACCCAGAACACGGCTCAAGGGGTTGGCCACCATCAGGGCACAAAAGGACCCTATAACCGTGATAAAAATGGAGGATAAGCTGACAAAGCCCATCGCAGTCCCGCCGGTCCAGAAAATACCAGTAATCAGGGCGGCGAAACCCACCAGCAGGCCGACCACCGTCGCTAGATCCACACGCTACTCCTCGTTCTTGAAAGCCCCTATGAGCTTTCGATAGCTCACGATTCGCTCAAAAATTTGCTCATACGGCTCGCGCACCACGAGCCGTTTGCCCGAGAGCATGACCAGAGTCGTATCTGGGTTGGACTCGATGTATTCGATCTGGTGGGGATTCACATAGTAAGTCCTCCCGTCAAGCCTGGTCACCTCTATCATCTATTTCATCTAATTCCTTTACCGTTTCAATGTCAACAGTTCCTGGATCATCTGGTCGGAGGTGGTTATTGTCCGGGAGTTGGCCTGGAACCCTCTCTGGGTCACTATCATGTCGGTGAACTGCTCGGCCAGATCCACGTTGCTCATCTCCAGGGCTCCTGCGATGATTTTTCCCTTTCCCGCGATTCCCGCTGCATCGATGCGCGCCTCACCGGAGTTGTTCGACACCTCGTAGGTGTTCTCCCCGGCTTTCTCCAAACCGCCGGGGTTGGTGAAACCGGCCAGGGCAACCTGCCCGATGGCCCGATTGGTGCCGTTGGAGTATACACCGGTGATCACTCCGGCCAGGTCGATCTTGAAACTCTCCAGATAGCCCATCGGATATCCATTCTGGATGATCGCCTTGGTCGAGCTCTTCTCGGCGAACTGGGTCACGGCATTCCGGTAGCTTCCCACCTCTCCGAGGTTGAGGGTGAACAGCTGGCGGACCGCCGCCTCTCCGGGAGGAATCGTCGCTTCCGGCACATCGAAGCCGACCTGAATCTGCAGTGTTCCATCGGCGATGGTGTCGCCCTGAGCGTCCAGTACGGCCGAGAGAGAACCGAGGTTGTCGAAATCAATGAAGAACAGGTTGTCTACGTTGTTGGCCGCTCCGATCTCCACCAGAGTGTTCGTGGGGATTTCGGCATCCGGATCCACGAGCACCTCGGCCTGCCAGCGATTGGCTATTCCCACCACCTTGGTGAAGTTGACCTGCAGCTGGTGCACGTTGCCGAAGGAATCGTAGATATCGAAGGTCGTGGACCAAGTACCGTCCAGAATCGTCTGGGGGGCGGCTCCAGCCGGGATTTCGGGAGTCCGCTTGTCTAAATTGCAAGCAAGTTCCACCTCGGTCGTAGCCGCCGCCGGATCCTTGTCTCCCACAGGGATGATCAGGTCATCGATTTGAGCGGCGGTATTTATCGTGGTGATTCCATCCGTCGTGATCGCCTGCCAACCCTGGACCCGAAGTCCGTTGGCCGGATCGACCAACAGGCCGTCCCTGTCGATTCCAAACGATCCATCCCGGGTGTAGAAGCGTTTCTCCCCATCCTGCAGGATGAAGAATCCTTCACCTTGGACGGCCAGATCCGTCATCACCCCCGTGGTCTGCAGCGATCCTTGGGTATGGATCGTGTCGATGGAGGCGATCACCATCCCCAGGCCGACCTGCTTGGGATTGACCCCGCCCACCTCATCGGTGGGTTTGGCGGCGCCGGATAGGGTTTGGGAGAGCATGTCCTGGAAATTAACCCGCCCCTTCTTAAAACCGGTCGTGTTTATGTTGGAGATGTTGTTTCCCAGAACGTCCATTCGTATCTGGTGGTTCTGGAGACCGGAAACTCCGGAATAAAGCGAACGCATCATGGCCTTCTCTCCTTAATCTTCCTTGACGCTCAAGACTTGTGACACATCGTAGTATCGGCCTTGTACCAGTATTTGCGGGAACTCACTACCTGTGATTTCCTCAACCCTCCCAGATACTTTATTGTCTCCGATGGCGATCTCCACGCTCTTGCCCAACAGCCCGATCGCCTGGCTCTTGGCCATAACGGCGAATACCTTGGACAGCTCGCCGCTCATATTGGTCATCTGTTCCAGAGTGGAGAACTGGGCCATCTGAGCCACGAACTCTTTGTCCTCCAGCGGGGAAGTGGGATCCTGGTGGGTCAGCTGGGTCAGAAGGATTCGCAGGAAATCATCCTTACCCAGGGTCTGACCCTGGCCGGCGGCCTCAGCGGGATTCAAACCTCTGTTGTAGTTCTCCACCTGTCTGGTCAGACTGCTCAGATCATCGGCTGAAAGTAACGATTGAATGTCCATAACCTCTTCTCTCTATCCTTACATAGGCGTTTGTGCTGATCCTCGCTACGCGAATACGTTGACCAGCTCATAATCGGGCTTCATATCCAAGTAAAGCGGTATTGCCTTGTCGAACTCTTCGGAGCCGCCTGCCAACCAGCCAGTCGGTTGGGTTTGGGCCTGCTCATTACCGCTCCAATTCCTCCGATGCCCAACGGAGACCTCCAAGTTTGTCTGATAACCCTCCAGACGCAGGGCATTTTTCAGATTGTCCAGGCTGGATTCGACCAGTTCTTTGACACTATTATTGTCGACAACTATGCGGCCCTCTAAACTGCTTTCGCTCATGGCGAGTCGAATGCGTATGCTGCCGAGATTCTCCGGCTTCAACACCAGGCGAATCTCTCCGTTGCCGCCCTCTTTCAGGATAATACCGCTTTGCTTGACAACCTCCGGGATGAAGCGCTGTTCGAAGTTTGTGCCCGCTCTGGTTGTGCGCACGCTTGCCTCCAGGGTCGGTGTCTGTGCTCTGTCTTGAAAAGGAGCGCGGAACAGCACCGAACCATCCCGCCCTTCAGTCTCCACGGCTCTCTCCAGGGTGAGGGTAAAGGAGTTCTTGATCGCGCTCGGCTGCTCTTGAACCTCCTTGGCCGCAGGCTGATCCCTCCTCAGATCCAGCACCACAACTCTGGGCTTGTTCCCCACGTTCCGGGCTTCACCGATCTCCCGGTTTTTCACTTTCCCGCCGGTCTCTGGCTCCGGTGAATGGGGGGTAATCAAGCGTTTCTTCCCCGCTGTGGCGGCAATCGCATCGAGCACCGACTGTTCACCGAGCAACTCGGACAAACTGGCGAGAAGATGGACAAGCCTACCCCTGTCCATCTGCCCTTTTCCCGCTGCCGGTGCAGCATGGGAAGCATCGGCAGGAGCCAGCAGGGCAGCTGTGTCGAGGCCGAGAGACTCGGGGTAGCGGAGCAGCTCTTTCGGGCTAATCTGCATCAATACCCGGATCAGCTGCTGCTCGTCCAACCCGCCCAGCAACTCCTGCAGTGTTTTAGAGAGTTCGGTCGGGGCTTTTTTTCCGCGCTTCGTATCCGCTTCTCCCGGACCGCCGCCGGGTTCGGAACGGAGCCCTCCGCCCTTGCTCAGCTCTTGAGCCTTTTCCAGACTCCTGGCAAAACCTTCGCCCCCCTTCTCCACCTTTCCGCCGGATTTCTTTTCGCTTAAAAAATTGGCCGCTGGAGATGGTGAGGCTTCGCTGGAGCCTTCAGAGCTCACAGGCTTTGGGGAAGCAAGATTCAATTGCACCAAGGTATCAACTCCCGGTCTTCCGTGACATTTTCCTCTGCAGCACCGCGGCCCGATCAGCGGGCATCAGGGACAGCCAGTAGGATACGAGGGAAAGCTCTCCGGTGGCTTGAGCCTGCTCCTCGGTTATACGAAAGATATCAATCACGTCCTGGTCTTCCATCTGCAGCAGTATCTTTACGGCGTTTTCCGGCGGCATCCCTACCAGATAATCCGAGTTGCGCTGCAGGTTTACTCTTCTATTTTCGAATGCCTGCAAACGTTCGTTAAACACTTTTTCTCGATCTTCGATCGTCTGCTCCCGCTCCTCCAACTGCTCGATCATCTGATCGATCTCCGCCTGGCTCGCCTCCAACTCCTGCTCCCAGGCGGTCAGCTCTTCGGAACGAATGGCCAGCGCCTCCATCTGCTTGGCCATCCGCTCCTTTTCCAGCAGCAGCGGGTCCTCGCCGTCCACAACGACTCTTTCTCCCCTAATCAACGTGAACACCGGCGCCAGCAGCCCCTGGGCATCCACGATTCCCAGGTAGTCGAACCACACCAGCCCGCCCAATACTAGAACCGCCACGAGGAGCAGAAGAATTACTACACGAAATCCTGCTCCAACAGAACTGTATTCCATCACGGCTCAATCCCCCCTCATCCGGCTCTTCCTCACAAACTGGCTTGAGTTCAGATCATCCACCGCCTTGAACTCCTCCAGCTTCGCCTGGCTATAGTAATCTGTCTCTCTCTTGCTTTTCAGCTTTTCCAGCACCTTCTTATCCCGGGCGACCTCTTGATACTTTTGCTGCACCTCACTGTGTTGCCGCTTTTTTTCTTCGAGCTCTTTTTGCAGGCTCTTGCGCTCCTGACCCAAACGGTTGATATAGTGCTCCTTGCAGGTCAGTACGGACAGATCCAGCTCGTTACCTCGCCTGCCGTCTATATAGAACGCTCCCCGGGCCGCCTCACCCGTCTCGGTGATCTTTCGCATCAAGCGGGTACACAGACCCGAGGCGGCCGCCAGCTTGGCCAACCACTGCCGTTCCCGGTAAGAACGGATTTCAAGAAGTCGCTCTAGCCTGAAGTGAAACCGCTTCACTTCCCAATTCCTCCTCGGGGATCGTAACTCCCACGATCTCTCCCATTCGGGTGTAGCTTTCCTCCATCGGATGCCTCTCCTCAATGGCCTGAATGAGAAACTCGTTGATCTCCGGCATCTTGGCGATAGCCTGATCGATCTCAGGGCTAGACCCTTCCACGTAGGCGCCGACGTTGATCAGATCCTCCGCCTCCCGATATGTGGCCAGCATTCGGCGAAGGGCGCCGGCTGCCTTTTTGATGTTCGGTCCTGTTACCTTTTCGGCTAATCTGGATACGGACTGTAAAACATCCACGGCGGGGTAGTGATTTCTCTGGGCCAGACTGCGAGTAAGCACGATGTGTCCATCCAGTATTCCCCGAACCGCATCCGAGACCGGTTCGTCCAGATCGTCCCCTTCGACCAAGACGGCATAGAATCCGGTAACCGTTCCCTTCGGGGAGGTGCCGCATCGCTCCAGCAGCTTCGGTAGCAGCGAGAACACCGATGGGGTGAATCCGCGGTTGGCCGGAGGTTCGCCCACGGCCAGTCCGATCTCCCGCTGCGCCCGGGCAAAACGGGTCACCGAATCGAAGAGCAGCATGACGTCTTTTCCCTGATCGCGGAAGTACTCGGCGATCGCCGTGGCCACATAGGCCCCGCGGATTCTGGACAGCGGGGGTTTGTTCGAAGAGGCAACGATGACTACCGAGCGTTCCAAACCCGCCGGTCCCAGATCGTTTTCGATAAAATCCCGTACTTCCCGACCCCGTTCGCCGATCAGAGCGATGACGCTCACGTCGGCGGAGGTGTTGCGGGCGACCATTCCCAGGAGAGTGGATTTGCCGATGCCGCTGCCGGAGAAAATCCCGGCCCGCTGCCCCTTGCCCATGGTGACCAGGGCGTCGATGGAACGGATGCCCGTGCCTATTTTCTGTTCGATACGAGGCCTGCGCAGAACATCCGGAGGAGATTGGTGGATCGGATACCAGATGGAGGAGCCGATATCTCCCTTGCCGTCGATGGGCTTTCCCATGCCGTCCAGCACTCTTCCCAGCAGCTTCTCGGAGACGGGAATGGACAGCTGCTCACCCATGGCGATCACCTTGCAGCCTACGGTGATACCCTCCATCTCGTCGTACGGCATGATCTGAACCGTCTTGTCCCGCAAACCGACGACCTCAGCCCAGATGATGCGATGGCTGTCCGGCAGCACGATCTGACAAAGCTCTCCTACAACGGCCCGGGGACCCTTGGACTCCACGATCAGTCCTCCCTGAACCCGCTGGACCACGCCGGTGTACTTGATGGGATCGATTCTATCCAAAGTGAAAGCGTATTTATCGAATAGTCCCACTTTTTCCCCTCCCTGAAAAATGGGTTTGACTGTTGCCGGCTCCGCCGGCCTATTGCGCTCCGTGCCTATTGGACTGCGCGCCTGATGCACTCTTGTGCAGGCTCCTATCCCTCCCCTTTGGAACGGATCGGCGCCAGCTCCACTATCTTCTCTTCGATCTCGTGCAGCTGCGAAGAGATCCGGGCGTCAATCTGACCGAAATCGGTCTCTATGATGCACCCGCCCCGATCCACCGAGCTGTCCTCCAAAACGGTCACGGATTTTACGTTCTCCACCATCTTCATGAAATCATTGATATGCTCCGAGGTAAGCTCTACGTCGGACAGGTTCACCCGAATCACCACGTCGCCGCGGCTCTTCAGCTTGCGCAAGCTTTGGACCACGTTGTTGATCACCACGTTGCGCTGATTTTCGCTGATCACCTTGATCACCTTCTTGGCGATCAGCAGAACCAGATTGATGACCTGGGTCTCCGACTCCTGGATGATCTCGTTTCTCTTGTCTATGGCAGCGGAGATGATTTTCTGCAAGCTTTCGACAAGCCGTTCCACCTCCTGACGGCCCTCCTGGAAACCCTCTTCCCTGCCGTCGGCGTGCCCTTTGGCAAAGGCTTCCTTCTCCTGCTTGTCGACCTTAGCCTGGATTTCCGCTTCCAGCTCTTGCGCCTTTTTCTTGGCTTCTTCGATGATACGCTTGGCCTCGTCCTCCGCTTCCTGGCGGATCTTCTGTGCCTGGTTGTTTTTACGTTTGACCTCGTCAAAAGCGGCCCGCTCCGCCTCTTTCTTGATCGACTCCGCCTCTTCCCGGGCAGCTTCGATCAGACGGGCTTTCTCCTCTTCCCAGCTTGTTTTGAACGCATCCGCCTCCCGCCGCAGATCTTCCACGGTGGGTCCGGTATACTCTTCCAGGCTCTCGATCTCCTCGAAGCTCTCTTCCGGTTCTACCTGTTGGGGAGGTTTGATGAAAACCTTGCGGGACTGATAGAGAATTTCATCCGCTCTAAAAACGTTCTTTGCCACTCTATACCACCAGTTCGTCCTCTCCGGCCCGGGCGACCACGATTTCTCCCTGCTCCTCGAGCTTGCGGATAATGGAGACGATCCGCTGCTGTGCTTCCTCCACATCCTTCAAGCGGATCGGTCCCATGTAGTCCATATCCTCTTTCAAAAGGGTGGCTGCCCGCTTGCTCATGTTCCTGAAGATCTTGTCCTGCACCTCCGAGTCCACCGCCTTCAGCGCCTTGGCCAGCTCCGTGGTGTCCACCTCTCTCAGCACCTTCTGGATGGCCCGGTCGTCCAGAAGCACGATGTCCTCGAATACGAACATCCGCTTCTTGATATCCTCGGCCAGCTCCGGATCATCCTCCTCCAACCGCTCGATGATCCCCTTCTCCGTAGAGCGATCCACCAGGTTGAGGATCTCAACAATACTCTCCACTCCGCCGGCGGCGGTATAGTCCTCCGAAGACAGGGTTGACAGCTTTTTCTCCAATACCCGTTCGACCTCCCTCAAGATTTCAGGGGAGGTCCTGTCCATGGTGGCGATCCTCTTGGCCACGTCGGACTGCACCTCACTGGGAAGCGCTCCGAGGATCACCGATGCCTTGTTCGGCTCCAGGTAGGCCAGAATCAATGCTATGGTTTGGGGATGCTCCTGTTGAATGAAATTGAGCAGGTGAGCCGGATCTGTTCTGCGGATAAAGTCGAAGGGGCGCACCTGCAGGCTGCTGGTCAGACGGTTGATGATGTCTACGGCTTTCTGGCTGCCTACCGATTTTTCCAGCAGCTCCCGAGCGTACTCGATGCCCCCGGTAGAGATGAAGTCCTGAGCCATCATCAGCTCCTGGAACTCCATCAGCACCTGATCCCGGTCCGCCGGGTCTATCGATTCGTTGCGGGCTATTTCGAAGGTCAGCTGCTCGATCTCATCATCCCGCAGATGCTTGAAAATATCCGAGGCGATCTCATGTCCCAGGGTTATTATGAATATGGCGGCCTTCTGGCGCCCGGTAAGCGCCTTTTTCGGTCCACCGTGGCCTCTGGATTTCTTCCCCGGCGGCGGCGCTTGGGCTGTAGCGCTTGCTTCCCTCTTTGCCATACTCTACTCCTCCAACAGCCAGGTACGGATCAGCTGAGCCACATCCTCGGGATGCTCCCGAGCCATGTTGATGGCATTCTCCTGCATCTCCATCCTTGCCCGTTCCTCGACGGATAGTTCGACCTCCGCTCCCTCCTCCTCGGCTCTGCGCAGGGCAGCCTCACGCATGGCCTGATGCTGCCGAGCCAGCTCTTCTTCCCGCAGCCGTCTTCTGCGCTCCAACTCCTTGGCGATCAGCCGGTAGAGGATGGCGACGAAAATGATCGCACCGAGGCCGATGATTATCGAGATGATCGTAGTGCGCACCTGACGCTGACGGCGCAGCTCCTCGTCCTCGGTCGCGAACTGGGAGGTCCTGTCGAAGGGGATATGCTCAACGGTCACCGAATCCCCTCGATCCCGATCATATCCGACGGCATCCTTTATCAAGCTTTCGGCTTTGCGCAGATCCTCCTCGCTCACCGGGGTGTACTCCCGCATGATGCTGCCGTCGGGATTCACCTGCACCTCACCATCTTCATTGTATACCCTGCGCCATACTCCATCAATAGCAACGCCTGTGGTGATCCTCTCGATGCTCCACGGGCTCTTCTCCTCGTAGGTGCTCTTCTTGTTCACCACTTCGTTTTGAATCAATGAGGATTGATCGTACTTGCCCACCAGGTTCGACATATCCTTGTAGGACGGAGGCGTCTGCCCCTCCTGGCCCGGAGGGCCTTCCGGATTGAATCCCGTGCCCTCGAAATGCTCCTCCGTTACCTCTTTGGACAGGGTTATGGAGGGTATCACTTCGCTTTCGTCGAAGGGAGTGCGGGGGTTGTCCTTCTTCATCGTGACGGGAAAATGCTCCTCCGTGTTCACCGTCTGTTTGCTCATGTCCAGGTCTATGTCCAGCTTGACGATCTCCACCCTGTCGAAGCTGAATATCGTCCGCAGTGCGGCCAGTATTTCCGCTTTGTACTGCTGCTCCAGCTCCTTCTTGGTTCTGAGCTCCCGGCGGGCGATCTCGATTCTGTCCACGTCCTCCAGGCCGGTGAAATCGTTCAGCTGCAGGCCGTTTTGATCGGTGATAACGATGTTCTCGTCCTCGAGCCCGGCCACGGCGAACTTGATGATACGCACGATCCCCTCGATCTTCTTGCGGTTTTCCGTGATGTCGGAGCCCGGTTTCGGCGTGATGATCACCGAAGCGCTGACCGGATTCTGGTCCTCCTGGAACAGCTCGCTCTTGGGCACCACCAGGGTCACGCTGGCCGCATCCACATCGTCGAGAGCCAGAATGTGCTGCTCCAGGTTCTTGGTGAGAGCGCGCTGCAGGTTGACGTCCCGCTCGAAATCCGTCAGGGTCCAGCGTTCCACATCGAAGATAGCCCAGGGATCGGTTCTGGGAGGAATGAGATCCTCCCGAATCAGAATCGCCCGGATTCGTCGGGCCGTGGTCTGGTCCTCCACATAGATCATGTTCTCCGGGCTTACCGTGTAGGGCACCCCTTCCTCATCCAGGACTGTAACGATGCGGGCCAGGTTGTTCTCATCCGTGATCGGGGTGCCGATCAGGGTTACCATGGTCGGAGCGGAACTGAACACCGCGATCAGGATGATCGCCAGAACCGCCACACCCACTATAGAAAAGAGGATGACCTTCTGGGTGAGACTCCACTTACCCCATAGAGTTTTTATCTGATTTATTAGCTGTCTAAGCCACTCGTTCATTCTCCCCTCCCAAGGAACGGAACTTTCAAATAGCAATCGCCAGGATCGCCAACTGCGACGCCGGTAGGAAGATCCCGCAGGCCGGCGTCATTCTTGCCACGCGCCTCAACGCGTGTTGATAACCTCTTGATACGCACGAATCGCCCTGTCCATGATCGCTTTGGTCATCGAAAGGGCCAGATTGGCCTCGGCGATGGCCACGGTCACATCGTGAATATCCACCGAATCCGGATCCGTGAGCATCGTCTCGGTAAGATCCATCGTCGTATGCTGCAGATCATTGACGTTGTTCAAGGCATCGAAGAATAATCTGCCGAACCCGCGCTCGGGACCCGAGACCGCCGAGTCCGAAGCGGGCCTCGAAGCCGCACCGCTTATCCGGGCAATCCCGGAACCGGGAAGGTGGCGTGGATCACTTCGCTCCAGCTCGATAACGTGTCCCTGTACCGACAAAGGTGAAAGCAGATCCATCAATTACCTCCCTATCTCCAGAGCCTTGAGAAACATGCTCTTGCTGCCGTTCATGATGGCCACATTTGCTTCGTAAGCCCTCGATGCGGAGATCATATCCACCATTTCATTCACGACGTTGACGTTCGGATACTCCACATAGCCCTGTCGAGGTCCGGATTGAATGGCATCGGGGTGAGTGGGATCATACACCAACCGCACCTCGCCGTCGTAGTCCTTCTCCACGTTTACCACCCGCACTCCCCTGCCGATCTGTTCCTTCAGAAAGGTAGGCAGAAAGGGGCTTCGCCAGTAGGGCTGTGAAACCCGGGGTCGGAAAATCACCCGACTGCGGCGAAACGGTCCGCCCTCGGTCGTACGGGTTGTATTCACGTTGGCGATGTTGTTGGCGATCACATCCAAACGAGTGCGCTGGGCTGTAAGCCCGGTAGCTGCCGTGTTGATCGTTGTAAAAAGACCCATCTAATCCTCCAGCCTGATCATCACTGTCAACCCTAGCGAAGCACCAGGTTCACCCGGCTGAACTCGCTGGAGATTGCCTGCGCCATGGTTTGATAGAGCAGCTGGTTCTCCAGAGCCAGCATGCCCTCCTCCTCGATATCCACGTTGTTTCCGTTGTTCTTCGCCGTGGTCAGGTAGTCCAGTACCAAACGCGGCCGGACCGTCCTGTAGTCGATCGGCTGATGAAAGGGGATGTGCCGGCTGTCGGTGACGAACTGCCGCGGCGGTCGCACCTTCTCGGAGTCCAAAGCCCGCTTCAGGGCGGACTCGAAGTTCAGCACGGTCCTCTTGAAATTCGGCGTCTCCGCATTGGCTATGTTGTTGGCGATCACGTTGCGCCGCAGCACGGACACATCCAATCCCCGTTTGAGCAGATCGACGGTTTTGTTAAAACGTCCTGCTGAAAGCATCTCTTCCTGCCCCTCCTCTCCTTATAGTTTCGGCCTTATCCCAGGCCTTGATTAGAGGATGAAGCGGCTCAAATCGTGATCTTCCACGATGTCCTTCAGTCTCTCGTCAACGTAATTCTCGGTAATGGTCACGGTCTGTCCCTGGATATCGGTGGCCGTGAAGCTGACCTCTTCCAGCAGAGCTTCCATGATCGTATGCAGCCTCCGGGCGCCGATATTCTCCGTCCGGGAGTTTACATCACTGGCGATCTCGGCGATGCGCTTGATCGATTGCTCATCGAAAACCAACTCTACACTTTCGGTTCGCAGCAGTTCCTCATACTGCTTGATCAGGGCGTTTCGGGGCTGAGTGAGGATTTTGATGAAATCCTCGCTGGTCAGAGCCTGCAGCTCGACCCGCAGGGGAAAGCGGCCTTGAAGCTCCGGAATCAGATCCGAGGGCTTGCTCATGTGGAACGCTCCGGCTGCGATAAACAGGATATGGGAGGTGTCGATCATCCCGTAGCGGGTGTGCACCTTGGACCCCTCGACGATCGGCAGAATGTCCCTCTGCACCCCTTCCCTGGACACATCCACCCCGCTGACGTTCTGCTTCGAGGCTATTTTGTCCAGCTCGTCGATAAACACGATCCCCATCTGTTCGGCCCGTTTGATCGCCTGTTCTGTGACCCGTTCCATGTCGATCAGCTTGTCCATCTCTTCGGCCAGGAGAATGTCCCGGGCCCGGCCTACCGTGGTCTTCTTGCGTTTCTTCCGACCGCCGAAGATGTTTCCCAGGTTGCCGATATTCACGTCCAGCTCCTCCAGGCTGGTTCCGGAAAAGATCTCTATCGCCGGAAACTGGTTGCTGGTGACATTCACCTCGACGGTCTTGTCCTCCAGCTCTCCGGCGCGGAGCTTCTCTCTGAACTTCTCCCGCGTGCTGGAAGCGGCCGCAGGCTCTGAGACGGCCGAAGACGGCTGAGCGGCTCCGGGCTGCAAAGCAGTCGGCTGCGAAGCAGTCGCAGAATGTGGTCCCGCCTCCCGCGAGGCGGTGCCCCGGGAAGCAGGTTTTCCGATCCCCGGCAGCAGAAGATCGAGCAGCGCCTCTTCGGCCCGCTTCTCGGCCTCTTCCCGCACCTGTTCCTGCAGCTCCGTTTTCACCATGGACACGGAGGTGGAGACAAGATCACGGATCATGGACTCCACGTCCCGCCCCACGTAGCCCACCTCCGTATACTTGGTGGCCTCCACCTTCACAAAAGGTGCTCCGCAGAGCCGGCTGAGCCGGCGGGCAATCTCGGTTTTCCCTACACCGGTAGGGCCGATCATGATGATGTTCTTCGGGGCGACTTCATCCCGCATCTCTTCGGAAAGCCTCTGTCGCCGGGTTCGATTACGCAGGGCGATGGCCACTGCCTTTTTTGCCTTGGTCTGTCCTACTATATATTTATCCAGCTCCTCCACAATCTGCTTGGGGGTGAGCGAGTCTAGATCGATCTTCATTCCAATTCCTCTACGATGAGTTCTGAGTTCGTATAGATACAAATTTCCGAGGCGATCCTCAAGGATCGCTCCACGACCTCCCGGGCCGAATTGGAATCCGATTCCAGGAACGCCCGGGCCGCAGCGTAGGCAAAGCTGCCTCCGGAACCGATGGCGATTACATCCTCCTCCGGGTCCACCACATCCCCGGTTCCGGAGATGAGCAACATGTCCTTGCGGTCTGCAACCAGAAGCATCGCCTCCAGACGTCGCAGAACCCGGTCCGTACGCCAATCCTTGGCCAGCTCTACCGCTGCCCGGCGGAGATCACCCCCGTACTCCTTGATCTTGCCTTCGAAGCGCTCGAAGAGAGTAAAGGCGTCCGCCGTGGCCCCGGCGAATCCTACAACGATCTTCCCGTCGTAGATCTTGCGAATCTTCCGCGCCCTGGCCTTCATGATGGTGTTGCCGAAGGTCACCTGACCGTCTCCCCCCATGGCCAGCTTGCCATTCTTGCGAACCGAGATAATCGTAGTGCCGTGAAATTTCTTCATTCTCCGTCCTCCGGGCGCTTTGAATCGTTTCCGGCCTTTCGGGGGGCTCCTGCGCGGCGCGCGTGGGGGTGGGCGGAGCCGTAAACCGCCCGCAGGCGCTCCATATCCAGGTGGGTGTACACCTGGGTCGTGGACAGACTGGCGTGTCCGAGAAGCTCCTGAACGACCCGGATGTCCGCCCCCTTTCGCAGGATATGGGTGGCGAAACTGTGGCGAAAAGTGTGGGGAGTGGCCGGTTTGTCCAGGCGGGAACGCATGAGCAGGCGGTCGACTATTGTCTGGATTCCCCGAACAGACAGGCGCTGTCCCCGCCGGTTGATCAGTAGGGCTCTCCGGCCTTCGGCGTCGCCCAACTTCAGTACCTTTCGCCGCAGCAGGTACTCCCTCAGTCGCTTCACCGCCGCCTGGCCGATGAATACCAGACGCTCCTTGTTCCCCTTGCCGAGAACCCTGAGAGCGGCGCCTTTGAGATCCAGATCCGTAAGGCTGGCGGAGGCCAGTTCCGACACCCGGCATCCGGTCGAATACAGCAACTCGAGAATCAGCAGGTCCCGCAGCTCCCAGAGATCCTGGGGTTCCCCTGCAGCGAGCAGCTGATCGATCTCTTCCTCGAACAGGAAGGTCGGCAGCTTGCTGTCTATCTTGAGGCTCTTGATCGAGGCGAAGGGATTTCCCGCCTTGAGGCCGATCCTCTCGAGAAAGCGGTAGTATCCGCGAAGGGCGGAGAGCACGCGGTTGATCGACCGGGAGGACAGCCCCCGTCTGGAAAGGTAGCCGACGAAGGATCTGGCGTTGCCCGTGTCCATCTGCTCCAGGGTCAAACCCTGATCCTCCAGAAACGCCAGGTACAGCCCCAGATCCCTGCGATAGGCAGAAAGGGTATTCGCAGACAGGTGGCGCACGCGGGCCAAATACTGGAGGTACTGCTCAAGCACTCTTGTCCTCCGAGGCATGGGTGTGCAGATAATCACACTCCGGATTGATACAAGCTTTGTACGCCCCCCTCTGCTTGTCCTCTTTCGCCACCAGGAACTGGCCGCAGTGGGGGCAGGTCGATCCGGTGGGCTTGTCGTAGGTCACGAAGTCGCACTCCGGATAGTTGGTGCAGCCGTAAAACTCCCGGCCTCTTCCCTTCTGGCCTCTGCGGGCAACGATGTTGCCGTCGCAACCCGGGCGTGGACAATCGGCCAGGGGCACCGGCTTCGTGTTCCGGCATTCGGGGAATCCCGTGCAGGCGATGAAGAAACCGTAGCGTCCCAGTTTCTTCACCATGGGACGGCCGCATTTTTCGCAAATCAGGTCAGTCGGCTCATCCAGGACACCTTTGATAGACTCCAGGGTCTCCATGACATGATCCACCTGAGGCTTGAACTCACGGTAGAACTCCTCTACCACGTTCGCCCAGCTCTCGTTGCCGCCCTCGATATCGTCGAGACGCTTTTCCATCTCCGCCGTGAAGTTTTCATTCACCAGCTCGGAAAAATTCTCCGTGAGCAGGTTGTTTATGATTCTGCCCAACTGGGTAGCGGCCAGCTGCCGGTTTCTCCGGACCACGTAGTAGCGGTCCAGCAGCACGGATATGATCGGTGCATACGTAGATGGACGGCCTATGCCCTTCTCCTCAAGGGTTTTGATGATAGTCGCGTCCGTGTAGCGCGCCGGTCCGGAGGTGAAATGCTGCTCAGGATGGAAACGAAGCGCCTCCAGCGTGTCCCCGACCTCGAGCCGAGGCAAAGCCTTCTTGGCGTTCTTCGGCGCAAGCACGCGCAGCACCTTCTGATAGCCACGCTCGACAACGGAGGTTGAACTGGCCCGGAACATCGCATCCCCCGCCCGAATCTCCACGGTGATCGTGGAGCTGCGCCCGGGTTTCATCTGGGACGACACAAAACGCTCCCAAATCAGGGAGTAGAGTTTGAACTGCTCCGCGGAGAGGGAGGATTTGACATCCGCGGGGGTGTTGGCAACGTAGGTAGGCCGGATGGCCTCGTGAGCATCCTGGGCTCTGGCGCCGGAAGCGTAGACGTTGGCCTTTTCGGGCAGCTCCTCCGGGTAGTTTTTCGCCAGGAAATCCCTCACCTCCCCCAGGGCCACCGGAGAGACGCGGGTCGAGTCCGTTCGCATGTAGGTGATCAGCCCCACCCGGCCGGAACCGATGTCGATCCCCTCGTACAACGCCTGGGCTATACGCATGGTTTTTCGGGAGGTGAAGCCGAACCTGTTGGCCGCCTCCTGCTGAAGCTTCGAGGTTGTGTAGGGAGCCCGGGGCCGAAGCGTTTTCATGGTCTCCTTCACGTCGCTGACCTGAAACTCCTTCCCGTGCAGCTCCGACACGATCTTCAGGCAGTCGGCCTGGTTTTTAAGGTCGCTCTTCTTACCCCGGTACTCGGAGAGCGCTGCCTGAAAAACGCTCTTTGCCTTGCGCAGCTCTACATCCAAACTCCAGTACTCTTCAGGCACGAAGGATTCGATTTCCTGCTCCCGCTCACAGATCAACCGCAGCGCAACCGACTGGACCCTTCCTGCGGAAAGACCGTTTTTTACCTTTTTCCACAGGATCGGCGAGAGGTGGTACCCCACCAGCCTGTCGAGAATCCGCCGCGCCTTCTGAGCCTCCACCTTGGCCTCGTCGATATCCCTGGCCTGGGTTACCGCCTCTCGTATGACTTGGGGGGTGATCTCATTGAAGATGATACGCTTGATCGGCAGATCCGGTTTAGCTTTGCGGATTGCGTTCCTGAGGTGATAAGAGATCGCCTCTCCCTCCCGATCATTGTCGGAGGCCAAGAGGACCTCTCGGGATTTGCCCGCCGCTTTCTGCAGCCCCTTCAGGATCTTGGCCTTACCCCGGATCGTGATGTATTCGGGCTGGAAACCGTTTTCCACGTCGATGGCCAAGCGGGATTTCGGCAGGTCCACCAGGTGTCCCATCGATGCTTCGACCGAATAGCCGGAGCCCAGATACTTCTCTATGGTTCTGGCTTTGGCCGGGGATTCGACGATGATCAGGGTTCCTTTGTTGTTACTTCCCATCCTTGCTTCTCTCAAAAACTCTGCCGCTTCGGCAGACGATACGCCCCGCTAACTCCTCCTCCATTGCCCTGGCCAGCTGTTTTCCCGTATTTTCGCAGCCGCACATCCGAGCAGCCAGTTGCTTCCTGTCCGCGCCGCGCTGAACCCAACCCCAGTCGCCGAGTATATCGGCCGCATCAGCGATGACCGCGGCTCCCTGCTCGGCCAACCGTCGTGAACCCGCGCCCCGCTCACCGGCCAAGCCCACCCTGTGGACCACGAGCTCCCGGCCCTGCTCCAGTGCGTAGTCGGCTGTAATCAATGCCCCCGAACACAGGGGGGCCTGTACGACAACCGTCGTGCGGGCCAGGCCGCTGATTATCCGGTTCCGGGCGGGAAAATTTCGAGCCAGCGGAGGATCTCCGGGAGGATATTCACTGAGCAGGACGCCGCCGGCGGCAAGCAGCCTTCGTCCCACTTCGGCACTGGACCCGGGAAAGAGGATGTCCACTCCATTGCCTAAGACGGCGACGCTCTGTCCTCCGGCATCAGAGCTTCCGCGGTGAGCCTCTGCATCGATACCCCGTGCCAGTCCGGAAACTGTGGTCAAACCCAATCCTGCCAGTTCGAAAGCCAGGGCATAGGCAATCTCCCGGGCTTGCCCGGTCGGGTGCCGGGTGCCGACTATCGCCACCAGAGGCTTGGACCAATCAGGCAACTCCCCGCGGTGGTACAGCAGCAACGGCGGATCGTAAATCTCCCGCAGCTGAGGCGGATAACCTCTTGACCAGTAAAAAGTGCATTGGAACCGTCCCCGAGTCAAGCCTTTTCGATCCTTCTCCGCTGCCTCGAGATACCACTGCGCCGGCAGACCGGGATCATCAAAGCGGCGCTGCAGAATCTGCTCTATATCTCCCCGGCATAGATTGGCAAACCGGTCTGTTTCGGGGCAGAGAGCCATCACCCGGAACTTTTCCAGGGGCCGCAGGAAGGGAACCCGGTTTACCGCCAAAGCCAACCGTTCACTGGGCGCCATACAGCTCTTCCTCGATCTGTTTCCTGCTGTCCAGGGCTTCCTCCCGCGCCTGTTTGACATCCGTGAGGGATTCGATCTCCCTGTACAGCTCGATAGCATTCTCCAGCTTGCCGAGGCTGTAATACACCCTGGCCAGCAGAAACCGTCCGTCGATCTCCTTGCTCTCGACCGCCAACAACCTCTCCAGCAGGTCCTCGGCCTCCTCCGGGCGATCCAGCTCAAAAACGTAGAGCACGCTCAAACCATAAAGGGCTGCGGCATAACCCGGATCCAGAGTGACGGCACGACGGTACAGAGCCTCGGACCTGTCCAGCCAGCGCAACCGATCCTCGCTGATAACCTGGGATTTGGCCATTCGAGCCGCGCACACGGCGGAATAGTAGAAAAGAATGGGATTCTCCGGCTGGATGGCGATGGCTTGCTCCAAGGCATCGTAGGCGGCTCCATACATGGCACCCCGCATGTACTCAATAGCCAACATCTTGTAGTAGACTCCCAGCTGTCCGGTGGCATCGACGGTTCGATCCACCTCCTTGCGGTAACGCTGTACCTCCCGCTCGATCTCCTCTATCCTCTGCATCGATACCTCCCGGTCCGCCTCTCCCTCCATCTCGGCCAGCTGATCCACCATGGCATCGTCCCTGCGGAACCTGGAACAAGCGGCCAGGGTACCGACCAGGCACATGACCAGCACGCAGGTCGGGATCAGAGCAGTGGAGCCGGCACCGGCTCGAGTTTTTATAGTTGGGGTCCCTGACCTTTCAGTTCCTTTAACGCCCAAAATGCTCCTCCCGATTCTATCCCCGCGGGTGGTAACGTCTGTGCTGCCGGTGCAGCTGACTCTCATCCACATGGGTGTAGATTTGGGTCGTTCCGATATCCGCATGACCGAGGAGGGTCTGCACCGCCCTGAGATCTGCACCTCCCTGCAGCAGATGGGTGGCAAAGGAGTGCCTCAAGCCGTGGATCTTCCCCTCCACCCCGGCCAAAGCGAGTGTTTCTTTGAAGCGCTTCCACATTCCCTTTCGGGAAAGGCGTTTGCCGCTGCGATTAATGAACAAGGCCCGCTCTTTTTTGTCTTTCAGAAGAGCGGGCCTGCCTTCTTCCAGATAGCGCCGCATCCAGAGCAAGGCCTGTTCCCCCATCGGGACCAGACGTTCCTTCGATCCCTTGCCCACGACCCGGAGTATCGCTTCCTTGGCATAAATTCGATCCAGAGTGAGGGAAACAGCCTCGGAGACTCTCAAGCCGCAGGAATAGATCAGCTCGAAGAGGAAGCGATCTCTAATCCCCGCCGGTGTTGCCGTGTCGATGGCTCTCAGGATCGCCTCGACCTGATCGAGGGTGTAGACCTCCGGAATCCGGCGGGAGCTCCGGGGCAACTCCAGATGCACGCTGGGATTGTCCGGGATCATCCGCTCCCGATGTGCAAAGGTGAAGAATGCTCGCAGGGCGCTCACCGCCTTGGCCGTGGTTTTCTGACTGATTCCCTGAAGCTGCCTGTGGATCAGATACTCTATAAGGTTGCCCACTGTCGCGGATTCAAACTCCAACCTTTCCTGCTCGCAGTAGCTCAAGAATAACCGAGCCTCGTGCACGTATGCGTCGATCGTCGCGGCCGAAAGACGCAGCTCGGCGGTCAGGTAATCCGAGTAGAGGCGAAGCAGCTTCGACTGTTTATCCATGGGCTCCCACCAGCCTAACCATCCCCCTGCTGCAGGTACTTCTTCTCCCTGAGAACCGTCGGGACGTTTAAATCCGCTTCCTTGGAATTTCGACCCACCAGAAAATCCCCGGGACCTTTATTTCCGGCCGAAGCAGCCGAACCGGCTGTTGTTGCACCGGCAGCTGCCGCCAATGCGCTCGGCGCAGATACCCCCTTGCGCATCTTGATCCATTCGTCGTAGGAGATGATATCTCCCTTCTGATCATCCTCCGCCTCTTCTCTTTGCACAGGTTTCTGCTTGTCTACGTTGAATCCGGTAGCAATCACCGTCACTTTGATCTGTTCCTCCAAGGATCCATTGATGCTCGTCCCGGCAATTATCAGGGCTTCCTTGTCGGCACTGGCGGTGATGATTTTCAGTACTTCCTCGAACTCGCTCAAGCACAGATCATTGCCGCCTGTCACGCTGACCAGGATCGCCCTGGCGCCTTCGATCTTGGCATCTTCCAGCAGGGGATTGTTGATGGCGTTGGTAGCGGCATCTACTGCACGGTTGTCCCCGCCGCCGATTCCGATACCCATAAGAGCATCCCCGTTGCCCTTCATCACGGTCTTGACGTCGGCAAAATCGATGTTGATCTCTCCGGGCTCAGTTATCAGATCGGAAATACCCTGTACACCCTGGCGCAGAACGTCGTCAGCCATGAGAAAGGCCTCCCTGATCGGCGTTCGCCGTTCCACGATCTTCAGTAAATACTGGTTGGGTATAACGATCAGGGTGTCCACTTCATCTCTGAGCCGGGCTATGCCTTCCTCAGCCAGCTCCATCTTGCGACGGCCTTCAAAATCGAAGGGTTTGGTGACCACCGCCACACTCAGAGATCCGAGTTCCCTGGAAATGCGGGCTACAATTGGAGCCCCTCCGGTGCCTGTTCCCCCGCCCATGCCGGCGGTGATAAACACCATGTCCGCCCCTTTGAGAGTCTCCCGCATCTTATCCTCATCCTCCAGGGCTGCTTTCTCGCCGATTTCGGGTATGCCCCCGGCCCCAAGACCCCCGGTCAGCTTCGTGCCCAGGGCCAGCTTGGTTTGAGCCTTGGCCATCTGCAGCGCCTGGAGGTCCGTGTTGGCGGCGATGAACTGGACATTTTTCAATCCCGTAGCGATCATGCGGTTCACCGCATTGCTGCCGCCGCCGCCCACCCCGATCACCTTGATCATAGTGAGGTTTCCCGAGAGCTCGTCAGCAAATTCTATATTCATGTTCCCCTCCCATGAAAGTTATCGTATTATGAAGCCGCATGAGCGACTTATCGACTGCTAGAAAAACTCTTTAAGCCAATTCCTCATCCGATCCCATACGCTGGTGAAGGCTTTTTCGCTGGAGCTGGTGTCCATGTAATGCACATCCCGCCTGGAAGCACCGGCAAGCACCAGCCCCACACCCGTGGCATAAATGGGATTGTGGTACTCCTCCACCAGCCCGCCTACCTTGATCGGATAGCCGATCCTGGCGGGCAGGTTAAAGATCTCCGTGGCCAGTTCCGCTGCCCCCGATAAGAGGGATCCTCCGCCGGTGATGACCACCCCACCGCCGAGAATATTGAGATAGCCCTTTCTATCGATCTGCTCCCGGATCATTCCCAGGATTTCCGCCATCCTCGGCTGAATGATCTCCACCAACTCGCTGCGCATGATCGTTCTGGGCGGACGCCCGCCCACACCCGGGATGTGCACCTCCTCATCCTCCTGTACCAGCGGTCGATAGCAGCACCCCGCCTCTTTTTTCAGATGCTCTGCGGAATCCAGGGGGGTCTTCAGCATGATCGATACGTCATTGGTGACCTGATCCCCCCCTATGGATAGTACCTCCGTATGGTAGGGTGCTCCCTCCAGATGCAGCAGTACATCCGTTGTTCCTCCGCCCAGATCGATCAACAGGACTCCCAGCTCTTTTTCGTCCTGGTTAAGCACAGCCTTGGAGGAGGCCAGAGGCTCCAAAACGATGTCGTTGACTTTGAAGCCGGCCCTGTTTACGCATCGAACGATATTTTGCGCGGAGGTGACGGCTCCGGTGATGATATGTACCTCCGCCTCCAGTCGCACACCGATCATGCCTATGGGGTTCTTGATGCCCCCCTGGTCGTCCACGACGAACTCCTGGGGGATCACGTGCAGAACCTCTCGGTCCATGGGAATAACGATAGCCTTGGCCGCATCGATCACCCGATCCACATCTTCCCGGGTAATCTCCCTCCCCCTGCCGGTAACCGCGACCACCCCGCGGGAGTTGATGCCCTCGATATGGCCGCCGGCGATACCCGTATAGACGGACCCAACCTCCCGGCCGGACATCATCTCCGCAGCCTCAACAGCCGCGGCAATCGAACGCACCGTAGTCTCGATGTTTATCACCACGCCGCGCCTCAAGCCCCGGGAGGGAGTGGTGCCCACTCCGATGATCTCCAGCTGGCCGCTGTCGTTGAACCCACCGATGATGACGCAGACTTTTGTTGTCCCGATATCCAGTCCGACGATCAGATCTTCCCCAGCCACCGGTTCACTCCTCCTCCATCCTATAAACAACCTCTCCGGTTCTCATATCCAGCTCCCTGACCCGGATCAGCAATTCCTGCTTGGCCAGCAGATCCAGGACTACCACCGCATTGTGCAACACCGCCGGATCCAATCCTCCGGCAAGCCGCAGGCGTACGGGGAATTGGATCGGGTACAGGAGAATCTCGAGGTTTCCCGCAGCCTTGGGAATCAGGCGTATTTCGGAAATCAAGCGAAAAACCCCCGGATCCTCCTGCCGCAAACGATGAAGATCCTGCAGGATCGGTTGTACTTTTTCGGGAAGCCTGGTACCCACCTCGAGCTTCTTGAATTCCATCCCCGTGATCACCGGCAGATCCCACTCGCTAAGGGTCCTTCCGATCTCGAAGACCACCCCCTGATCATCGATAACCATCGGAATACTGGTTCCCTCGGGGGTCGTAAAGAAAAGTATGGACAGGGGGATGCGTCCATAGAGGGTTATATTCAGGGAATCGGGAAAGGTCTTCTCCACCACCGCCTTGCGAACCATGGGCAGTTGCTCCAAAGCGCCGCGAATCCGCACCGGGTCGATTTTATAGTAGAAAGCGTTCTCCTCAGTGCCGGCAATCGAAAGGATTTCCTCTTTGCTCAAGGACAGATCGCTTCTGATAACGATATTGCGCACAGTCAGTCGTGGCGCGATGATTAAATGAAATACCAATTCCCCGACCAGGAACAGAATCAGGCATAAGACCAGAACCAGAAGAAAGCGGTTGAACAGCAATTCCCGGTCCCCTCTCCCGGAGCTCTTGGGCTGTTTGCCGTACTTGTCGAATGCGAGCGCTTCCGACATCTCGCTAGTTCCTCCATCCCGTCTCACGGCTCAATCTGAAATCCCTCCGCGCGTCCCCCGCACCTTGGCGGGAGAGATTTAACAATATGCCTCCCATGATGAGGGTCATCAGCATAGAAGAACCGCCAGAGGAAAATAGGGGCAGGGGGATGCCGGTCGCCGGGACGAGACCGATAGCAACAGCAATGTTGAGTAGAGCCTGGAGGGTAATCGTACTGGTGATGCCGAAGGCAAGATAGCGGGTGAAGCTGTCCCTGCCTCTCAAAGCCAGTGAGTATCCCCGCCAGGCAAGGAGGGCGAACAGCGCGAGCACAAGTACAGCGCCTAGAAATCCGGCCTCTTCCCCTACCACAGCGTAGATGAAATCAGAGTGGGCTTCGGGGAGTCCTCCCAGTTTCTTAACTCCCCTGCCCAATCCCCTGCCCCAAAAACCGCCGCTGACGAAGGCGGTTTGAGCCGCAATCACTTGATAGCCACTCCCGCTTGGATCGGCCAGCGGGTTCAGAAAGGCCATGAGCCTACGCACCCGATGGGCCTTGGTAAACAGAAGCATGCCCCCGACGGGGACGAAGAGCAGGCTCAAGAGAACAAAATAGATGATCCGCACCTGAGCAATGAGAAACATGGCCAGAGCGATCAAAAGGATGAAGAAGGCCGTTGAAAAATCATTTTGAAGATAGATCAGGGTCACGAATAGCGAAACCACCAGCAGGGGCGGCAACAACGAGTTCACGGGATCATTGATGCGATCCTGCTTCTTTGAGAAAATAGCGGCCAGGTAGAGTACGACGGAAAATTTAACAAGCTCCGAGGGTTCGAAGGATTGTCCGAACAGGAACAACCAGCGGCGGGCACCCATGATCGGTTGTCCTATACCCGGTACGAAGGTGAGGACCGTAAGTATCAACGCCGCCGCCACAATGAACGGCGGAGCCTGACGCAGAACAGCGAGGGGCAGATGAGCGGCGATCGCCGCTGCCACGGTACCCAGCACAACCCAGAGCAGCTGGCGCTTGAAAAAATAATACGGGTCCTGGAACAGTCTCTCGGCGTAGTAGGTGGAGGCGGAAAAGAGAACGGACAAACCGATCCCGATCATCGTAATAATAATGAGCAAAAGTAGAGCATCCCCGCGGGGTTTTCCTATTCTCTCCAAAACCAACAAACTCCTACTGAATCTTCAACGTGGACAGACTCAAGATCGCAAACAATCCTCCCAGGATCCAAAAACGTATCACTACCTTGGATTCGGACCAGCCCATCAGCTCGAAATGATGATGAAGGGGAGCCATTTTGAACACCCTCTTTCGGGTCAATTTATAGGAGACGACCTGGATAACCACGGAGAGAACTTCGATCACAAACACCCCGCCCACAACGAACAGCAGGATCTCCTTCTTGATGATCAGGGCAATAACACCGACCACCCCCCCCAGAGAGAGACTGCCGGTGTCTCCCATCATAATTTCCGCGGGGTGAGCGTTGAACCATAGAAAACCGACAGCCGCACCCACGAGAGCCAGACTGTAAACGCTGATCTCCCAGCTGCGCTGAATGAAGGGAATCTGAAGATAGGCGGCGTAGTCGGCACGTCCGGCCAGATAGGAGAGAACCCCAAAGGTGATGCCCACCATGATGACAAGACCGGTGGCCAGGCCGTCCAGGCCGTCGGTCAGATTGATGGCGTTGCTGAACCCCACCAGAAGCAGCACGGCGAAGGGAATGTACCAGTAGGAGAGGTCCGCAATGGGTGTTTTGACGAAGGGCACGTACAAGAGGGTGGTATGTTCGTTTCGAAAGTAGAATAACAGCAACACGACGGCCAGAGAGACCACGGTCTGCCCGGAGAACTTCAAACCCGCTCTCAAGCCCCTCTGCTTCTTCTTGAATACCTTCAGATAATCATCCAGGAAGCCGATCAGTCCGAATCCCAGCGTCGCTCCAAGCAGGATCCAGGTGTAGTAGTTGTTCCAATCCTGCCACAACAGAACGGAAAGCAGAATGGCAAAGATGATCAGGATCCCGCCCATTGTCGGGGTCCCGGTCTTCGATAAATGGCGCTCAGGGACATCCACCCGGATCGACTCCCCGGTTTTCAGCTCCTGAAGCCTGCGTATCATCCACGGTCCGACGAGCAGGCTGAGCACCAGCGCCGTCAGAGCCGCATAGGCGGCGCGAAAAGTTATATATTGAAAAACATTGAAGACCGTAAAGTATTTCACCAGCGGATACAGCAGTTTCAGTACCATGGCTCACCTTTCGGCCAATTCCGGCATAAGTCTTTCCAGGCGGGCGGCCCTGGATCCCTTGATCAGCAGCAGATCCCCCTCCCGCAGATAGGAATGCAGGTCCGAGCGCAGAGACTCGATATCCGTCATCCAGTACGCGGCACCTTTGTAGGCCCGGCCTTGAATTTCCAGGTAGGCCTGCTCCATCTCCTCTCCGAAGAGAAACAATCCCTGAAAATCGCAATCGGCCGCGTAGCCGCCGAGCCGCCGGTGGGCTTCCGCACTCTGTTCTCCCAATTCTTTCATCGCACCTAACACCGCGATCTTCCTCCCCGGCCAGGGGAGGGAGCAAAGAAAAGCAAAAACCTGCCTGAAGGAATCGGGATTGGCGTTGTAGCAGTCCTGGATTACGGTCACCGGACCCCGTATGATCTGGGATCGACCGAACAGGGGACGGACCGTTTCCAGCCCTTCTTTTATATTTTCTTTACTAATACCCAATTCTGCCGATACCGATATCGAGGCCAATGCGTTTCGAAGGTTGTGAGCCCCAAAAAGGGGGAAGCGGATCCGGAGCCCCTCCCAGTGGATGATGGTTCCATCCAGCCCCAGATCCTCACTTCCTTCAAACCCTTTTGTTCGTTTTGGTCCGAAGTGAACGATTCTGCCGGGCACTCCTTCGGTCAGCAGATCCTGGTAATCCTCCGACTCAGAGATAAAGGCTTTCTGGGAGCCGTCGAAATAGTCGAAGATCTTCTTCTTCTCCCGGGCGATGGCCTCCAGGGAGCCGAGCAGTCCGATATGGGCCGTACCAATATTGGTGATTACAGCGATATCGGGGCGGTAGATGTCCGCCAAGACTTCCATCTCCCCCATATGATTTATCCCCATCTCGAACACCGCGGCGCGATGTTCAGCCTGGACCCGAACGCAGGACAGGGGAAGGCCGATTTCGGAGTTCAGATTTCCCTCACTCGTAACCGTCCGCCTGTCCAGGCCGATGATGGACCCGAGGATCTCTTTGGTTGTGGTCTTTCCGTTGCTCCCGGTCACGCCGACTCTCAAGCATTCCGGGAACTGCCTCAAATGAGCCTTCGCCAATTTCTGAAGGCCCCCAAGGGTATCCTCCACCACAATTACGCTGACCGACCGGCCACTGCCGAGCAGGCCTTGCAGCTGCTCCCGCCGCTTGTTCCAGTGCGCGGCCGAGGACATCACGGCCGCGGCTCCGCGTTCAAACGCCTGAGGGATAAAATCATGCCCGTCCACACGCTGACCAGGAAGGGCAACGAACAAGGAACCCTCCTCGACCTGACGGGAATCTACCACGACTGCGCGGATATCCCGGGTGCCTCTGAGGGCAAGCCTGCCGCCGGCAAAACGGCCGGCTTGTTCGGGGGACAGGTTTGTGCCGCTGACCACGGTATTAGTCAATCCCCGAGCCCCCCAATTCGATTTCGATCAGGTCTTCCGCCTGCAGAGGTTTCAATCCCAAAGAGTCCACGGCCAGTGATTTGATGCGTTCGGGGGAGCTCAGTACAGCCAGAGCTGCGATCACCTTCTTGTTTTTTTCCAGCCAGTTCTTCTGTTCCTGTTCCAGTCCCGCGACTTCCCTCTCCAACTCCTGGTAACGGAAACCCTGCCAGGTGTTGAAGAAAAATAAAGAGAGGAAGGCGAGAATCATGAGAATGAACAAGGGTGATCGAAGCCTCATACAATTTTCTCCAAGACCCTGAGGCGTGCGCTCCTGGATGCGGGATTTTGATCGATTTCCGCTTCCGTTGCCGTTACGGGTTTTCGAGTAAGCAACCGTGCCTGCCTTTGGCCCCCACATTGACAGATCGGCGATTCCGGGGGGCAGGTACAGGACTTATTGCGTTCCTGAAAGAAGCGCTTCACAATACGATCCTCCAAAGAGTGAAAGGAGATGATCCCCATCCTCCCTCCTGTGGACAAACAGGCGAATGCAAGCGGCAGGACTGTCTCCAGAAGTTCCAGTTCCTCGTTCACGGCGATCCGCAGCGCCTGAAAGGTCCGCGTTGCCGGATGAATCCTTCCGTACCGATAGGAGGGGGGCACCGCCCTCCAGATTATCTGAGCAAGCTCTTGCGAATCCTCGATTGCCCCTCGTTTTCTCTCTTGCACGATCGCGGCGCTGATCATGGAGGCATAACGCTCCTCTCCAAAACGACGGATTAAATCCTTGAGCTCCTCCTCGGAGCTGGTGGCGATCAAATCAGCGGCGGTGCTCCCTTTTTCGATATCGAGTCGCATATCCAGCGCTTCCGGCCGGCGAAAAGAAAAGCCTCTGCCGCTGGCTTGGTAATGGAACATCGATACTCCCAGATCGAAAAATATCCGCTGTGGTGAACGATCCACCAGCTCCGCGACGGAACGAAAAAACTCGCAGTAATCCATTCGGAACAATCTAACCCGCCGGCCGAAACGATCCAGCCGCTGCCGGGCACGCTCCATGATGCTCCGGTCCCTTTCGATTCCGAACAGGATGAGTCGGGGATTCCTGGAAAGAAAGACTTCGGCGTGCCCGCCCTCTCCGAGGGTGGCATCTACAAACACCAGTTCGTCTTTCCGCTCGTTCAGTAGTGCCGTTACCTCCTCGAGAAGTACCGGCTTATGGATGGACATTCTCCCCTCCCCACCGCTACAGAGCGATCTTGTTTCCTATCTCTTCGGCAGCCTCCTTGAACTTGTTCTCGTTTTGGTCGAGGTAGGCCAGATAGCTCTCCTCATCCCAGATCTCGATATAGCTCTGAATACCGAGAATAATGCATTCCTTTTTCAACACCGCGAACTCTTTCAGAGTCGTGGGAATAATGATTCTGCCCGATCGATCGATCTCGGTCTCTTGGGCCGGGGCGATGATCCGCCGCTGCATAAGCCGGGCCTTTTCCTGGAAAAGAGAGGTGGATCCGATCAAGCTCTGGGCGATTTTTTTCCATTCATCGTGGGGGAACAGCCACAGACAGCGATCCACGCCACGGGTAAGCACGACCGAGTTGCCCGTGATGTCGGAGCGTATTCGCGCGGGTATCATCAATCTGTTTTTGTCATCGAGGGAATATCGATACTCTCCCGTCAACATACCCTATCCTACCACTGAAATGGTTCTATCCCCCACTTTTTCCCACTTTTCATCTATACTATCCCATCTTCTCCGATTGTCAACATTCTTTTCTCTGTACCGACGACATTTCTGACCGGGACCATCTAATCTACTATATATATGTTATGCAAAACAACGAAATTGACTGAGAGGAGATAAATCTGTATCTTGAAATGGATCGAAGGGAGAAGAGATTTGTCTCTATACCGGGTTCATTTCAAGTGGAAGGATAAAGAAGTACAGCTCACCGCCAAGAGCCTGGACTTGACGCATCCGTACTTCGTTTCGATCAAAGATCTTGTCTTTTCCGACAAGAAAACACTGATAATTAACCCGGCGGAAGACGATATCATAAAGGCGTTTGGCAATTCAAAGCACCTGATGATTCCTTTCCAGACGGTGCTGCTGATCGAAGAGGTGGAGGAACGGGAAGGGTCGGTTCGCCGATTCACCCTCGTCGATCAGGATAGCAATCCAGGCACCGATCCAGGGGAATGGGAAGACCGGGGAGATGCCCAGCCTTGACGATGAGGGACATGATGTTTACTCGCAGAGAGATCTCAGAAGAAGAAGTGCAACTGCAGGTGAGAGGATCTCTGGACAGCAAAGCGGCGGAGCAGTTTCAGAAAGAACTCGGCAGCCTTGCCGGCGGAGATCACAAGACCATCACCCTGGACCTCAAGCAGGTTCCTTCGATCAACTCCACCTGCATTGGAAAGATCCTGCTGCTGCGCAAGAGTTTGACTGAGCAGGACCGATCGGTCCGCATCAGCGGCTGCAGCGATGCCTTGTACAACACCTTCCAGTTGATAGATCTCGACAAGCGAATCAACGTCGAGCGCTAGCAACCGGTCAAGCCACGCAGCAGCGGTAATCGATCTTACGAAACAGATTGTTTCTTCGCTCTACCCCGAGAAACCACTCTTGCCGGAGATTGCCGGACATCAGGGACTCGTAGATTCGGTTGAAGTTGTGGATATGCTCCCTGGTACGCTGTATCGCATAAGGAACGGTTGTTCCGGTTTTCATGATAAACGCCCAGTCCGAAGCTTCAGCCAGAAGCATCTCCCTGAAAGCCTGCTCCAAAGCCCGCTTGCGCATACCCTTCTCCTTCGGAAAGCGCTCGGCCAGATCGGACATGCGGATGGCTTGCTGATGCAGATGTCTGTATATCCAGTCGTTGCTTCCCTCCAACCACACCTCCGCATAACCCTTGTTTCCCCAACTGGAGAAGCAAGGTTGGGCGATCTGCTGCCTGGGATGCTCCTCTAGATACTGCCCCGGGGTGATCAGGCGGATAGCCGTACCCGCGGCCGGAGCTCTCAGCACAGCCTCCAGCCACTGGGGACCTTCGAACCACCAGTGACCGAACAGCTCCGCATCGAAGGGACACACGATCAGGGGAGGTTGGTCCATGAGGGTGGACAAACGTCCGCACTGGTCGATCCGTTGCGAGACAAAATGATTGGCATGCTCGGTGAGTTTCCTGGTAGCCGCCTTGGGATTGTACAGGCGCTTCTCATCCCCCGGTCCGGTGATCGCGTGATACTTGATCCCCGTGCTCACCCGTATCCCATCATCAGGCAGGAAGTCCTTCAGATACTCCAGCGGCAGATCATAACCAATATCACGATAGAAGTCCCGATAAACCGGGTCACCAGGGTAACCATCCCGGGAAGACCAGACTGACGCCACCGACTCTGGATCGCGGCCGAATGCGGCGACCATGTTTGGGCAGTACAGGGGCGCATACACTCCGTGACGGGGACGTTCATCAGCATAGAGGATTCCGTGCGTTTCCACGAAGAAGTAGGGAAGACGCTGCTGCTTCAGGTATTCCTCCACCCCCGGGTAGTACCCGCACTCGGGGAGCCAGAATCCCTTCGGATAACTGCCGAAGTTGCGAATGTGCGATTGGACGGCCACCTCCACTTGGGCCTTCACGGCCTGGGGCACCACCTGGAACACCGGCAGGAAGCAATGCGTGGCAGCCGAGCAGACCAGATCAACCACACCCGCCTGCTGCAGATGAATCAGACCGTCGAGAAGATTGCAGTGATAGCGCTCTCGAAACACCTGCCGGCAGTTTCGATAGCGCTCAAGATACATCTCGGCCAACCTGTTCTGCAACGGCTCATCTTTTGTACGGCGGATCTCACGCCCTGCAAGCTCAATCATGCGCTCCAAGAAGGCCAGATACCGGTTGCGAAGCAGCTCATCCTGCAACATTTCCGCCAGCGTGGGGGAAATCGACAGCGTTATTCGATAGGAAATCCCTTCACTGTGGAGGCGCTCGAAGAGATCCAGCAGAGGAATATAGGTTTCAGAGAGAGCTTCGAAGAACCAGTCCTCTTCGAGGAAGCGGGGATGCTCCGGATGCCTCACATAAGGCAGGTGCCAATGCAAGACCAAGGCGAGATATCCCACTATCTACTCCCTGCCAGCGGCAAGAATTCTTTGAGGGATCGACCCGGAGCTGCCGATCCCGAAATAGGCATTGAAATCAGAATGCAAATCGAGAGCAAGATCTCGGGCTTCCGCACAGCCTTCCCGGGGGGTGCGAATCGGGTTGGATTTGGCCAGGCAGCTGTATCTTCCTTCGCTGACGATCCCCAACTCCAAGACATAACTGCGGTCCTGGTTGGGAAGGTAGATGTACCAGCTGGAATCTCCGAACTGGATCGGGATATCAAAGGAGGGGTGCCGGATAGTCTCCGTTTCATGAACCCTAAGAATCAGTTGGTGGCTCTCGTCCGTGTCCGGAAGTTTCCCATGGGTTTTATCGTCAATTTCCCAGTAGGCGAAAGCCCAGTGGGGATCCCGCACCATTAGGACAATCTTCGTCCGGTTGTATCTATCCGATATCGGATAGATATCCGGGTCCACATGTCTCTTGTATTCAGGATCGAGAATCTGATACTTGCTATCCTCAACCCGGATCGACGGGCTGTTCTCCTGCTCCTTTTCTCTGGCACGGTCCTTGAAGTTTTCCAGAATGAACTCTGTTAAGTTCGCGCGATCGGCAACCCCGCCCTCTTCGTATCCCTCTTCGCGGGCCAGGGCTTCCAACTCCTCCAGGGGAATAGATTGGAGGCTCTCTTTTGTCATGCAGTCCTCTGTCAGCTCATCAGGGCTCATCCTAAGATGGGGGAGAAAAAAAAGTCAACCCGTCTCGATTTTCGCGCTTGCGAGCCAACATCAGGACCACGTCGCCGAAGCCCAGCTTCTTCGCCAATAAATCGACGGGGCGTTTCACCACCGCCGGCACGCTTCCCTTGGCCAATCCACCCCAGGTCACGGTTTGCAGGACTTGGTACCCCGTGGCTGCGAGCATTCTCCGCAGTGTTTTTCTTGAAAATAGAGTCAGATGATCCGCAATGGCCGAACGCCATCTCTCGCGGAATAATCTGGCCTGCAGGCCGTCGATATTGGGAGTGACCACAACGATATATCCACCCGGAACGAGGATCCTGCGAATCTCCAAGAGAAACGCTTTGGGATCCGGTACATGTTCAATGAGATGAGAAAAGTGGATAACCGGGAAATATGTATCCGGGAATCCGGCTTGCTCGAGGGTGCCGATAAAGATATCCAGCTTCTTCGTTCGTATCCCATGTTCCGCCGATTCCCGGCACAGCTCCACTCCCTGCACTTTCCATCCCCGATCGCGCATGTATTCGAGCAGCATCCCGGTAGCGCAACCCACATCGAGAAATCTCCTGCCTTGATCCAGAGCAGAGGTGCGCTGGAAAAAGCGGATATCCTGGAGGCCGAGCTTCATCAGATGAAAAAAGTTTTCTTCGTTCCGCAGTTCGTATTCGAAGTAGTTTTGTCCGTAGCGGTACTTCAGATCATCGAATACGGGCTGGGGATTCTGGAAGGACAGACCGCAATCGGCACATCTCACAAAGGTATAGTCCCGAGCCTCGAGTATCTTGCTATGTCGCCGTCCACCGCAGAGATTACAGGGAATAGTCTTGGATCTCTCCTGACCGGGAATCGTCGAGTAGGTCTTCATCCGCTACTCCAACACGGTCAGGGTGTATTCTTTGAAGCTTTCGTTACCGGAAAAATCCGCGGCAAAGACCGTGAGCGTGGTTTCCCCGGGTACCAGGTTGATCCCTCCTAGATTCAAGAGCCAGGATGACTCGTAGATATCCGAAAAATCCCTCTCCGTGTTCATCAGAACGAGGTTCTGTGATCCCCCCGCCGCAGCGGGCGCACTGTACAGGGAATCGAAGGTAAACGAGGTGATCTCCCTGCCGTCCTGAGAGAGAAACACTTTGTAGGGTGC